>Ga0209231_1000863_pt1 | contig 13820 bp, 12 predicted proteins | sample Deesub45470m_DNA_FD_188086 | JGI IMG/M metagenome (GOLD analysis project Ga0209231, IMG submission 188086) | Deep subsurface microbial communities from North Pacific Ocean - 450_OLKR46/470m Metagenome (SPAdes) (version 2) | ecosystem: Environmental > Terrestrial > Deep subsurface > Unclassified ... | reverse complement strand
GTATTGTGATTTGTGAACGTTATCAATTAGATGGCGGACTTTATGCTGCCGCTATCTTTTTAACTACCGTTTTAAGTATTGGAACGCTGACCGTTTGGTTTAATGTGCTTACGTAAGCTTTACGTTAGCGCTAAGTATTAGCGCTATTTATTCACCAATCCATTTAATACTACAACCAATACTTTGAAACTGCTCTTTAGGTCCTTGCCCAGTTTCGGCAACTTGCTTCATCGCGTGAAATAAATCACGCGTGCTGTCTTGTGCGGTTTCTTTGCGGCTTTCATCAAATCGTCCGCGATATTGCAACTCACCTTGCGTATTAAAACCAAAAAAATCTGGCGTACAAACCGCATCATACGCTTTAGCCACAGCTTGTGTTTCATCAAGCAAATACGGAAAAGGGAAGTCCATTTCAACCGCAATTTTTTGCATATTGTCAAAACTGTCCTCAGGATAATCCGTTGGGTCGTTGGACATAATCCCGACCGTATTAACGCCCAACATTTTTAATTCGCGCACATCCTCAATCAGGCGCGGCAAAATCGCTTTAACATAAGGGCAATGGTTGCAAATAAACATGACTAGCAAGCCATTTTTACCCATGACCATATCGCGCGACAATGTCGTGCCATCAACATTTTTCAAACTAAAATCTGGGGCCTGCCAACCAAATGCACAAACTGGTGGATGAATACTCGCCATCATTAACTCCTAAAAACAATTTATAATCTGAATATTATCATTTTTTTAACATCAAGCCACATGCCACAAAATCGCTTTTACTGCCCAGAAAAATTAGCGTTAGGCACTATTGTTAGCCTACCGGAATCCGCGACCATTCACGCTGCCCGCGTGTTACGCATGACTGTGGGCGACCAAGCGATTTTGTTCAACGGCGATGGTCATGACTACACTTGTGAACTCACGTTAGTGAAAAAGAATGAAGTGTTAGCAAAGGTTACATCTGACACTCTCATTAATAACGAGTCACCTCTCAATATCACTTTATTACAAGGTATTTCCAGTGGCGATCGCATGGACTACACCATTCAAAAAGCAGTAGAACTAGGCGTGAATCATATTCAACCGATTGCCACCGAACGTAGCGTAGTCAAACTCAACCAAGAACGCGCCGCCAAACGGTTAGCGCATTGGCAAAATGTCATCCATTCAGCATGCGAACAGTCCGGTCGCGCAGTGGTGCCGCAAATAGCAGAACCAAAGTCACTCAGCCATTGGCTAGCCGAAAACCCACATCAAAATCAATGTCGCATTCTGCTGAATCCGATTGGTGCAAAACGCTTGCTTGAACTAGAGAAACCAAACCATGAGTCAAATCATGAAATTCAATTACTCATCGGCGCAGAAGGTGGCTTAAGCCCTAACGAAATTGAAATAGCCAATACCAATGGCTTTCAATCCATTATTTTAGGCCCAAGAATTTTAAGAACAGAAACGGCTGCATTAGCAGCCATGGCGAGCATGCACAGTGTTTGGGGAGACTTTTAGTTTTACTTTTTCTAAGTATTATTAATGAGCAGAAATTCGCTTACTTTCACGCAGTTTGGCTGAGGGCAATTTTACATTCCATGCTAACCCAGTCAGTTGCATCAAACGAATCACGCACCACGTCAAATCAAATTGCCACCATTCCAGCCCATGTCTAGCGGACGACGGAAACGCATGATGATTATTATGAAAACCTTCACCACCGCTATAAATAGCGCAAATCAGGTTATTACGTGATTCATCTTTAGTTTGATAATCACGCTTTCCAAAAACATGGCAGACGGAGTTAATTGAAAACGTACTGTGCTGAGCCAAAAAAACCCTTGCGCAACCACCCCATAAAAACCCCATTAACGCGCCCTGGCTAGTCCCAGTAATCCACCATGAAATAGCTGTTGGAATCAGAAATGCTAATGGATACCACAAAGGCACCCAAGTACGGTGAATCCATTGAGCTACAGGGTCTTTCACCAGATCTGGAACATATCGATTATGGTCAGTTTTGATAATATGCCCTGTGGTTAACAGCCAGCCACTGTGCGCATGCCATAAGCCTTTTATTGTATTGATAAAACTAGGCGCGTACTCGTGGGGCGAATGTGGATCACCAGGTCGATCGCTCAGCGCATGATGTTTACGATGGGTTGCGCACCAATCAAGCGGTGACATTTGCACCGACAAAGCGCCCAACATCATCCAGAACGCACGAATAACGGGGTAAGTGTCAAATGCCCGATGGGTTAACATACGATGGTACCCGAGTGTAATGCCTAACCCAGTGAGCAGATAGCCAACAGCTAAGATTAAAAACTGCGTTCTATCAAACCAACCGTACTGCCATGCAAGCCACATTGCGACAACCAACCCCAAAAACGGCAAAGACAAGCCAATAACCATTGTAAAAGCATGTAGCCTCGGCGCTGCTGGAGCTTGTGTAGTTAACTCTGCTGGCTGAGGCACGACAAAATTGGAATTATCAGCCCCTAACAGCTCTAACTCGGGCTCACCTTTAAAAATGGGATCTGACACGATTACTTTCCTTTTTCATTTCTGCTTATGCCATTAAAAATCATGCATTTTCTGGCAGCTAATTTCCATCATTACAGAGAAATAAATCACAGCTAGCAATTCATTTCAATAGATGGCATGCAATAGCTAGTGGGAGAGTTACTCTTTTAGATAGTTAAACTATGGTCCGATAGTATCTTCAATAAAATTAACAATCAAGCTATTAGATAGTTAATTCCACACCCATTTAATTTGCATTAAATACAAATTAAAATTATAATTTTGTATTATTTACATAAATAGGTGATTGTTTATGTCGTTAGGTACCATTATTCGTAATCGTCGTCAGGCTGCAAAGATGACTTTAGAGGCGCTAGCTACTGCAATTGATTCTGACGCGGGTAATTTATCGCGCATTGAGCGCGGCGAGCTGGGCCTTTCTGAATCTCAAATTCGCAAGATTGCAAGCGCCTTAAACACTTCGCCGGCAAGTTTGTTTGCAGAAAGTGATGCTGACAATATTGCACTTCCAGTGAGCACAGCTATTGAATCGCCTTTAGAAAACCCAATGGATTTTGTGCATTGGTTCCGCTCTGCTGCGCCATATATTCATGCATTTGGCGGGTGCACATTTGTGATTGCATTTGGTGGCGAGGTGGTGAGCGAACAGCAATTTATTGCGCTTTCACACGATTTAAACCTACTTGCCAGCTTGGAAGTAAGATTGGTATTAGTCCACGGTGCGCGCCCACAAATTGAGCAACGTTTAATGAGAGAAAACTTAACGCCTGTTTATCACGAAGGTTTGCGTATTACGGATGATGCAGCGATGGAAGCGGTAAAAGAAGCTAACGGCGCAGTACGGGTAGAGATTGAAGCATTATTATCCATGGGCATTGCTAACTCACCGATGGCTGGCGCAGATATACGCGTGGCGAGTGGTAATTTTGTGACTGCAAAACCAATTGGCGTGATTGATGGTGTTGATTTGCAACACACAGGGGAAGTACGCAAAATTGATAAAGTGGGCATCCAAAAGCGACTGGATGATGGTGAGATGGTATTACTATCACCTATGGGATATTCGCCCACAGGAGAAACATTCAATCTCTCTTTAGAAGATGTGGCTGTTAACGCTGCGATTGCACTTGATGCTGAAAAATTAATTTTTCTGATGGATACGCAAGGCGTTAAGAACTTGCGCGGTGAATTACTACGTGAGATGACAGCAGATAAAGCAAAGAACTTGCTGAATAGTGCATATGAAAATGATACGCCGTTACATTTTACTGAGGATATTGAATATTATTTAAATGCAGCAGTTAATGCGAGCGAACATGGCGTAGCGCGTACTCACCTAATTTCTCGCCATATTGATGGCGCCATCATTCAAGAGCTATTTACGCTGAGTGGTATTGGCACAATGGTGACAGAACTGCCATTAGAAACCATGCGCCAAGCCACAATTGACGATGTTGGCGGCATTTTAAAACTGATTGAACCCTTAGAAAATGAAGGTGTGTTGGTTAGACGTGGTCGCGAACAAATTGAAATGGATATCAAACATTTTTATGTGATGGAGCATGATAATAGAACTATTGGCTGTGCGGCATTACATCCTTATATTGACGATAAAATGGCCGAGTTTGCTTGCTTAGCGATTGATCCGCAGTATAGAGGCGGTGGTCGTGGTGACAAGTTGTTTAACTATTGCCAGCAACAAGCTAAAGAACTGGGTTTTAAACAAATTTTTTGCTTAACAACGCGGACAGAGCATTGGTTTTTAGAGCGAGGATTTGATTTATCGCCAATTGAAAAATTGCCACAATCGAAACAAAAGCTATATAACTTACAAAGAAAATCGAAGGTCTATGTGAAAAAGTTATAAGTTAATGCCGACTTTAGTTTTAATAGCTTGCGCTTTTTAGTTACAATCTGTCTATCAACTCATTTGGAACTCAACACATGATTAGCGAATCCGCCGCCGCAAAAAAAGCCAAGACCCTCTCCGAAGCGCTTCCTTACATTAAGCGCTTTTTTGATAGAACCATTGTCATCAAATACGGTGGTAACGCCATGACCGATGAGAACCTAAAAGCTTCATTTGCTAGCGATGTTGTTTTACTCAAACTAGTCGGTATGAACCCAGTGATTGTGCATGGTGGCGGTCCACAAATTAACCAAATGCTCGATAGAGTGGGCAAAAAAGGTGAGTTTATTCAAGGCATGCGCGTGACAGATGAAGAAACCATGGATATTGTTGAAATGGTACTGGGTCATGTCAATAAAGAAATCGTGCACTTAATTAACCGGCATGGTGGTAAAGCCGTTGGCTTAACAGGGCAGGATGGTAACTTTATTCGTGCCGATAAGTTGATGATGGAAGATATTAATGACAAACTAAAAACCATCGATGTGGGTCAGGTTGGTAAGATTAGCACCATCGATCCGAGCATTATTAGTTTCTTAGATAGCGGTGATTTTATTCCCGTCGTTGCACCAATTGGCGTGGGCGAAGACGGCAGCACATTTAATATCAACGCCGATGTGGTAGCTGGCAAACTGGCTGAAATTTTAAAAGCAGAAAAGTTGGTTCTATTAACCAATACGCCAGGCGTATTAGATAAAGATGGCACTTTATTGACAGGCTTAACACCAAAACAAATTGATGGCATGGTTGCCGATGGCACATTGTCTGGTGGCATGTTGCCAAAAATTGGTTCGGCTTTAGATGCAGCCAGAAGTGGGGTAAAAGCCGTGCATATTATCGATGGTCGTGTAGAGCATGCATTATTACTAGAAGTGCTAACCGATGAAGGTGTTGGTACATTGATTAAAGCTAACTAGTTTAGTCGATTTAGCTAATGCCAACCGTTTGGGTGTTTGATTTAGACGACACCTTGCACAATGCTTCTGCGCATATTTTTCCAGTGATGAATGGCGCCATGACAAAGTTCATCCAAGACTCACTCGCTTTGGATGAGCAGGCTGCCGATGCATTACGCAAACATTATTGGCAAGTCTATGGCGCAACGCTTAAAGGCCTCATGCGGCATCATGCCACCAACCCACATCACTTTTTGTTTGAAACACATCAATTTCCAGACTTGCATGAACGCGTCATTCTAACCAAGCGCTTACGTCATTTGCTACTCAGTTTAACAGGTCGAAAAGTCATTTTCACCAATGCGCCACGCAACTATGCGATTCGCGTGCTAGAAATCCTTGGTATTGCGGATATATTTGAATTGGTATTTAGTGTTGAATCTTCGCGATTTCATGCAAAACCTTCTGTACGTGGCTTTCAAGGCCTTTTAAAAGCGATTCGTGTCAAACCAAGCGACTGCATCATGCTAGAAGATAACCTTGCCGCATTAATGACGGCTAAACGATTGGGCATGAAAACGGTTTGGATTAGCAAGCGACTACATAAACCAAATTTTGTGGATTTTAGATTAAGTAAGGTATCGGCACTTGCACACCTTACGCTATAATCGGACAAACAAATATTAAGATTATTTCAGGGAATCGTATGGCAGGTGAACGCAAGCAACAAATCTTAGAAACATTGGCAAAAATGTTAGAGAACCCTAAACGTGAAAAAATCACAACGGCAGCACTGGCTGCAAAATTAGCCGTTTCTGAGGCTGCACTTTATCGCCATTTTGCGACAAAAGCACAAATGTTTGAAGGCTTAATTGAGTTTATTGAAACCAGTATTTTTGGTGTGATTAATAAAATCACTACAGAAGAGCCAGATGGGGGCAAACAAATTTTACTCATTGTGAGCATGTTACTCAGATTTGCCGAGAAAAATCCAGGCATGACGCGCGTGCTAATTGGTGATGCCTTAGTGAATGAAAATGAAAGGCTGCAAGAGCGCATTAATCAACTGTATGACCGTATTGAAGTCTCGCTTAAGCAGTGCTTAAAATTAGCGGTTGCAGAATCTGGTAAAAAAATATTACCAGAAAGCCAAGCCAATATGATGATGTGCTTTGTGATTGGACGCTGGCATCAATATGTGAAGAGTGGTTTTAAACGTAAACCGTTGGAATACGTGCAGCAACAATTAGCCAGCATGACTTAAATCAAAAAAGCCTACTTAATTCGGTAGGCTTTTTTGATGCTTAGCCAATTTAGACAATATCTGTCAAAGAGTAGAGTTATCATTCAACTTAGCAAACAAAGCCTCTTTATTGGCTCTATTTGCTCAATGACTTCATTCAGTTTGTAATATAGTGATTGATGAGACCTCTCTTTCAAAGCTAATTTTTTTATGAACATATCAACGCCGAAAATAGAAGTGCATTCTGAAGTCAATCGCAATACGTGCAAAGCTTGCCAGAGTGATGCTGAATTAGGCTTTGATTTTGAGTTCGCCTTCCAACCCATCGTTGATATATCGAAGAAAACTATTTTTGCGCATGAAGCTTTAGTAAGAGGTCCAAACGGGGAAGGTGCACTAACAGTATTAAACCAAGTCACAAACAGCTATAAGTTCGATCAAGCCTGTCGCGTTAAGGCGGTAAAAACAGCCAGTGAAATCAATTTACCAGGCTATTTATCTATAAACTTTATGCCAAACGCAGTCTATAAGCCTGAGTTATGTATTCAAACAACTTTTGAAGCTGCAAAAAAATATCATTTTGATACCAAGAACATTATATTTGAATTCACAGAGCAAGAATTGATGGAAGATGTTAAGCATATCTCTCGCATCATGGAAGCATACAATAAGATGGGATTTAAAACGGCATTAGATGATTTTGGTGCTGGTTATGCTGGTTTAAATTTTATCGCGGACTGTGAAGTTGATATCATTAAAATTGATATGGGTCTTATTCGCGATATTGATAAATCCAAATCTAGACAAGCCATTGTTAAAGCAGTGACGCGTATGTGTGAAGATTTAAATACCAAAATTATTGCTGAAGGGATTGAAACAATGGAGGAAAGAAATGTACTAGCAAGCTATGGTATCACTTTGTTCCAAGGCTACTTATTTTGCAAACCCAGTTTCAAGTCTGCAGGCTTAATAAATAACGATGCTTTAATCTAGTCTTTACGGCTAGCTTAGGCACCCCACGCCTAAGATCAACTGACCTAACTCAATAATATTGTACTGACAAGCAACGTTATGCATCAAATGATGCAAATACTTGATTTGCCATTGGTCGTTGGCTCCAATTTGTAAAGAGTGGCTTTAAGCGTAAACCGCTGGAATACATACAGTAACAATTAGCCAGCATAATTTAAATCAAAAAGGCCTACCAATTTGGATGCCTTTTTGATAGCTCACCAACTCTGACAAAATTGAGCACTGGATTTATTATATTCTTATCGACAGTTAACCCCCCAGAGTAACCATTTAAAACTGTTGCAGATATAACAGGTATATCGGTTATCGGCTCAATGGAAAATATTTGATAACAGTCAGTGTGTGACTAAAGTATCTGATAATTTACGACGCCATCGCGCTTCAACTCTGGCATCGAAAGCGCGATAGTCAAGTGCGATTATGACAGGAATTACTGTTCCTCTTTGGAGATTCAGCAGCTTGGTGACTTCTGATGCCGAGAACCCCTCCATTGAACATGTGTCAATTCCCTTTGAGGCGGCTGCTAGCATGATAGTTTGCGCAGCAAATAGGCATTGCGTGCAGCCCAGTTTCTGCTTCCAATACTACCAATTGGAAGCAAAGATAAGCTTGGTCGAATAAGGGTTGCAATATAGATGAGCGGCATCCAGAATTGCTTAATCAGTCAAGCTTGGTGGATGAAATGATTACACTGGTCGAACGGTTTCTGATTCGCGAATAAAAGTAGCAACTTTGAAATAATTTAGAGTAGTTCTATTAACCATATAGACATCCTCTTGCAGTAAATACTAATTAAACAATGAAAAAAGGCTAGCCTAAGCTAGCCTTTGTTATTGATAGCGCCTGCACTTATAACATCTTAACGTTACAGTAACACTTTTTCTATACCGCCTCTATTGGCTTTTTCAATGTAATCTTCCATCCAGTTTTCACCTAGAATATGTTTTGCCATTTCGACCACAATATAATCGGCTTCGATACCTGTATCGTCACCATAACGCGATAAGCCTTGTAAGCAACTAGGACAACTGGTTAGAATTTTCACCGCTTGCTCAGGCTTGCCCACAGTTAAACCCATCTTCTGCATGCCTTTTTCCAACTCTTCTTGTTTGCGGAATTTTACTTGCGTCGCAATATCAGGGCGCGCCGCAGCAAACGTACCACTTTCACCACAGCAACGATCATTCAACTCAACTTCTTGCCCCATGAGTTGATTCGTCACTTCCAATGGCTTATAGGTCTTCATCGGACTATGGCATGGGTCATGATACATATAACGTGTACCAGTAATGCTAGAAAGCTTTTGATTTTTCTCCATTAGATATTCATGAATATCCAACAAACGGCAGCCTGGGAAAATTTTCTCAAACTCATACTTTTGCAATTGATCCATACAAGTGCCGCAAGACACAATCACTGTTTTAATGTCCAAATAATTCAATGTATTAGCAACACGATGGAACAAGACGCGATTTTCTGCCGTAATTTCTTGACCCTTATCATGATTACCGCTTGAGGTTTGCGGATAGCCACAACATAAATAGCCCGGCGGCAATACCGTAATCGCACCTACCTCATACAACATTGCTTGCGTTGCCAAACCGACATTCGAGAATAAACGCTCAGAACCGCAACCTGGAAAGTAAAACACCGCATCCGAATCTTCTGTCACTTTAGCTGGATTGCGAATCAATGGAATCATGGTGTCATCTTCAATACCTAACATAGCACGTGACGTTTTAGATTGCATTTTTTTCGGCATTGGTCGATTAATAAAATGAATCACTTGCGCCTTAATTTCAGCCTTACCTACCGTTGATGGCGGTGCTTTTTTATACTTTAACAAACCAAAACGTTTAGCCAAACTATTAGCAAAGTTAATGGCTTTATAGCCCATCCCAATCATGGTTGCACGGATGAACTTAATCGTCGCAGGATCTTTAGCATTTAGGAACATCATGCCAGCGGCTGTGCCGGGATTAAATTTCTTTTTACCTTGCTCGCGTAATAAATTGCGCATTTTGATGGAAACATCACCAAAATCAATATTCACTGGACAAGGCTTTTCGCAACGATGACAAACCGTACAGTGATCAGCTACATCATTGAACTCATCAAAATGCCTGAGTGAAACACCGCGTCTCGTTTGCTCCTCATACAAGAAAGCTTCCATCAATAATGACGTGCCTAAAATCTTGTTTCTTGGTGAATACAGCAGATTTGCGCGCGGTACGTGTGTCGAACACACCGGCTTACATTTACCACAGCGCAAGCAATCAGAAATGTCATCGGCAATCTCACCCATGGCAGATTGCTCCATGATGATTGACTCTTGCTCCAATAAGCCAAAGCTTGGTGTATACGCATTTTCTAAGCCTGAGCCTTGCAGCAACTTACCTTTATTAAAGTGACCATTCGGGTCTACTTTATTTTTATATTTGGTAAAAGTATCAATGGTTTCTTGGTCTAGAAACTCCATCTTAGTAATACCAATACCATGCTCACCAGAGATCACGCCATTGAGTTTTCTTGCCAATGCCATGACGCGCACAACCGCACCATGCACTTCTTGCATCATGTCGTAATCATCAGAGTTCACTGGAATGTTAGTATGCACATTGCCATCGCCCGCATGCATATGCAGCGCAATAAACACACGACTTTTCAATACTTTCTTATGAATAGCTTCTAATGCATCAATGATTTTCTGAAACTCACGTCCAGCAAAAATATCACCTAACGGTTGTTTTAACTCTCGTTTCCAAGAAACGCGTAAATCATAAGATTGCACCGCTTCGAATACAGTAGCATGTTGACCAAACTGCTCGCCGACAGAACCTAACGCAGCTAGCGGTTCATCCAATGTGTTCAAAATTAAACGCCATTGCATACGCATATCGCGCACCAACTGCAAGGCTAATACTTGTTTAGACTTAACACCTTCTGGGTCAGTATTACCATCTTCATCAGCTTGCAGTGGCAAATCACCTTCAAGAAAATGCTCTAATGCATCAATTAACTTAAGCTTATTATTAATAGAAAGCTCAATATTAATGCGCTCAATGCCATCAGAATATTCGCCAAGTTGCGGCAATGGAATCACAACATCTTCGTTAATTTTGAAGGCATTGGTATGTTTAGCAATCGCCGCTGTGCGTGAACGATCCAGCCAGAATTTTTTACGCGCTTCAGCTGAAACTGCAATAAACCCTTCTCCATCGCGCGCATTACACATACGCACCATCGCAGATGCGACTTCGCCAACCGCATTTTCATCATCTGAAGCAATATCGGCGAGCAACACCATTTTAGGACGTTGCTGACGCGCCGCTTTAGTCGCATAACCAACGGCTTTAATATAGCGCTCATCCATATGCTCTAAACCAGCCATAATCACCGCAGGATTTTGTTTGGCTGTGGCATCTAAATAATCTTTAATTTCTACAATTGCTGGCACAGCTTTGGACACATGGCCGAAGAACTCTAGTGCAATGGTACGCACATGCTTAGGCATGCGATGCAAAATAAAGGTCGCTGAAGTGATTAATCCATCACAACCCTCTTTTTGCACACCAGGTAAACCTGATAAAAATTTATCTGTAACGTCTTTACCTAAACCAACTTTACGGAAGCTAGGACCTGGAATTTCAATAATTTCAGGCTCTGCAATCATGTTTTTCATGTCAATGTCGTAACGACTAATCTTAAAGCGCGCCATCGCAATGTCATGAATCTTGCCTAGATTATGATCTAAACGCTCAATTTCCATCCACGTAGAATCGGGCGTTACCATGCGCCAAGAGGCTAAATTATCTAAAGCAGTGCCCCATAACACGGCTTTTTTACCACCTGCATTAACCGCCACGTTACCGCCAATACAACAAGCATCAGCTGAGGTTGGGTCGCAAGCAAACTCTAAACCAGCTTCTGAAGCTGCTTCCATCGCACGGCGTGTAACTACGCCAGCGCCACACTCAATGGTAGGTACTTGATGAGATACACCAGGCAAGGTACGCATTTGTACGCCTGTATGTTGATCTAACTTTTCTGTATTAATTACGGCTGAAAGCGGTGTTAATGGCACTGCGCCACCTGTGTAACCTGTTCCGCCGCCACGTGGAATAACCGTTAATCCAAGCTCAATACTGATTCGGATGAGGTGGGCAATTTCCGCTTCCGTATCTGGATTAAGCACAACAAATGGGTACTCGACACGCCAATCTGTTGCATCTGTCACGTGTGAAACACGCGCCAATCCATCAAATTGAATATTGTCTTTACGCGTATATTTACTGAATTTGCTCAATGCTTTTTTACGCAAATCATAAGTTTGGCGAAAGTCATCAGCGAATTTATCAATTGCCGTTTTAGCTGCTACCACTAATTTCTCTACTTGCGGATTACCACTCCTGCGCTCATCAATCGCGGCTACGCGATGATTCAGCGCTTCAATTAATGCGGCACGACGTTTGGGATTATCCAGTAAATCATCTTGCAAATACGGGTTACGACTCACTACCCATAAATCACCCAACACCTCAAACAACATACGTGCACTTCTACCAGTTTTACGCTCAGTGCGTAAGGTCTGCAAGGTAGTCCACATGTCTTCACCCAAGAACCGAATAACGATTTCACGGTCGGAGAAAGAAGTGTAGTTGTAAGGAATTTCACGTAAGCGGGTTGGAGAGTCTGGATTCGCTTTGAGTAACTCAGGAGATATAGGTGCGTTCATTAATAAATCATCATAAACAAAACACGATTATAGCACGTGGCAATGCGCACAAAAACTACAAACTAGTTGTGGTTATTCGCACAATCTAGATGAAAAACGTTACAATCTTCTGATGTCTATTTTTAGAAAAATAATGATTGCTGTAGCGCTATTAATGCTAATCACATTCATTGGATACTCGCTATTGCAACAATCCAAAGTGCGCAATGTTGTTTTCACTACCATTAAGGGTGAAACCATTAGCATGTCATCATTAAAAGGCAAAGTGGTGTTAGTCAATTTTTGGGCGACTGACTGTAAAAGTTGCGTGGCTGAAATGCCCGACTTAATCAAAACCTATTACCAATATCAGCCGCGAGGGTTCGAAATCATCGCAGTTGCCATGCCATACGACCCGCCTGCACAAGTCGTTAATTTTGCGACACAAAAAGCGCTCCCCTTCCCAGTCATTCATGACAGCTACGCAGAAATTACACAAAAATTTGGCGATGTTAAACTAACACCAACAGCTTATATTTACAATAAAGATGGCAAACGCATTCAACGTGCAATTGGTGCCTTAAACTTTAATAAACTACATGCTCTATTAGAAGAGGAACTTAGCTAATGCTATGGATTAAAGCGTTTCATATTATTTTCGTCACCAGTTGGTTTGCTGGCTTATTTTACTTACCACGTATTTTCGTCAATCATGCCATGGAAACCAATCCGGAAGCCATTCAACGGCTATCCATGATGGAGCAAAAACTCTACCGCTTTATGTTGCCTTTAGCAGTGCTCGCACTGGTTTTTGGCTTATGGTTATGGATGGGGTATGGTATTACTGGTAAATGGATGCACCCAAAACTAACGCTAGTGGCTGGCTTAATCGCTTATCACGTTTATTGCGGCAAAATCATGCGCGATTTTAAGGCTGGCGCGAATAAGCGTAGCCATCTGTGGTTTCGTTGGTTTAACGAGCTTCCAGTGTTAGCATTAATCGCTATTGTCATCCTTGTGGTTGTTAAGCCGTTCTAAACAGCGAGAAAACATGATGAATATTCTGCATTCAAACTGGCTTATTCAAATGCTAAAAAAAGCTGGAGATACGCCACAAGCGCGCTTACTCAGTTTGTTTGATATCTTAAATGACTGGGCAGAAGCGCCTGGCGTTGACGCAAAACTTAATCGACAAGCCAATGCACATGATGCTACTTTACTTAAAACCTATTTAAGTCTTGAGGCAGCAAAAGCCAGTGCCGCTTTACCAGAAATGCTAGCCACTCAACTTTATGTGATGGCGCTATCGGCAATGCAAGAAAAGTTGCTGGCGCATAATGCTGGTGCATTGCTCCATGCAAAAAGTGCTGCGGAAGCGTTAATTACCGCTCAAACAAAGAAAGAATTTCACATTTCACGCACTGCAGTTTATGCAATTGCAGCCAGTTTTATTGGCGCACTAGTGATTTCTGGCAGTTTGTTTTTGCT
>Ga0209231_1000862_pt1 | contig 13821 bp, 10 predicted proteins | sample Deesub45470m_DNA_FD_188086 | JGI IMG/M metagenome (GOLD analysis project Ga0209231, IMG submission 188086) | Deep subsurface microbial communities from North Pacific Ocean - 450_OLKR46/470m Metagenome (SPAdes) (version 2) | ecosystem: Environmental > Terrestrial > Deep subsurface > Unclassified ... | reverse complement strand
TTGAGCTCTTCATTGGTGAGAGTCTCGCCGCCGAGATACTTTTCCGTCAGCTCTTCGTCGTGGGAAGAGACTTCCTCGACAAGTTTCTCGCGTGCCTCTTCGGCAGCAGACAGGAGATCGGCGGGGATTTCAACGACTTCAAAATTGGCACCGAGGGACTCGTCGTCCCAGATGACAGCCTTCATCTCGACAAGGTCGATAACACCGCGGAAGGTGTCCTCCTTGCCGATCGGCAACTGGATGGGGATGGGATTGGCACCAAGACGGTCGCGCATCATCGACAGGCCCCGACCAAAGTCGGCGCCGATGCGGTCCATCTTGTTTACAAAAGCGATACGGGGGACGCCATACTTGTCGGCCTGACGCCACACGGTTTCAGACTGGGGCTCGACACCGCCGACCGAACAGAAAACCGCCACAGCGCCGTCGAGCACCTTCAGTGAACGCTCGACCTCGATAGTGAAGTCGACGTGGCCCGGGGTGTCAATAATGTTGATCCGATGATCGTCCCAGAAACAGGTGGTTGCAGCGGAAGTGATCGTGATGCCACGCTCCTGCTCCTGCTCCATCCAGTCCATGGTTGCGGCCCCGTCATGGACCTCACCGATCTTATGCGAAACACCGGTGTAATAGAGAATACGCTCGGTGGTCGTCGTCTTACCGGCGTCAATGTGTGCCATGATGCCGATATTGCGGGTTTTTGTAAGGGATACTTGGCGTGCCACAGTGTTACGTCCTCCAGAGGATCAAACTCGTCGGTTACCAGCGGTAGTGAGCAAAGGCCTTGTTGGCCTCGGCCATCCGGTGGACATCTTCCTTCTTCTTCACGGCCGCACCACGATTGTTGGCCGCATCAAGGAATTCACCAGCCAGGCGCTCCTGCATGGTCTTTTCTCCACGACCGCGAGCGTAGGTGATGATCCAGCGAATCGCCAGCGCATTGCGCCGGTCCGAACGAACCTCCACGGGGACCTGATAGGTGGAACCGCCGACACGACGGGATTTGACCTCAAGCAGGGGGCGGATATTATCAAAGGCCTTCTTGAAGATATCCAGGGGCTGCTCGCTGGTCCGTGAAACAATCAGATCAAAGGCACCATAGACGATCTGCTCGGCGGTGCTCTTCTTGCCGTCAACCATCACGGCATTCATGAATTTGGCCACCAGGCGATCGTTGTATTTGGGATCGGGGAAAATTACCCGCTTAGCAACTTCTCTTCTTCTCGGCATGACGTCCTCTCAACTTCTTTTGTTATTTAGGCCGCTTGGCCCCATACTTGGAGCGACTCTTCATCCGTCCCTTGACACCAGCAAGGTCGAGGGTGCCACGGACGATGTGGTAGCGGACGCCCGGAAGGTCCTTGACGCGACCACCACGGATCAGAACCACGGAGTGCTCCTGAAGGTTATGCCCGACCCCGGGGATATACGAGGTGACGACGATCCCATTGGTAAGACGCACGCGAGCCACTTTGCGAAGAGCCGAGTTCGGCTTCTTCGGGGTCGTGGTATACACACGAGTACACACTCCGCGCTTCTGGGGGTTCCCCTTCAGAGCAGGAGCTGTGGACTTCTTCTCCTTGTTTTCGCGTCCCTTACGGACCAACTGATTAATTGTCGGCATCTAAATCTCCCGATATCACTTATTCGAATAGTTGAAAGAGCAACTGGCTTTTCTGGCTGGAAAAACCCGCTAACATTATCAATCGGACCAGGTATTGTCAAGGGCTTTTTGAGCCGCCTCGTCTTTTTTAAACGAGGCGGCTCAAGCCCTTCAATCTTCGACGTTTTCCTCTGCAGCGGGCTGCTCGACGGGAATTTCCTCGTCGTCGAAATCATCAGCGGTCATCGGCGGCTCGGGAAGCTCCTCGGGCTCCTCGATCAGCAGCTTGGCACTGCGGTATTTGGAAATCCCTGTTCCGGCGGGGATCAGACGGCCCATGATGACGTTTTCCTTGAGGCCGCGCAGGTAGTCGACCTTTCCTTCGATCGCCGCCTGGGTGAGAACCTTGGTGGTTTCCTGAAAGGAAGCTGCGGAAATAAAGGACTCGGTGGACAGAGAGGCCTTGGTGATGCCGAGCATGAGAGGCTCTCCCACGGCCGGCTGCTGTCCTTCGGCAAGGACCCGCTGGTTTTCGACTTCGAACTCCCATCGCTCCACCTGGTCGTCGGGAAGAAAGCGAGTATCCCCGACCTCCTTGATCCGCACCCGGCGCAGCATTTGCCGGACGATGGTCTCGATGTGCTTGTCGTTGATCTTGACCCCCTGCAGGCGGTAGACCTCCTGAACCTCGTCGACGAGATATTTGGCCAGTTCCTTCTCACCGAGGACCCGCAGAATATCATGGGGGTTGGAGGAGCCGTCCATAAGCGCCTCGCCGGCCTTGACATAATCGCCCTCGTGGACGCTGATGTGCTTCCCTTTGGGGATGAGGTATTCCTTGGCTTCGCCGATTTCCGGAGTGACAATGACCTTGCGTTTCCCTTTGGAGTCCTTGCCATAGGAAACCAGACCGTCGATTTCGGAAATAATGGCAAATTCCTTCGGTTTGCGCGCCTCGAAGAGTTCGGCAACCCGGGGGAGACCTCCGGTGATGTCCTTGGTCTTGGTCGTCTCGCGGGGGATCTTGGCCAGAATATCTCCGGCGCCGATCACCGTGTCTTCATTGACGACGATATTGGCTCCCACGGGGAGCATGTAGCGGGCGGGAGCGCCGTTGGGGAGTTTGGCGGTCTTCCCTTCCTCGTCCTTGAGAGTGATGCGCGGACGTTTGTCGCCCAGCTTGGACTCGATGATAACCTTGCGCGACAGGCCGGTGACTTCGTCGACCTGCTCCTCCATGGAGAGACCCTCGATGATATCGCCGAAGCGGACTCGCCCGGCAATTTCGGTGAGGATCGGCATGGTATAGGGGTCCCACTCGGCAAGGAGATTCCCGACCTGGACCACTCCGTCCGGGGCGATGCGCAACCGGGCGCCGTAAACGACTCCATAGCGCTCCCGCTCCCGACCGGTCTCATCGACAACGGCGATCTCGCCGTTGCGGTTCATAACGACGTGGTTCCCCTGATTGTCGATGACGGTGTTGAGGTTGATGTACTTGAGGAGACCGTCAAAGCGCGCCTCGAGGGAGGTCTGCTCGGCCCGCCGGGACGCGGTACCGCCGATATGGAAGGTCCGCATCGTCAGCTGGGTACCCGGCTCGCCGATGGACTGGGCGGCAATGACGCCGACCGCCTCGCCGAGGTTGACCATGTGCCCACGGGCCAGGTCGCGGCCGTAGCAGGTGGCACAGATGCCCCGACGGCTCTGGCATGTCAGCACCGAGCGGATCCTGAGCTTCTCGATGCCGGCCTCCTCGATACGCATCATCAGCGTCTCGTCGATCTCCTGGTTGGTCTCGGCGAGAACCTCGCCGGTCACCGGATCGAGCACGTCATCCAGGGAAGTACGCCCAAGGATACGGTCACCGAGGGGCTCGATGACCTCCCCCCCTTCGGTCAGGGAAGACACGAGGATGCCGTCGAGAGTGCCGCAGTCGTGCTCGGTGATAATGGCGTCCTGGGCGACGTCGACCAGACGACGGGTCAGGTAACCGGAGTTCGCCGTCTTCAGAGCCGTATCGGCCAGACCCTTGCGGGCACCGTGGGTCGAGATGAAGTACTGGAGGACGGTCAGACCCTCGCGGAAGTTGGCGGTAATGGGGGTTTCGATGATCTCCCCCGACGGCTTGGCCATCAGTCCGCGCATGCCGGCCAGCTGCCGGATCTGCTGGGCGCTGCCGCGGGCTCCCGAATCGGCCATCATGTGAATGGCGTTGAAGGAGGAGACCTTGACCTGCTCGCCGGAGACGGGATCGGTCAGGACGTCGACCGACAGGTTGCTCAGCATGGTCTGGGCGATATCCTCGGTACACTTGGCCCAGATGTCGATGACCTTGTTGTAGCGCTCGCCGTCAGTGATCAGACCTTCGGTGTACTGCTGCTGGATTTCGGTAACCTCCCCGACAGCCTTGTTGATGTAAGTTTCCTTGTTTTTCGGAATGACCATGTCGTCGAGGCAGATGGAAATGCCGGCCAGGGTCGAGAAACGGAAGCCCGTCTCCTTGAGCTTATCGGCGAGAATGACCGTTTCCTTGGTCCCGGCCAGACGGAAGCTGGCGTCGATGAGATCGGCGACCTGCTTCTTGGACATGACGCGGTTGATGTAGCTGAAGGGGATCGATTCGGGTACCACGTCCCGCAGCAGAACGCGGCCGACGGTCGTTTCCACCAGTTCGACCTTCCCCCCTTCGGAAGTGACCATCCGCACCTTGACCTTCGCCTGAAGATCGGCCTCGCCGGCGTCATAAGCCATGCGCAGCTCATCGCGGGAGGAGAAAATCATCCCCGAGCCGAGGACGAAGGCGCGATCGCGGGTCATATAATAAATGCCGAGGACCATGTCCTGGGACGGAACGATGATCGGCTTGCCGCTGGCCGGGGAGAGGATGTTGTTGGTCGACATCATCAGAACCCGGGCCTCGATCTGACTCTCGATGGAGAGGGGGAGATGCACGGCCATCTGGTCGCCGTCGAAGTCGGCGTTGAAGGCGGTACAGACCAGGGGGTGGAGCTGGATCGCCTTGCCTTCGATGAGAACCGGCTCGAAGGCCTGAATGCCGAGGCGATGCAGGGTCGGAGCACGGTTGAGCATCACCGGGTGCTCCTTGATGACCTCATCGAGAACGTCCCAGACCTCCGGCTTCTCCTTCTCCACCATCTTTTTGGCGCTTTTGATGGTGGTGCAGAAGCCGCGCTCTTCGAGCTTGTTGTAGATAAACGGCTTGAAGAGCTCGAGAGCCATCTTCTTGGGAAGACCGCACTGGTGCAGTTTGAGTTCGGGACCGACGACGATGACGCTGCGGCCGGAATAGTCGACGCGCTTGCCGAGAAGGTTCTGGCGGAAGCGCCCGCCCTTCCCCTTGAGCATGTCGGAAAGGGACTTCAGGGGGCGCTTGTTGGGCCCGGTAATGGCCCGGCCGCGCCGGCCGTTGTCGAACAGGGCATCGACCGCCTCCTGGAGCATCCGCTTCTCATTGCGGATGATCACCTCGGGAGCCCGGAGCTCCATGAGGCGTTTGAGGCGGTTATTGCGGTTGATCACCCGGCGGTAAAGGTCGTTGAGGTCGGAGGTCGCAAACCGGCCGCCGTCCAGAGGGACAAGGGGGCGCAATTCCGGCGGAAGAACCGGGATCGTTTCCAGAATCATCCACTCGGGGCGATTGCCGCTCTTGCGGAACGCCTCGACGACCTTGAGGCGTTTGGAGACCTTCTTGCGCTTCGCCTCGCTGGCGGCTTCCTTCATCTCGGCGCGCAACTCCTCCGAGAGGGTGTCGAGATCGAGCTCGGCGAGAAACTCCCGGATCGCCTCGGCACCCATGCCGGCAGTGAATTGCCCGGCGAATTCGTCCATCAGTTCCCGATACTTGTCCTCACTGATGACCTGCCCCTTGATCAGGGTCGTGTCCCCGCCATCGAGAATCACATAGGCCTCGAAGTAGAGGACCTTCTCCAGTTCCTTGAGGGTCATGTCGACCATCGTCGAGATTCGCGACGGCAGCGACTTGAGGAACCAGATATGGGCGACGGGAGTCGCCAGGTCGATATGCCCGAGGCGCTCGCGGCGGACCTTGCTGGGAATAACCTCGACGCCGCACTTCTCGCAGACGATGCCGCGGTGCTTCATGCGCTTGTACTTGCCGCAGTTGCACTCGTAGTCCTTGGTCGGACCGAAGATTTTGGCGCAGAACAGGCCGTCCCGCTCTGGCTTAAAGGTACGGTAATTGATCGTTTCCGGTTTTTTGACTTCACCGAAGGAACGTTCGCGGATCTTCTCAGGCGAGGCCAGCGAAAGCCGGATCGCGTTGAAATTGAGGGGATCCTTCGGTCGATCAAAAAGACTGAAGATATCGTCCAAAGCACATCCTCCTTATGGGATGGTGGTTTATTCTTCTTATTCTTCTTCTTCGAGAAGTTCGACGTCGAGACACAGGGACTGCAGTTCTTTGATCAACACGTTGAAGGACTCGGGGAGCCCGGCCTCCAGGGTCTGCTTCCCCTTAACGATCGCCTCGTACATCCTGGTCCGCCCGGCGACGTCGTCGGACTTGACCGTGAGGAATTCCTGAAGGGCATGAGCGGCCCCATAGGCTTCGAGGGCCCAGACCTCCATCTCGCCGAGACGCTGGCCGCCGAACTGCGCCTTCCCACCCAGCGGCTGCTGGGTGACGAGGCTGTAAGGACCGATGCTTCGGGCATGGATCTTGTCATCGACAAGGTGATGGAGTTTGAGCATGTACATGATTCCGACGGTGACCTTCTCCTTGAAGGCCTCGCCGGTCTTGCCGTTATACAGAACCATCTGGCCGCTGCTGGAGAAGCCGGCACGCTCCATCTCCCCCTTCATCTGTGCCTCGCTGACCCCCTCGAAGACCGGGGAAGCCATCGGTACACCGTTGGAGAGACGCTTGGCCATGGCCAGAGTGTCCTCCTCGGAGAGACCGTCGATGAAGACGTCGAGTTCCTTGTTGCCGTAGATCTCCTTGACCTTGGCCTTGAGCTTATCGGTACCGTAGTTCTTGTCAAGATGATCCTGGATCTGCATCCCGAGCCCCCGGGCACCGAGGCCGAGGTGGGTCTCGAGAATCTGACCGACGTTCATACGCGAAGGGACGCCGAGAGGGTTGAGAACGATCTCCACCGGGGTGCCGTCGGCCATGTACGGCATATCTTCTTCCGGGAGAACGCGGGAAAGGACACCCTTGTTCCCGTGGCGACCGGCCATCTTGTCACCGACGGAGAGTTTGCGCTTGATGGCGACGTAAACCTTGACCATCTTGATGACCCCCGGAGGGAGGTCGTCGCCGCGCTTGAGTTTTTCGATCTTATCGGCAAAGACGCCGCGAATCAATTCCTCGCGATCGCCGAGGCGGGCAAAGAGGGTGGCAACCTTCTCTTCGATCTCTTCGGCACCGGAGAGGGAAATCTCCTTCCAGCGCTGGAAAGGGACCTTGGCCAGAAGTTCGGCCGTGATCTTCTTCCCTTTGGCCAGCAGGGTCTGCCCCGCCTCGTCGATGATGGAAACCGCGGCGGTCTGGTTGAGAAGGAGCCCCTGGAGTTTCCCCTTGGCCGAGTCGCGGATGATGCGGATTTCGTCGTTCTGGTCCTTGAGAAGCTTATCGATTTCAGCCTTCTCGATCAGTTCCGTACGGCTGTCCTTGTCGGACCCCTTGCGGGAAAAGACGCGGGCGCCGATGACCACCCCTTCGACACCCGGAGGGACGCGCAGAGAGGTATCGCGAACATCTCCGGCCTTCTCGCCGAAAATGGCCCGCAGCAGCTTCTCTTCGGGAGAGAGCTGGGTCTCCCCTTTGGGTGTGATCTTGCCGACCATGATATCGCCCGGTTGCACCTCGGCACCGATGCGGATAATGCCGCTCTCGTCGAGATCGGCCAGAGCGTCCTCGCCGAGGTTGGGGATATCGTCGGTGATCTCTTCCTTGCCGAGCTTGGTGTCCCGGGCGACGCACTCGAACTCCTCGATGTGAATCGAAGTATAGCGGTCTTCCTTGATCAGCTTCTCGGAAATGAGGATCGAGTCTTCGAAGTTGTACCCTTCCCAGGGCATGAAGGCGACCAGAACGTTCTGACCCAGGGCCAGTTCGCCCCACTGGGTCGAAGGCCCGTCGGCGATAATTTCGCCGCGTTTGACCTTGTCGCCGATTTTGACGATCGGCTTCTGGTTGAGGCAGGTATTCTGATTGGAACGGATGAACTTGGTCAGGGTGTAGATGTCCACCCCGGTTCCGGTTTCATCCACTTCTCCCTCGTCGATCTTGACGACGATGCGGGCGGCATCAACACCCTCGACCACACCGTTGTGACGGGCAACCACCGCAGCACCGGAATCGTGAGCCACGATGCGCTCCATCCCCGTACCGACCAGCGGCGCATCGGCCCGCAGCAGGGGGACGGCCTGACGCTGCATGTTGGAGCCCATCAGGGCCCGGTTGGCGTCGTCATTTTCGAGAAACGGAATAAGCGAGGCGGCAACGGAAACCAGCTGCATGGGCGAAACGTCCATCAGCTCGATATCTTCGCGGTTCATGAGCATGAACTCGCCGTTCTTCCGTGCATTGACCAGCTCGTTGACGAACGTCCCGTTCTCGTTGAGAGGAGCGTTGGCCTGGGCGATGGCATGCCCTTCTTCTTCCAGTGCGGAGAAGTAGCGAATGTCGCTGGTGACCGTCAGATCCCTGACCATCCGGTAAGGAGTCTCGACGAACCCGTGCTCGTTGATCCGGGCGTAGGTTGAAAGGGAAGCGATCAGGCCGATATTCGGACCCTCGGGGGTCTCGATGGGACAGACGCGGCCGTAATGGGTCGGATGCACGTCCCGGACCTCAAAACCGGCCCGTTCGCGGGTCAGACCCCCTGGTCCGAGGGCCGAGAGGCGCCTCTTGTGGGTGATTTCCGACAGCGGGTTGGTCTGGTCCATGAACTGGGAGAGCTGCGAAGAACCGAAGAACTCCTTGACCACGGCCGAGACCGGCTTGGAGTTGATCAGGTCGTGAGGCATGAGACTGTCGATCTCCTGCAGACTCATGCGCTCTTTGATCGCCCTCTCCATCCGCACCAGACCGACGCGGTACTGGTTTTCCAGCAGCTCGCCGACAGCACGGATCCGTCGGTTGCCGAGATGGTCGATGTCGTCGATCGCCCCCTTGCCGTTGCGCAGGTCGATGAGGTAGCGCACCACCTGAAGGATGTCTTCCTTGGTGAGGGTGGTGTGCTCGAGAGGCGTCTCCAGACCCAGCTTGTAGTTGAGCTTGAGACGTCCGACGGCCGAGAGGTCGTAGCGCTCCGGATTAAAGAAGAGGCTCTCGAAAAGTGCCGTGGCGCTGCGCACGGTCGGAGGGTCGCCGGGGCGCAGACGGCGGTAGATCTCGATCATCGCGTCTTCGGGGGTGGCGATCCGGTCGAGAACCAGGGTGTCCCGCAGATAGGGTCCGACATAGAGGTGGTCGATGAAGAGGACCTTGAACTCGTTGATCCCACGGGACCGCAGCTCCTCGAGCTTGGAGGCGGTGATCTCGTCGTTGCATTCGACGAGGACCTCACCGGTCGCCGTGTCGATGATGTCGGTGGAAGCGATCTTGCCGAGCACGTCCTCTTCAAGAATGCGGATGAACTCGATTCCCTTTTCGGCCAACTTGCGGATCGCCGCCTTGGTGAACTTGCGGTTGGCCTTGACCAGGACTTCGCCGTCGTCGGCCACGACATCGAAGCTGGCTTTCTGGCCGGGAAGAAGGTCGACGTTGAGACGTTTTTTGTAGCCGGCGCCGTCGATCAGAATCTGGTCGGCGTCGTAATAATAGTTGAGGAGTTCCTCTGCGGAATAACCGAGGGCCTTGAGAAGCACGGTTGCCGGCAGCTTGCGGCGACGGTCGATACGCACGTAAAGGATGTCTTTATGATCAAAATCGAAGTCGAGCCAGGAACCGCGATAGGGGATCACCCGGGCGTTATAGAGAATCTTGCCGCTCGAGTGGGTCTTTCCCTTGTCGTGGTCCAGGAAGACACCGGGAGACCGGTGCAGCTGGCTGACGATGACTCTTTCAGTCCCATTGATGATAAAAGTCCCGTTTTCAGTCATGAGCGGGATCTCACCGAAGTAGACCTCCTGCTCCTTGATGTCACGGATTGACTGGACCCCCGACTCCTTGTCGACGTCCCAGGAGACCAGGCGCACCCGGACCTTGACGGGAGCGGCAAAGGTCATCCCCCGCTGGTGGCACTCGTCCACATCGTACTTGGGCGTACCGAGGGAGTAGGAGACATATTCTAGTGAACAGGTTTCGCTGAAATCACGGATCGGAAACACGGAACGAAAAACGGCTTCAAGGCCGATGTTCTGCCGCGCCGAAGGAGGAAGCTCCGCCTGGAGGAAACGCTTGTAGGAGTTTTTCTGGATATCAATGAGGTTGGGTATGTCGATGATCCTCTTGATCTCGGCAAAATGTTTCCTCAGAAGCTGGTTATTCGCAACCGAATAAGCCATGGTTTCTCCTTTAGGTAACGAAAGTAGAATAGCCAAGGCCGCACAAGGCGACCTTGGCTAAGGGCTAAACGTTTCGGACAGGAACTACTTGAGCTCCACTTTCGCGCCGGCTTCTTCGAGCTGCTTCTTGAGCTCTTCGGCATCGGCTTTGGAAACGCCCTCTTTAACGGTCTGGGGAGCGCCGTCAACGAGATCTTTGGCTTCCTTGAGGCCGAGACCGGTCACGGCACGAACGACCTTGATGACGTTGATTTTCTTTTCGCCGCAGTTGGCGAGAATGACGTCGAACTCATCCTTTTCTTCGACGACGGCGGCGGCGGCAGCGGGACCGGCAGCGACGGCAACGGGAGCGGAAGCGGAAACGCCGAATTTCTCTTCGAGTTCCTTGACCAGACCGGCCAGTTCGAGGACGGTCATTTTTTCGATGAATTCAACAACCTGAGCTTTGGTGATGTCAGCCATGGGATATATTCCTCCGTATCGGTTCGTATGTGGGGTCGAATGGGGTGAGTTGGATCAGGCGGCTTTTTTGTCTTGAATCGCGGCCAGAACCTGGACCAGCGATCTCGGCACGGCAGCCAGAACCCCGACCATGTTGCTGGCCGGAGCGTTGAGCGATCCGAGCAGCTTGGCGAGCAGCACTTCGCGGCTCGGCAGTTCGGCGAGGGCCTTGATGTCCTCAATGCTCAGGACCTTGCCGTCAAGTGCACCGATCTTCAACGCAAATTTTGCATGGGTCTTGGCGAACTCGGCCATGATCTTGGCCGGAGCCACCGGATCTTCGGTTGCAATGGCAATCGCCGTCGGCCCTTGCAGGTAACTGTCAAGACACTCCAGGCTGGTGTCCTTGGCAGCAAGGCGCAGCAGGGTGTTTTTGACGACCTTGTACTCCACGCCGACATTGCGCAGCTCTGTGCGCAGTTTATTGACCTGGTCGACCGTCAGTCCACGGTAATCCGCCAGAAACGCCGCCTTGGCCTTGGCCAACTTGACGCTCAGGTCCTGAACAACTTGCTGTTTACTGTCTCTGTTCAACGTCTCTCCTCCTTTCGTTGTGATGTGGGGACCCTAAATGTCCCGAGCCCCAGTCAGAGGTCATGGAGAGAGACGGACAAACCGTCGCCCCAATTTCAGCCTCGGCAGGCGGCATCGCCATTAGACGCCCCGTCGGGGGCGCACCTGCTGTCTTTGACCAGGAGCGTAGCAAAAATCCTGCACCCAAAAAGGGGGCAGGCAGGTTACTTGACCTGCGCCTGTACCGAGGGGACATCAATATTGACCCCCGGTCCCATGGTGCTTGAGATACAGATTTTCTTCAGGTAGATCCCTTTGGCGGTCGACGGCTTGGCCTTGATCAGGGCATCCATCAGGGCCAGGACGTTGCCGTGAAGTTTGTCGCCATCAAAGGACACCTTGCCGACCGGCGCATGAACGATGCCGGCCTTTTCGACCCGGTATTCGATCTTGCCGGACTTGGATTCGGTGACGGCGCGGCCGATATCGAAGGTCACCGTGCCGACCTTGGGGTTGGGCATCAGACCGCGGGGGCCGAGGATCTTGCCGATTTTGCCGACAGTACCCATCATGTCCGGGGTGGCGATGGCGGTATCGAACTCGAACCAGCCCCCCTGGATCTTGGCCACCAGATCATCGGCACCGACGAAGTCGGCACCGGCGTCGGTCGCTTCCTGGGCCTTTTCGCCCTTGGCGAAGACCAGAACCCGCACCTTCTTGCCGAGCCCGTTGGGAAGGACCACGGCGCCACGGACCATCTGGTCTGCTTTCCGCGGATCGACTCCGAGGCGTACCGTGAGGTCAACGGTTTCATCAAACTTGACGAAGGAGGCGTCCTTGACCAGAGCGATGGCCTCTTCGAGAGAGTACACCCGGGTCCGGTCGACCTTCCCCTTGGCTATTTTAAGGTTTTTTGCTGTAGGCATGTGATCACTCCAGATTCTGCCAAAAATTAGACGATTTCAAGACCCATGCTGCGCGCCGTACCCTCGATGGTGCGCACCGCCGCCTCGACATCGAAAGCGTTGAGATCAGGCATCTTGAGTTTGGCGATTTCCAGGACCTGATCCTTGGTCACCTTCCCGACCTTGTTCTTGTTGGGAACCCCGGACCCCTTGGGAATCTTGGCGGCTTTGAGCAGCAACACCGCGGCGGGGGGCGTTTTGGTAATGAACGTAAACGAGCGGTCAGCATAAACGGTGATGACGACAGGGATGATCAGACCTTCGTCACCCTGGGTTTTAGCGTTGTACGCCTTGCAGAATTCCATGATATTGACCCCATGCTGACCGAGCGCGGGACCAACCGGAGGCGAAGGGTTCGCTTTGCCGGCAGGAATCTGTAGCTTTATCAATCCAACAACCTTCTTGGCCATGAGCTACTCCTTCATATTGGTTCAAGATTCAAGTCCAATGTCCAAGGTTCAAGAAATCCTTGAACATTAAACACAGAACATTGAACGTCCAGCCTCAGCTGGTTTTCTCTACCTGTATAAATTCAAGTTCCACCGGGGTCACCCGGCCGAAAATACTGACCATGACTTTGAGTTTGGCCTTGTCCGGCTTGACATCTTCGACGACACCCGTGAAGTTAAGGAAGGGCCCGTCGACAACCCTGACAGTTTCGCCGACCTCGAAGGCAACCTTCGGCTTCGGCCGTTCGACCCCCTCTTCCATGCGGGTCGTGATCTTGGCCACCTCCTCGTCGGGAATGGCCGGCGGTGACGAGCCCCCGCCGACAAATCCGGTCACCTTGGCGGTGTCCTTGACGATATGCCAGGTCTCGTTGTTCAGTTCCATCCGCACAAGGATGTAGCCGGGGAAAAACTTGCGGGTGGAGGTTTTCCGCTCCCCGTTCTTGAGTTCAACCACAGTCTCGGAAGGGATCAGCACTTCGCCGAAGGACTCTTCTGCCCCCAGCTGGCGGATCCGCTCCTCGAGATTGAGTTTGACCTTGTTTTCGAAGCCAGAATACGTATGGACTCCGTACCACTTCATTGCCATAGCTGCCTTCCCTGATTCCATCAGCGCAAGAGAGTCCGGATCACAGCCGAAAGAACCGAATCGACCCCCCACAGAAAGACGGCAACAGCCAAGACCAGGGCAATGACCACCAGCGTCGAAGCGTAGGTGTCCTTCCTGGTGGGCCAGGTCACCTTCTCTAACTCAACTTTGACATTGCTGAGAAACTGCGTCGTTTTTCCTAGCACTATTCAAGACCCTCGCGGAGATGTGGCATTAAAGTGGCAGGCCAGGAGGGACTCGAACCCCCAACACCCGGTTTTGGAGACCGGTGCTCTAGCCATTAGAGCTACTGGCCTGCATACAAAAAGCCACAGCGCTCTGCGGCTTTTCACCTGTTCCCTCGGGCGACTACTTGGTTTCCCGGTGAGGGGTGTGTTTCTGACAGAACCGGCAATACTTATTGAATTCCAGCTTGTCAGGCGTCGTTTTCTTGTTCTTGGTCGTGGTGTAGTTGCGCTGTTTACATTCAGTGCAAGACAGGGTAACGATGTCGCGCATGTCGTTTTCCTTCAACACCCTCCCCGGGGAACCGGAGAGGGTGGCTGATTGGTGGTTTTTACTCGATAATCTCGCTGACGACGCCGGCACCGACGGTCCGGCCGCCTTCGCGGATGGCGAAGCGCAGTTCCTTGTCCATGGCGATCGGGGTGATCAAATTTACGACCATGGCGATGTTGTCAC
>Ga0209231_1000861_pt1 | contig 13821 bp, 17 predicted proteins | sample Deesub45470m_DNA_FD_188086 | JGI IMG/M metagenome (GOLD analysis project Ga0209231, IMG submission 188086) | Deep subsurface microbial communities from North Pacific Ocean - 450_OLKR46/470m Metagenome (SPAdes) (version 2) | ecosystem: Environmental > Terrestrial > Deep subsurface > Unclassified ... | reverse complement strand
GATCGAACGGTGTGCGCTCATAACCTTTGAGCTTGTCCATCAGGCTGTCGCGGCTCAATACGTGATTGGGATGCTCGACAAAAACACGCAGCAGATTGAATTCTCCGGCAGTCAGGACGACATCGGCTCCCTCTCGGGACAAGCTGCGTGACTCAAGATCAAGTCGATAAGGGCCAAAACGTAACATGCCCTGCGCCGACTCTTCCGTTCGACTATCGCCGCCTTCCCTGCGCCGCAGCACAGAACGGATGCGCGCCAGCAGTTCACGCGGGTTGAACGGCTTGGCGAGGTAATCGTCCGCCCCGACCTCCAGTCCGATAATGCGGTCAATATCCTCGCCGCGCGCCGACAGCATGATAATCGGTTGACCGCCCCGCATCCGTAATTTGCGCGCCAGCGTCAACCCGTCCTCACCCGGCAACATCAGGTCGAGAATAACCAGATCCGCCGCATGTTCCGCAAGATATCGTTCCATGGCAGAACCGTCGGCAACGGCAGCGACGCTGTAGCCCTGCTCAGAGAGATACTGCTGCAGCAATTCGCGCAGGCCGCTATCGTCATCCACCACCAGAATATGTTTATGGCTCATGTTTTTCACTATACAGCAGAGTGCTTCCCGCTGTAACGGGCGGCATGCCTCCGGTAACACATCGTAACAATTTGCAGCAACACGGAAATCGTTGCGCAATGCTTCCCCGTCATCATGGCCACATCAGTAACGCGACCTGATGATGACAACACAACTTGAACTTAACCAACAGGAGTACAGAATGAATACCAGAAACTTTCTTTACAACGCTGCGCTTATTTTCGGCCTTGCCGTTGCCGGCCCGAGTTTTGCGGACGAGCCCGTTAATATCGATCCATCAAGCATGACCCAACAGGAGCGCGAAGCCTATCGCTCCGAAAGGCAGTCCAGCATGACCCCTGAGCAGCGCGCTGAAAAACAGGCATCACGAAACCAGAGTGGTGGCGGTCAGGGACAAGGCAGCATGTCGCGCGATGGTTCCGGATCGGGCGGCCAATATGGTCGCAACGGCGGTGGCGGGCACGGCAGGGGCGGACGCTGATCTCCGAACAAACTGTTTATATCCGTAACTGAAATAGCAGCGACATAAACACCCGGCTGCCTCTCCTCGTAATGAGATCGTTGCGAGGAGAGACAGTATGAGGTTTTCCTGCCAGATTATTGATCACACCATGCATGAAAATATGAATTTCTTAACCCTTTTCGCCCCGTTCATCCTTGTGCTGTCCATCTCCACGGCGCTAGCACAGGAATCCACGATCCCGGACAGGGAACGCCTGCAGAGCATGAGCCATGAGGAATATGACGCATACCGCGCACAGATGCGTGACCGTATGGATGTATTGAACCCTGAGGAGCGAAACCTGACCGGCATCAATGAGCGCGAGCAGATGGAAAAACGGGACGCGAATAGCCGCTATGGGCAAGGCTACGTCTCCCGCAACAGGCCAAACACCCTGCGCAGCGGATCAGGTGTCAACACAGGCAATCAACAAAGCGGCGCTTACGGCAGAGGCAGTGCCGGACGCCGCTAATGCAAGAATCAAAAACTGTGCGCTACGCGTACTAGCCGCGCTGGACAATATTGCAAAATAAGGAATTTGACATGTGCCAACTTAAACAAAGTAACTTCAATATCGCCGCATTGCGGCAGGCCGCCATTGATGCCGCTGTGGAGCTGGATTGGACGAAAAATGAACCTACGATATCTCAAGAAACTCGCGAAAGGGCACAGCGCATCGTTAAGCGCGTTTTTGTTGCTTGTGAGGCGCTGGACTTAGAAGCACGGGCATGATTGCAAATGATGCACGGGCATGCCGCCATGCCCGGTTAACTTAAAAATCGTGTCCCGGCGGCGGGATACAGCAACTTTACAGGGAGTATTGTTATGAGCGCAATCGGTGGTGCAGGAGGGTGTTCTTCGGCGGGTAGCATGAGCGGAATGCAGCGACCGGATTCATCGAAAATGGTCGACAATTTATTTTCAAAGCTGGATACCAAAGGCCAGGGATATATCGAGAAGAGCGATTTTCAGGGCGCGTTTGATAAAGTCGCTTCGAAAAGCGCCAGCGCGGACGATGTCTTCAAGGCGCTGGATGGCAATGATGACGGCAAAATCACCAAGCAGGAAATGTCAGACAGCGTCACAAAACTTGCTGACCAGCTCGTCAGCCAATTGCAAAATATGCGAATGAGCGGCATGGGCGGTGTCGGTATGTCGAAGAGCGATATTAGCAGCATGGCAGACAGCAGCGGCAGCGCATCACAACAACTGAACGAACTGGCTCAGAATTTTGATGTTGCTGACACGAATCAGGATGGAACTATCAGTGCGCAGGAATTAATGGCCTATCAGGCATCGAATTCAGCCACTTCGTCCACCAGCGGTGTGCAAAATGGCGATGCTCAGGTTATGGCTAGAATCATGGATATGATGACCACGTATGGCGCCACAGCTCAAGACGAGCAAACCAGTGGCGGCACCATTTCAACGGCAGTATAAGCAAGCGGGGGCATATCTTGCCCCCACTGCCCCATTTATTAAATCGACCAGACAGAATTATTTATCCGAGGACAACCTGACATGCAAAAAAACCGCAATTTCATCTTCAACCTTTTCGCCTCCTCCCTGTTATTCGTCGTATCCGGTGCGCAGGCGGGCGAGCCTCTCGCCTTGCAGCAGGTTATGAGAGACCTGGGTAAAAACATGCAAGTCATCACTGACGGCATTTCCCGTGGCGACTGGGAACAGGTGGAAAAAACCGCGCCACTGATCGCCGACCACCCACAGCCACCCTTCTCCGAAAAGCTGCGCATCATGAGCTTCATGGGCACCAACATGGGCAAATTCAAGGCGCACGACGGCGAAACCCACGAGCAGGCGCAGGCGGTGGGCAAGGCTGCAAAGGCCAAAGACGGACAGGGTGTAATTCTTGCCTTCCAAAAACTCCAAACCAGCTGCTACAGTTGCCACAGCGAATTCCGCAAACCCTTTATCGAGCATTTCTATGGCAAGAAAAGCGCTGATCTGTGATACAACCCGATCACACCATTAACATTACAGGAGTCATTTCATGAAGATACGCTCACAACAACGCACCCCCCTTATCTGGTTGATTTCTCTGATTGCAGTCGGTTTCGGATTGCTGACTATCAAGGAAGGCGGCACCATTCTGTTTGGCGACGAAGCGACACGCGCTACGGCCGGCAACTATGTGCCGTTCGTACTCTGGTTTAATTTTGTAGCGGGCTTTGCCTACGTTGTCGCCGGCATCGGGCTGTGGCTACAACAACGCTGGGCAGTTTGGCTGGCCGCCAGCCTCGCCGCAGCGACAGCAATCACATTCGCCGCCTTTGGCATACATGTGCTTCTTGACGGGCTTTACGAAAAACGTACGGTGATCGCCATGAGCATGCGAACGCTGGTGTGGTCAACCATTGCAACCCTCGCCTGGCGCCAGCTGGTGTGGCGCCGGATATGATGTCATGTTGCTGTGCCGCTTATAACGTAGCACCGCATAAACGACGAAATGCGATGAACCCGCCTTGCTTCCGTCATTTGCCGGCACGACAGAAAAAATCCGTGTGGGTGTGGGTACTGCTTTTACACATCGTACCTGCACAAGCCGCCAATGAAAGCATTTCCGGCCTTGAGGATTGCAAGGCGGAAGAAGCCATCAGATTTCGCGGAGGAACAGCCAGACTGGAGAACGACCTTTTTACCGGCACTGACCAGAATTACACCAATGGCGTGGCATTCACCGCTATTTCGCACGACATCGCCGGCAAACTTAGAGTCGAATGCCTGCCCACGCCGGTGCGACTGCATGCTGAACTGATCAAGTTTATGAATCCCGATTTTTGGGCCGATGCGGAAAATCCTGACCACACGCAAAACGTGACGGTGAAGTTTGGCCAATCCATGTTTACACCGAAAGATCCGGCCAGAACCGATTTGATCACGGGCGATCGGCCTTATGCTGGCTTGCTGTACGTGGGCATGTCGTGGAATCGCAGGAAACATGAACCCCTAAGCAACTCGGAAATGCTCGATACGCGCGAGATCACCCTGGGTGTCATCGGCCCGTGGGCTCTTGCGGAACAATCACAAAACCTGTTTCACGATGCGATCGGTGCCGCCAGATTTCTTGGCTGGCAACATCAGTTGAAAAATGAGCCTGCTGTGCAATTGGCCATGGATCGCAAATTCAAGGACTATCGCGGCGCGGGCGCAATCATGCCAGGCTTCTCCGCCGATTCGATACGCTCACTGGGACTGCGGCTAGGCAACATCGAAACCTCAGCCAGCGCGGGCATAGAGGGACGTATCGGCTGGAACCTGCCGAACGACTTCGGCACCTATCCGATCAGACCGGGTGCCGAAAATCGCCCTCCATCCGCGGCTTCCATCCACAGCGACTCCGGCGAAAACTCTGCTGCGGTCGCCAGGCCGCAACCGGGGATACACCTGTTCGGGACGATGGAAACGAAGCTCGTCGCCCATGACTTTTCGCTCGACGGCAACCTCTTGCAATCAAGCCATAGCGTCACTCGCCGGCCATGGGTTGCCCAGGCTGCCATCGGCATCAGCGCTCAAGGCATGGTAGCCGGGCACGGTACCAAGTTAGCCGTGATGCGTGTTTACCGTTCGCGGGAATTCGAAGAGCAGGGACCTAGCCAGGCTTATGGCTCTGTCGCACTGAGTCTTGAGTTTTAAGGGTCAGTTACACGCGCCCGGTCTCAGATTGATCAAGGAGTTGGATAAGTATCAAAGGCTGCTAAATGACCTGCAGCGTAGCTGACGAAGAAGTCGAAAAAACAGCAACATGGTTTACCCGCGCCGATCCTGCGGGCATTGATTTAAGTGAGGGCGACATGTCAGGACATATTCCGCACATACAGAACATACAGATTCGACACATCATTTTGGGCGAGGACGAGATAATGGAACTCGCGTACCAGATCGCCGATGCCGCCTCGTGCCTTGATGACCTCAAGCGCATCCACGCACCGGTGGAATGCGCCGATGCCGGTCGGCATGTCGCCAACTTGCACACCATCGCCGAACAGCTCGCCGGCGAGCGCACCAACGAAATCTACGCGCTGGATTAGGGCTCACAAACTGAGATAGCGGTATGACCGCCCGGTTCTTAGATATCACGCTCCTCATCTGGGCCGCGCGCACCGTCGTCATTTCATCAAGCACAACTCCCGCCAGGCAGCGCCGCCACCATGCTCACCGGCATCATTCAGGGCCTGGTTATGCGAGTTTCCGCCATGGAAGCGTGAAATTTGTTGGCATTAACGGTTTTTCAAATAACACGGGGCCAAGTATTCCCCAATTCGGAGATCAGCATGCAATACCTGCAAGAAACCTGGATCACCATAAAACTCGGCGGGATGATCATCCTGCCGTTATCATTGCTGGCGGTTATCGCCCTGTCCATTATGCTGGAAAAGGCGTTCATCTACTGGCGTTATGCCCGCCTGCCGCTTAATCTGCTCAATCTGGTCGAAACTTACGGTTTCGCCTGGGAAGATCTGGACAAAAGACTCTACGGTCTGGATGAGCGCCATTACTTCAGGCGGTTTTTCGAGGTAGTGATCGCCAACCGCCATCGTCCCGCATGGTGGACTGAATCCCGTGCGGCGGACGAAGCACAATTGATCGAAACCTCACTTGCCCGCAGGCTTTGGGTGCTGGAGACCATCGTAACTGCCGCACCCTTGCTCGGCTTGATGGGAACCATAGGCGGCATGATGGATGCCTTCAAGATCATCGGTGGCAGCGGTATAGTAAATCCCACCGGCGTGACGGGCGGCGTGGCTCAGGCACTCATTGCAACGGCAATCGGCCTGTTGATCGCGCTGATTGCCTTGTTCGGATTCAATTACTTCTCGCGCGTGCAATCGCAGACGATGGATGAAATGGAGCGCCTCGGCACACGTCTGATCGATCACATCCGTCTGGACCAAGGTAACGCCCATGAAGCTGCGTAAACCCAGGGCATATCGCAAGGGGCGCATCGAAATCATCCCGATGATCGACGTGATGTTTTTCCTGCTGGCGACCTTCATGCTGTCTTCATTGGCCATGCAAAACCTCGACTCGCTACAGGTAAATCTGCCGCAAGGGAAAGCTGAAAAGCTCAAGACGGATACCCCGGTCACCCTGACGCTGACCGCCGATAGCAAAATCCTTGTCAACCGCACTCCGGTGACACTGCAAACCCTGGCTGCCACGCTCGGCCCACTGCTGAGTAATACGCAAACCAGCGTTATCGTGTCAGCGGATAATGCAGCACCACAGGGCATCGTGGTACAGGCGATGTTGCAGGCAAGGGCAGCCGGCGCCAGGAATTTCCTGATCGCGGTAAAGCATGAATAATGTGGCAAACCTGTCCGCTTCCCCGATCAGGGAAATCCGGCTCTGGTGGCCTATACCACTGGCGGCAATCCTCTGGCTGCTTATCATTGCGAGTTTGGGTTATTTACCAAACCCTCCTGAAACCGGAGCAACGACATCCTTGCCCATAGAAGCAAGCTTCGTGGAATTGCCTGACGCCTCGCCAGCGGGAAGACCGGAGGCGCAGCCCAAACAATGGCCCGATAAAAACAAAATAGGCGTCAAGCCTCACCACGCTGCGCCACCCCTTGCCCCTCTCACAGATAGCATGCCTGAGGAGCCGGAGATTCCGGCGATCGCTGAGCCCACATCAGATATGGCACAGCCAACAGACATGATGGCCTACGTTAATGCGGCCAGAGCACGCAGCCGTGCCGCCGAAACGGCTGCCGCGCGCGAAAATGCGGAAGCAACGGCTCTACAGCGCGGGCCGTCGGCTGACGAGATCAGGACGGCGAACATCATGCGCAATCTCCAACCGCAAGGCACGAACGGCGTATTTCAAATTATCAGTATGGATACTCATACTGCGAGATTTTCATTTCGCGGCTGGACCAAGGATTTTAGTAATGCGCGGCGTGAAGTGATCGAAGTCAAGGCAGATCAAGATGGTGATATGGAGCGCGCAGTCGTGCGCAGCATGATTGCGCTGATTCGCAAATATTACCAAGGATATTTCAATTGGGAATCACAACGCCTGGCCCGTGTGGTCATTCTGTCCGCTCGCATGGAAGACAACACTGGACTGGAAGACTTCTTGATTCGTGAGTTTTTTGGGGCGAACGCTGCATCTTACGGTGGTGCATCACGAAGCGAAACTCGATAGCGGTACATGCAGGCCCCATCAAGAGCAAGGATGAGCACGGGGCTACGGTGCTGTTACCGAAACCCTCACACTATCCGCCAATAGAAACCCCCTAGATCGGGGCTTTGTCAATTCGATGGCGGAGAGGGAGGGATTCGAACCCTCGGTAGCGTATAACGCTACGCCTGATTTCGAGTCAGGTACATTCGACCACTCTGCCACCTCTCCGGGACGCGAATTCTACCAGATACCGGCAATTTGGTGCAGAATGATGGCATGCACAGACACGAGATTTTAATCAGGTCACTTCAGATCGGCACTTTCCTGTCGTTGTTGATGTTCGGCCATTCCAGTCTGGACAGAGTGCTGCCTTCCTGGCACGACGAGGAGTTGGTCGTTGTCATTTCGCAGAATACGACTCTTTCGGACGAAGAATTTTCCAAACAGTTGGCGCATCGTTTCGCCGATTACTTGGGCGTGCCACTGAAAACAGTGCTGATTCCGGCAGAGCAAATTGAAACCCACTTTCGCAATCACCGTGCCCACTTCTCCGCATCCGGCTTCAGGCTGGACGAAAAAAACAAGGCGCTGCTTTTTGGTCCGGGCTATTTGCCGGTGCGCGAACAGGTGGCATTCAATCAGAATAAGCGCGCCCCGCGTCATCTGAACGAACTCGTCGGCAAGCGTATCGCCGTGGTGGCAGGCTCGAATCACGAGAAGGCGCTGATCGCGCTTAAACAGGACATGCCCGAACTGAGCTGGGAATCGCGCACCAAGCAAACCACTGTTGAAGATTTGCTCACGGAAATCGCGCAGGACAAACTGGACTTCACCGTTGCCAATCACGAACAGATTGAGCAGATGCTCAATTACTTCCCCAATCTTGCCGTCGCGTTCGACATCGGCAAGCCTTCCAAACTGGCCTGGGCCTTTCCGGCTGATGCGGACAACGCGCTGATTGCCGCATCTGAACAATTCTTTGCAGGTATCAAGAAAAATGGTGATTTGAACAAACTGCTGGATCGTTACTATGGCCACAACGACAGGCTGGCGCCTCTGGACGCGGCCGCATTCATCAAACAAACCAGCCTGACCCTGCCCAAGTTTCAGAGCTTATTCGAAGAGGCAGGCAGGTTGGTCAACGAGGACTGGCGTCTGATTGCCGCAATCGCTTATCAGGAATCACACTGGGATCCGCTGGCGACTTCTTTCACTAACGTGCGCGGCATGATGATGCTGACCGAAGCGACAGCCGACCGTATGAAAGTATCCAACCGCCTCGATGCACGCGAAAGCACCCTCGCAGGTGCCAAATATCTGCAACTGCTGAAAAAACAACTGCCGGCCCGCATCCAGGAACCCGAACGCACCTGGCTGGCACTGTCCTCCTACAATCAGGGGCAGGGACATCTTGAGGATGCACGCGTCCTGACAAAACGGCAGGGCGGCAATCCGGACGCCTGGGTAGAGGTGAAAAAATGGCTGCCTTCCTTAAGCAACCCGCAGCATTTTCAGAATCTGAAATACGGCTATGCGCGCGGCGGCGAAGCCGTCATTTTCGTGGAAAACATCCGCGCGTATTACGACATGCTGACCCGGCTCACCGGCGAAACAGATAACGTAACACCACAGAAACACGACTACCAGTTGGTCAGCACGCGAAAAACCCCCGCCTTTTCCCTGCAAGCGCAAAGCAAAACCGGACTCTCATCTGACAGCGCGACGCAGTCTGGCGCAAGCTATTCCCTGTCACCCTGACGTTGCTCTGCAAGCTGTCGCTCGATACGCTCCAGGCGATCGGCGATGTCTTGCAGCAACACGCCGGTATCACGTTCCTCGCGTTCAATCTTTTGCACATCTGCGCCGACAAAGAAGGCCGACAGGTTAGCGGTCAGCAATGACACCAGCACGACCCCGAACAGGATCAGCAGGGCGCCGAACACCCTGCCCGCCGGATTCGACGGCACGATGTCGCCATAACCTACCGTGGACATCGTCACCCACGCCCACCACATGCCGTCCCACACCGAGCCGATAGACGGGTCGATACGCACCACCAGCACAGCCGATAACAGCATGGTGATCAACGCCACAATCAGCGTGGCGCCCAATTGGTGGTAAGACAGGAGTTTACGTATCGTGCGCGACATGCGCGTAAACAGCACCATCACCAGCAGCAGACGCAGATTCCGCAACAATCCCGCCAGCGGGGTATAAGCCCAGAGCAGCGGTATGCTGCCGACGATGATGAGGGAATTCATCCAGTTATGCTTCAAATAGCGCCACTTGTTTTTAGTCAGGATGGTCAACAGCACGGTTTCACTGAAGAACGCCAGCCACACCAGCCATTCGGCGATGCGTTCTGCCAGAGGGGAAATGCTGCCGCTCTCGCCCAGATACCACTGAAAGGGTATCCACAGCGCAACGCAGAGCATCGGCCATTCCAGCCGCTTTCCCCACAGACGCGCGGCAGCTGTTTCGCTTTCATCAACCCCGGCGATGCCGAGCCAATGGGCGATATTCACTTAGCGGGCCAGCTTTTCCATGCCACCCATATAGGGCCGCAACACGTCGGGAATCACGATGCTGCCATCGGCCTGCTGGTAGTTTTCCAGCACGGCGACCAGCGTGCGACCAACCGCCAGCCCCGAACCATTCAGGGTATGCAGCAATTCCGGCTTGCCTGCGCTGTTCCTGAAACGCGCCTGCATGCGACGCGCCTGAAATGCTTCGAAGCTGCTGCAGGATGAGATTTCACGGTAGGTATCCTGCGCAGGCAGCCACACCTCGATGTCATAGGTGATGGCGGATGAAAAACCGATATCGCCGGTGCAAAGCCTGACCACGCGATAATGCAAATTCAGCTTCTGCAAAATCGTTTCGGCGTGTCCCAGCAACTGTTCCAGCGCTGCACAGGACTCGTCAGGATGCACCATCTGCACCAGTTCCACCTTTTCGAACTGATGCTGGCGTATCATGCCGCGCGTATCGCGCCCGGCCGAACCTGCCTCCGAACGGAAACACGGCGTGTGTGCGACAAACTTCAGCGGCAATTGCTCCAGCGGCACGATCTCGTCGCGCACCATATTGGTGACAGGCACTTCCGCGGTCGGGATCAGATAAAAATTCTGCTCGCCACCCTCGCCCATCTGGCGCGGTACGCGGAACAGATCTTCCTCAAACTTGGGCAGCTGACCGGTGCCGCGCATCGAAGCGGCATTCACCAGATACGGCACATATACTTCGGTATAACCGTGTTGATCGGTATGCGTATCCAGCATGAATTGCGCCAGCGCCCTGTGCAACCTGGCCAGCCCGCCCTTCAGTACCGAGAAGCGCGCACCGGAAATCTTGGCAGCCGTCTCAAAATCCAGACCACCCAGCCCCTCACCCAGCTCAACGTGATCTTTCACCGCAAAATCGAATACCGGCACGCTGCCAATACGGCGCATTTCCTGATTGTCCGCTTCCGAAGCGCCGACCGGCACGCTCTCGTGCGGCATATTCGGCAACCCTTCCAGCATGATTTGCAATTCTGATTGCAAATCAATAAGTTGCACTTCTATCATTTTCAGCTCTTCGCCGACCAGCGCAACTTCAGCCATGATAGCGGAAGTGTCTTCGCCCTTCGCCTTGGCCTGCCCGATCAGTTTTGACGCACTGTTGCGCTTGGACTGTAATTCCTGAGTACGCATCTGAATCGCTTTGCGCTGCACTTCCAATTCATGAAAACGCGCCGTATCCAGCACAAAACCCCGCGTAGCCAGACGAGCGGCCACACCTTCCAAATCACTGCGTAAAAGCTGAATATCCAACATGCTGTATTTCCTTATTTGAAAGCGGACACGACCACAGTGCGTCCCAGACGGATAGTCGTGGAATTGTGCTCCATGACATAGGGCTCATTTTCCCTGCCCAGCGTCTGGTAACGATCGCGTTCCAGTCGCAGAAACTTGCCCCACCCCAGCCAGATCAGGGGTGAAAACAAGAAGCTCAACAGCCTGGAGCTGGCTTGCAGCTTATCGGTGGCTAATTGCAAATCGTGAAAATCGCAATCCAGCATGGCGTGAGCAAGATAAAAATAAGGGATGGGGGTAATGTGACCGCTGGTATTGAATCTATCCTGATTCTTGACCGGCAAGGGCCCGAACAGATTGGCAAAACCCGTCACCAGATAACGCAGGCGGGATTTCATGTTGAGCACATTGGGCGTGGTAACCACCATCAATCCGCCCGGTTTCAACACCCGCTTAATTTCGCGCAGCACGGCGCGATAATTCTCCACATGCTCCAGCACCTCCGAACAGGTCACCAGATCAAAACTTTCGCCCTCATAAGGCAGGGGATGGGTATTCAAATCCAGCTGCGTGACGGGCACATCCTTGAGCGCAAAACGTTCAATATGATAGTCACACGCCTGCGCCTCCAGTTTTGGCCAGGTCTGGCGCAGCAAAGCCAGCAGATCCCCGGTCCCCGCACCTATATCCAGACAACGCGGCGCCTCATGTTTCAGCCGTTGTTTGACGACCTGCTCAACCGAGCTGTATATCGCATCATTACACATGTGATCTCTCTACTTTTTGTTTTTTGCTGCGGCATCCAGTTCACAGAGCCGCGCCAGTTTCTCGGCAATTTTGCCTTCCAGCCCGCGATCCGTAGGCTGATAAAAATTTACCTGCGGCATATCGTCCGGGAAATACCTCTCCCCCGCCGCATAACCGACCGCCTCGTCATGCGCGTAACGATAATCACGCCCGTAATCGAGCTGCTTCATCAATTTGGTTGGTGCATTACGCAAATGCAGCGGCACTTCCCGTGAGCCATCCCTGGCCACAAAGGCCCGCGCGGCATTATACGCGACATAGCCCGCATTCGACTTGGGCGCGCAGGCCAAATAGATCACAGCTTGCGCGAGTGCCAGCTCGCCCTCCGGCGAACCGAGCCGCTCATAGGTCTGCGCCGCATCGTTGGCCAACTGAATCGCGCGCGGATCGGCCAGGCCGATGTCTTCCCATGCCATGCGCACAATGCGCCGCGCCAGATAACGTGCATCCGCCCCGCCATCCAGCATGCGCACCAGCCAGTACAACGCCGCATCCGGACTGGAGCCGCGCACCGATTTGTGCAGTGCGGAAATCTGGTCGTAGAACGCTTCGCCGCCCTTATCGAAACGGCGCAGATTCTGCGCCAGCGTGTTATCGAGAAACTTCGCATCAACAGTTTCAAGCCCTGCGGCCTGAGCGGCAGTCTGCAACTGCTCCAGCACATTCAGCAGGCGGCGCGCATCGCCGTCGGCATAGCCGATGATGCGCTCGCGTGCATCGTCGGCAAAGCTCAATCCCGGCAAAGCGACCTGCCGCGCACGCTCGAACAACTCTCCCAACTCATCGGTGGATAAGGCGTACAGCACATACACCTGCGCGCGCGACAGCAGCGCGTTGTTTACTTCAAAGGAAGGATTTTCGGTGGTCGCGCCGATAAAAGTCACCAGCCCCTGTTCGACGAAGGGCAGAAACGCATCCTGCTGCGACTTGTTGAAGCGATGTACCTCGTCCACAAACAAAATGGTATGACGACCATTTTGCTGTAACACCCGCTGCGCTTCGGCGATCGCCTCGCGTATATCCTTTACGCCCGATAGCACGGCGGACAGCGGCATGAATTCGGCATCGAAGGCCGAAGCCATCAACCGCGCCAGCGTAGTCTTGCCCACCCCCGGCGGCCCCCACAAGATCATGGAATGCAGGCGGCCGGACTGAAACGCCAGACGCAACGGACGCCCCTCGCCCAGCAAATGCGACTGGCCGATCACCTCGGCTATATGTTGGGGGCGCAGCCGTTCGGCAAGCGGGGCAGCAGCAGCGTAGCTATCAAAAAGCGTATTATTTGACACGCTTAATCAATCACTTATCACATCTGCGCCCGCCGGCGGCGTGAACTGGAACTGCTGTGCGGACAGTTTGGGATTGCGTTGCATCGCGGAGAAACGCAGCACGGTCTTATGGCCGAACGCATCATTCAGCTCCATGACAACCAGTCCGGCTTGCGCGTCGAACCCCATGAACACAGCTGAGAAGCTGCTTTCCTGCGCTTTGGGTGTGGCTTGCAGCCAGTCCAGCCCTTCGCGCTGTCCGGCTTCCTTGAGTACAAAACCGCGTTCGATTTCATTGCTGCCTGCCAGCAGTGCGGCCGGACTACTGCCCAGCGCCGCGTCCAGCTTTTTGACCGTCACTTGATTGAGGTCTTTGTCATACAACCAGAATTTCGCGCCATCGCCGACGATGATCTGCTCGTAAGGCTGCTGATAAGTCCAGCGAAAACGACCGGGGCGCTGAAACTGCATGATGCCGGAGGCGCTCTGCATGCGCTTGCCATTTTGTTCCAGCACCACCTGAGTGAAATTCGCCTGCGCGGAATGGGTAGCCGAGATAAAAGTTTTAAGCTTCTCTATCGCCCCAGCCTGTGCCGTGAGTGGTAAAACAGACAGCATCAATATTGCAAATATATATTTCATTTTTTCATGACTTAGGAATTACGGGCTTCCCCACTTACCACTTACCACTTACCACTTACCACTTACCA
>Ga0209231_1000860_pt1 | contig 13826 bp, 9 predicted proteins | sample Deesub45470m_DNA_FD_188086 | JGI IMG/M metagenome (GOLD analysis project Ga0209231, IMG submission 188086) | Deep subsurface microbial communities from North Pacific Ocean - 450_OLKR46/470m Metagenome (SPAdes) (version 2) | ecosystem: Environmental > Terrestrial > Deep subsurface > Unclassified ... | reverse complement strand
TATACAGAACAAAAATAAAGTTTAGCTAGAATTCACTTAAAAGAATGAAACAACACCCAATATAGCGCCTTAAAAAATAAAACCCTGATAATCATTTGATTACAGGGCTTTTAGCGGAGAAAGAGGGGATTGAACTCCATCTATATCTTATTGTTTATCAACTAATTAACTTTGTGCAATTACAATAGTAACCGAATTAGTCACCTAGTAATATTAATATATAAAATTTGAACTCATTTGTTTTTGTATAGTTATGAATTGTAGATTCCTTTGATCTGAATCATCTTAAATTTGGTTGATATAAAAATAAGCCTTTTACACGAAAAGATATTTCTAACTCAAAATAAGTTACCTAGTTACCTAAAGTCTTTGAAGATACTATATATACAGGGATATTCTTAGGTAAGATCTGAAAATTTTATCTTACCTATACCCTACCTAACTTACCTAAATGGTAAGTTAGGTAAGATAAATTTCTTACTTACCTGAGCTCTTAACCCTTATAAATAAAAGCTTAGGTAACTAGGTAAGTGAAAATAGGAAAAACAAAATATTTAGCTGATGAAAAAAGAAAAAAGAAACTGTAAAAACGCTCGCAACATTTTCATTACCGAAGCGCTTGGAAAAAATAAGAGCACTTTCCCAAATTTGAATCGAAAAAAAATTAATAGATGGTATGGCCACTGAAATGGAACGAATGAGAACGAAATATATCAAGTTATTCAATTTTCAGTTGCCCCATACAAAAAGCACCATAATTTCTGGATAAAGATCTTTCATCTTTTTCTTTTCATTAGCAATTGATTCTTACTTAAATTTCACAACACAATCAAGAAACTATTTTGTTGGAAATTAATCATGAATTTAGTCAAAAGAATTCCGTTGAATTGGAATACAAGATGTGTGCCTGTGGACACAATCTTGTCTACTCCCTACGGTCGTAGAACTAAAAAATATCTTTTAAGTAAAAGACTAAATTTTTGAGAGTACAATATGAAGTATTGTTAATTTGATATTGTGGGTTCAAATACAGTTTTTTTCGCATTTATTGATTGTCACAAATTTAAAATATATCAAAAGAAATTATATAACGAACTGAATCTTTCTTGAAATTTTTCAGGATATTCTTAAGTTCAGTTGTTTTTATAGAAATAAACATATAATATTTAAATTATGAAGCTAAACACAAATTATAAAATTTTAAGTTTTGCAATTGTTTTTTTAACGATTGTTGCTTGTACCAAAGAAGATAATACTGCTAACTTGGTTATTAAAGCATCCGCAAATTATACAAAGTCGAAAGCTGGTTCTAATCTTGCACAAGTAGAATTGTCAAAATTTATAGTGAACATCGAAAAAATTGAATTGGAATATGATGATGACCAATTTGAAAATGATGGTGAAAATTCAGATCAATATGAAGATCTTTACGAAGATGCTGAATTTTATGGCCCTTTTGAATTAGATTTGTTAGGTAGTACTTCCGAAATTAGAATTACTGATGCAGCTGTCCCATTTGATACTTTTGAAGAAATAGAATTTGACATGGCCAAAGGAAGAGTTGATGGAAGTGAAATGTTTGGCAAATCCATACTCGCAGAAGGTTCAATTGACGGTACTCCATTTATATTTTGGCATGATACTGATGATGAATTCGAAGTAGATTATCCAAATGCAAACCAAGACCTTACAATTACGGGAAATGGTGAAGTAATTGTAATTAATTTTAATTTAGATAGGGTATTTGGCGTTACATCCTCTATAGATCTATCATCTGCAACAGATGGTAACAATGACGGCTTGATAGAAATTTACCCTGGTGATCCCGATGGAAATAGCCAATTGGCGCACAGTATAAAAGAGCTTATCCATGATCATACCGAATTGGGTGATGATGACTAATAAACTTTAAGGTAAAAGGGAATGAGAAGATGTCTTCAATTAGGACATCTTTTTTTTGTAAAATTATCGAAACAACCTCTTGAAAGTTAAATTATTATAAGATAAAAGCAATACCAGAAAAAGTGAGTACAATAATATCAATTTTCCTTGACTGCTCAATTTATTAAGTTCTTAATAAACTCCGTTTTTAAAGTGATGGATTAAGAGGCTGGGTATCATTGATACTTTCTTGTTTTAATTCTTTATTAAACTGAGAGAATCCTTCACTTTAAAAATGAACCAAACGAGCCAAGCGCGAGTGCGGTAGTTTTTACTTATTTTTTTATTAAAATTCACCTTATAAAATTAAAATGAATCATAACAATTCTTGAAATTTGCCGCAAATTTTTGCCTGTTTATGCGGGTTTCAAGACGATTTGCCGCAAAAGTCAATTTTCTAACTTAGGAAAATCAATAATAGATATTTTTTAAAATACTGTAAAACAGTAGTTTGAAAATTCAATAAATCAAGCAACACCGGCTCGCCGTGTTGCCCTCTTGCTATTCCCCCCTTAGTTTTGTAAACACACTTTTTATGGCCATTAGTTAACTGATAAAAAAGACAACCAATGGCTATTATTTTTATTTAGCCAACTTTTAAGAATATACATTATCGATCACTTCTTTTTCCTGTTCTGGATAGTGCACAGGCAATTCTTTACATTTTGAACTTGTAAGTAAATAGGAACAAAATCTAGCAACTCTATTAATCATCATCATGATCATTTTTTTTATTATGAGAATCTAATTGAATTACATTGGCATCGCTTCTTATTTCAGTATGTCTTATTTCTCCTCCACTTGTTCCTACATATTTTGAGATGATTATAGAACTAACTGAAAGCAGTAAAACCAAAACAAAACCATATTTAGAAAATGTGAGTTTTTTATATTCCAAAAACAAAGTTATCAGCGATACCCCTCCCAAAATCAACATCACAGTCTGAAAAAGCTCTGCATATTCTTCGTGTTTATGGATTAATGTTTCACTAATCCCTGGTAAATTCTCAACAATTTCTTCAGCGCCTTCTCCTGTTAAAAAAGCCGTAATTGTTGTTAAGCCACTGAAAATAAAAATACCCAATGCTGTGTTCTTTATTTGAGGTTTTTTAAGAATAAAACCTGCTAATAATACTAAAAACCCAATCAATGTTCCTACAATAGGAAGATGATTTACTACCAAATGAAAATGTGCGTCGTTCATAATTTTATTATTTAATTAATTAATATTTATATTAAACATATATCCAACTAAAGCTGTTAATCCCATAGCTACTGTTCCCCAAAAAGTAATTCTTAAAATCGCTTTTAGAATACTTGAACCGCCAGTTTTAGCTGCTAATCCTCCCAAAATGATAAGGAAGAATAGTGCAAAACCGTAAAGAGAATATTCCATACTATTTAAAGGCAGAAAAAGTGTTACTAAAAAAGGAAGTAATCCTCCTATGGTAAATGCCGCTCCTGATGCAAAAGCCGCTTGAATAGGTTTAGCTTGGCTAATTTCATTTATTCCTAACTCGTCTCTAATGTGTGTGCCTAAAGCATCGTGTTCTGTTAATTCTTTTGCGACGGTTAGAGCTGTTTTTTTTTGCAAACCTCTTTGTTCATAGATTTCTGCAAGTCGTTGTAATTCGAGTTCGGGCATATCTTTTAGTTCTTGCTTCTCACGTTCAATATCAGCTTTTTCCACATCAGTTTGTGAACTTACCGAAACATATTCTCCAGCCGCCATTGATAATGCACCAGCAACAAGTCCTGCTAATGTTGCCAAAATAATAGGCTCACGCGTAACACTTGCAGCTGCAACACCTATAGCAAGACTCGCTGTTGATAAAATGCCATCATTAGCCCCAAGTACTGCTGCTCTTAACCAATTACTTCTGTGGATGTAATGGTTGGCCAAATAACTGTCTAATTCTTCTGTTTTTTCTGCCATCTATTCTGTTATTAAATTAAATGCACCTTCGGTCAAAAATTCGGCGTTCTGATCAAAATCATTAGCATTAAGAATTTGGGTAAATCCATTATTGGTAGTTCCTATTTTAACCAATACTCTTCTAAAAGTTGAGGCATTTTCTTTGACCAAAACAAAATAGTCGTTATCTATATTAGCAACAGCCTGCTTTGGTAATGCAGGATGATCCGATGATGAAGTTATAATTTCTGCTTCTATATACATTCCTGGGGCGAATAGTTTTGCTTCTGCTTCATTTATTAAATGACCGCGAATATCAACTGTTCTATCTTGAATGTTAATTGCTTTATTGACTAAATGGACTCTACCTTTATAAATATTATCTATATCATTTTGTAGCCTCACATTAATTTGTTGTCCCATTTTGACCATAGGAAGGTCTTTTTCAAAAATCTTTAACTCTATATGTAAGTCATCAGTATTTGTAACTGTAATGGCAATATCTGAAGGGTTCAAGTACATTCCCTTAGTGGCATTAATAGTTGTCGCGTAACCAGATAAGGGTGAAAGCACGCTTATAACCGACCTGATATTTTCTCCAGATAAGGAATTCGGATTAATATTCATAAGGCTCAATTTCTTTTTAAGCGATTGATATTGGGCCAATGTTACGGTGTATTCCGATTCCGCTTTAAGGAAGTTCTTTTTTGAAGTAACATTATCTGCTAAAAGCTCCTTTTGGCGTTCATAATCAGATTTCAAATAGTTTAAACGTCCTTTTGCTTCTAAAAAATCTTGCTGCGCCTGAACGTATTCAGGATTTTCAATAGTGAACAATACTTGCCCTTTTTTAACAATATCACCTGGTAATAATTTTATATCCTTCACATATCCAGCAAAATAAGTGCTTACATCTGCTTGATTTTGTGGTGGTACAGCAAACATGCCATTGGCTCTAACGTTGGTGTTAAACTCTTGCATTGTTATTTTTCCAACTTTCATTTCTCCTGAATTAAACTGAGATTCTGTAATTGTGATGACATCGACATCCTCAATTGTTTCAGCAGTATCAATATTGGTTGCTTCAGATTTTTCTTTTGAATTACAAGAAGCTAAAACCATTATTGCCACCAAGAAAAGACTCTTGAAGTATATAGAATTTGATGAATTATTACGTGTATTTTTCATTTTTAATTGGTTAAATAGTTTAATTCTAAAACTGTATTGTTGTACTTATTTAGGTTTTGTAAATAGTTTATTTCAATGTTTTTTGCACTCTCTAAAAGCTGAACATATTGTAAAAAATCTATCTCGCCATTTTGAAATGCTTTTGAAGCAGTTGTTGTTAATTCTTTTGAAAGGTTTCTTCCACTATTATCATAATAATAAACTGTTTCTTCGAATTTTTTTAAATCAGAAATAAGGCTTTCATATTTTGATTGCAATTGTATTTTATAGTTTTCATACTCATCTGCAATAATCATAGTTTCAGTCTTTGCAGCGTTGATTTTAGACTTATTCGCCCCAAACCATACCGGTACCGAAACACCTACTTGAAAACCATTGTATTGCTTCGCGTTTAAACCATTATTTGTGCCCTGAAATACGGAAAACTGTAAGTCTGGTAATAGCCTTTGCCTTTCTAACGAAAGTGACGATTTAGCTAAATTTTCAGCCGAATTATATAACAAGACCCCCGGATGATTTGCTAGCGTAAACTCTTTTAATTGCAATTTTGGTAATGTATTTTCGTTCACTACTATCAAAGTATCACTCTGTACCCATTGATAAAGCATTGTATATGCTTTTGAAACATCTTCTTTAGCTTGCGATAACCCAATGATTACTTCCTTCTGTTTTGTTTCTGCCGTAAGTTTTTCCAATAAATTGGTTTCGCCTACATCATATCTTTTCTTTGCTCCACTAGCAAACTGACCATATAAACTATCTAAAAAAGTGTATTGCTGAACAAGGTTCTTTTGAAAAACTACATTATAGTAGGCTATATATACTTCTTTAGTTAATGCCAGTTCATTCAACTTATATTGCTGTGTTACTAGTGACACTTTTTGTTTTTCCAGTTTACGCTGTGCTCCATATATAGTTGGGAATTGTAAAGATTGACTAATTCCCAATACTTTTAACGGAAGCCCGTTTTCGGCAATATTGTTTTGGTCAGAATTATAATAAACATGAGTCTTATCTATGTTAAGTGCGCTACCTACCAATTGTTTGGATTGTTCAATGCGTTTATTAGAAGCCTGTAACCCTTTGTTATTATTTTTTGCAATTTGTAAAGCTTGCTCCACACTAACAGGACTTTGTTGTGCATTACCCATAAAAGGTGAAAACAGTAATACAATCACACCGAGCGCCTTAAAATTTACTTTGGTTTTTACTTTAGGATGATGCCCTTTCCTGTCGAACATTGCATATAAAATCGGTAATACCACAAGCGTTAATGCTGTTGCAGTAATCAATCCACCTACCACTACTGTTGCTAAAGGTCTTTGTACCTCTGCACCAGCAGATGTTGAAATTGCCATTGGCAAAAAGCCCAATGCTGCTGCTGCTGCTGTTAATAATACAGGTCTTAATCTATTTTTTGTTCCCATTAGGATTCGTCTGTTAATATCGTCAACACCATGCGCCTTAAGCTCTTTGAATTCTTCAATCAAAACAATTCCGTTTAAAACAGCAATTCCAAAAAGGGCAATAAAACCAACTCCTGCCGAAATACTAAAAGGTAAATCCCGTATATAAAGCAACATAACACCACCAATGGCTGATAGCGGAATTGCACTGTAAATCATTAAAGCTTCTTTTACAGAATCGAAAGCAAAGTATAGCAAGACAAAAATTAGAACAAGGGCTATAGGAACTGCAATCTTTAGACGAGCAGATGCCGTACGTAAATTTTCAAATTGACCACCGTAGCTTATAGTATAACCAGTTGGTAATTTCACATCTCTTTCTATAATGGTCTGTACATCTTTTACAACAGATTCCAAATCTCGGTTTCTAACATTTACACCAACCACAATGCGACGTTTAGTGTTGTCACGAGAAATTTTTGCTGGTCCTTTAGTGTAGCTAATTTTAGCAAATTCGCTTAATGGTAATTTTGAGCCATTGCGAAGTGAAACTGAGGCATTTTCAATATTGTCAATATCTCTTCTATGTGCTTCGTCATATCGCAGTACCAAATCGAATTGTTTCTCTCCTTCGAATACTGTTCCAGCCGGCATACCCGCAAAACCTATAGTTACGACCTTATTGAGGTCTTCAATATTCAATCCGTATTTTGCAATTTTTTGACGGTCGTATTTAACAGACATTTGAGGTAAACCCGCCGTTTTTTCCACCGAAATATCGGCTGCTCCTTCTACATTCTGAATTGCGTTTTCTATTTCCAATGCTTTTTTGGCAAGTACATCCAAATCTTCTCCAAAAACTTTAATGGCTAAATCGGCACGAACTCCTGTAATCAGCTCATTGAATCGCATTTCGATAGGTTGAGTAAACTCAAAATCAACGCCGGCGATTTCGGAAAGGGCTTCCTTAAACTTATCAGCTAATTCATCTTTAGTTTTAGCAGATGTCCATTCGCCTATTGGTTTTAGTTTAATGATTACATCACTCTCTTCCATAGACATTGGGTCAGTCGGTACTTCGGCTGCTCCAATACGACTTATAACTTGTTCTACTTCAGGAAACTGTTTCAATATTTTTTCCATTCGTGTTGTAGCCTCGATAGTTTTACTTAATGATGTACCCGTTTTCAGTACGGGTTGAATAACAAAATCGCCTTCGTCCAAGGTTGGTACAAATTCTCCTCCCATTCGAGAGTACAAAAACGCAGTGAACACTAACAATCCAACTGCCATAGACAGTACTAATGTCTTTTTGCGCAAGGCCCAGGCAATTGTAGGTTGGTATTTATCTTCTAAAAATGCAATAAGTCTGGACGATATAGTTTTCTTTTCTGTATTTGATGGCTTTATGAACATTGAAGCCATTACTGGGATATAGGTAAAACATAATACCATTGCTCCAATAAGTGCGAAACAGAAGACTAATGCCATAGGGCGGAACATTTTTCCTTCAACATTCACTAATGACAGAATAGGAATAAAAACAATGATGATGATTAATTGGCCAAACACTGCGGAATTCATCATTTTTGTTGCCCCTTGATAGGTGATGTTATCTATTAATCCTTGCCTTTCATTTTTTGGTAATGCCAATAACTTGGCACTTTGACTTGTAATTTTAAAAGCAATAAACTCTACTATAATTACTGCTCCATCAATGATAATTCCAAAGTCAATTGCACCCAGGCTCATCAAATTGGCATCTACTCCAAAAATGTACATTAGCGAAAGTGCAAATAGTAAACATAGAGGAATTACAGAAGCTACGACCAATCCTGAACGCCAGTTTCCTAAAAGCAATACGACTACAAAAATTACGATTAGACATCCTAAAATTAGATTTTCAGCAATGGTAAAAGTTGTTTTCGCAATGAGTTCACTACGTTCTAAAAAAGGATTAATAGAAATCCCTGGTGGTAATGAGGATTGTATCTCTGAAACCCGTTGCTTTACTGCTTCAATTACAGCATTAGAATTAGCATCTTTAAGCATCATAACCTGACCCAATACTTTTTCACCTTCTCCGTTTCCCGTAATAGCTCCAAATCGATTAGCGTGACCAAAACCCACGGAAGCGATATCTCGAACATAAACCGGTACATCGCCTTTAGTGGTTACTACGATGTCTTCAATATCTTTTATTGAAGAAACTAAACCTTCTCCACGAATAAAGTAGCTTTCATTTACTTTCTCAATATAACCTCCACCAGCAACACTATTATTTTTTTCAAGAGAAGTAAAAACATCAAAAATGGAAACATCCATGGCGCGAAGACGTTCTGGATTGATGGCTACTTCATAAGTTTTTAGATAACCACCCCAAGTATTAACTTCTACAACACCAGGAATTCCTGAAAGTTGACGTTTTACTACCCAATCTTGAATAGTACGTACATCGGATAATGAATATTGGTCTTTATGTTTAGCATCTACATCGATTACATATTGATAGATTTCACCCAACCCCGTAGAAACAGGACCCATAAAAGGTTTACCAAAGCCTGCTGGAATTTTTTCTTCAGCACTTTTTATTTTTTCAGCTATTAGTTGACGCGGTAAATAGGTGCCTAAATCGTCATCAAATACAACCGTAACTACAGATAAACCAAACTTAGAAATAGAACGAATTTCTTTGACTCCTGGTAAATTTGCCATTTCCAGTTCAACAGGATATGTTAAAAACTTTTCTACGTCTTCAGTAGCTAAATTTCTAGAAGTTGTGATGACCTGAACCTGATTATTGGTTACGTCTGGAACCGCTCCAATAGGAATATTTGAGAGTGAATACAAGCCAAATCCAACGATTCCGGTGGTAAATAAAAGCACAATAAGTTTGTGATGGATACTGTACTGGATAATGCGTTCTAACATTTTTTTGGTGGTTTATTAATATAATAACCAAATGTAGAGTAGGTGTCTAAAAGTATTCTAAGCCGTTTCTTAAGATTGTCTTAAGAATATTTTTTTGCTCTAAAAGCAAAAAGCAAAAGTCTTGATAACTATCAAGACTTTTGCAACTATTAACCAATAAAACCAACCAAAACTTTAAAGATATGGGGAATCTATTTTTCTTTTTCAAGGGTGGAACTCTTAAACTTAAAATAAATATAATATGGAAATATTAAGATTGACTAAGAGACGTCTTAAGATTCACTTAAAATTGAACAGTAAATGTTGTCCCGATACCTAATTCACTTTCTACTTGAACGCTAGCATATATAGCATCGGCAGCCTTTTTAGCTATGGAAAGCCCCAAGCCATTACCAGGAATATTTTTATGGTTCAGTGCATCAGACCTGAAAAAATTATTGAACACGTTGTCTAAATCTAATTTGTTAATTCCTATCCCTTCATCTTTCACTTTACAAATAATTCTAGACTCTAATTGAGAAATAGAAATATGAATCTTAGTATTAGCTTTAGTGTATTTTATGGCATTACTGATAATGTTTTCAAATATAAGGTTACTAAAATATTGAGGAACTAGAGCCTCGTTATCAATATCATTTTTGAAATCTATCGAAAGTTTTTTATCTGCTATTTGGTTTTTACATCTTGAAAGAATTTCATCAATTATGGTAGTTAAAGGAATAAAGGATGTGTCTATTGTTTTTGATTTTGTATCCAATCTAGCCAACAGCAAAAGTTGTTCTATTGTGGCTGTCATTCGGTCTATTTCTGTTAAACTATACTTGACTTTTTCTTCATATTCCGCTCGTTCCCTTGGTTTGCGAATTAGGACTTCTAGTGTGCCTTTTAAGGTTGCCAAAGGGGTGCGTAGTTCGTGAGAAGCATCTGAGGTAAATTGGCGCTCACGTTCTATAGCATTCTCAATTCGTTGGAGTAACTGGTTAATGCCAAAAGATAAATGGTAAAGTTCATCTTTGTTTTGAGGGAGAACGACCCTTTCATTCAAGTTGTTCTTTGTAATCCTATTAGTAGTTTCAGTAATAGCTCGTACCGGAATTATGGCCCTACCTGCAATATACCGTGAAATAAAATATAGTCCTGCTAAAAGAATTAAATATGAAAAAACTAAAACATTTCTTAAATTGAGAAGTACCATTTGTGAAGATTCTAAAGACATTGCAGTGACTATAAAGCCTTTAATTTTTCCATTCTTTTCGATAGGGATTTGAACTTGCCTAATAGCTTTGTTGTTTAGCTTTTCATTGAAGTGTCCACCATAGCTTTGTTTTGAATTGAAAATGAGTATATTTTCTTTAAGGTTAGGTGACTTATCCATAAAGTTCCCGTTTTTATCCAATATTTGGACAAAAACGGGGTTCACTTGAACCTCTCGATGTTCTTTCTCTTCCCATTCTTTTTTGTTATTTACTTTAATACTATCACCTAGAATTACTATTTCTTCAGTGTGTTTTTCGGCTTCAATAGATAGATCATTATCCAAATTTTGATACATAGTTTCCTGTACTACAAAATATACTACTGTAAAAGCCACCGCCATGATTAAGGCAGTTGCAATCATATAGTGCAAGGCAATTCTATTTCTAAAGCTCAAATTCATATTTCCTTAGCTATATAACCGATTCCTCTAACTGTTTGTATATAATTATCATCCTCACTAAGTTTTAATTTTTTTCGCAAGGCATTAATATACACATCAATTACCCCAGTATTATATTCAAAATGTATATCCCAAACACTTTCTATTATTCTAGTCCTTCTGCAAACCATCCCTTTATTCCGAATTAAGTATTCCAATAAAGCAAATTCTTTTTGGGTAAGGTTAACTTCTTCATCCCTTTTTAATACTTGGTGTGTACTCGTATTAAGCGTAATTTCTCCTAATTTAAAAATGGAATGTTCCCCTGATTTTGGGCGAAGCTGGACTTTAATACGTTCCAAAAGCTCTTCAAAATGGAAAGGCTTTTTAATATAATCATTAGCTCCAGATTGCAATCCAAAAATGGTTTCATCGACAGTATCCTTTGCTGTCAAAAATATAATGGGTGTCTCTTTAAATTCTTTTCTGAATTGACGGCAAATTTCAATACCACTAACACCTGGAACCATCCAATCAAGGAGTAATAAATCATATTCTCCAGAAAGTGCAAGTTTTAAGCCTTTGTTTCCATCTTCTGCTATATCCACAGCATACGACTCTTCTTCCAAACCTTGTTTGAGAAAGTTAAAAATGCCTGGTTCGTCTTCTACAATTAAAATTCGCATAGTGCAAAAGTTACACTTTTTAATTAAATTGATATTACATTTTTCTTAAGATTTGCTTAAAACTTGTTTGAGCAATTAAGCCAAAATAGTTTAATTTGCGCAAATATTTAGAATGATAAAGGTTGCTAAAAATTATACAATAATAGTAATCCAATAATACATATTTTTATTAAGAAATTTCAACTTCAATTTTCGGGTTTTATGGTAATCAAAGTGATGTGATTTTTAAAGTTTAGAATCATCAGCGAAATGCTTAATGATATTAATGGAATTCTACAACCATAATTAGCGAAGACAAGTTAATAATTAGACTGACTTGTTTTAATTTTGATAAACTAAAAAATTATCTTCACCCATCAGAAAGTAAAGTATCTTATTTTAAGTTCATTTATAGTACCGTCAACAAATCGGCTAACAGTTTGTTTTTGAAATTTATAAATGATTGATATATAGTTTATTATTGGCTTGAACAGGCTTCCTGCCACATCGATGAATATTCAATTTCTTTAGCAATTTTTGATCTAATTTACATTTTCACTTTTAAATTGAGGATTTAGTTTTGACCTCAGAATTGACATATCATCAGATACTTTCCTATCTATAATTTTCGCATAATGCTGTGTAGTTTTCAAAGATTTATGCCCTAGCATTTTACTTACAGATTCTATCGGCACCCCATTAGTTAGTGTAATTGTAGTCGCAAATGTATGGCGTGCTAAATGAGTAGTTAAGTTTTTATTGATACCACACAAGACCGCAATCTCTTTTAAATACGCATTCATTTTTTGGTTGCTAGATACTGGTAGTAACTTTTCTCCTTTAATAACATCCGAATGTCCTTCATATTTTTTTAGAATAGCTTCCGCCGTAGGAAGAATAGGAATATTACTTCTTGTGTCAGTCTTACTTCTTTTTGTTTTAATCCAACGTTCTCCATCAATACCAATCACAACATCATCTTTAGAAAGTTTCGCCACGTCTGCATAAGCCAATCCAGTATAACAACAAAAAACAAAAATATCTTTAACTTGGTCTAGTCGCGGAGTATGCAATTCTTTTTCAATCATCATTTGAATTTCTTCTTTCGATAAAAATTCTCTATCAACAATTTTTAATTTAGCCTTCCAGTTAAAGAAAGGATCTTTATTTATCCAATCGTTCGCATATGCAATACGAATAATCTTTTTAAAATTTGTAATATATTTTATAGCCGTATTATGACTACAATTTCTTTCAGTTTTAAGATAATATTCAAGACCTGTAATAAATTTATGATTTACATCTTTTATAGGGATATCATCTGTATTGTATTCTAACCTGATATAATCGCCAACATGCTTTTTTGCAGTTCTATACCTCTCAGCTGTACTAGAGGCAAAATCTTTGCCAATTAATTTATCAACTTGACAATTATGGTCTTCAAATAACTTTAAAAGCATTTTATGTTTTTCTCCTTTGCCTAAGAAAATATCTTTAATGATTAAAGCAGTAATGTTTCTATCTTCGTCTTGTAACCTCTGCTGAATTTTATAAATTTTATGTTTAATCGTATCCATATAACGATTCATCTCTATAAATTTAGCAGTTGAACCATTAACTTTACCTGCATTACTATTCCAACGATTAATCTCGATTTTCCGTTTTATACTTACTTGGCTTCGCTTCCCATCAACCGTAATTCTTAAGTAAATAGGGGCTTTACCATCAATTGTAGCTTTATTCTTTTGAAGATAGAAAAGTATGGAAAACGTTTGATACATCGGTTACCTATATGAATTGACACTAAATATACAATAAATATTTTAAAAAGTACCATTTCAACCTATTTAATATCAAATACTTATAGCAAATTCGGTTACCTATTGAAAAAAATAAAAAGGTAACCGAATCGGTTACCTTTTTATTGCTAATATTTGCCTTTATTTGGCATTAAATAAAATTAAAAAACCTGTAAACATTTAATTTACAGGTTTTTAGTGAATTTTGATATTCACTCAGCGGAGAAAGAGGGATTCGAACCCCCGGAGGTGTGACCCTCAACAGTTTTCAAGACTGCCGCATTCGACCACTCTGCCATTTCTCCTTTAGCGAGGGCAAATATAAAACCCTTTTTTGTGATGCTC
>Ga0209231_1000859_pt1 | contig 13831 bp, 16 predicted proteins | sample Deesub45470m_DNA_FD_188086 | JGI IMG/M metagenome (GOLD analysis project Ga0209231, IMG submission 188086) | Deep subsurface microbial communities from North Pacific Ocean - 450_OLKR46/470m Metagenome (SPAdes) (version 2) | ecosystem: Environmental > Terrestrial > Deep subsurface > Unclassified ... | reverse complement strand
TAGCGTAGTGTTTTCCACCGATTGCTTGTTTTTCTGTTGTAACAGACAGGTTGCCACTTGTAGTCACTCGCTGATTGAATAGTAAAATCCAGGTACAAAAAAACGGGCATTTGCCCGTTTTTTAGTTAACCGCATGATTAATCAAATTGATAGTTCATGTTTGGTCGTTTGCTTGTAAATTGACGATTTAATCTTTTACTTGTTTTAGCTTCTTGTTCATCCACATAAGTTGCGCCAACCCAATTGTCACCTGCATTGTAAGCATCTTTATTGTTTACTGCTGGGTTATATGCAGCTCTTTTGCTGATGAATTTAAGTCTTGTTGCATTGTGTACAACATCATCTGCTGAAGCAGCAGCTAGATGTATTTTTTGTGCTGTTTGATTAGTCGCTGCCTGCTGACCATTTTCTTGGTTTGCATATGCATTGATTGATACAGTTAATAAAAGTGCGCTTAATAGTGATAATGTTTTCATTTTGTTTCTCCTAAAGTGTTTGTTTAAACTGTAAAGCCCTTCTAATTGAACTGCTTTACCATGAAACGTATTCTACGCGTGAAGGGTCAATAGAAAATCTACTGCCATACCTATATCGGTATATACCTTACGGCATATTTGAATCGGGTTGTACACGTTAGGAGAGGGTTTGGCTAGGCGCTTATACCGATATAAAAATTACATAGCTAATTACTCAGCCAACATACGATTTACAGTTTAACGATTGCCATCTTACGATTTAGGGTCTGGGCAAGTGGCAAAAACTAAACAAATGCTAGATTGCTTCGTCGCTTAGCTCCTCGCAAAGACGAAGGTATGTCACTGCGAGCGCGATGCGTGGCAGTCCAGTTTTTCTGCTTTTAATCTTTATCGAAAGACCATTGAGGGTCGATTGAAGACCGCAAGGGTCTTCCCCAATCTCGCTAGGTGGTACACCCGTAAAGGGCGTCCCCAACTTTGCTAGCCACTAAAGTGGCAAGTCAGTTGAGAAAACACTAAGTCGATTGCGACAACAATTCCTCTACATGTTTTTTGATATTGGCAGCTATTTTTTTAGTGGGTAAGTCGTTATCATCATTGCCAAATGGATCTTCAATTTCTTCCGCAATTAACTCTAAGCTAGCTAGCACATAGAAAATAAAAACAACGACTGGAATGACGTAGTAACCAAGGCTAAATACGTAGCCAAACGGCAAGGTCATGACATAAAAGAAGATGAATTTTTTAATAAAAGAGCTGTAAGAGTATGGGATTGGTGTGTTTTTAATGCGTTCGCAAGCGCCGCAAATATCGGTGAACGATTGTAGTTCGGCATTGATAATGTAAAACTGGTCGCCAGTTATTTTGCTTGATGTGTAAAGGTCGTTTGCTTTTTGAAATAGTAGTTTAGCCACTTGGTTAGGCTGGTGTTTTTGATGGTCGATTGATAAATCTAAGCCTTCAAATAGCATTTGGCTGACTTCTTCATTCATTAAATGTTTGGAAAGTACTTCGGCATAAGTTGGAATAGCATTTTTGAAGAAGCTTCTATCGCTATCATCTGAACAATAAGCAGAAAGTTTAAGCGCTAAGTTGCGGCTATTGTTGACTAAAGCGCCCCACAGTTTTCTGCCTTCCCACCAGCGTTCATAAGCAGTGTTGGTTCTATAAGCCAATAATAGAGATAATACAAAACCAACGGTGGTGTGCATTAATGGAATATTTTTAACATGGCTATTATTGGAAAGTTGCCAATATTCTAATTCTAAATAGGCAATGCCACCTGAGTAGCAGCCAATCAAAATCATCATGGGAATGAGTTGGCGAAAGGTATCCGATTCGTGAAAACGGAAAATAAAAGTGAGCCAGTCTTTTGGGTTGTATTGAACCATGTTGAGTTGTTTGCTGTTTTGTTGAGAAGTGGTAGCGAGTTTATCATGACAAGCGAGCGTAAGACCTAGTCGGTTGTACATTGTCACCATTCATCATCAGAGATATAAAGTTTAAACAAAATGGTTGTCAGTCATATCTGACAGCTTAATCAGCGCTTACCTAATAAACCGCATCATTCAATCTTGATAAAATTAAGTTAACTTCAAATCGAAAGGGATTAATGAATATTTATGATGCATTAAGAGAGAGTCACGATGAACAAAGAGCAATTTGTGCAAAATTGTTGAAAACGGAACCTAATAGTAGCGAGAGAATTCAAGTGTTTAAAGCGCTACGGGTTGAGTTGGATGCACATGCGGCAGCAGAAGAGCGATTTTTATATTGTGTAATGATGATGGATGATTCTGGGCTAACGAGCTCAAGACATGCATTGGCAGAACATCATGTAATGGAGGAGATGTTGGAAGATTTAACCACCAATGATCCGACTGTTGCAGGCTGGATGACGAGAGCTAAAAGTTTGTGTGATAAGGTGCATCACCATTTGAAAGAGGAAGAAACAAAATTCTTTCAACTATCAGGAAAAATTTTGACTGAAGAACAAAAGGTTTCTTTAGCAAAGTCGTATCAAGAAGATTATCAACGATTAAAAGAAAAGTATGCGAATCAATAAGGTGATGTCATTTGAAATAGTGATTAAAGTGTAAAAATAATCAAAGCAGTCAGAAAGAGAATTTCTGACTGCTTTTTAATATTACAAAAGAAACTCCCCTTCTCTTTCTGGCTGATAAACAATTTCTTTAATCGTTACTTTTAATAAACCGCCATCAGGCTTTGGCCACTCAATTACATCGCCCTGAGAAAGTCCAAGCAGTGCGCTGCCAACAGGCGCTAATATGGAGATTGTTTTTCCACTGGCATTCATATCTTTAGGATAAACCAGCGTCAGCTCAAATTCACTTTGCTTGGCGGCTAGTTGTTTCGATTCTATGGCAAATTTCACCGTTGAATTCATTGTGACTATTGTTGGTGGAATTTCAGTAGGCGACACTACATTTGCCCGTGCAAGTTCAGTTTCTAGTTTATCTTCACCTTTAAAAAAGTGCGCTGGCAATGAGTCAATCAAATGATATAACCTATCCGCATCTAGTGAAGAAACAGTGATTGTTGGTCTTGTATGCATTTCTACCTCGGCTGTATAAAAAGCTTGTTATTAAAAAATAACCGCATACGACGTAGCGGTTTGAGTTGGCAATTAAAGTGTTGTTTGGGTTGTGTTTGAATTGGATAGCACAAAGAAATAGCAAGCAAAGCTTGCTATTTCTTATCACGTTGGCGCCAATTTAATCGTGCATGTGAAATCTAAGCAGATTTGTTGCCTTGATTTCTATTGCTTTGCCTTGTTGACCGTAGCAATAATCGGACATGCAGCGCCAATCACAATTGCTAATAGGTGATAGGCAGAAGGCACAATTGGAATAGTGCTTAGCTTTGGGATGAAATTAAAAGCAAATGCCACCATTGGCAATAATACTATCCACTCTTTACCAATCGCCATGCCGCGCACTAAGCTTATCCATAATAGCGCTATGATTGCGCAAATATGTAGAAAAAGTGGCAATAAAGAAACGGCTGTATCAGGCGAAGTAACGCCATCAAGGCTTTGAACAACCAAATCTGCTGAGCCTAAGCTGGATAAAAGGTAGGTTAGCCCCATCACGACAAGATAAGCGCCAACGAATATGGATGTATTTTCTAATGCTTTATTCATGGTAAGACCCCCAGTAAATTGCTTTTCAGCAGATATCATTTCAAGTGCTTTTAAACGCTATAAAGATTAGCCGGCAGTGGGCTGTCATTATTTGGCACTAATAAAATAGTGCTTTAGATAAGAAATTCATTTTTTACATGCTAGAAAACTAGTTTAGTTAATATGAAAATAATATCTAAATTCTTATCAATTAATTTTAAATTTAATCAATTTAAACAACGCCATAATTAGTAAATTGTTTTAATCATGCCTTAAATTTTAGAAGCCAAATTAATTAACTTAGCTAGCATTCTAATCCTTGTGGTTTGATTAAATAAGTCCATTAAGTTGAACATAATTGTTTCCATATTGGCGACAATAAAAGTTAGTTAAAGGTTACAATGTGCTATGTATGATTTAAATTTAATGATTATTTTTGCGCAGGTGGTCAACGAGCAAAGCTTTTCTGGCGCCGCTAGAAAGTTAGGCGTGTCCCGCTCATCGGTTAGCAAAGCGGTGGCAAAGTTAGAGTCTGCGTTGGGTGCTAGTTTGCTCAATCGCAGTACGCGCCATTTAAGTTTGACTGAAGTTGGTACCGCATTTTTTGATTACTGCACGCGCATAAGCAATGAAGCAGATGAGGCGCATCAGATGATCGATAGCCTCAATGCGCAGCCACGCGGTGTGCTGAAAGTTGCAGTATCTGTTGCATTCGGAACGCTGCATATTGCGCCAGCGATTGGCGAATTTATGCGCCGTTATCCTGAGCTGAATATTGATTTGACGGTGACAGATAGAGTGGTTGATTTGGCTGAAGAGGGTTATGACGTTGTCATTACCGTTACGCAAAATTTGCCGCAGGCTTTAGTGGCAAGGCGACTGGCGCCTATTCGCAGAAAGCTTTGTGCTACCCCTGAATATTTTGAGGAGTTTGGCACACCTTTATTGCCGCAGGATTTAGCGACGCATAATTGTTTAGATTATATTCATTCAGGCGATAAAGGATTATGGCGCTTTAATGGGCCGGGCGGTGATGTGGCAGTGCCTGTTTCTGGCAGACTGCGGATTAATGATGATGAGGCATTATCACAAGTGGTTTTAGGTGGGTTTGGGTTGGCATTAATCCCCACATTTATTATTGGTAAAGACATACAAGCTAAGCGGCTTAAATCGGTCTTATCTGAGTATATTCCAATGTATCAACATGTCTATGCGCTCTATTTACCTAAGCGAAATTTGCCATTAAAAATTCGCGTTTTAATTGATTTTCTAATAGAGCGTTTCGGTGCTGAACCGTATTGGGATATCGAATAAATTAATTTTTACTTGCCCCGATTGCTGAATCTCATTAAGCTAAACTGGTATCAATATCGATACAAGCGATCAGTTTGGAGGATAAAAAATGGGTATTCTTTCATGGATTATCATGGGATTAATTGTAGGTATTTTGGCTAAATGGATTATGCCGGGTCGCGACCCTGGCGGCGCAATTGTCACTATCTTAATTGGTATTGCTGGTGCATTTGTTGGTGGATATATCAGTACAGCACTAGGCTTTGGTTCTGTAACAGGGATTAATTTTCCAAGTATTGTAATTGCTATTGGCGGTGCTTTATTACTGTTGTTTGCGTATCGAAAATTTAAGCAGTAATCTTTTTTAAGTAAAATATATTTATTTAAAATCATATAGGGTGGATTCACAAAGTGTAATCCACCCTATTTTGTTATATGGACGATTAATATGACCAAGCCATCACCCACACAGCCAAACAACCCATTACACGGCATTACCCTCAAAGTAATCGTTACCGAGTTGGTAGGACATCATGGTTGGGCGCGCTTAGCGAAAGCGGTACCTATCAATTGCTTTAGCCATGATCCTAGTATTCAATCGAGCTTAACCTTTTTGCGCAAAACCCCATGGGCACGCGATCGGGTTGAGGCACTTTATTTACAAATGATAAGCAAAGCTTAAGCCTATTGATATGAGTCAATTTATTTGGTGTATATCGGTTTATAGTCATCTCGTTATAATGCTGAATTAAATACAATTAAAAATGCATGTTTACTAAGGAGTAATGTAATGAATGAAGCTTCAAACCGTTATAGTGCAATCTCGATTGCTATGCATTGGATGATGTTTTTGTTGATGGTGGCTGTCTATGCCTGCATTGAGTTGAGGGAGATTTATCCGAAAGGCAGTGACCCGCGTGAAGCATTAAAAATGTGGCATTTTATGTTGGGGCTTTGTGTTGGTATATTGGTTTGGGTGCGCTTATTTTTTATGATTAGAGCGCAAAAGCCAGCGATTGTCCCAACGCCGCCAAGATGGCAACACCTGTTATCAAAAGCCGTGCATGGTTTGCTTTATTTATTAATGATTGGTTTGCCTATCCTTGGTTGGTTTATGCTGAGTGCGGCAGGTAAACCGATTCCATTTTTTGGATTAGAGTTACCAGCGTTGATTAATGAGAATAAAGAGTTAAGCAAATTAATTAAAAAAATTCATGAGACTGGCGGCACGGTTGGTTACTATTTAATTGGTTTGCATGCCGTTGCTGGTTTATTTCATCATTATGTTATGCGAGATAACACGCTGATAAGAATGTTACCTAACTGCAAAAAGTAATGCTGTGAATTTAATGTGGTGACAAGATAAGCACGAGTCTGAATGAATAATTATTAGCGCTAATTTGTTTTAATTGCTTCTACTTTTTGTTCGTGCATATGCAACATTAATGCTTGTTTAATTTCGTTTAGCTTTGCTTTAATCATCCGCTCATTATCAAGACCTATACGCATTAATATACGTTGACCGATTGAGCGCTTTTCAAGCTCAGCATCCGCATAAAGATAGAAAAATTTGGGCTGAACTAATGGGATTGGCTCACTCACTTCTGGTGTCGCAAGTAGATTGTCTATTACAACCATTAGGCGGTCGTTGAAGTATTGATTGGGATAACCGAGCTGTTCATACGATTGCTGAAAAAGTGGATAGAGCTGCACATAGAGTTTAACTAGCTGCGTAGAGTCAATTGATTCAGCCAACTTCATATAGTTTGAATAGCGTTTCTGATTATCAGGGCTAATGATTTTCTGCCCTTCGCTTTCTGTTGTAAGAAAGTGGCCAGGCGCTTTCTTGATTGGCATCAATCTCATTGTCACTTGCTTACGTGGCAGATTATCAATCGTGACCACGATATTGTTGATTAATTGATCATTGATAAAAATACCCATCAGTGCTTTATTGTTGAGCAGCTTTTCCAATGCCGCAGCCATAAAGTTGTCACTTGATCCCAATTGCGGTAGCGCTATTTCTTCTTCTGGTTCATTCAATATTTGGCGCGTGCTGGGCTCATTATTATCTGGTGATATTGTCGCTGATTTGACGTCTGGTACATCAACAGGCTGTGGTTTAGTTATGGTCTGATCGTGCTGAAAATAGAGATAAGCGGCAATGCCAGCACCTATCAGTATGAAAAGAATAATAGTCTTGAATGTCGCTTTTTTCATCAGAAAGCCTTTTGTAAAAATTGAAAGTAACGCGGCACCAACCATTTTGAGCAATCATCAAGTGAATGATGCATGATTGATTCCCATGATAAATTGAAAACAGGATAGGCACAAAGTTCAGTTATTGGGTGCTTGCGTTGATTTTGATTGCAACTGCATCTTGCGATGAACTTAGCCAATCTTTAGCTGACTAATTTTCTTATATATTAAGATGATGAAATTTCATGAAGCAAAAACAAAAAATTAGGTTAGATACTGCGTTGATAGCGCATGACAAATCTCGAATTATTGAAATGGCGTGGGAAGATAAAACCACCTTTGATGCGATTGAGCGTTTGTATGGTTTGGATGAGAGCGCGTTAAAAAAGTTAATGAAAGAATGGCTCACATTTGGTAGCTATAAACTTTGGCGCAAACGTGTGCGAACTATATCCTGTAAACATATGCAATTAAGAAGCGTGAAAATCACACGTGCTTATAGTCCTACCCAATATAAATTACCAAATTAATTAACCTTTCATATGATAAAAAAAAGTAACCTCCCTGTTAAGGTTTGCGTTGTTTGTCAGCGTGAATTTAGTTGGCGAAAAAAGTGGGCAAAAGTTTGGGATGAGGTGAAGTATTGTTCGAATGCTTGTAGAAGCAACAAAAACTTTATCGCCAAATGAAAAAATTAAGATTGATATTAGGCGATCAGCTTAACTCGCAGCATACTTGGTTTAATCAAGCCGATGCGGACGTGCTTTATGTGATGATGGAAATTAAGCAAGAAACTGATTATGTTGTGCATCATGCGCAAAAAGTGATTGCTATTTTTGCTGCTATGCGCGCTTTTAGCGATAGGTTAAAAAGTGACGGCCACCAGGTTATTTACTTAACCATTTCTGATTCTAATAACGGTCACGATTTCGAGCAAAACCTCAATCAAATAATCACGCAACATCAAATCGAGCACTTTGCTTATCAAGCCCCAGATGAGTATAGAGTAGATGGCTTGCTTAAAATATTTGCTAGTAAATTGACGATTCCACATGCCATGGTTTCTACCGAGCATTTTTTGACAGAACGCGATGAAGCAAGTCGTTTTTTTGGGAACGGCAACTGGTTGATGGAGCGCTTTTATCGCCATATGCGCATCAAGCATCAAGTATTATTAGACGATAAAAAAAAGCCAGTGGGCGGACAGTGGAATTACGATAAAGAGAATCGTCAATATTGGAATCATCAACCATCAGCGCCAGTCGATAATCGACCAACACATGACCATAGTGATATTTGGAATGAAATAAATAGCCTCAATATCACCACCATGGGCCAGCCAAATGAAAGCGCATTTCGCTGGCCAATTAATCGTGAAGAGTCTTTGCAAATATTGGATGATTTTATTGATCACAAACTGGTTTATTTTGGGGCTTATCAAGATGCTATGCATACAGAAGAGTTGAGATTGTTTCACTCGCTTATTTCATTTTCCCTCAATACCAAAATGCTTTCTCCAGCAGAGGTGATTGCAAAAGCTGAGCAAGCTTATATAGAAAAAGACTATCCACTTGCTGCCGTAGAAGGTTTTATTCGTCAAATTTTAGGGTGGCGTGAATTTGTCAGAGGTTTTTATTGGACGAATATGCCAGCCATGCAAACAGTCAATTATTTTAATCATCAACAGCCATTGCCAAGTTGGTTTTGGAATGGCGAGACTAAGATGAATTGTATGAAGCACTGTATCAGGCAATCACTGGATCATGCGTATGCGCACCATATTCAACGATTAATGGTGATTGGTAATTTTGCCTTATTGATGGGCTTCAAACCAAGCGAAGTACATGCGTGGTATTTGGGTATTTATATAGATGCTTTTGAATGGGTAGAAATGCCCAATACTATCGGCATGAGCCAATATGCGGATGGCGGATTATTAGCGACTAAGCCTTATGTTTCGTCAGCTGCTTATATCAATAAAATGAGTAATTATTGTGGTGATTGCACATATTCACATAAAGCCAGAATTGGCGAAAATGCTTGTCCATTTAACAGTCTTTATTGGGATTTCTTTCAACGCCATCAAACGCAATTAGCTAAGAATCCTAGATTAGGCATTGTATATATGCAACTGCAAAAGATGCGTGAATCAGATAAAAAGGACATTAGTCAGCAAGCCGCTTTAATTAAAAATAATGCGGAAAATTTATGATGGCTGACGGCCTAAATCAGTTTTTTGTTTTCATTCTGAAGAAATGCGAGAACGCTTTTAATGCTGAGTGGTCAGATTGCAAACTTTTAAATTGGAGACCTATTGATGGTAAGGCTATTGATTGTTATGTTCAGCCTGTTGAATGGCAGTGTGGTGTTGGCGGAATGCTTATCTAGCAGTCAGCTGAATCAGTTAACAGAAAAAGAAACTGGCTATTTAAGTCAAAAAATTCCTCCTGCTTTTAAGCATGCTTTAGAGGCTAACGAAGTAAGCATTGCCGTAGAGGCGGTTGAAAGTGAGAACTGCCTTGCCAAATTGGTGGTGAAAGTGCCACAAGCACATCTTGATGAGGCGAATGCTGTATTAGATGCGCAGCCTGCGAAAAAAATTATGTTAGCTGGCCAAGGTTATGAATTGCCACAAAAAGCAGAGAATGAAGCCACTTTTAATGTGGATGCGAATAGCTTGGCAATTGCCAATCCTGACCGCTTGCAATCTGCACCATTAGGTAAGTTAAGGGCTAGTTTGGAGCTAATGTATGCGTTTATTACGCAAAAACGCGCAATATTGAATGGCGACCAAACCAATACAACGCCGTGGCCTAGTGCGTTAACTGCACAGGTAGTGGCGAGTTGTAATAGTCAGCTATCGGCATTGACCTGTAGTTGTATAGCCGGGCAATATGCTGAAAAAATAACTGCGCATCAAATGGAATATATTCAGTATATTCGAGAAAATCCTTATGCTTTGGCAACAGGCGCTAATGATGGATTTGAGATATTTAAGCGAAATGCTGAGGCGATCTGTAAGGTTTAGTACAAGCCTCTTTTTTAAGGGTCACCCTGTTTAATCATGATGAGAGTAGCCAATGAAAAAGACTGAAATCGATAGTAAGGTCTATGCACTATATGATGAGTATGCGCATTCTGGCATGACACGGCGTGACTTTTTAACGAGAGCGGCGGCTTTGTCTGTGGTGGGTGGTTCAGGTCTTGTGATGGCAAATATGCTGTTGCCACAATATGCGGAAGCGCAAGTGATTAGCTTTAATGATGAGCGCATTGTGCCGCACTATGTTGAGTATGATTCACCAAACGGCACATCTGGCAAAATGAAGGGTTATTTGGTCACGCCTAAAGGTGCGGGTCCTTTTCCTGCAGTGATTGTGATTCATGAAAATAGGGGACTAAATCCTTATATTGAAGATGTTGCACGTCAATTAGCAGTTGAGGGTTTTCTTGCCTTAGCGCCAGATGGCTTGTTTCCAGTGGGCGGTTATCCTGGTAACGATGATGACGGTAAAAAAATGCAAAGTGCGTTAGACGCAGACAAGCTTTATCAAGATATGCTGAATAGTGCTAAGTTTTTAAAAGCGCATGAAAAATCAACAGGTAAGCTGGGTGCAGTAGGGTTTTGCTATGGTGGCGCTGTCGTGAATAAATTAGCAATCAGCTTGGGCGATGATTTACATGCGGGCGTACCCTTTTATGGGGTAGCGCCAGATTTAGCAGAAGTGAATAAAATTAAAGCACCGCTGATCCTGCAATATGCAGAAAAAGATGATCGGGTGAATGCGACTTTAATGCCGTATAAAGAAGCACTAGAAAAGTACCATAAAGCATTTGAAATTTTTACGTATGAAAATACACAGCATGGCTTTCACAATAACTCAACGCCTCGCTATGACGAGAAACAAGCTAATCTCGCTTGGGAGCGCACCATCTCATTTTTTCAGAAACAGTTAGCTTGATGGCTTATTTATTTTTACGCCAGAATCGATTCATTAACGGTTTGACACTAATGCCATGCACAATAATAGAAAGTGCTACGACAATTAATGTTATTTGCGTTAGCTCTAATGCAAGTTCTTCTGATAAGCCGTGTTGGATTGCATACATTAAATAATAGAGAGAGCCGATCCCTCTTACACCAAACCAAGCAGACATGCCGCTAATGCGCCAATTTGGCGTGGTGCCGAGTAGTCCAATGAATACGCTAACGGGACGCGCAATCGTGAATAAGAATAAGGCGACACTGATTGCTTGCCAGCTCCAAGAGTTGAGAAACAAAGTGCCGCCAATCAGCAAGATTAATAACACTTCTGATAGTCGCTCTAAATGCTCTTTAAAGAGTAAAGAGCCTTCACTAATTGTTGGTTCAACGGTATCCAGATTGATACTAAGCAATGCGTCATTAGTCGTTGACTGAGTCGCTTTTGCTAATTTTGATTCCGTTTGACGCAATGCAACGGCTGCAAAAAATACCGCTAAAAAGCCCCAAGTGTGCGCCATGACGCTAACGCCATAAACAATACCAATCAAACCTAGGCCAAGAAAGTCATCTAATAGATCATGTTTATAGGGATATCGACGTAGTTTCCAACCAATATGGGCGAGTCCAATACCGCCCGCTACGCCAATGCCAACGCCTGCAATCGTCGCCCAAAGTACGTCAATGAGTAGCCAATTTAAGCCAAAGTCCCCTACTTGATGTAAGCCAAGCAAGGCTAAACCTAGCATAACAAATGGGAATGCACTGCCGTCATTCATACCCGCTTCACTAGTGAGTGTGAAGCGAAGTGTGTCACGATCACCATGATGACGCGTTTGAATGTCGGTGGCTAATACTGGATCTGTTGGCGCTAAGATAGCACCAAGGAGCACGCAAGCACCAATGGGTAACCCAAGAAAATAATAAGCAAAGGTAGCGACCATCATCACGGTAATGGCCATGGATGACGTTGCTAATAAAATAGGTCGTTGCCAGCGGGAAAGTTTAAAAGGCGTTGGCATTTTAACGCCAGCAGAAAACAAGGAAATTAACACGACCACTTCAGTTAATATTTCTAATAAGGCGGATTGTTTGAGCGGATTAAAATGAAATAAATTTAAGACGGTTGGCCCAACAAGAATGCCAACCGCTAAATAAATAATGGATGAGGTAATCGCTGAACGTTTAAGCAACGTATGGGTGAGGCCCATTAACAGCAGGAGCCCACCAACTAATATAAACCACTGTGGATTTGTCATAAAAGGCTTATAGAAAAACTAAAGAATAGCGAGAGGATAGCATATAAAACCAAGCTGTTTTTAATATCTTGGCATCTAAGAAAGTGATTGTTTTTGATTGGAATTGCACTATTATTAGCAGTGGTTGTCAGTAAAGCTAACGTGAGTAATATCGATTGATTGATAAAAAGAAAAGGTAAATATGAGTAAACTTTTTTCCGACTTTAATATTGGTTCACTATCACTAAAAAACCGTATTGTCATAGCGCCAATGTGCCAATACTCTAGTGTGCATGGTGAATCAACGGATTGGCACACCATGCATTTAGGTCAACTTGCGTTATCTGGCGCAGGGTTGCTGATTATAGAGGCCACAGCAGTTGAGCCTGAAGGCAGAATTACTTATGGTGATTTAGGCTTATGGTCCGATGAGACAGAGCAAGCGCTTAATAAAACCATAACAGCCATTAGGCAATATTCATCTATGCCGATTGGCATTCAATTAGCGCACGCAGGAAGAAAAGCCTCATGCGATTTGCCTTGGTATGGTGGAAAGTGTCTTAAATCAGGTGAACATAGCTGGCAAACCATTGCGCCATCGGCAATGCCATTTTCTGAAGAAGATACCGTGCCAGAAGCCATGAGTTTGAACAGAATTGATGCAGTTAAAAATGCATTTGTGGCATCGGCTAAACGGGCAGAGCGGTTGGGATTTGATTTAATCGAGCTGCATGCGGCGCATGGTTATTTGCTTCATCAGTTCTTATCACCCATTGCTAATCAGCGTGATGATATTTATGGAGGCTCGCTCGAAAATCGTATGCGATTGGTGCTAGAAATATTTAGTGCGATTAGATCGGCAGTGAATAAGGAAATCCCCGTTGGTATTCGCATCTCTGGAACGGATTGGCTGGAAAATGGTTGGGATATTGACCAGAGTGTTTTGCTCAGTAAAAAATTAGCAGCATTGGGTTGTGCTTATATCCATGTTTCAAGTGGCGGATTATCTCCAAAGCAAGCGATTCCTGTGCATCCCAACTATCAAGTTGGCCTTGCAGATAAAGTGGGTTCAGCCGTTAGTTTACCAGTGATAGCCGTTGGCTTGATTACCGAGCCTGAACAAGCCGAAGCGATTGTTGCAGAAGGGCGAGCCGATTTAATCGCATTAGCACGCGCCATGTTATATAACCCAAGATGGCCTTGGCATGCGGCTGCGAAATTGGGCGCTAAAGTAGATGCGCCACCACAATATTTACGCTGTCCACCACATGGGATAAAGGACTTATTTAATAACCATTAATCGAGATTAACTGTTTTATCAGCGTGTAGATTTTTGCATAAATAATTCACTTTTATTTTGCCATAAGCATATGATGACCTTTCTATTTCTTGAGGAGAGCATAATGGCTAAAGGTCAGCAAAAAAGTAAAAAAGAAGTTAAAAAACCAAAGCAACCGAAAAAGCCGGTGGCGTAATTTAAGCATGAGTAAAAGGGTAATTG
>Ga0209231_1000858_pt1 | contig 13837 bp, 12 predicted proteins | sample Deesub45470m_DNA_FD_188086 | JGI IMG/M metagenome (GOLD analysis project Ga0209231, IMG submission 188086) | Deep subsurface microbial communities from North Pacific Ocean - 450_OLKR46/470m Metagenome (SPAdes) (version 2) | ecosystem: Environmental > Terrestrial > Deep subsurface > Unclassified ... | reverse complement strand
CAACTCCATACCTAACACGCGCTCTTTTTGCCGAAATTAGTCAAAATATGCCGCAACATATTTTGCTGATGATGGCCGAAATTGATGGTGAACGCGTCGCCAGCACACTTAATTTTTACAACGCAGATACGTTGTATGGGCGCTATTGGGGAGCTACACAGTTTGTTTCAGGGTTGCATTTTGAGCTTTGTTATTACCAAGCGCAGCAGTTTTGCATTGCTGAAAATATTCAATATTTTGAAGGTGGTGCACAAGGTGAACATAAATTGGCACGTGGCTTCAAACCACGATCAACTTGTTCATTTCATAAAATCGCACATCCTGATTTTGAACGTGCGATTAAAGATTTCTTAGCCAGAGAGGCAAATGGTATTGCTGCTTACACTTCAGAATTAGAAGAGCGCGCGCCGTTTAAAGCCGATTAATTACCAAGCAATTTGTTTGCCATCGTAGGCAATAAACTTCCCTGTATTGCTAAGGCTCAGGTTATCAATGATTTTGCGCAATCCTGCTACACTGGTTTCTGTATTAATCAGCGCATTGGGGCCGCCCATATCAGTTTCTACCCAGCCTGGATGCAATGTCACTACCGCAATGCCCGCAGGTGCGAGATCAACACTTAGACTCTTCATTACCATATTAATCGCCGTTTTTGTACTGCGATACATATAACTGCCGCCGCTAGTATTATCATCAATACTGCCCATTTTGCTCGATAAAGTCGCTACTTTTTTTAGTTGGCTTTTGGCAATATGTGGGGTAAAAGCCTTCGCCATTTTGAGTGGTGCTATGGTGTTTACTTTAAAGCCATCTAACCAGGCGTCGACATCTTTATCGCTTAAATCGCCACTGGGATAGACGCCTGCATTGTTAATGAGCACATCAATTGCTACGTTGTTTAGTTGTTGTGCTAAGGCATCAATTTGCGTAAAGTTGGCAACATCTAAAGTAAACACTTCAATGTTGGTATGTTGAGCTGCTAATGCATTGAGTGCACTAGCAGATTCAGGTGCGCGACAACAAGCCAATACATGCCAACCAGCTTCTGCATATTGTTTGGTAAACGCTAACCCAATACCACGATTCGTTCCTGTAATTAAAACGGTACTCATATTTTCTCCAGTTAATTAATAAAGGCTATTATGACGCAAGCAGTCATTCAAACCAAAATTGGCGATTACGTAAAATCATTAGCTTGTTTTACGTCAGCTTATCAGGGTAAAAAATAACTTGTCGTGTACTATAAGAGTTATGCAAACACATTAAGTTTGATGTGTTTCACAAAGTTAACCAAATGGAGAAATATTATGTGGACAACACCAGCAGCTACAGAAATGCGTTTTGGATTTGAAGTAACAATGTACGTAATGAACAAATAAGATTAGTTTGTTATGCAAAAAGCCCAACAACTGTTGGGCTTTTTTGTGGGCGCGAAGAATGGCATGTCTGTGTTAAAGTCATCTTTTTAGTTGAAAGTTATGTGTGGTAAAAGCAGCAATATTTGATATGGATGGGCTACTGATTGATTCTGAGCGCATCATTATGCAAGCTTGTATTCAAGCGGCAAAAGCCGCTGGCATTACTTATACTCAAGCGGAGTTTGTCGAATTGATAGGTCGCTCATCGACTGATGCCAGTCGCATGATGGCAGAACAGTTAAACGGCATGGAAAACCTAAGTAAAGTAGGCCAAGGCGTAGAGCAAATATTGAGTGAGCGTAATCATGTCTTTCCACTTAAGTCAGGTGTTGTTGAATTGTTGCAATATTATCAATCAAACAATGTGGTTTGTGGCGTGGCTTCTTCTTCAGCCATTACACACATTCAACATCGCCTAAGTCATATTGGTATCCTCGATTATTTTAGTAGTATTACCAGTGGGCAAGAGGTGGAAAATGGCAAACCTAACCCTGATATTTATCTATTAGCGATTGATAGACTAGGTGTTTCAGTAGAAGAGTGCATTGCATTTGAAGATAGTGAGCCAGGCGCACAGGCTGCCATTGCAGCAGGGTTAAAAGTAGTGGTAGTGCCAGATTTAAAGCAGCCAAGTGATTTTGTTAAACAAAACAGTTATAGAGTGGTCGAAAACTTAGCTGATTATTTAACTGAGTTATCCATTCAATAAAGATTGTTTTAATATTGAACTATGCATACTTATCCATTATTAACACCGACAGAACAAGCTAAGTTGCCTGCGTTAATCGCAGTGCCAAGTTTGCTGCCTGGCAAGTTTGCAGATAGCACTCATCAAGTTTTCTTATGTGACACAGTTGATGGATGCATGGTGCTAAAGGTCTGTGATGAAGGTTCTGTTACGCAATCAGGTTTTTGGCAGGGGTTGAATCATTTATTTTTGGCTGATTTTCCGAATAGTTTAGAGCAAATAGGACGTACGCATGAGTTGTTAGTAAAGCATGGTCGCTGCGCAATACCAGATTATGTTGCGTCCAGTCGCGGCCGATTTGTATTAAGCCGTTTTGTCTCAGGTGAGGATGTCGATGCTGCGCGAATCACTGATGTAATGGTGATGCAATTAGCTAAGCATGTGGGACAGCTCCATCAACAAAGTCAATCAACATGGGGCAATTTACATGCGCCAGTTTATGAAGCTAGAGACTGGAGCAAACGTTTACATTCCACCTTGTTGGCATTAGCCGCGCAAAGTGGTGTAACGATACGCAAGTCGTTTTTACAGGATGTGTTAGCGCAAGTGAGCGCGATAGAAGAGCTGGAATTTGCGCCGATTATGTTGGATTTACGTTGGGATCAATTTAGAACCGTGGTGCAAAGCAATGTATTGGCTTTAATTGATTTAGATGCTTTTGTGATTGGGCCACGCAGCTTAGAGCTAGTATTGCTTGAGTATGTATTGACGCCTCAACACTTCGCTTTGTTTAAAACGACTTATATGCAAATGAATAACTGGCCTGATTATTCTGCACAAAAAGCGAGCTATCAATTGCTCCTATTTTTGATGCAAATATTAGGAGAGACTGATTTAGCCAGCTGGATGAAACAAATATAAAAACAAGTTATCACGATGAAGATTGTTGTTTGCGTAGTCTTAACCAACTGATATAACCTGCAACCGCAAGAATGGTATTGAGTACAAATAGGGCGGCGGTCGCGTAATAGCCTGTTTCTATATACAACACCACAGCGGCAGCATCAATTGCCACCCAATACAGCCAGTTTTGAAGAATCTTTTTGGCCATCAACCAAGTATTCATCACCGCAAACACCGTGGTGTAAGCATCTAGCGCAGGGCTTTTGGATTGTTCGGATACTTGTAGATAATAGGTCGCTAACGCACTAATCAATAAGCCAATCAGAATAAAATACAGATTGTTAGATAAGCCCCAACTGGTAATGGTTAAATTATCTTCAGTTTTGCCATTTTTTTGCCATAACCAATATCCATAAACCGCCATGCCGATATAGTAAAAGTTAAGCAACGCTTGCATGGGAAGCTGACCTTCCCAAAACAAGACGGTGTAAATAATTGTGCTAAAAAAGGCAAACGGCCAACACCATTGAGACTCTTTTGCTGCCAGCAAAATATATGCTACACCCATTAACGCAGCGGCAATCTCCCAGCCAGACATTTGAGCAAAGCCCGTGATAATGGTGTTAAGCGTTGCGTTTTCCATGCTGTGATTATACGTCTACCACATCGGCACGATCAGTACCGATGAATTTCATGGCAAACACACTGTGCGGCAACACTTCGAATACCGCTTCCATTTCGCGATCTATGCAATCCATCACGTCACGGTACTCGCCAAACACTTGTGTGCTTAGGCTGTTGCGTTTCACCACTAATTTTTTATTATTTTCTAATTCAAGAATAAACGCCAAAATCGGCTCAATATAATCCTCTGTTAAAGGGTAAAGACTAATATCTAAAGAAATACGCATATTGTTGCTCCTCATTTTGTTAAGTATTAGATTTTAAGAAAAGAGGGCAGCTCAGCCCTCATAATTACCTCGTTAATAATCGTAAGTAACGGTCATGCCAGCTACACGAGGCTCTGCTAATTGGGTATAGGTTTCATTAACATAGCCATTTGCTGGATTATTGCCAAAGAAGAAGCCGCGCGTGGCATAGTCTTTATCAAACAAGTTTCTTGCCCAAACGCTCACTTTCCAGTTTTTATTATGACGATAGTCGGCACTTGCATTGACGATGTCGTAACGACTTGATTGCGCATTATGACTATCAGAGAAGTAGAAAGCATCTTTACCTTCTACATTAGCGCGAATTGTCCATGCGCTAGTTGGATAAAGTTCAGCACCAAGACTATAAGTGTAATCAGGTGCATGTGCGACTTGACGGCCGTTGTAGCTAACTCCTTGCACAGCATGATTATCAAACGATGCATCTAAAAGCCCTAAAGAGCCGAGTAAACGCACCTTATCAGTGATAAACCAGTCCATCGTCGCTTCAGCGCCTTTATGAGTTGCGTTAGAAGCGTTACCCGTAAAATCAATAAAGCGAGGACCAACTGCAATTGAGTTTTTAACTTGTGCATCGCGGCGGTCGGTATAAAACAAGGCAAGCGTTGTTGTTAAACGTTCGTTCAGCCATGTTGACTTAATACCAGACTCTAGTGTGATGTTGTATTCTGTATCAAATTCACGCTGATTAGCTGCTAAAGTTGTGCCGTTGTTTACACCGCCTGATTTATAACCACGAGATAAAGTGGTGTAAAGCAAATGATCTTTATTAGCTTGATAGTTTAAGCCAAGCTTTCCACCAACCATCGTATCGTTTGTTCTAATATTGATCGCATTATTATCACCATAGTCCGCATGAAAACGCTCAACCCTTAACCCTGTAATGAACGTCAGCTTGTCAGTAAAGTGAGTATCTAATTGACCATAAATCGCAGTATTATTGGTGTCGTAATCACCATCTAATGGCGCAGGAATAAAGTCAGAAGTATATAAAAAGGCTTCATCTTGATTGAGGTGGAATAAACCAATGGTCCAATCAGTCGTATCGCCAAAAATTCGACCTGACTTATCTGACAAAGCACGTAATTCGAAAGAATAGTTATCGCGTTCGCGCTCAAAACGCTCAGTCGCTGCATATGGGAATAATCCAGCAGCGAATTGGCCAGGAAAGCCCCAGTCGGCATCGTAGCTATACACAATATCGGAATTCAGTGCAGTGGCTTCAGTTTGAATAATTACCGCATCCGATGCTTGCCAATTAGCTTTCACACCAACAGCATTCGTTTTTTGTTTATCTTTGCCCGGCTGGTCAGAAAAGCTGTTGCGGCTATTGTCTAACGTAAAAGCATCATAACCATTATTGATATTGAGATGCATATAGTTAGCATCAATCGTTAAATCGTCAGTCGCTAATAACTTCAATTTGCCACGGAACGTTAATTCATCTTGGTCTTGTGTGTCATCTTTACCCAAGAACTTGTTATCCATGTAGCCATCAGATTTGTGGGTATAGAGTGAAGCACGACCGAGCAACTTGTCTTCAACAATCGTACCGCCAGCAGCAATGCCTAAGTTACGTGTGTTGTATTCAGCAAAGCCCGTTTCAACATGCATGTTGAAATCTTTTGTTGGCTCTTTGCTACGCATAGTAATCGTACCCGCTAAACCATTAGTACCAAACTTAGTCCCTTGTGGGCCGCGTAACACCTCAACTGATTCGATATCAAATAATGTTGCAGCGCCACCCGTACGGCTAAAATCAATACCATCAATCACTAGGCCAACCGACGGATTCAATGGTGCATTAAATTGACTGCGTTCACCAATGCCGCGAATTTGATAATATTGTCCGCGAGAGGCGCCGCTTGAAACATTTACATTCGGCGCGAGATTTAGTACTTCTTCAAGATGTTGCGCGCCACGAGATTCAATCGTTTCTGCATCAATTTCAGTTAAGCTGACCGGAGTTTCTGCCGCTGTGCTTGGGCGAAAGTCTGCGCTCACAATCACGTCAGATACTTTAATCTTAGTATCCTCTGCCGCAAATGCAGGGTTGATTGAAGGGTTTGTTAGTAGCAGCCCAATTAGCGATAAACGCTTGGTAATCGGTTTCAAAGATTATCCTTTCTATAACAATCATAAAAAGGACAGGAGAGATTAGCAGTATGAAGTAAAGTTATTTAGTCGCAGCTCAAAAAAGAACAGCAATCCAGATAAATTAACCTGCTATATAAACATGCTCTGCCTGTCCCTACGCCAGTATTAACTGGATCAGGTTCATTGGGTCCCTCTAAAGAAGAGATCTCAGGCACTTAAGCCACCCCAAGGCGATTTGATTTTGCAATCAAGCGCGCATTATACGGCGATATGAGTGATTTGACTAATTGTGTTAATACCAGCGCTTTTTGGCATTAAATAATGTGACGCATAAGACCCTAAGTGAGTGTTATCTAGCGCTTTGGCCGTGTAATTTCATGTGCAAGCTGTATCGTTTACAGTGTCGTCCTACACGAGTTTCAGACATATCCTACACCATGAAAATACTTATTCAGGTAAATTGATTCAAGCATCAATATAATGAAAACACAAAGCTCAAAATGCAAAACCAACACATGCCCAATCCCCAAAATAACCTAGATAATAAGGACATTGATAATGTGCCGCATAATCAAAAGGTAAAAAAGAAAAAAGCTGGATTTTTCAATAATAAATCCGGCGTAATTATGACCATTTTGGTAACGGTAGTGAGTCTGGTAGTGAGTTTGTTGGTCATCTGTGAAATTATTGGCTGGCCATTTTTAAAGCGTCCTGCCGAACATTATTTATCAAGCACGTTGCAAAGAACAATTAAGTTTACTGCCCCATTAAAAATCCATTTTTTTGGTGGCATACACGTACAAACTAAAGCCATTGAAGTCGGATCGCCAAAAGAGATCGAATCAGACTATTTTTTAGTCGCTAAAGATTTTGATATCAAACTGAGATATACCGATTTAATCAGCATTCCTGCTGATGCGCCATATCAGATAAAATCGCTACAAGTTTCTGAAATAAAGACTAATTTAATTAGAACTGCCGATGGCTTTAGTACTTGGAGTTTTAGCGATGAGCCAAGTGTTAAGCCTTTCCCTGTCTTTGATAATCTTTATATAAAATCAGGCAAAGCAACGTATCAAGATGCACTGACGAATGCTGATTTGGCGCTTATTTTTTCTACCGAAGAGGGGCAAGACAACGAGCTATCTAATTCAACAGTTGCTATCGCAGGTAAGTATGCGGGACATCCAATCAAAGGCGAGATTGAGACGCAGGGTTTAATGAATACCGCGAATCAGTTTGCTAAAAAATCTCAGATTAAATCTAAAATGTGGGTGGATTACAGAGGCATTAATGCTAGTTATCGTGGCTATATTATTGACCCAATGGGCAAGCATGAACTTGAAGGTAACTTTCAAGTAAAAGGACCCTCACTGGCCTTGCTGGGCACAGTGTTAGGCGCAACCTTGCCAACGACTAATAAGTTTGATCTTAGAGGTTCGATTAAAAATAGTGATTCACTATGGAGTGCCATTTTAACGACTGCTAATATTGGTAATAGTCGGTTACAAGCTGAGCTTGATTTTGACAAAAGTAAAACGCCTGCACTATTAAGCGGACGTTTGCATGGTAAAAAATTCTTTTTAGCAGATTTAGCACCAGCATTTGGTACTAAAAACGTAGAGGGTAAAACAATATCTCCGCCAGCAGGCAAAGTATTGCCAGACAGACCTTTAAACTTGCCAACACTTAACTTGATGGATGCTGATATTGCAATTGATTTGCCTTATGTAGATTTAGGCAATGTATTCAACAAACCAATTGCGCCTTTTAAAGCAAAGTTAAACTTGCAACAAGGTCGCTTAGCGCTCAATGATATTGAAGCCACGACCGCCACTGGTAGCATTGCAGGTAGTTTTTATGTTGATGCGCATGTAATGGAAAATATTGCGAAAGACAATTTATCTGCGACTGCAGTTGCCAAACAATATGCAGGTAAGCAACCAATATGGGGAGCTAATCTTAGCTGGAAAAATATTGATTTAGAAAAGTGGGTTGATACCACTAATGAATCATTGCAAGAAAATACTGCTAATCAAAATAAGCACTACCTTACAGGCTTGTTAAATGGGTCCGCTAAGTTGTCAGGAGAAGGACAAAGCACAGCAAAGGTCATTTCTACACTAAATGGTGATGCGAAAATTCATATTACCAAAGGGACGATTTCTCATTTAGCTATTGAGTTTTTAGGCTTAGATGTTGCGCAATCTTTAGGCTTGCTCATCAATGGCGATAAAGCACTAGAAATGCAATGTGCCGTTGTTGCCGTGAATGCTAAACAAGGTGTGGTAACGCCCACAGTCGCTTTATTTGATACGCCAGTCACTGCTTTAGTGGCCGACGGCAATATCAATATGACAGATGAAAAGTTAGACATGCGCTTGTTAGCGAAGCCTAAAAATTTCTCACCGCTAACGTTGCGTTCACCAATTCTGATTAAAGGCACATTTGCAAACCCTGAGACTTCAATCGATAAAGGACCAGTAGCCGCAAAACTAGCAGGCAGCGTCTTTTTGGGACTGCTAAACCCGTTAGCGGCAATTCTTCCCTTAATTGACTTAGGTGAAGAGGAAAATCAAACAATTGAATCAAACTGCCAGCAATCTTTAAATGGTTTGCAGCCAGCTAGTGCAGATAAACAAACGGAAGTTAAAACTAAAGCATCAAATAAAAATAATGAAGCGCAATCGAATAGTCAGAAGGCTATTGAAGCGCTTTTGTAAACGATTACGAATATATAGTAAAACCACTTAATGGTCGTTTTACGTATCACTAGAAAGGTTACACAGTCTATTTTTCCTATTAAATACTATTGAGTAACTGTCTCGCCGGCATATTGAGAAACTTACGTAAACCAAGCCAAGCGGCAAACGGAATAACCAATATTGAAATGAGCGTAATGGAAGCAGTTAACATCACATTAAACTGAAACGGGATGTTAAAAATTTGGACGCTAATGTAATACGCTAATGCATTTGCAGCAATGGTTGCGATAAGTGCTGAAATTAAACCAATGCAGGCAAACTCGGCTAAATAAGCCAAACTGACTTGACGTCGCGAAGCACCAAAGACCCGCATTAATGTTGCTTCGTTGATACGCTCATCTCGCGTAGCAATCAGAGCGGCATACAACACCGCCAGCCCCGCAAACAAACTAAATGCAAACACATACTCAATGGCGTTGCTCATCTTTTGCATAATGCCTCTCACTTGCTGCATCAGCGCTGCAACATCAATAACAGTCAAATTAGGATAGGTCTTAATTAACTTGTTCATGGCTACATTTGCACCGACTGGCAAATGAAAACTACTAATATAATTGGCCGGATAACTATCTAATACACCTGGCGGCGTGACTGCAAAAAAGTTCGCACGCATGGTGTCCCAGTCAACTTTTCTCAGGCTAGTTACCGTCAGCGTTAGCGCATCACCTGCCACATCAAATACCAGCTCATCGCCTAACTGAATACCTAATGTATCAGCCAAATCTTGCTCTAATGATAAATAAGGTTGACCATGTTCTGCTGGCGTCCACCATTGCCCAGAAAGTAATTGATTATCCGCTTGCATTTGAGCCGTCCACGATAAATTAAACTCACGATTAGCCAAACGTTTAGCGCGGTCATCTTCCCATTCAGTGGTATTGATTTCTTTGCCGTTTTTACTCATTAATCGACCACGCACCATCGGAAAGACCGTGCCGCCTTTAATCTTTTGCGCATCAAAAAACTGCTTTACGCCATCAATTTGATTTGGCTGGATATTAATAATAAAGCGATTTGGGGCATCTATTGGCAATGAAGCTTGCCAGTTATTAATTAAATCGCCACGAATTAATGCAAGTAGTATCAACACCATTAAGCCCATACTAAAGCCTATCATTTGCACTGTCGATAATCCAAACCTTCTCTTTAGACCAAGTACGCCAAGTTTAATATCACGTAATAACTGATTGTTAAGCGACGTATTAAGCGATGAGCTGAATAAGCGATTAGCCAATGTAATGACTAGGTAAGAAAAGCCAATGATTGCCAAGCATAGTGCGGTTAAAGCTAAGATGGTTGAAACGGCAAGTTGAATATTGCGCGCTTGCCAACATATCATCGAACCCATCACCAAGGCTGCAGGTAAAAACTTGGCTTGCATTGACAGTTGTTGCGACACTGTTTCTCGACGTAAAATATTCATCGCTGTCAGGTTGCGTATCTGCCAAAGATGCGGCAATACAACAGCAAACATCATCGCTACACTAGCAATTAAACCAGTTAAAATGGGTGTTATTGTTGGCGGCGGTAATGTTTCCACAAATAAGCTACTCGCTAATGTCGCCAATCCAAATTGCGCAATAAATCCCAATAAAATGCCCAGCAAAGCACTAAAAAAAGCAATCAACATCGTTTGGATGGCTAATATTTGCAACACTGTCTTTTTTGCCGCGCCAAAGCAGCGCATCAGTGCAAACGTATCTAAACTTTGCTTAATATAAGGCAAGCTGGAAAGCAACATCGCAACCATCGACAGAATCACGCTTACCATGGCAGATAAACCTAGAAATTGTTGCGCCTTATCTAATGCAGATTTAATTTCTGGCCGCGCATTTTTAACATCCTGTATTTTTTCGCCACGACCAAGCATTGGCGTAGATTGCGCAGAAAATGCATTAATTTGTTGCGGACTAGCAGCCAATAACAATTGATACTTGACGCGACTGCCATATTGAATCAACTTGGTAGAAGCCAAATCTGCAGCATTCATCATCAAACGCGGTGCAAAGCCAAACATATCACCACCACGTGATGGCTCTCGCAATAATAGCGCACTGACGAGTAACGTTTGCTCACCAACCTTAACATCATCCCCTACGCCAACATCCAGCAAGTTGGCCAATTTCGGCTCAATCCAAACCTCACCTTGTTTAGGTGCTGATTTAACTGAAATCCCCACATCTGTTGCTCGCTGACCTAAGGCCAAATCACCTCTGAGTGGAAAAGCTGATTCAACTGCTTTAATTTGCGCCAACTGATTGGTTTCATTAAACACAACCATACTGGCAAATTCATATGTTTTAGCAGTTGCAATACCTAACGCTTCTGCATGCTTAAGAAACGCATCTGGAATCGCATGATCCGCCGTTACAGCTAGATCGCCACCCAACAATAAGCCACCTTGTTGATTTAATGCGGTTTCTATTCGTTGTGTAAAGAAGCCAATTGCCGAGATTGCTGTTACCGCTAATACCAGTGAAAAAACCAGCACACGCAGTGCGCCAGCACGCCACAAACTTAGCGTTTGGGTCCAGGCCAGTTGTAAACTTAACATCATAATGCTGCCAAACCTGACAACGCTATTTGTTCTGTCAAAACGCCATTTTCAAGCCTAAGTTGTCGCTGGCATCGACTAGCCAAGCTCACATCATGCGTAACTAAGACCAATGTTGTGCCCGCTTCAATATTCATTTGAAAGAGTAAGTCAATAATCACTTGTCCCGTTGTATTGTCTAAATTTCCTGTGGGTTCGTCTGCAAATAAAATAGTTGGATTAGTTGCAAACGCACGGGCAATCGCAACGCGCTGTTGCTCACCACCAGAAAGTTGCTTAGGATAATGTTGCATACGCGCGCTTAATCCAACGTTATGTAATGCCTCATGGCTACGTTCTTTTGCATTCGCCTGACTAGTGAGTTGTAGCGGCAACATCACGTTTTCTAACGCGGTCAATGAAGGTAATAATTGAAATGATTGGAAAATAAAGCCCATGCTTTGCGCACGGATAGCCGCGCGACCATCTTCATCTAAACTGCTAAATGGACTATTATTAATTTGAACGCTACCGCTAGTTGGTATGTCCAAACCCGCAAGCAAACTCAGTAGTGTCGATTTTCCCGAGCCTGAGCTACCCACAATAGCGATTTGCTCGCCCTTAAAGATAGATAATTGTAAATCCCGCAGTACTTCAATTTTATGATCATGACTGATAAATTTGTACGTTAAGTGTTGCGCTTGTATAACAGGAGATGGTTGCATCAATGTTTTCCCACTTTTTATTTGTTGTTAAACAGTTAAAATATACGCGGCAAGCCAGATTATGCTTATCGCGGTTACTGTTTGTTAGTCTAGTTAGCTTTAGTCTACTTAGCTTCAGTTTCGTTGCATCCATTTCACACGCCAATGCTGCAAACCCAACCATTTTAGTTTATGGCGACAGTTTATCTGCCGCCTATGGCCTCAAGAAATCACAAGGCTGGGTTGCTTTATTGCAAAAAAAACTAGCCGATCAGCATTATCAATACACCACAATCAATGCAAGTATTAGTGGAGAAACCACTAGCGGTGGCTTAAGCCGATTAACCAATACGCTTGCGAAAACAAAACCTAATATCATCATTATAGAGTTGGGTGCCAACGACGGTTTACGTGGTCTGCCCGTTAAAGAAATGAAAGCCAATCTGGATGCAATCATCAAGCAAAGTAAAAAAATCAATGCAAAAGTTCTATTAATTGGGATGAAAATACCGCCCAATTATGGCCCCCAATATACAGAAGCTTTTAGTGACGCTTACCAACAATTAAGCCTGCAACATCAAGTAGCATTGGTGCCCTTTATGTTAGATAACATTGCGGCAAAACCAACATTGATTCAAGATGATGGCTTGCATCCTAATGCACTAGCTCAGTCGATGCTTTTGGATAATATATGGCCTACCTTACAACAATTGCTTAGCCGATAAATCTGCTAGGCTTATGCTGCATAAAAGTTAACCTATAGTATCTAAAAGCAATGGGGTCAGATTGAGCTAACCGCATTTGGTTGTGCATAGCAACACACTGAAGAAAATACAAATAAAAATAGAAGGGCGGAAAAAATGGAATACGAACCAAATGAATATAGAAAAAGAGCAATAGACAATTACTTTGAGAAAAAGCAGTCACCATCTGTAACACCATTAACCATATTTTTTGCAGTGTTAGCCGCTGTCTTAGTGGCTTTTTTTCTGCGTGCTACTTATATCGAATGGCAATTAAGGCAAGCTGCAGAAGTATTTAAACAGCAAATGGCTATTGGTCAGAAGCAACTGGAGCAACAAAAACGACAACAGCTGCAAAGATTTGAGGCTAATAGAAAAGCGCGTGAACAGCAGTTGCTTCAACAAAGAATAGCTAAACATCGCGTAGAACAACAGAAGCAAGCTGCAATATCAGCAGGGATTACTAGAAATATAAAGTATCATGCATGGAATGCCTATTACAAACCCATAAAAGACTGTGAATCTTCCAATGAAGAAAAAGACTTGATGACATGCGGTAATGATCATGCCAAAGCAAAAAAGCGGTTTGAAACACTTTGGGCAAATGGACAACTTAGGTAAAAACCATCTGCATCAAGTACCATCAACTTAATCGCAAACGCTATTGGACACCAAGATCAATTAAGCTGCCAGAAACGCAAGCTGAATGGATGCAAGCAGAAACATTAGAAGAAGCGGTTCAAGAGCTTTACTCAAGGTTTGATTCGGCGATCATGGCTGAGGTCGTGAAAGATAGAAGTATGTACATTACAGAAGCGAATGCATCAATGATATTTTTCAGATATTTACCTAATGAAGAAAAACCTTTGCCTATTCCATTCTAAGGCAAGGTTGCAACGCCCCGAACGCGAGCGCCCAGCGGCGCGAAGGGGCGGCGCAGCCGCCGTCCTTTAGGCTAGATATAAAGGACATTTAAGAACGAAGTATTAATTAGATAATTGCAACTTCAATGCGTTTTTGAAGAGCTTCCCATGAT
>Ga0209231_1000857_pt1 | contig 13848 bp, 12 predicted proteins | sample Deesub45470m_DNA_FD_188086 | JGI IMG/M metagenome (GOLD analysis project Ga0209231, IMG submission 188086) | Deep subsurface microbial communities from North Pacific Ocean - 450_OLKR46/470m Metagenome (SPAdes) (version 2) | ecosystem: Environmental > Terrestrial > Deep subsurface > Unclassified ... | reverse complement strand
CGATGTGGCTGAAGTACGTGCTTTCTTAGAGTTAAAGCATGGAATGGGTTACCAAAAAGCATTATTAGACAGATGGGAAGTGGCTGCGAATACCACCAGCTGTGGTACCTCATTTGCGAAAGAGCTGACAGACTAAGCCTTTGTGTAGCATTAACAGTAATGAAGATTCAAATTAGTTAAATTAATATTAAAACCGAGGCATGAGAATGAGTTTATACCAAGAATATTTAGATGAAATTGCAGTCCGCAAAGGCGAAGGCTTAAATCCCAAGCCGATTGATACGGCTGAATTACTCAACGAAATTATTGCCCAAATTAAAGATAAAACACATGCGCATCGCGAAGAGTCCCTCAAGTTTTTTATCTATAACACCTTGCCGGGTACGACTAGCGCAGCAGCAGGAAAAGCAGCGTTTTTAAAAGCCATTATTCAAGGCAAGTCGATCGTTGAAGAAATTACGCCGACATTTGCATTTGAGCTGTTATCACATATGAAAGGTGGGCCTTCGATTGAAGTCTTGCTTGACTTGGCTTTGTCAGATAATCCATCAGAGGCAAACCCAGCGGCAGAAGTACTTAAAACACAGGTGTTTTTATACGAGGCTGATACCGATCGCTTAGAATCTGCTTATAAAGCAGGCAATGCGATTGCCAAGGACATCTTAGAAAGCTACGCCAAAGGCGAGTTTTTCACCAAGCTGCCTGATATTCCAGAAGAAATAAAAGTAGTGACTTACGTTGCTGGCGAAGGTGATATTTCAACGGATTTACTTTCTCCTGGCAACCAAGCACATTCACGTTCTGACCGTGAGCTGCATGGTAAATGCATGATCTCACCAGCAGCGCAACAGGAAATCACAACGTTAAAAGCGCAGCATCCTGATAAAAAAGTTATGTTGATAGCTGAAAAAGGCACAATGGGTGTAGGTTCTTCCCGAATGTCTGGTGTGAACAATGTCGCACTGTGGGCAGGTGAGCCAGCGAGTCCTTATGTGCCATTTGTGAACTTTGCGCCTGTTGTCGCAGGGACCAATGGTATTTCACCCATCTTTTTGACGACTGTTGACGTGACGGGTGGTATTGGACTTGATTTGAAAAACTGGGTCAAAAAGACAGATGCCGACGGCAATGCTGTGCTGGATAAGAATGGTGATACTGTCTTAGAGCGCGTTTATTCAGTCGATACGGGAACTGTGCTGACGATTAATACAAAAGAGAAAAAGCTTTATAACGGCGATCAAGCGCTGGCTGATATTGCTTCAGCCTTTACGCCGCAAAAAGTGGAGTTTATGAAAGCTGGAGGTTCTTATGCCATTGTGTTTGGTAAAAAATTACAAACCCTTGCTGCTGAAATATTAGGGGTTAAACTGCAATCAGTTTACGCGCCTTCTAAAGAAATCTCGCACGAAAACCAAGGTCTCACTGCTGTTGAAAAAATCTTCAATAACAATGCGGTCGGCGTTAACTCAGATGTGCCTTTGCATGCGGGCTCTGATGTGCGTGTCAATGTGAATATTGTTGGTTCGCAAGACACAACAGGTCTGATGACTTCACAAGAATTAGAATCAATGGCAGCAACTGTGATTTCACCAATTGTGGATGGCGCTTATCAATCGGGCTGTCATACAGCATCGGTTTGGGATAAAAAAGCACAAGTCAATATCCCAAAACTGATGAAATTTATGCAAGACTTTGGATTGATTACGGCGCGTGATCCTAAAGGAAAATATGCTCCGCTCACCGATGTGATTCATAAAGTGTTGAATGACATTACTGTGGATGACTGGTCGATTATTATCGGCGGTGATTCACATACGAGAATGTCAAAAGGCGTTGCTTTTGGTGCTGATTCAGGCACTGTGGCATTAGCGTTGGCAACTGGTGAGGCGAACATGCCGATTCCTGAGTCAGTGAAAGTAACCTTTAAAGGTGAAATGAAGTCCTATATGGATTTCCGCGATGTCGTGCATGCGACTCAAATGCAGATGCTGAAAAGTTTTGGTGAGAATGTGTTTCAAGGCCGTGTGATTGAAGTGCATATTGGTACATTGTTAGCCGATCAGGCCTTTACCTTTACCGACTGGACAGCGGAAATGAAGGCCAAAGCATCTATCTGTATTTCACAAGATGACACCTTAATCGCATCATTGGAGCTATCCAAAAAACGGATTCAAATCATGATTGATAAAGGCATGGATAATACGACCAAAGTATTAGCGGGCTTGATTGCACTGGCTGATAAGCGTATTGCCGAAATAAAATCAGGCGAAAAACCTGCCTTGGCGCCAGACAATAATGCCAAGTATGCGGCAGAGGTCGTGGTTGATTTAGATCTAATTGATGAGCCGATGATTGCTGACCCAGATGTGTATAACGAAGATGTCTCTAAACGTTATACCCATGACACCATTAGACCTGTTTCTTACTATGGCGGTAATAAGAAAGTCGATCTCGCTTTTGTTGGCTCTTGTATGGTGCATAAAGGCGATATGAAAATCATCTCACAAATGCTACAAAACCTTGAAGATGAAAACGGCAAAGTTGAGTTTAAAGCGCCGCTGGTCATTGCACCACCAACCTACAATATCGTTGATGAACTAAAAGCAGAAGGCGATTGGGATATTTTGACGAAGTACTCAGGTTTTGAATTTGATGATGTAGCGCCTAAACAAACTGCTCGTACACAATATGAAAACATGATGTATCTTGAGCGTCCAGGCTGTAATTTATGTATGGGTAATCAGGAAAAAGCGGAAAAAGGCGACACTGTAATGGCTACATCAACTCGTCTGTTCCAAGGCCGTGTGGTAGAAGACTCTAATGAGAAGAAGGGCGAGTCATTACTGGCCTCTACCCCTGTGGTTGTGTTGTCAGCGATACTTGGCCGTACGCCGAGTATGGACGAGTATAAACTAGCGGTGAAAGGTATTAATTTGACTGATTTTGCGCCGCCTGTTAATGAAATGACAACAGAGCCTCGAGTAAACGTGATTGAAATTCAGCGCCAATAGCGGTTCCTATTTTAGATATAATAAAGTGTAGATGTTAAACAAAAGCCGCATTTGCGGCTTTTGTTTTATGTAGAATATGGATGATCAAAAGGTAAGTCATGGAACCAGATTTCTGGCATCAAAAGTGGGAAAGCAATGTAATAGGGTTTCATAAAAACGAAGCCAACCCCTTCTTGGTAAGTCATTTCGCTTCGCTTGTATTAGCAGAAGCAAGTCGCGTGTTTGTGCCTTTATGTGGCAAAACATTGGATATTGGTTGGTTGTTAAGCCATGGCTACCGTGTGGTGGGTATTGAGTTGAGCGAAATAGCGGTTAAACAATTGTTTGAAGAATTAGCGCTAACTCCGACTATCAGTCAAGATCAGTCGCTTATTCTTTATCGTGCTGACAATATTGATATTTTTGTCGGCGATATCTTTCGTTTAAACAAAGAGCAATTGGGAGTGGTTGATGCGGTATACGACCGTGCTGCTTATGTTGCTTTACCTTTCGAGATGCGCCAACGCTATAGCCAACATCTGATTGACATTACTAATCGCGCATTGCAGTTATTAATTACATTTGAATATGACCAAAGCTTGCAAAATGGGCCGCCGTTTGCGATTAGCAATCAAGAAATCAATCAGCATTATCAACTTACTTATGATATTCACTTGCTTGCAAGTGAAGCCGTTGAAGGCGGTTTAAAAGGACAATGTGCCGCAACTGAAAATGTGTGGCTGTTGAGAAAAGCACTCCAAAAAAAGGTGTTTGACGAAGAGTCTACTCATTTACCACCACGCGGACGTTGGAAAATGATGTTACCAATTATTGTTCTACTCGCCGTTGGCTCTTTTTTAGCCTATCAATACAATGTGGATATAAAATTAGCAACCAGTGGTGTTGTGTTGGCAGGCTTTTATACGGGTGTAGTTAGTTGGCTGCTTGGGGTGATTACCATGGTGCCGATTATTGGACCGCTGTTGGTAAAAGTACTGACCATGTCATTTATTTGGCTACTCAATGCCATTGGCTATTTAGTGGCTTATGTTGCCATTAAACGTGGTTACTCCAAAGATGTGCTGACTTACCGCGGCATCACCATCGCCTTAATTATTGGCTTGGTGATGGGCTATGTATTAGGTGGCTTATAATAGCAGTCTGATTATTTTATTCATTTAAATAAAGAAAGTTAACGATGTTGTTATCAATAGCGATGATTGTGATTGGCCTAGCCGTGTTGGTGTGGAGTGCAGATATGTTTGTCGACGGCGCTGCCGCAGTTGCACTTAATCTTGGTATGTCGACCTTGCTGGTTGGCATGGTGATTATTGGTTTTGGCACATCGGCGCCAGAGATGACTGTATCAGTTTTAGCCGCCATGCAAGGCAACCCAGGGCTGGCATTGGGGAATGCTTATGGCTCTAATATTACCAATATCGCATTGATTCTAGGCATCACCGCTTTAGTCAGCCCAGTGCTGATGCGTTCGCAACTGTTGAAGCGAGAGTTACCAATTTTATTAGGCGTTACGATCCTCGCATTTTTCCATTTAAAAGATGGCCAAATTACACGGCTTGAAGGCTTGGTAGAATTAGCAGTTTTATTGGTGGTATTCATCTGGATGACATTGCAAAGCCGCAAAGAATCATCACATGGCGATGCGCTAGAAACTGAGCTGGATCAAGAGCTTAAACACATGAAACCGACGAAAGCTTGGGTGATGCTTGTTATCGGTTTAGTGCTGCTAGTGATTAGTTCTCGCATGCTGGTTTGGGGTGCGGTGAATATTGCACAAGGGCTTGGCGTGAGCGACTTAATCATTGGTCTAACCGTTGTTGCGATTGGTACATCATTACCTGAGCTAGCGTCATCAATCGCCGCTGCCCGTAAAGGTGAGCATGATTTAGCGGTCGGTAATGTGATTGGCTCAAACTTGTTTAATACCCTAGCTGTTGTTGGTTTGGCGGGAGCGATTCATCCGATGCAAGTGCCTGCCGAAGTATTAACGCGAGATTGGCTGGTAATGTTCAGCTTAACGATTTTGCTATTTGCACTTGGCTATACTCGTAAAGCCTTAGGCGAAAAAAGTATCAGCCGTTTTAGTGGCAGCGTTTTAATCGCTATTTATATTAGCTACACGCTCTATCTTATTTATAGCGTGGTTTTATAGGGTTGGTTTATAGCAGTGCGTCAGTTATGAAACGGCTGCAACCCAATTGCTTACACCTAAAGCCTCCATTACAAACTCTACAGACAAAGCAGCTAAAATCATCCCCATGATACGCGTCAGAATCGATGCACCACTAGTTCCTATCAACTTGATAATTTTAGTTGAGAGTAGCATGAGAAACAGTGTGCAAAGCAAAACGGCCAGCATCACTAATGCGGTTGTCACTTGCTCTCCAATTGGGTGAATCTGGTTGTCGGTCAATAAAATAACGGCGAGTATCGCGCCTGGTGTTGCCGTGGCGGGAATGGCCAGTGGAAATACCGCAATATCATGCTCAGCATCTCCTTTATCTCCATTGGTGTTAGCAGAAAAAATCATTTGCAAACCGAATAAGAAAAGAATAATTCCGCCTGCCAGTTGAAAAGACAACAGGCTAACGCCCATCGCACTCAGAATAAGTTGACCAATCACAATCGCACCCAATAAGACTGCAGTTGCATAGGCAATCGCTTTATATGCCGTTTTTCTACGATTAGCGGGCGATAGTTTTGCAGTAAGCCCAGCAAATAAAGCCATTGTCCCAATCGGGTCTATCGTGGCCCATATAATTAAAAAATCTTGAACCATTCTATCAATCATTAATGCGCTACCTGTCAGTTGTTAATTAAATTCAAAGGGCATTCAAGGTAACCCGAGATGAGTTTATGAGTGAGCCAATTTCAGTCCAATAATACCAGCAAAATAAGACCAAGGCTCACTAGCTTAAATACGGACGTTGATTCGTCAAATAAAACAATGCCCAGCGTTGCTGTGCCAATAGCCCCAATGCCAACCCATATTGCATATGCTGTCCCAACGGGTAAGGTTCTCATGGCTAAGCCAAGCAATAAAACACTAGTAATCATGGAAATCACAGTGCCTACTGTGGGCCATAATTTGGTGAAACCTTCAGTATATTTAAGACCAATCGCCCAACCGATTTCAAATAAACCAGCGGCTACTAAAATAAACCAATTCATAAATACCTTTAACGTGAGGAATAAGTACCATTTCTTTATCTTTAGATGAGTTTAACGGGTGTTTGCAAGTTAAAGCTTAAACATTTAATAAAGATGCTATTAATCGTCATTTTCGATGACTAAATTAGGAATGTGATTAAATGCAATCCGCATCGGCGCATCTTTAAGGGCTTCGTGCGCGCCGCCTAAATACACTGTATTTTTGCCGTATTTTAAATTCAGTTTATCTAATGCCTTGTTTAATTTTTCTTGTGTGGCAGAAGGTTTTTCAGCAAATAAATCTTGCGCTACTTCGCATGCATTAACTAAGCCTGAAAAGTTAACGCCAATCGCAATTGGCGCATCTTGATGTTTCGGATATTGTTTCCATAGTGCTTCTAATGCGCTGGTCAACGTTCTTGTATCATCCGTTGCCGATAGCTTGCTTTCAGCATTAAAACTAGCCTGTTCTCTAAATTTTACTTTAACGCTCACTTTAGTCGTGAGTAATGCATAACTGCGCATCCGCATAGCCGCTTTTTGCAATAAACGATGCAATACGGCATTGGCACCTGCAATATTACGCTGCTCTGGTGGCAATACATGGCTATGCCCCAAACTACTCCGCGCATTCTTAATATAATGCGGTTCTAGACCACGCAATTTATCATACATACGCTCACCTTCAACACTGCCCCAAGCTGTGCGTAATTGATCTTTATTAGCCCCGTAGAGCGATTCAACTGTGCTAATGCCATAATGGGCAAGCCTAGCTTCCATTTGACGACCAATGCCGTTTAAATCTCTAAGCTTAAGTGTCAAAAGTCGATGTGGAATTTCATGCTGTTCAATCACCACACAGCCATCAGGCTTTTGCATATTAGAGGCAACTTTAGAGATGAAAGTGTTAGGACCAATGCCAATAGAACACTTGATATAAGGATATTGCTTGTTAATTTCGCGCTTAATTTTAGCCGCTAGTTTAAGTGCATTTTCTTTGATTTGCTGACTGCCCGTCAGTTTGCAAACCATTTCATCAATCGAGCGCACCTCTTCAACATGGGTACAGCTTTCGACAATGGCAATGAGTTTGTGATGATGTTCAACATACAGCGGTGGCCTAGCCTCGACAAAAACAATGTCTTTGCATAACTTACGCGCATCCCGCACAATAGTCCCTGTCTTAACACCAAAGGCTTTTGCCTCATAACTCGCCGCGATGCAACAAGTGGTTTCAGCCATCACAGGCAACACGCCAATGGGTTTTCCACGCAGTTTTGGTTCTAATTGCTGCTCTACAGAGGCAAAGTAAGAGTTGAAGTCGACATATAAAGCATTTAAAGGCATTGCGCTATTATTCCTACAGAAGTGAATAAGACTGTAAGGTTTTGCCTATAATACAGACTACAATCTAAGCTTAATTTTAAAGGTAAATGCATCATGAGTAACGAACAAATTGCTATTTTCGCAGGTGGCTGTTTTTGGTGCACGGAACCCGTATTTAGTCAGCTAAAAGGCGTGATTAAAGTTGAATCTGGCTATATTGGCGGACACACTGAAAATCCAACTTATAAAACCATTTGCAATGGCGATACGGGGCATGCAGAAGGCATACGCATTACTTTTGATGCAGAGCTGATTAGCTTTGAAACCTTGTTAGAAGTGTTTTTAGTTTCACACGATCCAACTACACTGAACCGACAAGGTAACGATATTGGCACCCAATATCGCTCAGCTGTATTTTGCCAAAATGATGCGCAAATGGAGCTAACTGTGAATATGATTAATACTTTTAATCAAGCAGGCATTTACGATGCGCCTATCGTGACAGAAGTGAATGGTGCTAGCACCTTTTACCCTGCGGAGGATTATCACCAGTATTACTTTGCTAAAAACCCTGGCAACCCTTATTGCATGGCAATTGCTGCGCCAAAAGCGGCTAAGATACGCGCAAAGTATGCGCAGTTGATGAAGTAAACTCAACCTCGTCATTCCGTGCTTGACACGGAATCCAGCGACTTTTTGGATTTTGCGCCACTGGATACCGACCTTCGTCGGTATGACGATATAATGTGTTGGTCTTGAATCAGTTGATTGTCGAGCAACACTAACATGCAACCCTGCGTCTATATCCTAGCAAGCCAACGCAACGGCACGCTCTATATTGGCGTCACTTCAGATTTAGTAAAACGGGTATGGGAACACAAATCCGATTTTGTCGAAGGTTTTACCAAACAATATAAAGTGCATGATTTAGTCTGGTATGAAGTACATGACAATATGGAGGCTGCAATCAATCGTGAAAAACAACTGAAAGAATGGAAACGTCAGTGGAAGATAGTGCTCATTGAAAAAACCAATCCCTATTGGAACGACTTGTACGCGACGATTGTTTAAATGTTTTTGGTTAGATTATCGCTTTCCAATCCTGTCGTACCGACGAAGGTCGGTACCCAGCGTCGTTTGATTGATAGCTTAGTTCAAAGACACTGGATTCTGACTTTTGTAGGAATTACTTATATGCGACGATTGTTTAAATGTTTTTGGTTAGATTCTAGATTTACGCTTTCCAATCCCGTCTTATCGACGAAGGTCGGAATTCAGATGGCCTTTGTCATTTCGACATCAGCCGTCATTCCGACGAATGTCGGAATCCAGTGTCTTAACATTAGGATATAAATCAACAACGCTGGGTACCGACTTTTGTCGGTACGACGGAGACTGGAATGATAATGGGAATCGGAATGACAGCTTGCATAGTTTGATATTTGATAAAGCGATAAAGAATTAACCCACTTCAAGCTTGCTATATAAAGGCGTTGATAAATAACGCTCACCAAAAGAGGGGATAATCACCACAATTAACTTCCCTTTATTTTCAGGGCGTTTCGCCACTTCCATTGCCGCCCACACAGCGGCGCCAGAAGAAATGCCGACTAACAATCCATCTTCACTTGCCATCCGTCGTGCGATATTCATCGCATCATCATTCCTGACGCGGACGACCTCATCGTAAATTTTAGTATTTAAAATCGCAGGCACAAAACCAGCACCAATCCCTTGCAATGGATGTGGACCTTTTTCACCACCTGATAATATCGGACTAGCATCAGGCTCAACCGCAATAATTTGAATATCGGGGTTACGGTCTTTTAATACTTCACCCACACCCGTAATCGTGCCGCCAGTGCCAATACCGGAAACAAACATATCCACACGGCCATCAGTATCGCGCCAAATTTCCTCTGCTGTGGTTTTGCGATGTATCTCAGGATTAGCAGGGTTTTCAAATTGCTTTGCCATCACATAACGTGAGTCGCTCGCCGCCAATGCCTCCATTTTAGCCAATGCACCAACCATACCTTCTGCACCTGGCGTTAAAATCAATTCAGCACCATACGCTTTAAGCAACAACTTACGCTCACGGCTCATGGTATCTGGCATCACAAACGCACTTTTAATCCCACGCGCCGCACACACCATGGCTAAACCAATCCCCGTATTACCACTAGTCGCCTCTAAAATCACCGTGTCAGGTTTAATACGCCCTTGCGCTTCCAACGCATCAATAATCGACACTGCAATACGGTCTTTCACACTACTCGCTGCGTTAAAGTATTCAAGCTTGCAAACAATCGTGGCATCAATACCAGCCGCAACACGGTTGAGTTTAACGAGAGGAGTATTGCCGATGAGTTCGGCTGTGTTGTTTGCGATTCTCATAATGGTCTCGTCTTAAAATACATTGGACAACTAGAAGCTATTACTTTGATATTGCAGTAGTGAAGTTGTCATCATTTTGGGCATCGCTCCAGTTAATTACTTTATTGCTATACCCGTTTAAGATAGAAATTATGTTTTGTTGTATTTGTTTCGGTGTTTCATCCGTATTACTATCAATAGCAAAATCATTTAAGAGAACAATTCTCTCTGCATCAGGCTGAGATTCTCGTAAGTCAAACCATGTGAATGATACAACCTTGGCTGCTTGTAAGTTTGGCCTTGAAATTAACTTAATCAATCTATCTTTACCCTTTGGCAATGGAATGATGAAATCAATAGGATGTTCTACTGTTTTTCCAATAATACTTTTATTTGCAGTGTAAAGCACCTCGTTATTGTCGAAATACTCTTTAACAATTTCGAAAAAATCAGTAGTGTTTCTAGGAGTGGATGTCATCCACAAGTCATTAAGCCTAAGGATTGCCGTAGTTAAAAAATGCATCCGTTGAGCTTTGTTTGTATGAGTTATTACAGTTTCAAGCCTGTTGTTATTCAAATTAACACCACAGCCTGCAATAGCATGTTGAATGATAGATTGACGACGTTCGGAGTTATCAATTTGGACCCCCATATCTAGTAGGTTATCAAGCGTTGCTCCACCATCATGTAAGATAGTTTCATTGCCGACTGTGTCAAGAACAAGTTCAATACCATCATTAAATGGATTTAGAAAAGGAGTGCTCAGAACTTGAGAGTCGCCTTTATTAAAATGAATTAAATTGTCTTTTAACCAAGACATGTATTCGCTTGAGATATCTTTAAGAGCTAAAGGAGTCATAATTGAAGTGTTAGCTGAATTCCTTTTGGGAATTTAGTTTTAATATAGTCTAGAAAAGTATACAGAGTTTCTATTGGTTTTTTAGCGTCATACCAATCAATTTCTTCAGCCCATTCTAAATGGTTAAAACCTTCTTTGTACCAATGAAGATGAGGGCCTCTAATAACTCTTCCATCTGGATTATGATGTTGAGCATGGGCATCAATTCTTGCTAGTTGGATATTCTGCTTTTTTGTTCTAAAGTGTGCTTTGATTTCAAAAGGATTGCGAGTAAAAGTTAAAGTGAACTGTAATTCACTAGCTCCAACTGTTACAACAGCCTCGTCGTACCTCTCATTTTCCTGCCAACTAAGAATCTCTTTTTTAGTAGCTTCTTTTGCCTGTGCTAAGAGATTTTCTGCCTCACTTTGACTAATCAATTGATTGCCTCACTTTTTAATTTTTTGTATTACTTTTGCCAAACGTCCCTTAGTGTAACAGTTCTATTAAACAAAGGCTTACCTTCAACACTGTCAATTCTATCCGCAACAAAATAACCATGACGTTCAAACTGGAAAATATCCTCTGCTTTAGCATCTTGTAGGCTGGCTTCTAATTGTGCAGTAATGGTTTGCACTGAGTCTGGATTGATATCATCTAAGAAGTCTTTATCACCTTCGCCTGGGTGTGCTTCTTTAAACAGTCTGTCGTATAGTCTGATTTCTGCTTCGTATGCATGAGCGGCGCTGACCCAGTGAATATTGCCTTTTACTTTTACGCTATTGGCGCCATCGGTGCCTGATTTGGTGTCTGGCAGATAGTTGCAATGCACAACGGTGACGTTACCGTTTTCATCTTTTTCGCAGCCTGTACATTCGACCACATAGCCATAACGTAAACGCACCATATTGCCTGGAAATAAACGGAAATATTTAGGCGCAGGCACTTCCATAAAGTCTTCGCGTTCTATCCAAAGTTCTTTGGAAAGTTGTACCGTGCGTTTGCCTAATTCATCTTTAAGTGGATGATTTGGCGCAAAGCAATCTTCAGATTTGCCATCTTCGTAATTATCAATCACCAGTTTAATTGGGTCTAACACGGCAATACGGCGCTCAGCATCTTGATTCAATACTTCGCGCATACAGTCTTCGAAAATAACATATTCAATCCATGAATCTGCTTTGGAAACACCGATTCTATCAGTGAATAGTTTAAAGCCCGCTGGCGTATAACCACGGCGGCGCGCACCAGCTAGCGTTGGTAAGCGAGGATCATCCCAACCATTCACATGTTTTTCTTCAACTAATTGAATGAGTTTACGTTTAGATAACACCACATATGTTAGGTTTAAACGAGCAAATTCATGTTGCTTTGGTACAGGTTGCGCCAGCATGCCTGTTTCGACTAATTTTTTCATCAGCCAATCATAGAAAGGGCGTTGGTCTTCAAACTCTAAAGTACAAATAGAATGGGTAATCGTTTCTAAGGCATCTTCAATTGGGTGGGCAAACGTGTACATTGGGTAAATGCACCATTTGTCGCCTGTATTGTGATGGTGCGCACGGCGAATGCGGTAAATAGCAGGGTCGCGTAGGTTAAAGTTTGGAGAAGCCATGTTGATTTTGGCACGTAAAATATGACTTCCATCAGCATGTTTGCCATCACGCATTTCGCGGAAAAGAGTTAAATTTTCTTCTACGGAACGTGTGCGGAAAGGTGAGTCTTTACCTGGCTCAGTGAGCGTGCCGCGGTTTTCACGCATTTCATCTGCGGTTTGTGAGTCAACATAAGCGTAATCGTGCTGAATAAGTAACTCAGCCGCGCGATACATGTCGTCAAAATAATTGGATGCGAAATAAAGATTAGACTCGTCGTTATTGGCGCCATTATTTTCCCAGTCAAAACCTAGCCATTTGACCATTTCTGTGATGCTATCAACATATTCTTGGCTCTCTTTTTCGGGATTAGTATCGTCAAAACGCATGTGACAGATACCGTTATAATCTTGCGCTAAACCAAAGTTTAGAAAGACACTTTTGGCATGACCGATATGCAAGTAACCGTTTGGCTCTGGCGGAAAGCGGGTACGGATTTTGGCGGTATCGACTTGACCAGTTTGCTGATGCGCCGCATCGCCAGGGCTACCTGCCCAATGTTTGCTTGCATATTTGTTAGCTTCTAGGTCGCGCTCGATAATGCCGCGAATAAAATTAGAGCCTAGCGGGAGTGGTGCGTGTTCTTTTGCCATGTTGCTTTTCCGATTAAGTTAAGCGTATTTTACACTAGCTAGGCATGGCTGGCGTTAGCCTATGCTAAACTTTGCCTTGACTTTATTTTGCGCTCAATTCATTTTGCATTAACTTATGAACACACTCGCTTTTCCTATCTTACATCAGCTTGCCGATGGGCAATTTCACTCAGGTGAGGCGCTTGCAAAACAGTTTGGTGTATCGCGCGCAACAATTTGGAATGCGATTCGGCATGCGCAAAGTTTGGGGATTGAGGTGTTTAGTGTGCGCGGACGTGGTTATAAATTGCCGTATGCGATTGCGTTGCTAGACAAAGAAAAAGTGTTGCAAGCGATTGGCATAGAGCGAGAATGGTTTCATTTAGAAGTGTTAGACGAAGTCGTTTCAACCAATACTTATTTAATGAAAGCGGCCACAAACGGCGCACCACATGTGAGTTGCGCGGTTGCGCATATTCAAACGGGCGGGCGAGGGCGGCGTGGTAGAACGTGGGTGTCGCATCTTGGTGCGAGTTTAACGTTTTCATTATTATGGCGCTTTGATTGTGGCGCGGCCGCGCTTTCTGGTTTGAGCTTGGCGGTCGGTATTGCCTTGATTCGTGCGCTACGCGAATTGGATATTGATACGGCACAACTGAAGTGGCCGAATGATGTGTTAGTAGACAATCAAAAGCTAGCTGGTATATTGATTGATTTGCAAGGCGATATGGATGGACCGAGTGCCGCGGTGATTGGCGTTGGGATTAATGTTGATTTGCCTAAGCAGGTGTTAGAACGGATTGATCAGCCAGCGATTGATATTAAGCATGTTAGCTTTGCGAACATTGACCAAAGCCACTTATTGGGCACTGTGTTAAAACATCTAGTTGACGTATTGCGTCATTTTGAGCAGCATGGCT
>Ga0209231_1000855_pt1 | contig 13890 bp, 10 predicted proteins | sample Deesub45470m_DNA_FD_188086 | JGI IMG/M metagenome (GOLD analysis project Ga0209231, IMG submission 188086) | Deep subsurface microbial communities from North Pacific Ocean - 450_OLKR46/470m Metagenome (SPAdes) (version 2) | ecosystem: Environmental > Terrestrial > Deep subsurface > Unclassified ... | reverse complement strand
AGTGCGCGCCGATTACGACCGCTACGAATTCCATCTGGCCGTACAAAAACTGATGGGTTTCTGCTCTGAGACACTGGGCAGCTTCTATCTGGACATACTGAAGGATCGCCTGTACACCGCAGGCGAAAATTCCCGCACCCGCCGTTCCGCTCAGAACGCGCTTTACCAGATCACTCATACCCTGACGCGCCTGATCGCACCCATACTGAGCTTCACCGGCGAAGAAACCTGGGCGATATTGAACGGCTCGGATGAGGCGAGCGTGTTTGAGGGGGCATGGCACGAACTGCCCGATGCACAACTCGAAGGCGAGGTTATCAGCGACTGGCTGAAGATCGAATCCTGGCGCACCCGTGTCAACAAACAACTGGAAGAGGCGCGCAGCGCTGGACTGATAGGCTCGGCGCTGGCAGCCGAAGTGGATGTGTTTGCCGCTGGCGAGGACTACGAAATCCTGTCTCGACTGGGCGACGATTTGCGCCTGGTATTCATCACCTCGCGCGCCACGGTGCATCGCGTCGCCAGCCTGGAAGAACAACGCATCGATGTGGCCGCCAGCCTGCATGACAAGTGCGAGCGTTGCTGGCATTACCGCGAGGATATCGGGGCAGACGAACAGCACCCAACCTTGTGCGGCCGCTGCGTGAGCAACCTGTTTGGCGAAGGCGAGGCCAGACACTATGCTTAAGCGCTGGCTGGGCCTCGCCGCGCTGGTCGTCGTGCTCGATCAGATAAGCAAATTATGGATTAGCAGCCACTTCGTCTATATGGAAAGCGTCAGAATACTCAGCGTGTTCGATATTGCGCTGCTGCACAACGCGGGGGCTGCGTTCAGCTTCCTGAGCGAAGCAGGCGGAATGCAGCGCTGGCTGTTTACCGCCATTGCCGTGATCGCTTCCATCGCCATCACGCTGTTATTGCGCAAGCATGCAGGCGAAACGCTGTTCGCACTGGCGTTGAGCCTGATACTGGGCGGCGCACTCGGCAACCTGATAGACCGCCTCGCCTATGGTTATGTGATCGACTTCCTGTTATTTCACTGGAATGAGCATTACTTCCCGGCCTTCAACGTGGCCGATTCCGCGATTAGCTGCGGCGCATTCCTGCTCATCTGGGAAAGCTTTATGGAGAAAAAACATGGATCTGCTGTTAGCTAACCCGCGCGGCTTCTGCGCCGGAGTGGATCGCGCCATCGAGATAGTGGAACGCGCACTGAGCATGCACGGTGCGCCGGTCTATGTGAGACACGAGGTGGTACACAACCGCTTCGTGGTGGATAACCTGCGCAACAAGGGCGCCATCTTCATCGAAGACCTGGCCGATGTCCCGCCCGGCAGCATCCTGATCTTCAGCGCGCATGGTGTGTCGCAGGCGGTACGCCGCGAGGCGGAACAGCGCGGCTTAACCGTATTCGACGCGACCTGCCCGCTGGTCACCAAGGTGCATATCGAAGTGTCGCGCCTGCGCGATCAGTGCAAGGAAATCATCATGATAGGCCACAAGGGTCATCCCGAGGTGGAAGGCACCATGGGGCAAAGCGTGGACGGCATGTATCTGGTGGAATCGCCTGAACAGGTCGCGCAGATCAGGGTGCGCGACGAGCAGAATCTCGCCTATGTCACGCAGACTACCCTGTCGGTGGACGATGCAAGCCTGATCATCGCCGCGCTGAAAAATCGCTTCCCGTTCATCACCGGGCCCAGGAAGGATGACATCTGCTATGCCACGCAGAATCGCCAGGATGCCGTCAAGCTGCTGGTCAAACAATGCGATGTCGTGGTGGTGGTAGGTTCACCGAACAGCTCTAACTCCAACCGTTTGCGCGAAGTTGCGGCGAATGTCGGCGTACCCGCCTATCTGGTGGATGATGCTAGCGGCCTGCAGCCGGCATGGTTTACCGGCAAACAGCACATCGGCGTCAGCGCGGGCGCCTCCGCGCCGGAGGTACTGGTGCAGGGCGTAGTCGCGCGCCTGCAGGAACTGGGCGCTGGCCAGATCAGCGAATTGCAGGGCATCACCGAAAACGTCGTGTTCCCGCTGCCCAAGTCGCTGCAAACCTGACATGCACACGGATTTTCTGATCATAGGCGGCGGCGCGATCGGGCTGACCAGCGCGCATGCTTTGCTGCAGGCAGGATATCGCGTCACTGTGGTGGAGCGCGGCTCGACAGGGCAGGAAGCTTCGTGGGCGGGCGGCGGCATCATGTCGCCGCTGTGCTCATGGGATTATCAGGAATCCGTCACCCGCCTGACGCAGCGCAGCATGGCCATGTTCGATCAGGCGACCGCGCTGCTGCACGCCACCACCGGCATAAATCCCGAATATCAACGCAGCGGCATGCTGCTGCTGCCGCCTAACGTGCATGGCAAAACAGCCGGACCTGATGATGAAACTCGCCATGCCCGTTTCCCTCACCCCAACCCTCTCCCGCCTGCGGGCGAGGTAGCAAACGAATCGCTACGCGAATCTCACATCAACCAGGATGAACGCGCCACGCAATGGTGCGCACAACATCAGGTTCAATTGCAGCACGTCGCGCTGGGCGATTACTTACCCGGCAGAACAGACCATGGCCTGCTCATGCCGGAAATCGCTCAGGTACGCAATCCGCGCCTATTGCGCGCGCTGCACAGGCGCGTGGAAATGCTCGGCGGCGTGATCCTCGAACAGCATGAGGCACAAGAGTTCGATATTTCCGGCGAGCGTATCACCGGGCTGAAAACATCACGGGGCAGACTCAGCGCAGATGCCTGCATCGTCGCGGCAGGCGCATGGAGCAGGACCCTGCTGGGCGAACACGCGCTGAACATGGACGTGCGCCCGATACGCGGACAGATACTGCTTTTCAAATTCGATGTGCCGCCCTTCAGCCAGATTCTGCTTCAAGGCAGCCTGTATTTCATCCCGCGCAGCGATGGTCATGTGCTGGTGGGCAGTACGCTGGAAGAGGTCGGATTCGATAAGTCCACCACGACCGATGCACGCGATGAGCTGTTGCAACGCGTTCACACCCTGTTTCCAGAATGGCGCAACCATCCTCCGGTCCGGCAATGGGCCGGACTGCGTCCCGGCTCGAAAGACAATATACCCACCCTGGGACGGCATCCACATCTGTCCAATCTGTATGCGAATTGCGGCCACTTCCGCTACGGGGTCACCATGTCGCTAGCCTGTGCAGAACTGCTGCTGGGCGAAATCGAAGGCGAGCCGCAATCCCTGCCCATGGACGAATACCGCTGGCTATAGACACGGCCTGTCCACTATAATCCCACGGCATCTTGCTGGAGTAGCTCAGTCGGTAGAGCAACGCACTCGTAACGCGTAGGTCGGAGGTTCGATTCCTCTCTCCAGCACCATCCACTTGAGGAATCTGCATGGACAACACACCCCCCCCTGCACGCAATCGCCTCCCGAAATATCTCACTTATTCCGTCGTTCTGTTGCTGTTGATCGTCGCAGCTTGGTATTTCACGCTTGACGAACCACCCCGGGTGCAGCTGTCCAAAGTCGAATTCGGCACGGTAGAAGCAACCGTCAGCAACACGCGCGCCGGGACAGTCAAGGCCTGTCGCCGCGCCAAATTATCCTCCCCGTCCGGCGGACAGATTGCACGCCTGCTGGTCAAAAAGGGGGAGCATGTGAAGGCAGACCAGGTGTTGCTGGAATTGTGGAACAACGACCTGCAGGCACAGGCCAGTCTGGCACGGCAACAACTCAGTGCGACGCAGAGTCAGGCAAGACAGGCCTGCCTTCAGGCGGATCTGGCGAAACAGGAAGCCGAACGCGCTCGCCAGTTACAGGCCAAAGGTTTTATTTCTGTCGAAGGGCTGGATCAGCGCACTACGGCCGCCAGGGTGGCGAGCGCAGGATGCGAGGCCGCCCGCAGCCAGATCGAACAGAGCAAATCGCGCATTGCCGCCGCACGCGCCGGCCTGGATCGCATGGTATTGCGCGCGCCGTTTGACGGCATCGTGGCCGACATCAGCGGCGAACTGGGCGAATATGCCACGCCCTCCCCCCCGGGAATTCCAACTCCGCCCGCGATCGATCTGATAGACGACCGTTGCCTGTACGTCAGCGCGCCGATAGACGAAGTGGATGCCGCCGACATCAAGGCAGGACAAGTGAGCCGCATCACGCTGGATGCGATCAAGGGAAAAACATTCGATGGCCGCGTCAAACGCGTCGCCCCCTATGTGCTGGAACTGGAAAAACAGGCACGCACCGTGGAAGTGGAAGTGGACTTCATCGAATCTCCGAGCAAAGAGAACCTGCTGGTGGGCTACAGCGCGGATGTGGAAATAATTCATACAACGCACCGGAACGTGCTGCGCATTCCGACCCAGACCCTGCTGGAAGGCAAGAAAGTATTGCTGTACAAGGCCGACGGCGTACTCGAGGAACGCAGCGTGACCACCGGTTTAGCCAACTGGGAACAGACCGAAATCACCTCGGGTCTGGCGGAAGGCGACCTGATCGTGCTGTCGCTCGATCAGGAGGGCGTCAAGGCCGGCGTAAGAGTCAAACCCGCAGAATGATACAGCTTGAAAATGTCAGCCGCAGCTTCACGGTCGGCGATCAGCAGGTCGCGGCACTGCGCGACATCAACCTTTCCATCGCGGCGGGCGATTATGTTTCCATCATGGGGCCGTCCGGATCCGGCAAATCAACGCTGCTCAATCTGATCGGACTGCTGGACAAGCCGAGTTCCGGAATCTACCGTCTGGACGGCGGCAACGTCACCGAGCTGAATGACAAACAGCAGGCCAGGGTGCGCAGCGAAAAAATCGGCTTCGTATTCCAGTCCTTTCATCTGGTGCCGCGCCTGAGTGCCGCGATGAACATCGAACTGCCGCTGATACTGGCGGGCATCCCTCCCGCTGAACGCAAGACGCGTGTCACGGCGCTACTGGAAAACTACAGTTTGACGGACAGAGCGGATCACCGGCCGGATCAGCTTTCCGGCGGACAGCGGCAGCGCGTGGCCATCGCCCGCGCCACCAGCATGCATCCTGCCGTACTGCTGGCCGACGAGCCTACCGGCAACCTCGATCAAACCACGGGCCGCGAGGTCATCAACCTGCTCGAACAACTGATCGAACAAAATGTCGCGCTGATCGTCGTCACCCACGACCCCGCCGTAGGCGGACGGGCGCGGCGGCAATTGCACATGGTGGACGGACGCATCGTCAGCGAAACCGGACGGGAAACATGAGATTACTGGATGTCGCGCAATTCGCCGCCGCGAGTCTGCGCGGCAGCCGCTCCCGCACTCTGCTGATGATACTGGCGATGTCCATAGGCGTAGCGTCGGTCGTGGTGTTAACCGCACTGGGCGAGGGCGCACGCCGCTATGTGGTCAATCAGTTTTCCTCGCTGGGCACCAATCTGATCATCGTATTCCCGGGACGCACCGAAACGGCGGGCATAGGCCCGGGCATGCTGCTCGGACAGATACCGCGCGAACTCAGTCTGGACGACGCGCAGGCTCTGTTGCGCAGCCCCGCCATCGCGCGCATCGCGCCGCTCACCCTGGGCACGTCACAAATCTCAAGAGGCGCGCTCAACCGCGAGGTGGTCGTACTGGGCTCCACCGCTGAAATGCTGCAAGTGCGCCATATGAGCATGGGGCTGGGACAATTCCTGCCCGTGGGCGATGTGCATTCCAGCGAATCCGTATGCGTGCTAGGCAGCAAGATCAGGCGAGAACTATTCGGCAACGAATCGGGCATAGGCTCATGGGTAAGGCTGGGAGACCGGCGTTTCCGCGTGATCGGCGTGCTCTCCAGTCAGGGCGAATCCATGGGCTTCAATACCGACGAAATCGTCATCGTACCGGTCGCCTCGGCGCACATGCTGTTCAACACCTCCGGACTGTTTCGTATTCTGGTCGAAGCCAAGAGCCGCGATGGCATCGCGTCAGCCAGGCGTGATGCCGAACAGATACTGACGGAGCGCCACCACGGCGAACGCGATGTAACGGTGATCACGCAGGATGCCGTGCTGGCCACCTTCGACCGCATCCTGCGCGCCCTGACGCTGGCAGTGGGCGGCATCGCCGCGATCAGCCTGGCCGTGGCGGGCGTGCTGATCATGAACGTAATGCTCATCGCCGTCTCGCAGCGCGTCAGAGAGATCGGCCTGCTCAAGGCACTGGGGGCTCCGGCGACGCAAATCCGCAAGCTGTTCTTTGCCGAGGCCGTGCTCTTGTCCGGCATCGGCAGCATGGTCGGCCTGATACTGGGCGAGGCCGGCGTGCTGGCAATAGGCAGGCTCTACCCTGCATTGCCGGTGGATGCCCCCTGGTGGGCGGTGCTGGCGGCCATCGCCACCTCGCTGGGCACAGGCGTTTTGTTCAGCGTCTGGCCCGCGCGTCGCGCCGCGCGCCTCGATCCGGTGCGCGCGCTGGCAGGACGCTGAAATGCTGCTACCCGACCTCATCCGCCTCACCGCTTCCAGCTTCCTGGCCTACCGGGTGCGCAGCTTTTTAACTGGCCTGGGTATCGCCATCGGCATCACGGCGGTGATCCTGCTCACTTCCATCGGCGAGGGCCTGCACCAGTTCGTGCTGGCGGAATTTTCGCAGTTCGGCACCAATATCACTACGGTGCAACCGGGCAAGACGCAGATGCAGGGCGGCAATGTCGGCATCTTCGGTTCCAGCCGTCCGCTGTCGCTGGACGACGCGGAAGCGTTGCGCCGCCTGCCCTATGTCGAGAGCGTCAATCCCGGCCTGATGGGCAATTCCGATCTCCGCGCCAACGGCAAGACGCGCCGCGCGACGGTGTTCGGCGAGGGACGCGATTTCGCCAAAACCTTCAGCATGAAGGTACAGAGCGGCAGCTTCTGGACGGACGAGGACAACGAACAAGCGCGCGCCCAGGTGGTGCTGGGCGCAAAGATCCGCCAGGAACTGTTCACCGGCCAGAATCCCCTCGGCGCTTATCTGCGCATCGCCGGGCAGCGTTACCGGGTGATCGGCGTAATGGAATCCAAGGGGCAAATACTCGGCATGGACATGGACGATGCCGTGTTCATTCCCGCCGCACGCGCGATGGAACTGTTCAACCGTCCGGGATTAATGGAGATCAATGTCAGTTACCGCGCCAGCACCGATCTGGCGGCGGTCACCCGCGTCATCACTGAACGCCTGACGGAGCGGCACGGGCGTGAGGACTTCACCCTGATCTCGCAGGAACAGGCGCTTGAGGTGCTAGGCTCGGTGCTGGACGTGATCACCTTTGCGGTGGGCGCACTGGGCGGAATCTCGCTGCTGGTAGGCGGGGTAGGCATACTCACCATCATGACCATGGCGGTGACAGAGCGCACTGCCGAAATCGGCCTGCTGCGCGCGCTGGGCGCACAGGAAAAACAGGTGCTGATGCTGTTTCTGGGCGAGGCCATCTTGCTGTCCGCACTGGGGGGGCTGGCCGGCCTTGTGCTGGGCGTAACCATCGCGCAAGGCCTGCACTGGCTGTTCCCTGCGCTGCCGGTGCATACCCCCTGGCTGTTCGCCGTCCTGGCCGAAATAAGCGCGGTCAGCATCGGCCTGATAGCCGGTGTAATGCCCGCATTGCGTGCGTCAAGACTGGATCCGGTAGAGGCCTTGCATGCGGAGTAGAAAGTGGTGAGTGGCAGAGTGTATAATTCGCGTCATTGTTCATATCCCGAGGAAATACCGTGTCCCTGTCCAAACGCGTGCTAGCCATCAAGCCTTCCCCCACTCTCGCCGTCACGGCACGCGCCGCAAAACTCAAGGCGGAAGGCAAGGACATTATCGCACTGGGAACGGGCGAGCCGGATTTCGACACGCCGCAGCACATCAAGGATGCAGCGATAGCCGCAATCAACAAGGGTTACACCAAATACACGGCCGTGGGCGGCACGCCCTCGCTCAAACAGGCCGTCATCGCCAAATTCAAGCGCGATAACGGACTGGATTACACTGCAAAACAGATTCTGGTTTCCTGCGGCGGCAAACAGAGCTTCTTCAATCTGGCGCTGGCCGTCATCGATCCCGGCGACGAGGTCATCATTCCCGCACCGTACTGGGTTTCGTATCCGGACATCGTGATTATCGCCGAAGGCCGTCCGGTCATCGTGGAAGCAGACATTGCACAGGGCTTTAAGCTGACACCCGAACAACTGGAAGCGGCGATTACGCCCAGAACCCGGATGCTGGTGATCAACAGCCCGAGCAACCCTTCCGGCGCGATCTATACGCTGGAAGACCTCAAGGCGCTGGGCGAGGTACTGCGCAAGTATCCCGACATCCTGATTGCCAGCGACGACATGTACGAGCACATCGCGCTGACCGATGCCAAATTCGTCAACATACTGGACGCCTGCCCCGATCTGTACCCGCGCACCATGGTGCTGAACGGCGTATCCAAGGCGTATGCGATGACGGGCTGGCGCATCGGCTATGCGGCGGGGCCGGAGCACATCATCACTGCGATGGAAAATGTACAGTCGCAAAGCACTTCCAACCCGACATCGATCTCGCAGGTGGCGGCGGAAGCGGCTCTGAACGGCGACCAGAGCTGTCTGATCCCCATGGTCAAGGCATTCCGCGAGCGTCATGTATTCGTGGTCAATGAACTGAACAAGATTCCCGGCCTGAAGTGCCTGATGGCGGGCGGCGCGTTTTATGCCTTCCCCGACGCACGCCGGGCCATTGCAGCGCTGTATCAGCGGGGCATCATTACGGCTGCCACCGACATCGCGCTATCCGAGTATCTGCTGGTGGAAGCGGGGGTAGCGGTCGTGCCCGGCTCGGCGTTCGGCAGCGAAGGTTACATCCGTCTGTCATTTGCCACGTCGATGGAAAATCTGCAGAACGCCTTGCAGCGCATTGCCAGGGCGCTGGCGTAGGGTAGACGCGCTGGACTAGCGCACGGCCTGCAACGACGGGCTTTGCGTTGTCCCATCCACTCTCAGCGAGACAGCCCCGCCGCGTATCGCCAGATTAGCCGAAATATTTCCCGCCAGTTGCTGCCTGGCGACCGTCAGTGAACCACTTGCATTAACCACGCTGTCTTTCATCTTCAGTTTCCTGAACTGATAAATCCCGCCGGCATAGGCCAGTTCGCCGCTCAATTCATCAAAGTGAGTTCTGCCGCCAGGCAGATTTTCACGACTGCGCAAACGGGCGGTTTCAACCATATCCATGCCGTTGATGGCACCCTTGCTAACAGTAAAAACACCATTCAACAACGACGCGTCAGTCAGTTCAGACAGGTTCTCCGCCTGCATCTGGAAACGTGCCGAACCATCCATATCGCCGACGAGCAATTTGCTGATATTTTGCAGTGGAATGACCCTGGCCAGCAGCACACCCTGCACGCGCCAGCCGGAACGCCAGTTTATCCGCGCCTCTCCGGTCAGCGCGCCGCCCATGATCCGACTATCCAGATCGCTGATGCGCAATTCGTCGCGCGTCAGCTCACCTTCCGCCTTTAGCTCCTCGAACACCCAGTTCGGCAATAAAGGCAGGGCGCTGTCGCGCAGCGACAAAGATATCTGCAACTTTTGTTGCGGCGTGGCGCGCATTTCCAGCGCAAGCTTGCGCCCTTCAGCCTTCAAACTGGCGAGCTCGAACCTGCCTGCCTGATCGAAATCGAACTGACCTTCCACATCCGAGAGCTTAATCCCGCCCGCCTCAAGTTCACCTTGAGTCAGGACCAGGCGTGCGACCGGATACCGTGGATCAGCCGCCAGTCGTTGCAGCCAGTCGGCGACCTGCTTCAAGGCCTCACCGTTGACCCGCACGCCGTCAAGTTCCAGGCTATCTATAGGTTTTCCCGAAGCAAACAATGCAGAAAAAGCGAGATTCACCCGCACCTGCCGTGAGCGTATCTGCCCGGCCTCGCCTATGGACACCTCACTCAGCACCAGACGCGGCGCGGGCAGGATGCGCCCTGACACATTGCCGATATGCACAGTTTGCTGCAATCTTGAGCCCAGCCATTGCTCCATGTCTGTTCGATAGTCCTGCGTTGGCAGTATGGCGGGCACGATAAACAAAGCGGCCAGCAACAGCACGAACAAAGCCGCGGCCAGCTTCGCCCAGGGAAGCGGCTTGCGACGCAGTCGACTCTTTTTGGCCGGCTGCGCCGCCTCGACGACAGGCTGAAAGACTTTCACTGGGGGACTCAGTGCATTCTTCCTGGCCAGTTCGGCTGCCCGCTGCTCCGCTTCCTCCCATTTTTTCGCCTGCACATCAGCCAGCTGTCGGGCTTCCGCCTCGGTATATTCGCGTGCTTGTGCGGAGGCAGGTGGCGGCTCCTCGACTGCCGCTTCTTGATGATCGGCGACCGGCCCGGTTGCGGAGTCGGGTGTTTCCACCTGTCCCAGGCCGATGGCATCCCTGAGCAACTGCCCGGCAACATCTGTTTTCTCGGGCTCTGCCGGCCGGGGTATTACAGCCTCCTGCGCTGAAGACTGCGACAACACGGCATCAAAAGCCTCAAAATCAAAGCTGGCCAGGGCATTTGAGGATTCAGGTGCTGCGCTTTCCTGAGTCTGTCTCAAGTCATCCGCAGGCACTTCGGCATCCAGCAATTCATAAACCTGAAACTCCCGCCCGTGCTTATCCTGCTGAGAGCCGCGATAGCGGAACAAGTCACTGTATTCTTCGCTGAGGCTGGCCACGAAATCAAAATAGGAACGGGAAACATAAATCTGATCTTTGCCGGCAAAACTCATCACGCGCTGCGCGCTGTTGATGCCATCGCCCAGCATGTTCACCTGACCGTTGATATCCTTGACCAGACTGACCGGGCCGAGATTGATTCCGATGCACACCCGCAAATCAGGGTAGTCGTAATGCTTGTTGGCTATCAGGGCATTGCGAAAGTGCATCGCGGATTCCAGCGCATCCGTGGGATGCTGCAAAAATCCGACCGCCGCCCCGTCGCCCGTATCCAGCATGATGCGCTCACTGGCGCCCAGCGATTCGAGACTATCGGCCAGCAACCGGCTGAACTGCTGCTTCAGTTCAATCTGTTCGCTGTCGTGCAGCCTGGTGTAAGCCGCGATATCGAAGAACACCACCGCCGCAGTGGTCGTCCTTCTTTCCACCACGGGAACGCCGTGGTTGCCTCCCCTGCTGTCGCAACCTGACACCGCAGCGCTGGTTTTCCGTCTTTCCACAACGGGAACGCCGGTGACGTTATCCGCCGTATCAGCGCGTTTCACCCACTGCGCGGAGTCACGGGTTGCAGCAGCTTCATGCTGCTGTCCCAGAGCCGAAAAAATACTCGCCTCTGCCGCCTCATTTTTTGCATTAAGCAACACGAGGGCGGCCAGCATTTCAGCATTGGTATGCGCGACCGCTTCCCTCGACTGTTCCTCAAGGCGCGCAGCAGCTGTTTCCACTTCACGTGCCTGCGCAATAGCCTCGTCGATGGCCTGCACGCGTGCGGCTTCGGCCTGCATGCGCTCAGCTTCTTCCCGCGCGCTGGCTCTTACCTGCTCCAGCTCTTCCCGGACGCGTTCAGCCTCCTGCTCGGCCCGGACACGCGCCGCTTGCGCCTCAGCAGCCAGACTTTCCACTTCCTGCCTTGCCTGTTCTGCGGCCTGGGCGCGCGCACGCGATTCAGCTTCGGCCTGCGCCTTCAGCGCGGCTACTTCCGCTTCCAGCCTGGCCTTTTCCTGCTCCACCCTGCGCGCTCTGCTTTCCGTTTCGGCCTTGACTTCAGCGGCGTGCTGCTCCGCCAGGCGAACCGCCTCCGCTTCAGCTCTGGCATGGCGTTCCGCCTCCGCACGCGCACGAGATTCTGCTTCGGCTTTGATCTTTTCGACTTCTTGTTCCGCCTTGACACGCGCCGCCTCTGCCATTTCCCTGGCGACCTGTTCGGCTTGCTCAGCTGCCAGCCTGGCTTGCGCCGCCTTTTCTCGCGCCTGCGCTTCGATGGCTGCGCGTTCTGCCTTGAGACGTTCGGCATCGGCGGCCAATTTAGCCTGCGCCTGTGCCGCCTCCTGTCTTGTCCGCTCTTCGGCCATCGTGCGCGCCCTGGCTTCCGCTTCTGCCTGCGCCTTCAGCCGTGCCACTTCCGCTTCCAATCTGGCGCGTTCCTGCGCTGCGGCGCGCGCCGCTGCTTCCGCTGCCTGTTGCTCGGCCTGGCGGGCTGCTTCCGCCTCTTCCCGCACGCGCCGTTCAATCGCCGCACGCGCCTCGGCTTGCGCCGCGACCTCACGATCCCTGCGTTCCTGCGCCTGTTGCGTTTCTAATCTGGCCGCTTCCAGCCTGGCGCGCTCTTCGGCCAGCGCAGCTTCCGCCGCCCCGGCGGCAGCCTGCGCCTTGGACGCTTCTTCCGCCAATACGGCTGGAGTGGGTACGCGATAAGCAGCGGTAAAATCGAGTTCATCCACCAAATCGGCCGATTTCGCAGGCGATGCGGCCTGCGGCGTAACCAGTTTCGACAAACTCGCGACTCTGGCCTTGTCCTGAATAAAACCGCCTTTTGCCAACTCGGCAAACATGTCCCCGAGCATCCCGCGCAGACTGGGAGAGGCACGCCTGATGATTTCGCCCACGGTGGCCGTGCCGTCCACCATCAACAAAGCGCGCTTGATGTCCTTGGACAAATGCGCAGTCCTGCTGCGCACTTCGTCCTCGCCACTGCTGGTTCTGACAAAAATTATTTTTTCATTCATGGCTCATTCTAACTGATAGCAGGCTGATTTTTATATTGAAAATTAAAATTTTCAGAGCGTGTAAGCTGGCATTTAAACAGGCTATGAATTAACGATCTTCACAAAATCAGCAGGCTCGCAGGTATTTTCATATTACGAATTGACAGCAGAACGATCGTTCTTTATAGTGCACAGCACATTCGTTCTGTATGGAATTATCATGACTGACTTCAATCCGAAAGACACCGAGTACCTGAGCCGGCTCCAGGATTACTATGCCGACTGGAAAAGCATTCCCTCCTACGCCAGACTGTGCGAGGTATTTGGCATCGCCTCCAAGTCCTGGGTAAAAGCCATCCTCACCCGCCTGGGCGAAGCGGGATTCGTCGACCGCACCCCGGATGGCGCCTGGATACCCACCCGGCAATTTTTCGCCCGCCCTCTGGCCGAAGCCACGGTTCAGGCAGGCATGCCGGTTTCGGTAACGGACACCCAGGGTGAATATTTCGTCATCGACGAAATGCTGATAGATACGCCCTCCAAGACCACCCTCATCACCGTCAAGGGGGATTCGATGATAGATGCAGGCATACACGACGGCGATGTCGCCGTGGTGGAAAAGCGCATGACGGCAAATATCGGCGACATCGTGGTGGCGATCGTGGACGACGATTTCACGCTCAAGACGCTGGACAAGGAAAACGGCGAGTTCATTCTGCGCCCCGCCAACCCTGCCTACCCTGTCATCCGTCCACACGGCAAGCTGGAAATATTCGGCGTGCTGACCGGCCTGATACGCAAATACCGCAGGTGAGCGCCATGCAATTATCCCTGCCCCTGCCCCGCAACACTTCCGTGCTGTTATCCATGACCCATCCGAACAAGGAGTTGTTCTACCGCCAGCGCGCCCTGCTGCGCCGCGCCGTACCCGCCGGATTTCCGTCGCCCGCCGACGACTATGTAGGACAACGCATCAGCCTGGACGAGCATCTGATCGGGCGGCGCGAGTCCACCTTCTTCATGCGTGTTGCAGGCGACTCCATGCGCGGACTGGGCATCTTTGACGGCGACCTGCTGGTCGTGGACAAAGCCCTGCCCGCAACGCACGGTTGCGTGGTGATTGCGGTAGTGGACGGAGAATTCACCGTAAAGCAATTGCTCTGCACCCCGGAGGGTCAGGTATTGCGTGCCGCTCACCCGGATTATCCCGACATGCACATCAAACCCGAACAGGATTTCACCATCTGGGG
>Ga0209231_1000854_pt1 | contig 13892 bp, 12 predicted proteins | sample Deesub45470m_DNA_FD_188086 | JGI IMG/M metagenome (GOLD analysis project Ga0209231, IMG submission 188086) | Deep subsurface microbial communities from North Pacific Ocean - 450_OLKR46/470m Metagenome (SPAdes) (version 2) | ecosystem: Environmental > Terrestrial > Deep subsurface > Unclassified ... | reverse complement strand
GCCTTCAGGTGTTCGTAAGGCATCCATGGCAATTTCAAGTTTTGTATCTAATTCCCACGCATTTGCAGCATCAATTTTATCTTGAAGAATGGCTTGCTGCGCCATTAGTTTGTCCATTTTATCAGCATCAGAATACACTTCTTCTAAACCGAACATATCGTTTATTTTATTGTACTCATCTAAAATAGCAACGGTCTCTGCAACACCTTCTTTTACGACATCTAAAACCGTTTTTGTTTCATCTAATTGTGGCTCTTGAGATAGAAACCCAACAGAATACCCTGATGCAAAAACTACATCACCTTGGTGATTTTTATCCAGCCCAGCAATTATTCTAAGCAAGGTTGATTTCCCTGAACCATTTAACCCTAAAATTCCAATTTTAGCTCCATAAAAAAAGCTTAAATAAATATTTTTTAAAACTGGTTTATTTGCTCCTTGGTAAGTTTTGCTTACACCTGACATTGAAAATATAACTTTCTTATCGTCTGCCATTTTATTAGTTGTTAGTTTTAAGTCTTTAGTTCTAAGTTTTAAGCTGTAAGTTTTAAGTTGTTGGTTGTTGGTTGTTGGTTGTTGGTTGTTGGTTGTTAGTTGTTGATTTTTAAGTCGAAAATTATTAGTTGTTTGTTTATTATTCACCTTTGACTGAAATTCAGTCATTAGGCTTTAGCCTTTCTCCTTTAAACTTTTTAATTGTTAATTATTAATTATCAATTAATTAAACCCTTCCTTTTAATGCATTAAAAACCCATGCTACTGCAAAAAAGCCTATTCCAACAGCTGCAAAACCCCAACCAGCTACCTCATTGTACCTAAATGCGCCTAAACCAATAAGTGCCAATCCAACAATAATCATAATTGCTGTTGCCCAAGCTAAAACTGTATTTTTATTCATAATATTTATATGTTTTTGTTAATTATTGTATTGATAAATTGTTAGTTTGCAAATATCGTAAATTTAAAATGAAATCAATAAAAAACGCTCTCTTAAAAAGAGAGCGTTTTTATTAAAAACTAAAAAATTAGTGTCTTAAAAATGAGTTGTTTCAGTTTTTTTGTTTAAATTATTTATACAACCCTCCTTAATTTTTCTTCAACTTTATTGTTTTTAGCAATAACTTCAAATTGATTAGATGTGTTGTTTTCGCCTCCTGCTTTTAAAGCTTTGTCTCCTGCAAAAAATGTTTTATGGTCATCACCAAGATTTGACCCTGCCATTCTTTGATGTTTTACACAAGAAACACCTTTACGAATTTCCTGTCTCTGAACACCTTTTACATAAGCCAACATCCCTTCTTCACCAAAATAACCTTCCGTTAAATCATTCATATGAAGTGCTGTTGTATGATACGTTGGTAACGTAATTAAGTGATGAAAAATGCCTGCATCTCTTGCGCCATCTATTTGGAAGGTTTTAATTTTCTCATCAGCACGATAGCACAATTCCGAATCATCATATTGTGCATCCATTAAATTATTTCTATCATAGCCTGTCATATTTTCACCTTCCGAAAGCATTTCTTCATATACCTGATTACGGAAATTTAATGTCCAATTAAAAGATGGCGAGTTATTGTAAACCAATTTAGCATTTGGCACAACTTCTTTAATTCTGTTTACCATATTTGCGATTTGCTTAACATTTGGTGTTGGAGTTTCAATCCATAGTAAATCTGCTCCATTTTGAAGACTCGTAACGCAATCTAACACAACTCTATCTATATTAGAGCCATCTTTAAATTTATACAATCCATTTGGCAATCTTACAGGACGCACTAATTTACCATCTCTTTTAAGAAACACATCATCTTCTTTAGCATCATTTATGTCAATTTCTTCCGCTTCTACAAAGGCTAAATATTGAGAAGCTAAATCTCCTGACTCATTACTAACTGGTAATTTCTGCGTTAAACTAGCACCTTCCGAATCTGTTCTTGCAACAATGATTCCTTCATCTACTCCTAGTTCTAAAAACGCATACCGAATAGCATTCAGTTTAGCAATAAAATCTTCATGAGGTACAGTAACTTTTCCATCTTGATGACCACATTGTTTAGCATCAGAAACTTGATTTTCAATTTGAATCGCACAAGCACCAGCTTCAATCATTTTCTTTGTTAACAAATAAGTAGCTTCTTCATTCCCAAAACCAGCATCAATATCAGCAATAATAGGAACCACATGTGTTTCAAAATTATCAATTTGATATTGCACATCTTCACCTTTTTCAAGTCTTCTAAATAAATCATTTAACTCAATTGCATCTGCTTGTCGTAAGAAATCATAAATTTCTTTAATTAATAATGGAACAGCTGTTTTTTCGTGCATCGATTGATCTGGCAATGGTCCAAATTCTGAGCGTAATGCAGCTACCATCCAACCAGATAGATATAAATATCTTTTACTTGTTGTTTTATGATGCTTTTTAACAGCTATCATATTTTGTTGCGCAACAAAACCATGCCAACAACCTAATGATTGTGTGTAATTTGAAACATCCGCATCATATTCTGCCATATCTTTTCTCATAATGGAAGCTGTATATTTTGCGATATCTAAACCTGTTTTAAAACGATTTTGAGCAACCATTCTAGCTGCAGTTTCAGGATTTATTGCATTCCAAGTATTTCCATACTTAGCTTTAAGATCTTTTACAGTTTGTAAAGCAGAACTATAATTACTTTGTGCTAAATTTTTCATAATTTTGTCTTGTATTTAATTTTTATAGTTATTTATATGAATCACCCTTTAATTTCGCGGTTTTTGGGTGGTTTTTTTTATAGGTATTTATAAGCTTTTAGGGTTAAAAATTCTTCAAATTTTTCTGATATAACAAGTGAATCAAATAATTTAACAGCCAATTTGAATTTTCCAGAGTTAAAAGTTTTTTCTCCAACTAAATTTTTAATAATTTGGATTTCACTTTCTAATAATTCAATATACAGTTCAACCGTAAACTTTCTTCCATCAACTAATGTAATTTCATTATGAAGCCATTGCCATAACTGAGTTCTGGATATTTCAGCTGTTGCAGCATCTTCCATTAAATTATACAAGGCTGCTGCTCCATTTCCAGATAACCAAGACTCCATATATAATATTCCTATATTTATATTTTTCCTGATTCCTCTTTCTGTAATTGTCCCTTTTGGCTGTTCAACTAATTGAGCTTCCGTAATATTCAAATCTTCTCTTTTGTTATCAATCTGATTTTTTTGAGGCATGTATTTATTAAATACATTCATTGCAACGGCTACCAATCCAGGATGTGCTACCCAAGTACCATCATGTCCATTTTTAGCTTCACGTTCTTTATCTTGTGTCACTTTTTCATAGGCTAACCTGTTCGCTTCTTCATTATTTTTTACAGGAATTTGTGCCGCCATACCGCCAATAGCATGTACATTTCGTTTATGGCAACGTTGAATAACCCGTAAAGAATAGGCTTCCATAAAAGGTGAAGCCATTGTAACCTGATCTCTATCAGGCACCATAAAATTAGGATGGTTTCTAAACTTTTTGATATAAGAAAAAATATAATCCCAACGTCCACAATTTAAACCAGCCATATGGTTTTTCAATTCGTAAATAATTTCATCTATTTGAAAACTCGCAGTAATTGTTTCAATTAAAACTGTTGCTTTTATAGTTGCTTGTTCAATTTCCAAATAACTTTGAGCAAACACAAAAACTTCATTCCACCAGCGTGCTTCTAAATAATGTTCTAGTTTTGGTAAGTAAAAATATGGGCCAGATTCATTTTTTAATAATTGCTTTACATTGTGAAAAAAGTACAAACCAAAATCGACCAAAGAACCCGACATTTCTTCTCCGTTAATTAATATATTTTTTTCATTTAAATGCAAACCTCTAGGTCGTACTAAAAGTGTTGCAATAGTTTCATTTAAACTATATTCTTTTCCTTTTTCATTTTTAAATGAAATGGTTTTATTTACTGCATCTATTAAATTTTGCTGTCCCATCATTAAATTAGACCAAGTTGGTGAATTGCTATCCTCAAAATCGGCCATAAAAACTTTTGCTCCTGAATTCAACGCATTGATAATCATTTTTCTATCAACTGGCCCGGTAATTTCAACACGCCTATCTAACAAATCTTCAGGAAGCTTTGCCGCTACCCAATTTCCTTCTCTAATTTCTTGAGTTTCTTTTGGAAAATTTGGGAAATTAGCATTATCAAAAAAGACTTGCTGCTTAACCCTACTTGCTAATAACTCTAGTCTTTTACTATTAAACTTTTTGTGCAGTTGGACTAAAAAATCCATTGCATCATTTGTTAAAATATCTTCATAAGAATTTTTAACATCTTCTGAAAAAGATACTGGGCGAATTGTTGTTTCATTAAATTTTCTCATGATCATTTGTTTTTATGACGACAAACATAAAAAAAAGTTTTTTGTTAAACAAGCGAACGTTCGCTAATTTTAAATAATGAACTAATTTTTATTATTTCGCTAAAAAACATACCTTTGTTTTATGAATATCGAAGAAGAGTACATCAGATTAATCTTTGGATTGAAGCTTAAGCAAATTAGAACAGAAAAAAAATTATCACTATTTGGTCTTTCAAAGCTTACAAAGATCTCAAAATCATACCTTAATGAGATTGAAAAAGGAAAAAAATATCCTAAAACTGATAAAATTGCTTTATTATCACAAGTTTTAGATGTACCCTATGATAATATGGTTTCATTAAAACTGGATAAAAACTTAGCGCCTTTAGGTGAAATATTACAATCCAAAATTTTAAAAGAAATTCCTTTAGATTTATTCGGAATAAAAGAAACAGATTTAATTGACATTATTTCTAATGCTCCTGCCAAGGTAAATGCATTTCTTAGTACATTAATTGAAATTGCTCAAAACTACAATCTTTCGCGTGAAAGTTTCTTTTTAGCTGCACTTCGATCTTACCAAGAAGCTCATAATAACTATTTTGAGGATATTGAACTGAGTGTTGAAAGATTTTCCAAAGCGTATCAAATTAATTTAAAAGAAAAAATAAATTCTTCTGATTTGGAAGAAATTTTAATTGAAGAATTTGAATATACCATCTTGCATGATGGTTTGTCTAAATACGAAGATTTAAACGAAATAAGATGTATTTTTATTCAGAAATCAAAAACATTGCTATTAAGTAAAACTATAGATGAATCTCAAAAAACATTTATTTACGCTAAAGAGATTGCTTATAACTACTTGAATTTAACTGATAGATTATTCACTTTCTCTTGGATAAAATTTGACCGCTTTGACCAAGTTTTAAACAATTTCATTGCTTCCTATTTTGCAGGAGCATTAATAATTCCAAAAAAAGCTATTGAAAAACAACTCAAAACGTTTTTCAATAAAGACAGATGGGATGAGGATATTTTTAATAAAATGATAACTCGCTTTACAGACTCACCTGAAACTTATTATCAACGTTTAACCAACATTTTGCCAAAAGCTTTTCATTTTAAAAATTTATTCTTTTTACGATTTACCAATAAAGATGGAGAAAATAGGTATAAACTTTCAAAAGAACTTCATATCACCCAACAACAACCACCTTCAGCAAATGAAACTCATGAACACTATTGCAGACGTTGGATTTCAATTGATATTTTAAACAAAATAAACAACAACCAATTAACTTCAAATGTTCAGATTTCGCAATATCCACAAAGTGACTTAAAATATTTAGTTATTACCAGTGCTACTCCTGATCCTTTTAAAATAAATCACAATAGAAGTATAAGTATTGGCTTACTTATTTCACCCCTTTTAACAAGTAAGCTCAACTTTTTAAATGATGAAAATATTATTACTAAACAAGTTGGCGTAACTTGTGAACGTTGCCCTATTAAAGATTGTGAAGTGCGATTTTGTGAAGCTACTGAACTTCAAAAGGAAGCTAAAAATGAAGCAATTTCCAATACTGTTCAACAAATAATGAAAGATTATTCTTAAAACCACATTGGAACTTCAATAAATAATAATTCAGATTTATGAGTAGCCGTAATTTCAAAAGCCGTAATTTGCTCAATCCCAATAGCATCTCTAGTAAAAATTGTTTTAGCATCCACAATTACTTCTCCTTCAATTACCATAACATAAACTCCGTTCATTTCTGATTTTAATTGATAGTTAAAATTGGTGTTTGCATCTAAATCAATTCTTGAAATTTGTGCATTTTGATGAATTTTTAAACTTCCTTCCAATGTCTCATCAATTGAAGAAACCAATAGTTGAAGTTTATTTTTTCTTTCAGAAGCATCAAATCTTTTTTGATCATATCTTGGTTTAACTTCTTGTTGATTTGGAATGATCCAAATTTGAAATAAATTAATTTCTTCAGATGGATGATTGTTCATTTCTGAATGTTGTATCCCAGTTCCTGCAGACATTACTTGAACTTCCCCAGAATGTATAGGAATCCACTCATTAGTTATTGAATCTCTATGCTTCAAACTTCCTTTCAACGGAATGGTAATAATTTCCATATTGTCATGCGGATGAGTTCCAAAGCCCATTCCTCCTTGAATAATATCATCATTCAAAACACGTAAAGCGCCGAAATTTACTTTTTCCGGATTGTAATAATGTGCGAAACTAAATGAGAAGTTAGCTTTTAACCATCCGTGATCAGCGGTCCCTCTTTCATTTGCTTTATAGATTTTTGTTTTCATTTATTTAAAATTTAGTGAAGTATTTCATGAAATACAAATAATAAACATACGTCAAACTATATCTCTATTGTCATTCCTGCGAACCAGCCTGCTGCAGGCAGGGGCAGGAATCCAATTTAATCTAGTATAGATTTCTGCTTTCACAGGAATGACAATAGGTTATTTTATCGTAATTTATCTAAAAGATCATTGAGTTGTTTTGCTTCTTTTTCAGAAATTTTATCCAAACAACTATCAAATTCATTCATATTTATTTTATTTAACAATGTCAAACCATTGTCGTTTATTTTAACATAAACCACACGTCGGTCGTTTTCACATCTTACACGTTCAATGAACCCTTTATCACACAATTTATCCATTAAACGTGTTGAATTTGGTGACTTTTGTACCATTCTATCCTTAACAGTATTCACAGTAATAGCCTCTTTTGCGCCTCTTAAAATTCTTAAAATATTATATTGTTGTTCAGAAATATTAAACGGTTTCAAAAAGGTATTTCCTATAGTATCCAAATAATTAGCAGTGTACTTTATATTAAGCAAAGCCTTTACACATTCATTTGGAAATGTTGAATTTATTTCTTTTGAAAAATCGCCCATGCTATAAACTATTTTCAAATTCAGTTACATTTTTTTGAATAGCCAATTTTAAATCTGGATTTAAAACATTTCCATCTTTAAAATTATCGTAAAATGAAGGAAAAGACATACTTCCAGTTATAGTAGCACCCATATAAGGAAATCTTCCAATAGCAACATCTAAAACTGATTGTCCGCCTCTTGCCCCTGGTGAAGTGGCCAATAATAACATGGGTTTATCTCTCCAAACTTTCCCATTAATTCTAGATAACCAATCAAATGCATTTTTAAATGCTGTGGAATAAGCGCCATTATGTTCTGCCAACGAAATTACAAATCCATCTGCTTTCTCAATTACCTCATTTAAATTGATTGCTCCTATTGGGAAACCTTGTTTCTCTTCTATATCAACTGAAAACAAAGGCATTTCAAAATTGTTTAAATCTACTTTTATTAATTCAACATCTTTAACCAAACTCCCAACATATTCCGCCAACATTTTATTGATAGAATTTTTACTATTACTTCCACCTATTGTTACAATATTTTTAATCATATTTTAAGTTATTTTAGTATTTTAAAATGCAAATATACATAAATTAAATTATATTTACCTAGGTATTTTATCTCAGGGTATATTTTTATATAATATTTAACATTCATTTTGTACTTTAGCCCTACATAAATAGCAACAATAAATGGATATTAACTTCAATAAAAACGAAGATTTTAACAAACTTCAAACTAGTGATTTAAAAAAGAAACTTTTGAAAGTTTATAAGGGTGGTGGTGACGATAGTATCGCAAAACATAAAGCTAAAGGTAAACTTACTGCTAGAGAACGAATTGAATATTTGTTCGATAAAAAAAGTAATTCCATAGAAATTGCCGCTTTAGCAGGTGATGGAATGTATGCAGAACATGGTGGTTGTCCATCAGGTGGTGTTGTTGTAAAAATTGGATATATAAGAGAAAAACAGTGTATTGTTGTTGCAAATGATGCTACGGTTAAAGCTGGAGCCTGGTTTCCAATTACTGGTAAAAAGAACTTACGTGCTCAAGAAATTGCTATTGAAAATAAATTACCTATCATCTATTTAGTTGATAGCGCAGGAGTTTATTTACCAATGCAAGATGAAATTTTTCCTGATAAAGAACATTTTGGACGTATTTTTAGAAATAATGCAGTGATGAGTAGTATGGGAATTACTCAAATTTCAGCAGTCATGGGAAGTTGTGTTGCAGGTGGTGCTTATTTGCCAATAATGAGTGATGAAGCATTAATTGTTGATAAAACCGGAAGTATATTTTTAGCTGGTAGTTATTTAGTGAAAGCTGCAATTGGTGAAAATATTGATAATGAAACATTAGGTGGTGCAACTACGCATTGTGAAATTAGTGGTGTTACGGATTATAAAGCATTAGATGATTATGATGCTTTGGATAAAATAAAAAATATTATTGAAAAAATTGGTGATTTTGATAAAGCTGGTTTTAACAGAATAAAAGCTGAAAATCCAACTGAAAATCCTGAAGATATTTTTGGAATTATTCCTTCTTCAAGAACGGATCAATACGATATGAATGAAATCATTAAACGTATTGTAGATAATTCTGAAATTGAAGAGTATAAAAAAGACTATGGAAAAACAATTATTTGTGGTTATGCTCGTATTGATGGTTGGGCAGTTGGCATTATTGCAAATCAACGAAAAGTAGTAAAAAATGCTAATAAGGAAATGCAGTTTGGTGGCGTAATTTATTCAGATTCAGCTGATAAAGCAACACGATTTATAGCTAACTGCAATCAAAAAAAGATTCCATTAGTGTTTTTACAAGATGTAACCGGATTTATGGTTGGTAGTAAAAGTGAGCATGGAGGTATCATAAAAGATGGTGCTAAAATGGTAAATGCCGTAAGTAATTCAGTTGTACCAAAATTTACAATTATCATAGGAAACTCATATGGAGCTGGAAATTATGCGATGTGTGGTAAAGCTTATGATCCAAGATTAATTGTAGCCTGGCCTTCAGCACGATTAGCGGTTATGGGTGGTGAACAAGCCGCAAAAGTATTACTTCAAATTGAAACAGCTTCCTTAAAAAAACAAGGAATTGAAATTTCTGAAGAAAAAGAACAAGAAATATTGCATACCATACAAACAAGGTATGACACTCAAACTTCACCTTATTATGCAGCTTCAAGAATTTGGACAGATGGTGTAATTAACCCATTAGATACCAGAAAATGGATTAGTATGGGAATTGAGGCAGCCAATCATGCGCCCATTGAAAAACAATTCAATTTAGGAATTATTCAAGTATAAAATAATTGTAATAATCTATTGTTATAATTACATTTGCAGCACCAAAATAAAATAAATTATGGGAAGAGCTTTTGAATTTAGAAAAGGAAGAAAAATGAAACGCTGGTCAGCAATGGCAAAGACATTTACCAGAATTGGTAAAGATATTGTGATGGCTGTTAAAGAAGGTGGACCAAGTCCTGAAAACAATGCTCGCTTAAGAGCTGTAATTCAAAATGCAAAGGCAGCAAACATGCCTAAAGACAATGTTGAAAGAGCTATAAAAAAAGCAAGCGATAAAGATACTGCAAACTATAAAGAAGTATTATTTGAAGGCTATGCACCACACGGTGTTGCTCTTGTTATTGAAACTGCCACTGATAATAACAATAGAACAGTTGCTAATGTAAGAGCTGCTTTTAACAAATGTAACGGTAACTTTGGAACTTCGGGTTCTGTTGTTTTTATGTTTGACCATACTTGTAACTTTAGAATTAGAACTGAAGATTTAAAAATGGATTTAGAAGATTTTGAATTGGAATTGATTGAATTTGAAGTTGAAGAAGTTTTTGAAGATGAAGACGGAATTTTAATCTACGCTCCATTTGAACAATTTGGTGCCATTCAAAAATATTTGGAAGAAAACAATTTAGAGATTCTTTCTTCAGGGTTTGAGCGAATTCCTACAACAACTGTCAAACTTAATGAAGAGGAACAAGCAGATGTTGAGAAATTATTAGATCGTTTAGAGGAAGATGATGATGTTCAAAACGTATATCATTCTATGGAAATGTAAGTATCATGATTTTATTTGGAAAAAAATCTTCGGAATTAAAGCAGAAAACACTCAAGGAAATTATTTGTCCAAAATGCAATTCAACAAACAGCACAAAGATCTCCGTTATAGGAATCTATAAACACGTAATTCATATTCCTTTTATATCCAGCGGAAAGTCTGGAGAATCAAATTGTACCAAGTGCAATGAAACTTTTAAGCTTCATACTATGCCAAATTCAATTAAATTAGCATATTATGAACTAAAAGAAACTGTAAAAACTCCAATTTGGTTTTACTCAGGATTAATTGGAATTAAAACACTTATTCTTATTAAAATATTTAGTAGGTATTTTTGATTAGCTATTGTTTTATTTTATAAATTTCTTTATTAAAAAATACAATTACAATTTCCTATTATTAACATTTACATGGAAGATATATTTAAACCTAAGTTTTTCAGCATCTTAAAAAAGGGGATTTCAAGAAAACAAATTTCATCAGATATTTTTGCAGGAATAGTGGTTGGCATTGTTGCATTACCATTAGCAATAGCTTTTGCAGTAGCGTCAGGAGTTTCACCAGAAAAAGGTCTCATAACGGCAATTATTGCAGGTTTTTTAATTGCATTGTTGGGAGGAAGTAGAGTTCAAATTGGAGGACCCACTGGTGCTTTTATTGTAATTGTTTATGGAATTGTCGAAAAATACGGCATAGATGGTCTAATAATTTCGTCTGTAATGGCGGGTGTTATTTTAGTATTATTTGGCTTATTAAAATTAGGCTCCTTATTAAAATATTTTCCGCATTCATTAGTGGTAGGTTTCACAAGTGGTATTGCTTTGGTTATTTTTTCAACACAAATTAGGGATGCACTTGGCTTAAAAATTGACAAAGTACCTTCCGGTTTTATTGACAAATGGAAACTATTTTATACTCATTTAGATCATGTAAATTATTATGCCTTGGCAATAACTATATTCACAATATTTATTGTCTTATTATTCACAAAATTAAAAACTAAAATTCCAGGCTCATTTATTGCAATTCTTTTTATCACAATTTTAGTCCAATTATTTCACCTTCCTGTAACAACTATTGAATCATTTTTTGGGGATATCCCAGCACATTTTAATTTTGTTATCCCCCATTTTAAATTTGATCAAATTGCAATTTACATTCAACCAGCTTTAACAATAGCTTTATTGGGAGGTATTGAGTCCCTACTTTCCGCGGTAGTTTCCGATGGTATGATTGGTGGAAATCACCGTTCAAATACAGAATTAATTGCTCAAGGAATTGCTAATATTGTGACGCCATTTTTTGGCGGTATTCCAGCCACAGGAGCAATAGCAAGAACTGCCACTAATGTTAAAAACGGTGGAAGAACCCCAATTTCGGGTATATTTCATGCAATTACCCTTTTATTAATCATGTTATTTTTTGGTCAGTGGGCAAAATTAATTCCAATGTCCGTTTTGGCAGGCGTTTTAATTATTGTTGCTTATAACATGAGCGAATGGCGCTCTTTTCGTTCAATTTTACATAGCTCATCTTTTGACATAATAATTTTGTTTAGTACATTTTTGTTAACGGTATTAGTAGATTTAACAGTCGCTATTGAGGTTGGTGTTGTTTTGTCCGCTCTACTCTTTATGAGACGTATGTCTAAAATGGGTGCTAATTTAGCGGAAAATATTGATAATGATTTATTTGAAGATTATTCGAGTTTACCAAAAGATTTTTCTATTTATGAAATCAGCGGCCCCTTATTTTTTGCGTCTGCGAAGCAATATGCCGAAGTTATAAAAGATTTAGGTTTCACCAGTAAAGTATTAATTATTCGTATGCGTCATGTACCTTTTGTTGATGCAACAGCAATACATAATTTTTTAGAAGTTCTAAAAATTTTAAGAGAAACATCTGAAGTCACCATAATTGTATCTGGGGTGAGAGCAGAGGTACTCATTGATTTAGAAAAACATGGGATTATTTCTGTTATTGGGAAAGGAAATATTTTTGACTCCTTTAATGAAGCTCTGAAACACGCTGAGAAAATATATGAATCTAATAATTAGCTAAAAATTCTTTTAGGATGTCTCTAAGATTCGTTCTAAAGTTTCTTTTCTATTCACTTTTCCGGTAGGTGTTTCTATAAAATTTTGAATGAAATATATTTCTTTGGGAATTTCAAATTTTGATAAAGATTGTAGATTCTTCACGCTGTTCCGAATGACATTTTCGCTTAAAACATTTGAGCTTTCAATAATCAAAATTAATTTTTCACCCAATTCTTCATCTGAAATTCCCGCAACAAAAAAACGTTGATTTATGAACGCTGACAACTTTTCTTCTATTTGCTCTGGAATTAATTTTATTCCTCCTGAATTAATAATGGAATCAAATCTTCCTAACCATTTAAATTCAGTTGAAGAAACTAATTCAACTACATCGTTTGTAATGATTAGAGAGTCAGAAACATTTGGAGCACCAATAATTAAACAACTTCTTTTATCAACAGAAATTTTAATGTTTGGCAATGCTTTATAGTAAGATTCAACTCCTTTAGATTTCTCGACTGCGCTCGAAATGACATTTAATTTTTTTACGGCAATATGGGTTATGGTTTCTGTCATTCCGTAAGTAGCAAAAACTTCAGTTTTTATATGTTGAATTTTATTCAATAATTCATTTGAAACAACACCGCCACCAATAATTAATTTTTTTATTTTATGAATTTCCTCTAAAGAGTTGTTCAATTGCAAGGGAACCATGGCTGAAAAATCATATTTTTTTTCAATATTCTTTAAAGGTGAAGAAGTTGCTTCAACTATATCTAATTGCCAACCCAAAGTTAAAGCTCTTACCAACATCATTTTACCTGCAATATAATTTGGAGACATGCATAATAATGCTGTGGTGTTTTCTGGTAAATTAAAATAGTCACCAGTAGCTATAGCACTATTAATCATATGTTTTTTTTGAAGTTGAATTACTTTTGGACTTCCCGTTGAACCAGAGGTTTTTACTTCAACGAAAGATTTTTCATTAAACCACTCAACCAAAAAAGTATGCACTTCCAAAGAAATTTGCTGTGAAAAAACAAGAAGTTCATGAACAGAATTAAAAGATTTTTCTTGTAACCTAAATTTTATATGAAATGAATCTACAACTTTCAACTTTTGCTTTTTATTTTTTGTTTTTTGCTTTTTGTTTTTTGCTTTTTGTTTTTCACCTTTGCCTTTCGCCTTTCACCTATTGCCTAGTGCCTATTGCCTAATTTAAGCTAAAACTCATCTTCATTTAATTCTACAGGCTTCATAACCGTTCCCATTAATTTTTCTTTCCAGTTCGTCCAACCGTATTTCTTTGAAAACACCAACAACATTAAAGGATATAAAACCAAAACAGGCACAAACATTTCAAAACCAACTGATGGCTCTGAAGTATCTACAAGCAAAGCGTCCGTTTGAAAAACGGTCCAATTTGTAGTAACAAATACGGCGGCAACTATGTTATTTGCTGCATGAAAACC
>Ga0209231_1000853_pt1 | contig 13915 bp, 13 predicted proteins | sample Deesub45470m_DNA_FD_188086 | JGI IMG/M metagenome (GOLD analysis project Ga0209231, IMG submission 188086) | Deep subsurface microbial communities from North Pacific Ocean - 450_OLKR46/470m Metagenome (SPAdes) (version 2) | ecosystem: Environmental > Terrestrial > Deep subsurface > Unclassified ... | reverse complement strand
TCGAGCACCCGCGCGATGACATAGCCGTCGCCGCCATTGTTGCCCGGCCCGCACAGGATCAGCGTCGGCACCTTGCCGGCAAAGCGCCACACCGCTTCGGCGACTGCGGCGCCGGCGCGCTCCATCGCCGCCTCGACGCTGAGACCGGTGGCGAACACCGCCTGTTCGGCGGCGCGCGTCTCCGCCGCCGTCAGGATAGGACGCCCTTGGGACAGGGGGAGGCTCATGCCGCGACCCTCGCCGGCAGACGAAACACCATGCGGCCCGCCGTCACGTCGATATGGTCGGCACCCGCGGGACGGACCGCGACCGGCTCGGCCCCGTCGGCGGCAATCACGCCGCGCCCGTCCTTGACGATCAGGAAGCGGCGAAAACCGCCATCGGGCGCGCGTGCGACGAGTACGGGGCCTTCGGGGCTGTCGGTTCGTTCGATGGTACAGATCTTCTCGAAATCCTTGGCATCGGCGAGGCGGCAATCGATCGGCCGGGTGCCCGGAATGCCCTCATCCGGCGAACTGCAGGCGGCAAGAAGGAGGCCCAGGGCCAGAACCCCGGCCCGAAAAAGCCTCTGCCCAAAACCATGATCGTCATGCTGAACCTGTTTCAGCATCCACCCATCATCCTCATAGCCATGCCGTGCGGCGTAGTGGAGCCTGAACCATGTTCAGGATGACGAGCTTTCCACGTCATCGTCACCAACGTCCATCGTCTCGACCGTGGCCTAGGCGCGAGGGATGCCGGAGGCAAGAGCACCGCTGCCTGTCATTTTCAGCCCCGATCCCGGAACGCCACATCGAGAAAGGCCGCCAGGGTCGGGCTGTCGTCGGTTTCGCGCCACGCCAGGCCGATCTCCAGCTCTGGTGCCGCATCGGCGACGGGCATGTAGCGGACCCCGGTTCGCGCCAGGTGCCTCAGCGATGCGGGCACCAGCGCCATGCCGAGACCGGCGGACACGAGGCTGATGATCGTCTGCATCTGGATCGCTTCCTGTCGGATGACCGGCTGATGACCCTTCGACCGATAGAACCCCATGACGAGGCCGTGAAAGTCGGGCGAGACGCGCGCGGGAAAGATGATCAGCGGCTCCGCCATCCAGCGATCGCCGTGCAGCAGGCCATCGACGATCGCCAGGCGCCCTTCATCGATCCACGCCTCGGGCACGGCGGCGACCAGCGGTTCCTTCAACAGCGGGCGATAGGACAGCGCCGGCGACAGCGCCGCCGGCATCGAGATGACGATACCCGCATCGATCCGGCCGCTCAGCAGATAGTCGAGCTGGATATCGCTGGTCGCTTCGACCAGTTCGAGTTCGACGTCCGGGAAGGCCGTGGAATAGCGTTCGACCAGGTCCGGCAGCACGCTGTAATCGGCGTTGCTGACGAAGGCGAGCGACAGCCGCCCCGCCAGGCCGGCGCGGAGCCGCTGGGCGATGGCGGGCAGTTCGGCAACCGCCGCGACCGCGGGACGGACATGCTCGAGCCATTGCCGGCCGAAGGCGGTCAGGGCGACGCTGCGCTTCGATCGGACGAAGAGCGCGGCTCCCAATGCTTTCTCCAGCGCCATGATCGACTGGCTAAGCGGAGGCTGGGTCATGCCGAGCCGCTCCGCCGCGCGGCCGAAATGCAGCGTGTCGGCCACGGCGAGGAACTGGCGGAGCGGGCGGAGGTCCATGGATCATAAATATCCCCGACGACCTAATATCGCTACAAAAATATATTTCCCGACCTTCTGTGAAAGGCCTAAGACAGCCGCCTATCGCAGTCGGATCATGAGGACGTGGAATGCCCCATTATCGCTCACGCACCAGCACCCATGGCCGCAACATGGCCGGCGCCCGCGGCCTGTGGCGCGCCACCGGCATGACCGACGAGGATTTCGGCAAGCCGATCATCGCCGTCGCCAACAGCTTCACCCAGTTCGTGCCGGGCCATGTCCACCTGAAGGACCTCGGCCAGCTGGTCGCGCGCGAGATCGAGGCGGCGGGCGGCGTCGCCAAGGAGTTCAACACGATCGCCGTCGATGACGGCATCGCGATGGGCCATGACGGGATGCTCTATTCGCTGCCCAGCCGCGACCTGATCGCCGACAGCGTCGAATATATGGTCAACGCGCATTGCGCCGACGCCATCGTCTGCATCTCCAACTGCGACAAGATCACCCCCGGCATGCTGATGGCCGCCATGCGGCTGAACATCCCGGTGATCTTCGTATCGGGCGGTCCGATGGAGGCCGGCAAGGCCGACATTCGCGGCCAGACGGTCGCGCTCGACCTGGTCGACGCCATGGTCGTCGCGGCGGACGACAAATATACCGACGAGGAAGTGGCCGTGATCGAACGGTCGGCCTGCCCGACCTGCGGCAGCTGCTCGGGGATGTTCACCGCGAACAGCATGAACTGCCTGACCGAAGCGCTGGGGCTGTCGCTGCCCGGCAACGGCTCGGTGCTCGCCACCCATGCCGATCGCGAGAAGCTGTTCCGCGAGGCGGGCCACACGATCGTCGACCTGTGCAAGCGCTGGTACGAGCAGGACGACGCGCGCGCCCTGCCGCGCAACATCGCCAGCTTCGCGGCGTTCGAAAATGCGATGAGCCTGGATATCGCGATGGGCGGGTCGACCAACACCGTCCTCCACCTGCTCGCCGCCGCGCATGAGGGCGAGGTGCACTTCACCATGGCCGATATCGACCGGCTATCGCGCCGCGTCCCCTGTCTCTGCAAGGTCGCGCCGGCCAAGCAGGACGTCCATATGGAGGACGTCCACCGCGCCGGCGGCATCATGGCGATCCTCGGCCAGCTCGACAAAGCCGGGCTGATCGACACCAGCCTGCCCACCGTCCATTCGCCGACCCTGGGCGACGCCCTCGACCGCTGGGACATCAGCCGCACCGAGAGCGAGAGCGTCCGCGAGTTCTTCAAGGCCGCGCCCGGCGGCGTGCGCACCACCGTCGCGTTCAGCACCAGCAACCGCTGGAAGGAGCTCGACACCGATCGCGAGGCGGGGGTGATCCGCAGCGCCGAACACCCCTTTTCGAAGGATGGCGGACTCGCCGTGCTGTTCGGCAATCTCGCGCCCGAGGGCTGCATCGTGAAGACCGCGGGCGTGGACGACAGCGTCCTGACCTTCCACGGCACCGCGCGCGTCTATGAAAGCCAGGACGCCGCCGTCGCCGGAATTCTCGGCAAGGAAGTGAAGGAGGGCGACGTCGTCGTCATCCGCTACGAAGGGCCGAAGGGCGGGCCGGGCATGCAGGAAATGCTCTATCCGACCAGCTACCTCAAATCGAAGGGCCTCGGCAAAGCCTGCGCGCTCATCACCGACGGGCGCTTTTCGGGCGGCACGTCGGGCCTGTCGATCGGCCATGTCTCACCGGAAGCGGCCGAAGGCGGCCTGATCGCGCTGGTCAACACCGGCGACCCGATCGTGATCGACATCCCCAACCGGATCATCCGGCTGGACATCGACGACGCGGCGATCGCCGCCCGCCATGCCGAAATGCTCGAGCGGGGCAAGAAGGCGTGGAAGCCGTTCGGCCGCAAGCGCCACGTCTCCCCCGCGCTGCGCGCCTATGCCGCGCTCACCACCAACGCCGCCAGGGGCGCGGTGCGCGATGTGAGCCAGGTCGAAACCGACTGAGCGGCTCAGACCAGAACGCTGGTGGTGACGCGGTTGGGGACCGTGCCTCCGGCCTCGAGATCGCTGACGTTGCGCAGGGTCGTCTCGGCGATCGCGGTCAGCGCCTCTTCGGTCAGGAAGGCCTGGTGGCCGGTGACGAGGACATTGGGGAAGGTCAGAAGCCGCTGGAAGACATCGTCCTGGACGATCTCGCCCGATAGATCCTCAAAGAAGAGATCGGCTTCCTGCTCGTAAACGTCGAGCGCGACCCCCGCGATCCTGCCGCGTTTGAGGCCTGCGATCAGCGCGTCGGTGTCGATCAGCCCGCCCCGGCTGGTGTTGACGATCACGACGCCCTGCTTGGCGGTCTTCAGCGACGCCGCGTCGATCAGGTGGTGCGTCTCGGGGGTCAGGGGGCAGTGCAGCGTGATGATGTCGGCCTGCGCGATCAGCCGCTCGCGCGGCACATAGTCGACGCCGATGTCGACCAGCGCGCGATCCTCGACGAGGTCGCTCGCCAGCACGCGGCAGCCGAAGCCGGCCCTGAACGCCCTGGCCACCAGCGCGCCGATCCGGCCGGTGCCGATGACGCCGACGGTCCGCCCGGCGATGTTGCGGCCGATCAGCCCGTCGAGCGCGAAATTATGATCGCGCACCCGGGACCAGGCGCGCGGGATTCGTCGTTCGAGGGCGAGCAGCAAGGCCACCGTGAACTCGGCGACGGCTTCGGGCGAATAGGCCGGGACACGCACGACATCGATGCCGAGCCGCTCCGCCGCGCGCAGATCGACATTGTTGTAGCCGGCACAGCGGAGCGCCACCGCCGATATGCCGAGCCGCTTCAGCGCCTCCAGCACCTCCGCGCTCGCATCGTCGTTGACGAAGATGCAGATCGCGTCGTGCCCCTGCGCCAGGATCGCGGTCGAACGGTCGAGGCGCGGCTCGAAGAAGGTCAGGCTATGGCCGGCATCGCGGTTTGCCGCTTCCAGGAAGCGGCGATCATAATCCTTGGTGTTGAAGACCGCGATGCGCATGAGCCGGCTCAGCGCCCGTGAACATGCCCGGGCCCGGTGGCGCGAACCTTGCCGACGAGCGCCAATATCCTCGCCTGGACATTTCTGGCGTCGGCCTTGGGATAGGCGGCGGTCACCCGGCCGCTCCACGCGCCCATGTCGAGCGTCGACAGGCTGAGGAAATAGGGACGCTGGTCGAGCGTGGCGGAAAAGCGGCCCTGCCAGGCGTGACGGGGCTCTACGCCGGCCAATGCCATCGGCCCGTTCGCGATCGGCGTGATGGCTTCGAACTTCAAGCCGGGGAAATAGGTGCCGATGACCGGAGACATCGCGGCATAATGTTCGAGCGCGGTCATGTCGCTGATCTGCACAAGGGCGATCTGGGCGAAGGACCGGCCAGAGCCCTTTCCCCTCTGATAGGTCACCGTCGCATATTCGCCGGACGGATCGAAGGCGATCGTCGACACGCGCGTAAATCCGAACGCAGCCGCCGGAAAGCGGGTGCCGGTGGCGTCGTGGACGAGATCGCCCTGCGACGATGCGGTGAAGCCCGGCGTGGCGCCGTCGGTCGCGCCGGCCGCGGACGCCGCGGTCCCCGTTGCAGCGGCAATGGCTATCGCCGTCGAAATCATGAATGTCAGCCGCCGCATCGTCCGCTCCTCATACGCCCGTCGATCGCATGGCGTAGCGCCTTCGACCATCGTTCAGCAACGACGAACATCCCTTCCACTCGATGCCGGAACCGGCGGACAGGCGGTAATCTCGTCCCTGCCCCCGCCTGTCTCGCCTCAGCGTCATCGCCGCGAGCGGAGATTAAGATCGGGCATCCGCCGATGCGCGGGCGACGGCCGCGGCATAGCTCTGCTGGATCGCGGCAACCGCATCGGCCATCCTCGCCTCATCCGGCGCATCGCCGTGCGACCGCCGGAAGCTGGCCCCCAGCAGGGCACGGGTGGAGCCGAGGCGGGGATGTTCGGCGATGATGCCGGCCGGATCGACCGGCATCCCCGCGGTCCGCGGATCGGCGACGCCGCCGACCCCGAACGGCTTGCCCGCATCGCGCGCGGCCTGAGCGATGGTGTCGAGAAGGGCATGCCCCCACAGCGAATGCAAATTCGCATGGCCGGCATCGAGCGCAAGATCGTTCAGGCCGACGTGGAATTCGCCGATAAGGTCGCTCGCCAGCAAGGTCGGCAAGTCGCCGACCGCTCCCAGCGTTTCGACGAGCGGGACGACCACGGCGCGGCGATCCACCCGTTCGGCAAAGCGCAGCGCTGTCTGCGCATCGTGGAAATAGGGCAGCATCAGCCCATCGGCCCCCAGGTCGATCGCGCGCTCGATCTGGTCGGTCGAATGTTCATGCCATGGATCCAGACGTATGAAGAAGCTGCCGCGGGGAAGAACCGCGCGCACCGCCGCCGCATCCTCCCAACCATAGTCGGAAATGAACAACGGCCGTCCGGCCTGGCGCTCCGCCTTACCAAGCCTCTCCAGATCGACCAGGATTCGAGCGACTCCCGCCCTGTACGCGGCCTCGGCGAGGCGCGGCGTGCCGCAGATCAGGGTCAGGAGCAAGCTTGGCGCGCTCACGGCCGGGCATCCGTCGCACGGCTCCAGTCGTAGGGGATGGCGGGGTCGTCCTCCGGCAGTAGATCTTCATCGACGCGGGGCATGTTGAAGCCGGCGCTGTTCATGTGCAGCAGCAGGGAGGGTTCGTCGCCCAGCGCCCGAAAGCCATGCCAGATGCCGGAAGCGACCAGCACCATTTTGGGCTCGGCGGAATCGAGGAGAATCTCCAGCGGCGCGACCTCCGGCTTCCGCGGATCCCAGACGACGAGCATCGTCCGTCCGCTAAGCGGAAACACCTGATCTTCCTGTCGGGCGTGGCGATACCAGGCCTTGACGACACCGGGTAGCGTGGTGGTGGTGTAGATCTGCTGCACAGGGGCGCCATAAGGATCGTCGCCGCGCCAGACCTCCTGCAGGCCGCCCTTGGCATTGGTGACAAAGCGGACGCCGGCTTCGATCACGCCGGGCATGGCCATCTTCAACAGGCCCTCGGCAACCATGTCGGATACCAGCACGGGCCGCGCCGCCGCAAGCAGGCGGCGATGATGGTTGCGCAGCTTTTCTTCCTCGGCGTGATATTGGAAGCCAAAGCCGGCCTTTCGGTCACCCGGCTTCATCCGGGCGCCGAGTTCGCGATAGCGCCGCACCAGATAGTCTTCGCCGAGATATTTATAATGCAGCAGGTTGAACGATGCCGTCTTCGACGCCACCACATGCCCGGTGGGGTTGGCCGCATGACGCCCGCCAACATAATTGATCTCGTCGATCCGGTCCGGCGCGAAGATGGCGACCTTGTTCATCTCGCGGCTGTGCACGCCGCGGTTCGCGGTCCTGACCAGCGGCCCCCGGCGCGGGAAATCTTCGGTCACCATATCCCAGCCGCGTGACGGGATCAGGGTCCGCCCCAGCTGCTTTTCACTGGCCAGCGCCGCCCGCGCCGACGGGTGGAAGACCAGTTCATCGACATTGACGACGATCACCCAGTCGGCCTGGCCGCGCGAGCCTTTCCAGGCGTGGTTGTTGAAACGGTGCGCCGCCTCGACGAACGACATTCCGTCGTTGTGAAAGCGGCGCAGTTCCACATCGGGTTGGGACGCCAGATATTCGACCGATCCGTCGTCGGAGCCATCGTCGTACAGGAAGAAGCGGTCCACGAACGGTCGATAATGTTCCAGGAAGAAGGGCAGCATCTCGCGTTCGTTCCAGACGAGCGCCCACAGATGAATCTTGTCGTCCGACACTGTTGCCGCCACCCCTGTTGCAACCGACCATCAGCCCCACGGTCATAGCGTCGCTATGCTGCAGTTCGGAAACCCGCGCAATCGCGACCGGGAACCCCGCAGCCCGACGACCGTAATGCCGTCATGATCGGCCTTTCCCTGCTCGCTATCGGCGACCTGTTCGACGCCCGCATCGTCGGAGTCCTGGTCCGCTCGCTGTTCGTGACCGTGCTGATCTTCCTGACGATGGCAGTCGGTCTGGGCTGGGCCCTCGCGGGCAGCGACCCCTGCGCGGCGTTCGGCGCCACCGCCTGTCGGCTCAACGCGGCCGAAGGCGGGATCGGCGCGGTCGCGATCACCCTGCTGGCGATGTGGTTCCTGTTCCCGGCTATCGCCCTGGGCGTGGTCTGCGCCTATGCCGAACGGATCGCCGCGATCGTCGAACAGCGCCACTATCCGCTCGCCGCTGCGCGCGCCCGACCGATCGGGGCCGGCTCCGCCGTGGCGCTGGGACTGCGATCGGCGGGACGCGTCCTGATCTACAACCTCATCGCCCTGCCCTTCTACGTCGTCCTGCTGGTGACCGGCATCGGACCGCTGATCCTGTTCGTTATCGTCAACGGCACGGCGTTCGGCCGCGACCTCGGCGAGATGATCGCGGCACGCCATGGCGACAGAGCCGAACGCCGCGCCTGGCTCCGCGGGTCGCGCGGTGGCCGGATGCTGATCGGGGTCATCGTCACCGCCCTGTTCCTGGTGCCCTTCGCAAATCTGCTGGCGCCCGTCCTCGGCGCGACCATGACGGCGCATCTGTTTCACCGGCGGCGCATCCGGAGGGCGGCCTGAGCGGGGGCCCGACGGCGACGGCTGAACAAAAGGGCGCTCCGGTGCGTTGGTCCCGCCTATCGTGTGTTGCGTAAGGAGGTTCGTATGAACCCTGATAATGATAGTCGCTCGATGATGCGCCGGGGCTTGCTCGGCAGCCTGAGAGCCACACGGGCCGTGTTCGCGAAAGCGGGCGATTTCGTCCGCGCGACCAAGGTCGAGCTCGGTATCCAGATGTTGCTCGACCAGAGGGTCAGCGATCGCATGCTCAACCTGCTGGCGCAGAGCGCGTCGATCGCGGCGCGCGACGCCGCCGACCTGTCGATCGCCGAGCGCCGCTGAGGCAACCCTACGCAGGCGAGCGACGCGCCGGGCTCAGCCGCGCATCGCCGCTGCGACCTGTGCGACGATCGGCTCCAGCCGGTCCCCCCATAGCGCCACGCCGGCAGCGTCGGCAATCAGGTCCTGACGCACTTCGAGGCCAAGATAGGGCACGGCGTTCGCCTCGGCATGCAGGTTCATCGTCGCGTTGAGCACCTTGCCGGAATAGGGCTCGTTGTCGCCGGTGACGATTCCGGCCGACCGCAGAGCGGCAATCCCTTTCAGCGCAGCGCGATCGTCCCGATTGTACAGCACCCCAACCTGCCATGGCCGCGCCTCATCGGGCCGGGCCGAGAGGCGCGGGGTGAAACTGTGCAGCGACACGATCAGGCATGGCCGGTCGTCGGCAATCCGCCTGGCAATAGCCTGATGATAAGGTCGCCAGAAATGCTCGATCCGGGCGTGCCGCCCCTCGGCATCGAGCACCACATTGCCCGGAATGGCAAAGCCGTCGCTTTCGCGCGGGATCAGGCCGGGGGCATCCTCCTCGCGGTTCAGATCGATGACCAGCCGCGAGACCGGGCCGAAGATGCCGTCGATCCCGAGCCGATCGCACAGCAGGCGCCCAAGCGGCGCAACCCCGATGTCGATCGCCATATGCTGGTCGAGCAGTGCCGGATCGATATCGAGGTCGATGCCCGCCGGCACATGGTTGGACGCATGGTCGGCGATGAGCAGGATGTCGCTCATGCGCCGAAGACCGGCTTTCGCCGCCCCCGGAATGCGGCCAGCCCCTCGCGGAAATCCTCGCCGCCGAACGCGTCCTCGAACAACTGGTCGGCGGCGTCATCCTGCGCCAGGATCCGCTTCAGCCCCGCAACGCTCGAGCGTGCGTTCGCGGCGATCCGCTCGGCCAGCGCCAGTGCGGCGGCGTCGGCCGATGCGGCGCGCTCCTCGACCAATCCGATCGCCAGCGCCTCGTCGGCCGAGATCGTCATGCCGGTGGTCAGAAGCCTTGCCGCCTGTCCGGGCCCGACCAGCGCCCTCAGCCGGGCGACGTCGCCGGCCGGATAGACGATGCCAACCTTCGCCGGGGTGATCGCGAACTGCGCCTTGTCGCCCGCAACGCGCATGTCGCAGGCCATCGCCAGCGCCACGCCCGCGCCGTAGCAACCACCGTCGACCGCCGCGATCGTTGCGATCGGGAGGCCCGCGATCGTGTCGAAGGCGCGCGCCATGTCGGTGCGGAACCGGCCGCGCAATGCGGGGTCGGTCGCCAGTCCCTTGAGATCGCCGAGGTCTGCGCCCGACGAGAAGATGTTGGGCGCGCCCGACCGGATGATCAGGACGCGGGCGCCGGATGCCGCCGCCCGCTCGGCCGCATCGGCCAGTTCGGACCACTGGCCGATGGCAATCGAATTGCGCGAGGCCGGCTTATCGAGGCTGATCCGCGCAACGCGGCCGGCCGAAGCATCTATCGAATCGAAAATGAACATGCGCCGACTGTTGCCGTGCCGTCCCGAAAATGTCACCACATGGCGCACCATATATGAAATCAGCCGGAATCTCCGCCATCACGCGCCGCCGCTTCGGGCTCCTGCTCGGCGCCTCGGCTATCCTCCCGGCGCTTCCGGCCGCCGGGGCGGCACCCGGCAATCCCAGACGCCCCGGGCCCTGCCCGATCACCACCCCGATCGATGCGCTCACGCTGAAGCTGTTGCGCCATACCCCCGAGACCGCAACCTATGGCGGCGTCATCGGGTCGGCGGCGGGCGGCCCCTTCGCGCGGACGATGGACGATTATTCGCCCGAGGGGGAAGAGGCCTGGCGCAGCGCGCTCGGCGAAGGCGGCGTTGCCCTCGAGCAGATCGACTGCGAGCATGACAGGCTCGGCCAGCTGCGCCTGAAGATCGCCGCGGCGGTGATCGAGAACGGCACGCGCAGTGCCGCGATCGGCTATGGCCGGCCCAACCCCTTCTGGTTCTCGGGGCATGAGCCCTACATCATCAACCAGATCGCCGGCCCGATCGTGAACACGCCGAACGTGATGATCTCGCAGCAGCCGCTGTCGTCGCCGATCGAGGTCGATGCCTGGATCGAGAAGCTCGACGGGTTCGCCGAGGGGTTCGCCGGCGTGGTCGAAAAGTCGCGCGCGGACGAGGCGCTGGGCTGCATGCCGCCGCGCGCCCTGCTCGAAAAGACTTTGCCGGTGATCGAGAGCTTCCTCTCGGGGCCGGCCGACCGGCATCCGATGATCGCCGCCCTGCGCGAGCGGATGGCAAAGGCGGGGCTCGACAGCCGAACCCGCGCTGCCGCCGAGCAGCGCGCCGTCACGGCGCTGGAAAAGCGGGCGCGTCCGGCCTTCGCCAAGCTGCGCGGGCGGGTTCGCGAGATGCTGCCGAAAGGGCGCGAGGAGGCCGGCGTCTGGGCGCAGACCGATGGCGAGGCGCTCTACGCCGCCAATGTCCGCTCGATCGGCGACAGCGACCAGTCGCCCGAGGAGATCCATCAGATCGGGCTCGACCAGGTCAAGCTGGTCACAGGACGCATCACCGCGCGGCTGGCCCAACTCGGCTTCAGCCACGGCACGCTGCGGGAACGGCTCGACGCGCTCACCGACGATCCGCACCAGCATTTTCCCGATACGCCCGCAGGCCGCGAGCAGGTGCTCGCCTATCTGCGCACGCTCATCTCCGGCATCGAGGCCCGCCAGCACCAGTTCCTGCCCCGCGCGATGATTCCGGCGCAGCGGCTCGAGGTCCGCGCGGTGCCGGTGGCGACCCAGGATTCGGCGCCGGGCGGCTATTATGACGGCCCCTCGCTCGACGGTTCGCGGCCCGGCATCTTCTGGGTCAACCTGCGCGACATGGCGGGGGTGCATCGCTACAGCCTGCCGACGCTGAGCTATCATGAGGGCGTGCCCGGCCACCATACCCAGGGCGCCTCGCTGCTCTCGCTGCCGCAGGCGCCGCTGATGCTGCGCATCGCCAGCTTCAACGCCTACCAGGAAGGCTGGGGCCTCTATGCCGAGCGGCTCGCCGCCGAAATGGGGCTCTATGCGCAGGATCCGGCAGGCGATGTCGGGCGGCTGGCCGACGACCTGTTCCGCTGTGTCCGCCTTGTCGTCGATACCGGCATGCACCAGCTCAAATGGAGCCGCGAAAAGGCCATCGCCTATATGCAGGCGAACAGCGGATCGCCGATGAGCGAGATCGTCGCGGAGATCGAACGCTATATGGCCTGGCCGGGCCAGGCGCTGGGCTACAAGCTCGGCCAGCTCCGCCTGCTGGCGATGCGCGATCGATTGAAGGCGCGCCTGGGCAAGCGATTCGACCTGCGCCAGTTCCACGCGCTCGTCCTGGGCAACGGCGCGATGCCGCTCGACCTGCTCGAGGGCGTGGTATTGCCGCCGGTGCGGACGCGCTGAACCCTCAGTCGAACTCGTAAGCGCGTTCGCCGTGGCTCGACAGGTCGAGGCCGTCATGCTCGGCCTCGGCATCGACCCGCATCGGAACGAACAGGCCCGCCAGCTTCGCCAGCGCCACCGTGGCGACGATCGACCAGATCGCCGTCACGCCCACGCCCATCGCCTGCGCGCCCAACTGGTCGAGGATGGTTCGCCCCTCGGCCAAACCGATCCCGCCGAAGACCACGCTCGCCAGCGGCGCCAGCAATAGCGATCCGGCCATGCCGCCGACCCCGTGGACCGCGAAGACGTCGAGCGAATCGTCGACCTTCCAGCGTTGCTTGATCGTCAGCACCGCGACGAAGCAGATCCCCGCCCCCACGACCCCGCAGACGATGCCGCCCAGCGGCGAGATATAGCCGGCCGCCGGCGTCACCGTCGCCAGCCCGGCGATGGCGCCGGTGACGAGGCCGACCGAGGTGGCCTTGCCGATCTTGATGCGTTCGAGCAGCGCCCAGGCGAGCGCGGCGGCCGAGGCGGCGAGATGCGTCGCGAGCAGCGCATCGCCCGCCGCCGCTCCCGCCGCCAGCGCCGACCCGCCATTGAAGCCGAACCATCCGACCCACAGCATCCCCGCGCCGATCATCGTCATCGCCGGGCTGTGCGGCGGGATCATCGTCTGCGGATAGCCGCGCCGCTTGCCGATCATCATCGCGACGACCAGCGCGGAGACCCCGGCGGTGGTGTGAACGACGATGCCGCCCGCAAAATCGAGCACGCCGCGCGCCGCCATCCAGCCGCCGCCCCAGATCCAGTGTGCGGCGGGAATATAGACGACCAGCAGCCAGCCGGCGGTGAACAGCATCACCCAGCCGAAGCGCACCCGTTCGGGAAAGGCTCCGATCACCAGCGCGGGCGTGATGATCGCGAACATCATCTGGTACAGCGCGAAGACATTTTCGGGGATGGTGAGACCGCTGCGCACCGCGCCCAGGCCGTGCAGCCCGATCATCGAAAGATCGCCGATCCACGGCGTGCCGGTCGCGAAGGCGAGGCTGTAGCCGCCCGCAAACCACAGCACCGACACCAATGCCGCGATCGCGAAGCACTGCATCAGGACCGACAGGAAATTCTTCGACCGGACGAGGCCGCCATAGAACAGCGCCAGGCCCGGCAAGGTCATGAACAGAACGAGCGCGGAGGCGATGATGATGAAGGCGGTGTCGCCGCTGTCGGCGACCGGGGCGGCACCCTGCGCCCGCGCAGCGCCGGCCCCCAGCATCAGCACGGCGCCCGCAGCGCCGCGCACCATGCGCATCATGTCCATCGGCATCCCCCCAACGATATTCTTCGTTCTTGCGGCGGCCTCTGCCGCCTGCTCCTTGCTCGCGCAAGCGCTTTCGATCAGATTGCGATCGTCCGTTCGGGCGATTTCGCGAACGGAAGTTTTCCGTTCCTGCCATTGGCTCCGGCCCTGTCCCCCGTCTAAGACCAGGCCATCGATATCGCCCGCCGAAAAGGATGCCCCATGACCGACCGCAGCAGCGACACCTCCGTCGACCGGCTTTTCCTCGACCGCTGGTCGCCGCGCGCTTTCGACGGTTCGACGCTGTCGCCGGCCGATCGCGACGCGCTGTTCGAAGCCGCGCGCTGGGCCCCATCGGCGTATAACGCCCAGCCCTGGCGCCTGCTCTATGCCGAAAAGGGCGATGCCAACTGGGATCGGTTCCTTGCCCTCCTCGTGCCCGCCAACCAGGCCTGGGCCGCGAACACGTCGCTGCTGATCTTCTTCGTGTCCGACACCAACATGAACGGCAACCCGTCGCACACCCACAGCTTCGACACCGGCGCCGCCTGGATGTCGCTCGCGCTGCAGGCCGAAAAGCTCGGTCTGCGCGCGCACGGGATGTCGGGCGTCGATTTCGATGCCGCGCAGAAGGAACTGGG
>Ga0209231_1000851_pt1 | contig 13947 bp, 14 predicted proteins | sample Deesub45470m_DNA_FD_188086 | JGI IMG/M metagenome (GOLD analysis project Ga0209231, IMG submission 188086) | Deep subsurface microbial communities from North Pacific Ocean - 450_OLKR46/470m Metagenome (SPAdes) (version 2) | ecosystem: Environmental > Terrestrial > Deep subsurface > Unclassified ... | reverse complement strand
CCCTCTTTCTCCGCTAAAAGCCCTGTAATCAAATGATTATCAGGGTTTTATTTTTTAAGGCGCTATATTGGGTGTTGTTTCATTCTTTTAAGTGAATTCTAGCTAAACTTTATTTTTGTTCTGTATATAATTTATTGATGAATTGTATCAAAGTTAATGCTATTATTTTAGCTAAAATTCTTGTTTTTAAACCTTTAAAGGATTTAGAATAATTCCTTCTAATCATAAATTGATCACACAATTGAGAGAATAATGTTTCTATTCTTTTTTTTGATTTTCTAGAAATATAGGGCTGTTTTTTATACCCAATTTGATTGATTCTCATTGGAGTTTCCAATTTTATATTTGCTGTTTCAAATAAATCTAATTGTAAGGTTGTAGATAAATAACCTCTATCTCCAAACAACACACAATCAGACATTTGATGTTTTAAATCTCTTAATAAATGTACATCGTGAACACTCGTTTTTGTAATATCAATTGATTGAAAAACTCCAGAAACGGTGCAAACCCCATGAAGTTTGTAACCATAAAACCAAGAGTTTTGTAATGCGCAAAAACCTTTATCTGGTGCAGTTTCAAAATCATCTTTGCAAATTTTAATTCTATTATGGTGTCCATTTTACAAATCTCAAGAGGCATACTATCAGCAACAAAATAATTTTCAAACTCTGTGAATTTTAAATATAAATGCTGTTGAATTTCTTCAGCAAAATGGAATAATTTTTCCTTCTCTTGTTATACTGACTTCGCTCAATTAGATTAGAAATTTGCCCATTTTGCAATTGATTAAAAAAGGAGTTTTCACTATCAATAGACATATACTCAGAAGCTAAACTCAATGCAACAACTTCTAAATCAATCTTTTTAAACCTACTTCCAGCCCGGATTTCTGTGTTTAAAACAATATTCAAAGAACTTATAACCTCTAAAAATTTTAAATAATTTTTGGTGCGTTTATAGATTAAGTTATTTCATTTAAAGGTGTATTATCTCGCGTTTCTTTTGTTATTCTTGTTTTAGTATTTCCAAAATAACTTTCGTCCATTTCCAAAACACCGCTCAATTGGGTGTCTTTGGTTATCATTGCACATCTTATACGCATAGCTGTTAACCATGCGGTTTCTTAATGTCATCCCAATTTGTCAGTGTATCTGTTGTGCCGAAATTCCGCTTTTAGCATTGAGCATTAATCCAATTGTCAAGAACCATAAAGGCAAAGTTAGACGTGTTCCTTCAAAAATAGTGCCTATGAACACCGTAAATGAGCGTTTACAATCATAGCAATAGTGACGTCCTTTCTCCTTTTGATTATTCATCTAAGTTATAAATTAAAATTAGTCTTCTTTTACAAACATAGGATGACATTATTTTACTTTATAACTTAAAAGAATTACCAAATTTTAACTCTATCTTCAGGTTTTAAATACATTTTATCACCTTCAACAATATTAAAAGCCTGATAAAAGGCATCAACATTTTGTAAAGGCATAAATGCTCTAAACATTCCAGGAGAGTGTGGGTCTGTTTTTATTAGATTACGCATTGCTTCATCTCTCATTTTTGTTCTCCAAATGGTTCCCCAAGATAAATAAAATCGTTGTTCAGCAGTAAATCCATCTATATCTTCAGGTCTACCATTTTTTTCATAGAATATTTGTAAACCATCATAGGCTGCATTAATTCCTCCTAAATCTCCAATATTTTCACCCAATGTAAATTCTCCATTTAAATTAACATCCTCTAACGCTTTTACATCGCTATATTGATCGGTTAATTTTTTACCTAATGCAGTAAATTTCTCCAAATCCTCAGGAGTCCACCAATCTTTCAAGTTACCATCGGCATCAAATCTTGACCCTTGGTCATCAAAACAATGCGAGATTTCATGACCGATTACGGCTCCTATTCCTCCATAATTTACAGCTTCATCTGCCTGATAATTATAAAAAGGAGGTTGTAAAATTGCTGCCGGAAAAACGATTTCATTATTTACCGGATTAAAATAAGCGTTCACTATTTGTGGAGCCATACCCCATTCTGTTCTATCAACTGGTTTTCCTAGTTTTCCAATATTTTCCTCAAATTCCCATTTGGTAATGTTAATTGAATTTTGAAAATAAGAACCTCCATCTTTTAACCCTTTAACATCTAAGGCTGAGTAATCTTTCCATTTATCAGGATATGCAATTTTAACAGTCATTTTTGTTAATTTTTCAATCGCTTTTTTCTTTGTGTCATCACTCATCCAACTTAAAGAATTTATCCTTTTTTCAAAACCTAACATGATATTTTTTATCATTTTTTCAGCTTTTTCTTTTGCCTCAGGTGGAAATTTTTTATCAACATACAATTTCCCTAAAGCTTCTCCTATTGAATTATTTAAAGTGGCCAATGCTCTTTCATCTTCAGGTAATTGTGCTTTCGCACCTCTTAATTCTTTACTGTAAAATTCCCAATTTGTTTCATCAATAGCTTTATTTAATTTACTTGCAGCTCTATCAATAGAAGTCCATTTTAAATAAAGTTTAACATCATTTATTGAACTTGTTTTTAAAATTTTCTCAACAGCCATCATATAATTTGGCTCTAAAACAATAACTCTCTCTATGTTAGTTATTCCCAAACCATTAAAATATGCTGACCAATTTATTGATGGTGTTAAACTTGTTAGCTCTTCAATGCTCTTTGGATTATACAACTTTCTTGTATCTCTAGACTCTTCTTTTGTCATTCTTGGTTCTGCTAAATTATATTCATATTGAAATATTTTTTCAGCATTCCCTTTAGCCACTTCTTCAGAATCACCAAAATATTGAAGCATTTTTGCAATATGTGCTATATATTTTATTCTTTTTTCTTTGGTGTCAGCATCTTGATCTACATAATAATCACGGCTTAACCCAAGACCAGATGGGGTCACATAACCAGCATTCATTTTGCTGTCTTTTAAATCATTAAAAACGGCAAAATCAAAAAATCCGGCTCCACCGTAAGGTGCCATTTCAATTAAAAGTTTTTGTAAATCTGATAAATTTTTGACTGCATCAATTTTAGCCAAAAATGGTTTAATAGGATCTATTCCTTGTTTTTCCCTAGCAACAGAATCCATAATTGTTTCATAATAATTAACAGCCTTTTTTTGGTCAGTTTCAATCGTTAAATTTCCTTGAGCATCTTTTATTTTGGGGAAACTACCTTCTTTAATAGCATCATTTAAAATGGTAAGTACATCAGCATCTGTTTTTTTACGCAACTCATTAAAACTCCCCCACGAAGTTCTATCAGCTGGTATCTCTGTTTTGTCTAACCAGCTACCGTTTACATATCTGAAGAAATCATCATTCGGACGTGTATTAACATCCATATTTTCAACAATAATTCCAGGAATTTTTTCTTCAACTGGCTTGTCTTTTTTACAAGAAATAGTTATCGCTAATGCTGTTATTGAAGAATACAGCAATAATTTTTTAAAAGTGAAAGTCATCATATAAATTTAAAAGGTTAGTTGAGCAATTAGAAGCTCTTAATGATTCGAAATGTAGTTATTTTACAAGAAAAATACACTTAAAATAATGTTAAGGTTTGTCATTAATAATATCGTAAATATTTGGTTTAAAATAATTTGGCCCTTTCATTACTTTTCCATCTTCTCTATAAATTGGTTTGCCATTTGCTCCTAATTTACTCATATTACTTCGCTGAATTTCATTAAATACGGCTTCTATTTTATGTTGCAAACCATGTTCTAAAATGGTTCCACACAATATATAAAGCATGTCTCCTAAAGCATCAGCTACCTCAATAATATCATTATTTTTTGCAGCTTCTAAGTATTCTTCATTTTCTTCAGCCATTAAATCGAATCGCAACTTTAGTTTAGCGTCTGGTAGAATTGCAGTTGGATTTTGTTCAAAACCAAGTCCAAATGCTTCATGAAATTCTTGTACTGCTTTAAGTTTATGTATCATATTCCAATTCTATTTTTTTTATGAAAACCGATATAACAATGATGATGGAACTATTTTTAATACCATTGCAACCAGCCTCCAACGCTTTGTGATATATGCTTTTTTCTTTTTGTTTTTAATAGCGATATAAATTTGTTTTGTAGCTTTTTCTACTGATGACATCCAAAATGTTTCACCAATTGCCATGGCGGTATCTACAAACCCTGGTTGAATATCAGTTACATAAATTTTAGCTTTGCTTCTTTTTCCTTTCATCCAAAGAGATTCTAAGTAATTGGCTTGGAAAGCTTTAGAAGCAAAATATGCTGGCACATGCCTATTTCCTCTAATGGATGCAATTGATGAAATACCCACTAAATGCCCATAGCCTTGTCTTCTAAAAAAGTTATAGGCTAAACCATAAATATGTGTAGCCGCCAAAACATTTGTTTGCAAAGTTGGCAATTCTTTTTCCCATTCTAATTTATAATTTGGCTCACCAACTCCGGAACTATATATAATTAAATCGATCGATTTTAATTCTTTTTTAAGCTCTTCAAATAAGAGTGAGCAAGAATTTAAATCGGTTACATCATGAACTTTAATAGTATATTTATCAGGATTGGTTTGTTTAATTTCTTCTAATAATTCCTTTCTTCTTCCTGTAATTATTACTTTGTAATTGTCAGCTACTAAAAGCTTGGAAAGTTCTTTTCCAAGCCCAGAAGTTGCTCCAAAAATTAATGCGTTTTTCATCTTTTTCAATTTTTTTATGTGTATTATTTAATTCATTTAAATAATTTTAAAGGTATTTATAATCTTGTGTTTTGCAAAAAAGTTATTAAAAATATTTTTAATAAAATATCTCAACCTAATTTGTTCTGAAAAATTATGTATTTTTGATATTAAATTTACACCTAAAATGTTTAGTAAAGGACAATTGATTTTCGCTTCATTTTTCATCCTGATTTTCACCCTTTTAATGATTTGGAGTTACAGAAAAGATATTAAAATTCATAAAAAATATTATAAAAAAACATATCTTGTAGTTATAGGAATGTTTTTAATTATTGCCATTTTCATTCTAATTACTTTCTCTTTACATTAAAAAACATCATTCGAATTTCAATTTTTAAGCATATTTGTTCTAAATTTAAGTACCTAATTCAAAATACGTACTCATGAGAACTATAAAATACATTTCAATTTTAATATTGGTTATTATAATTGGAGTATCCATTTACATTGCAACTATTGATGGTAACTATGATATAAAACAAACCAGGACTATAAAAGCACCGGTTGAAATTGTTTTTAACGAAATTAACGATTTTAAAAATTGGCAAAATTGGGGACCTTGGTATGAAACAGATTCAACAATTATTGCATCATTTGATGAAGTTACTTCAGGAGTTGGTGCATCTTATTCTTGGACTGGAAAAGATGGTGTTGGCTCTATGAAAACAATATCTCTAATTCCAAATAAAGAACTTATTCAACAAATTGACTTTGGTACTGGAAGTACACCTGAAGTTTATTGGCAGTTAAACAAAGTTGATAATGAAACTGAAATTACTTGGGGAATGAAAGGGAAAAGCAGTTTTGGTGAAAAAGCTTATTGGTTATATAAAGGTGGAATTGAGAAAAATATGACTCCAATGTACACGAGAGGACTTGAATTATTAGACAGCTATTTACAAAAGGAAATGGTAAAGTATTCTATTGAATCTAAAGGTATTGTAGATTACGGTGGTGGTTTTTATTTATACCAAACAACTTCTAGTAAAATGGAAGAACTTGATGAAAAAATGGGGAAAATGTTTTCAGCAATTTTAACCTATATGAATAAGAACAGTCTTGAACCCTCAGGAAAACCATTTTCCATTAACCATAAATGGGATGAAGAAAACAACACCACCATGTTTTCAACTTGTATTCCTGTAAAAGAGCGCATCATTACTAGTGGAGATGTTTTAACGGGATTTTTAAAACCTCAAAAAACTTTTAAAACGATACTTAAAGGCGACTATAAATTCTTATATGAAGCTTGGGAAAGTGCTTACAAAAATTTAATTGAACAAGGTTTTACAGAAATTGAAGGAAGTGAGCCTTTTGAAGTTTATACTGTAAGTACGCATGAAAATATAAATCCGGCTGAATGGATTACTGAAATTTATATACCTGTCAATTAGTTTTGAGTTTTGAGTTTTGAGCAAAATTAAAAAATCGTTAATCTAAAATATCAAACTATACTTCGTGATATCGAAAACATTCTGTAATGTGGTCATTTACCATTCCTGTTGCTTGAATATGAGCATATATAACTGTTGAGCCAACAAATTTAAATCCGCGTTTTTTTAAATCTTTAGAAATCTCATCAGAAAGTTTTGTTGTAGCAGGAAGTTCTTTTAAATATTTCCATTTGTTTATTATAGGTTTTCCCTTTGTAAAACTCCAAATATATGTTGAAAATGAACCAAACTCTTTTTGAATTTCCATAAATGCAACTGCATTTGAAATAGTTGCTTTTATCTTCAATTTATTTCTAATAATACCGGCATCTTGTAGTAATTCTTCAAATTTAGCTTCATTATAATTTGCAATTTTTTTATAATTAAATTGATCAAATGCTTTTCTGAAATTTTCTCGTTTTCTTAATATGGTAATCCAACTTAAACCAGCCTGAAAAGTTTCTAAGATCAAAAACTCAAATAATTTTGCATCATCATAAAGAGGCACTCCCCATTCTGTGTCATGATATTCCATATAAAGAGGGTCGTTTCCACACCAAGCACAACGTATTTTATTCATTCTAAAAGTATTTTGCTTCACAAGTTAAATAAAAATTTTACAAGTAAAAACTGGAATAATTTTTGTACATTTAATTAACTCAAAACCAATTGATTATGAAAATTATTTTTTATTATTTAGCCGTCATCTTATTTATTGTTAGTTGTAATTCAACAAACAAAACAGTAACAACAAATACTTCAAATATTCCTGAAAACGCAGTTAGAATTGCAAATGACAGCTTGGAATATGAAATAATTATTATAGATATTGGCTTTGAAACTTATTTATATTCAATTGCAAAACCTTCTCATTTTTATTCAAAAGAGTATTATGAAATTAAAAATAAATTTTATGTTACCGAATGGAATATTAGGGCAAGAAACCCATTAAGATACAATCCAAACATTTATGAAAATGTGATAGATTATGATTTTAGTATTGATTATGGTTTAGATGTAAATTATAAACTATACAACTATTTTAAATTTGTAGAATACAAATACAAACAGACTTTTTAGCTATTCTTCAACAGCCTCATCATCAAAATCTTCACCAGCATCTTCTGATAATGTGAAGCGCAATATTAAATAACCACAAACACCAGCAACCAACGAACCGATAATAATTCCCATTTTTGCAGCCGCCACTAAATTCTCTTCAACATACGCTAAATTGGCAATAAATAATGACATGGTAAATCCTAGTCCACCTAAAAAACTAACTCCTAGCAATTGTTTAAAATTTACATTTTCGGGTAAATCGGCCAATTTAAGTTTTATTGCAATAGTTGATAAAAGCATAATTCCAATGGTATTTCCAAAAACCAAAGCCAACGCAATATTCATACTTATATGACCTAAATCTCCTAAACCATCTAAACTTAAAACCACACCTGCATTTGCAAGTGCAAAAATGGGCATAATAACATACGAAACCCATCCGTGTAAAGTATGTTCCAAATTTTGAAGGGGTGAATTTACTTTATCGGTTAAATTTTCCATTGAATTTACGGCATGAATTTGATCTAAACTTAATAATTCATCAGATATAGGTTTGCTAGATCTAAAAATATTAAATTGTTCAGAAACTAATTTCACATATTGCTTTATATCAACTTTCCGCTGAATTGGAATTGTAAATGCCATTAAAATACCTGCAATTGTTGGATGCACACCACTCTTTAAAAATAACAACCACACTATACAACCTACTAAGAAAAATAAATATTTCGAATATAAATTTCTATAACTTAAAAAAGCCACAAAAGCGTAAATAAGCATTGCATAGCCTAACAATTCCCATTGAATATTAGAACTATAAAAAATGGCGATTACAATTACAGCACCAATATCATCTACAATAGCAAACGCTGTTAAAAAAATCTTTAGCCCTAATGGGACCCTTTTTCCTAATAAAGTTAAAATTCCTAAAGTAAAAGCAATATCGGTTGCCATTGGAATTCCCCAGCCATCAGCACCTGCTTTTCCAGAATTTAAAAATAAGAATATAGCTACTGGAAATAACATTCCACCTATTGCAGCAAAAATTGGTAATGAAGCTTTTCGGAGTGTGGTTAGTTCTCCCGCTAAAATTTCTCTTTTAACCTCTAAACCAATTACAAAAAAGAAAATAGCCATTAATCCATCATTAATCCATAATATCAAAGGTTTTGAAAGATAAAGGCTGTTATCAGCAAAACCAATTGTAAATTTTTGGTACCAAAAGTCTTCATACAAATAACCATAAGAAGAATTTGCCCAAAGCACTGCAAAAATTGAAACGGCAAAAAGAATAATACTGGATGAAGTTTCTAATTGAATAAATTTTTTTAATGGGTCACTTATACGTCTCATATTGCTTTTTTTTGATGAAGAAAAAATAAAATTTTATCAAAAATAGACAAAAAAGCCTCCATAAAGGAGGCTTTTGAAAATTTTGTATATACTTATTTATAATTGAGGACCTGATTCTATTAAAGATCTTCCTTCTTCAGTATCGCAGTATTGCTCGAAGTTTTTAATATACAGCGCAGCTAATTTTTTAGCCTTCACTTCCCATTCTTTAGCATCTTTGTAAGTATTTCTTGGGTCTAAGATATCGCTAACATTTGGTAATGCTTTAGGAGCTGTTAAGTTTAGAAATGGTATTTTAATAGTCTCTGCTTTTTCAATAGAACCATCTAAAATAGCATCAATAATTGCACGAGTATTTTTTAAAGAAATTCTCTTTCCTGTACCATTCCAACCTGTATTTACCAAGTATGCTTTCGCATTATGTTGTTTCATTTTTTCAACCAATGTTTTAGAATACATTGTTGGCTTTAAAGTTAAAAATGCTTCACCAAAAGCTGGAGAAAATGATGGTTGAGGCTCAGTAATACCTCTTTCTGTACCAGCTAATTTAGAAGTAAATCCACATAAGAAGTGGTATTGAGCTTGATCTTCATTCAAAATTGAAACTGGAGGCAACACACCAAAAGCATCTGCCGATAAATAAATAATTTTACTTGCGTGACCTGCTTTAGAAGGAAGAACAATTTTATTAATATTATGAATTGGATAAGAAACTCTAGAGTTTTCAGTAATTGAATGATCATAATAATCTACTTCACCATATTCATTTACAACTACATTTTCTAACAATGCATCTCTTTTAATTGCATTCCAAATATCTGGTTCATTTTCTTCACTTAAATCAATCACTTTTGCGTAACATCCGCCTTCAAAATTGAACACGCCATTATCATCCCATCCGTGCTCATCATCACCTATTAAATAACGCTTTGGATCTGCAGAAAGCGTTGTTTTACCTGTGCCAGACAAACCAAAAAATACAGCAACATCACCTTTTTCGCCTACATTAGCTGAACAGTGCATAGAAGCCATTCCTCTTAATGGTAAATAGTAGTTCATTATAGAGAACATTCCTTTTTTCATTTCACCACCATACCAAGTACCTCCAATAATTTGAATTTTTTCAGTTAGGTTAAAAACCACAAAATTTTCAGAATTTAATCCTTGTGCTTTCCAGTTTGAGTTAACCGTTTTTGAACCGTTCATGACAATAAAATCAGGTTTGCCAAAATTTTCTAATTCGTATACAGAAGGTCTTATAAACATATTGGTTACAAAATGAGCTTGCCAAGCAACTTCCATCACAAAACGCACTTTTAAACGAGTGTCTTTGTTGGTACCACAAAAAGCATCAACAACATATATTTTTTTGGATGTAGAGAGTTGATTTAAAACCAATTCTTTGAGGTCTTGATAAATTTCATTTGTTGTTGGCATATTTACTTTGCCCCAATCTATAGTATCTTTAGTAACATTATCTTCAACAATATATCTATCTTTTGGTGAGCGACCTGTAAAAATTCCTGTTTTTACAGCTACTGCACCACTTTCAGTTTGAGCTCCTTTTTCGAAACCCTTTCTGTAAGGTGAAACTTCTGCTTTGTATAATTCTTCATAAGAAGGGTTATATGATACTTCTTGATACCCTGTAATTCCTAGATCATGTAACTCTTGAATAATTTTAATGTTTTTCATATTTGTAACTTTAAAATGTTTATTTGTAATCTTTTTGTTTATTTCAACTTCAAATTTACGCATAATTTATAACCATTAATACTGATATTTATCAGTAATTAGAATTATCTACTAAAACGTTTTAAAAACGCTACTTCTTGTTTATCAGATGTTTGACTTTTTATATTTTTTATACTTCTGAAACGAAATCGTTTTCGTAAGTAGGTAAAAATATAGTTATTTATTAAAGCGACCAAAATAATTCTTTGCCTTTTTTAATAAATATCATGTTGTTTTATTTTTTAAAAAATTGATGCCCAGTTTCAACCAACCCAAAATTAATAACAAACCTCCAATAGGTGTTACAAACCAAATGCTTTTTGCATCAACACCTAATGTTATTGCATAAATTGAACCTGAAAAAAATAGAATACCAACAAAAAATAAATAGCTTATCGTGTTTTTAATTTTTAATGAAAATTTAGAATAGGTATTCACAAAAAGCAATACAATAACATGGTACATTTGGTATTTTACAGCAGTCTCAAAACTTTTTAACTCTTCAATACTTAACATATCTTTTAATGCATGAGCTCCAAAAGCTCCCAAAATAATTGTAAAAGCACCTATAAATGAAGTAATCACTAAATTTTTATTCATTTTGTTATAAATTTATTTTGCAAAAGTAAAATTATTTGATCCATTCTAAAACAATATTTATTATATTTAACGTTAGTTCGATGTAAGAAACAGTTATACAGCCAAAATATTTACTAAGTTTCTGTTTCTTTTGTCATTCCTGCGTAAGCAGGAATCCATAGAATGTTTAGTTTAGATTCCTGCCTACGCAGGAATGACAGTGATTTTAAAATTCATAAGCCTTTAATAATCAGTGACTTTTATGTCAAACTCACGTTATTTAGATAAAAATAATTAATTATGGAAAGAGGTACAAACACATTAGTTACAGTATTAACATCTAGTTTGATACATGAAATTCATATAGCAAAAACCATATTAGCAAGTTATGAAATACCGAGTTATATTTTTGATGAAAATATCATGTCAACAATAGGAACCGCTTTTGTTGAAGGTTATAAATTGAAAGTGAACTCTTTAGATTTAAAAAAAGCCACTGAAATTTTAGATGACCTTAATTCCGATAATAATTAATTAAAATTACATAAAAATCCACTTTTAAATTTGTATTTTCGTGTACTGAGTTAATTCTTAAAAACATGAAAATACGGAATATTTTAGTGATTGGTGCTGGCCGATCATCGTCATCATTGCTTACCTATTTACTTACAAAATCTTCTTCTGAAAAATTGCATATAACGATTGCCGATTTGAATTTAGAACTCGCTAAAAGCATTGTTCAAAACCATGAGAATTGCTCTTTTTTAGTTCTTGATATTTTTAATGAAACCGATAGGAAAAAAGCTATAAAAAATGCTGATATTGTTGTTTCAATGCTTCCTGCACATCTACATTTAAATGTTGCTAAAGACTGTTTAGCATTTGAGAAAAATATGGTAACTGCTTCCTATATTTCAAATGATATGAATCTTTTAAATGATGAAGTTGTTAAAAAAGGACTCATTTTTATGAATGAAATTGGTTTAGATCCTGGAATTGACCATATGAGCGCAATGAAAGTAATAGATTCTATAAGAGATAAAGGCGGAAAAATGTTGCTTTTTGAATCTTTTACAGGCGGTTTGGTAGCTCCTGAATGCGATGATAATTTATGGAATTATAAATTTACATGGAATCCTAGAAATGTGGTTTTGGCTGGACAAGGAGGTGCTGCAAAATTTCTACAAGAAGGCACTTACAAATACATTCCTTATCATAAATTATTTAGACGCACTGAAATTTTAAATATTGAAGGCTATGGGAAATTTGAGGGTTATGCCAATAGAGATTCTTTAAAATACAAAAGTGTTTATGGATTAGATAATATATTAACACTTTATAGAGGAACTATTAGACGCGTTGGATATTCTAGAGCTTGGAATATTTTTGTGCAATTAGGAATGACTGATGATAGTTATACTATTGAAGACTCTGAACATATGAGTTATCGTGACTTTACAAATTCTTTTCTGGCATACAATCCGTTTGATTCAGTTGAACTTAAGTTACGGTCTTATTTAAAAATTGATCAGGATGATGTAGTTTGGGAAAAATTGGAAGAAATTGATATTTTTAATAAAACCAAAAAAGTAGAACTAAAAAATGCAACACCCGCTCAGATTCTTGAGAAAATCTTAAAAGATAGCTGGACTCTAAAAGAAAATGATAAAGATATGATTGTGATGCAACATCTTTTTGGGTATGAGCTAAATGAAAAAAAGGAACAAATAAAAAGCAGTATGGTTTGTTTGGGAGAAAATCAAACTTATACTGCAATGGCAAAAACTGTTGGTTTGCCTGTTGCAATAGCGACCTTAAAAATATTAAATAGTGAAATCACAACACCTGGAGTTCAGCTGCCTATAAATAAAGAGGTTTATAATCCTATTTTAAAAGAACTGGAAGAAAATGGTATTATTTTTAAGGAAGAAAAAGTGCCTTATTTAGGGTATAATCCTGAAAATGTAAATGGATAAACATTTTATTTTGTGTTATTTTGATTTAATAATGCGTTATCTTTAGTTCATAAAAGCCCTAAAGATGAATAAAAAAATAACATTCTGGCTAAGTTGTTTAATCGCTTTATTAATTAGTCTAAGTCCATTTCTATTATATATTCATACATTAATTCCTGTTGATGTCGAAAACATGAAACATTTTTTGGAGTTATAAAAGATGGTGGATTAGGAAAAACTTATCAATATATCTTCAGGCATTAGATTTAAAAAAGGAAATGGATGCTTTAATTGAAAAACCTAAACTATAGATTATTATTCTATTTTTAAATAAAAATCTTGAACCAACTTTTTATATTCTGAAGTATAAATATGACGTTCTATCTCAATAACTAATTCATTTATTTCAATTGATTTTTCAAGAAAAGAAAATTGCAATAAACTCCTTTTTATCGGTGCGTTTATGGTTCCTTTAACTCTGGTTATCCTATAAGGAACTAATTTATTTTCTTTAGCTATACTCATAAAATTATCCTCTGCAGAATAAGGAATCACAAATGCGGCTGTTCCGTTTTCTGATAATAACTTAGAAGTTCCTTCCAACAAATCTGAATATGGCAAACTCTCGGCGTGTCTTGCCATAGCTCTATTTTCAGAAAGCTCTTTAAAAGTTGAAGTGTAAAATGGTGGGTTTGAGATTATTAAATCGTAGTTATCTTCAATTTCTTCCACAAATTCTTGCAATGAAGCATGATAACAAAACAATCGATCACCCCAGTCACTTTGCTCAAAATTTTCGACGGTTTGTTCAAAAGCATCATTGTTTAGTTCAACAGCGTCAATAATTTCAGCTTCACTCCTTTGAGCCATCATTAATCCAATTAAACCAGTTCCTGCACCAATATCTAAAACATTAAAAACATCAGAATTAATGTGAACCCAAGCGCCCAACAAAACTCCATCAGTACCTACTTTCATAGCTGTTTTATCTTGTTGAATAGTAAATTGTTTAAATTGGAATGGTTTACTCATGTAAATTAATAACTTGAAGCAATTTTCGCAGAGAGGAAGGGATTCGAACCC
>Ga0209231_1000850_pt1 | contig 13954 bp, 15 predicted proteins | sample Deesub45470m_DNA_FD_188086 | JGI IMG/M metagenome (GOLD analysis project Ga0209231, IMG submission 188086) | Deep subsurface microbial communities from North Pacific Ocean - 450_OLKR46/470m Metagenome (SPAdes) (version 2) | ecosystem: Environmental > Terrestrial > Deep subsurface > Unclassified ... | reverse complement strand
GGCGCAGGGCCTGCCGCCGTCGCCCGCCGATGCGCCGGGACGCTGGCGCGCGTTGCAGCGGCGCGGCAAACGGCTTTCGGTGGTGCGCCTCGCCAAGGCGAGCTTCACCTATGCGGGCGGAATCGATTATCTCGCCTGGAAAATCAATCGCCATGCCGGGACGGCGATCACCATCAAGCCGTGGCAGCGACGCTGGCCGCTGCTGGGCGCGGTCACTCTGCTGCCTGCGCTGTTCCGTTCCGGGGCGATCCGCTGAGCGCTTGGCCCAGCGCTTGGCCCAGCGCCATCAGCGTATAGGGTTTGCGCAGCACGGCATGGCCCGCGAAATCGGCGCTTTCGGTCATGTCGCCGGCATAGCCGGTCACGAACAGCACAGGGATATGGGCATAGGCGGCGGGCAGCGCCTTGACCATTTCCGGCCCGGTCAGGTCGGGCATCAGCACGTCGCTGATGATGAGGCCGATGTCGCTATTATGGGATAGCAGCCGGGCGGCCTTCGACGGATGATCGCAGGCGATCGGCAGATGGCCAAGTTCGCCGAGCGCCGCCATCGTCTGATTGAGGACGCGCGGGTCGTCCTCTACCACCAGAATGCGGGTCGGTGGATGTTCGACGGCGGTTTGGGCGGTTTGTGCCTGTTGGCCGAGCGCATCGGCGGCGTCGCCGGTGCGGCGGGGCATGTAGAGATGGACGCTGGTGCCTTCGCCCGGATGCGAGTCGATGCGGATTTCGCCCTCGCACTGGCGCACGAAACCGAAAATCTGGCTGAGGCCAAGGCCGGTGCCCTTGCCTACCGGCTTGGTGGTGAAGAAGGGTTCGAACACCCGCGTCAGCACGTCGGCGCTCATGCCGCAGCCGTCGTCGGTGACGGTCAGCGTGACATAATCGCCCGCTTGGCACTCGCCAATCTCGTCCGCCGCCAGCGTCGCTCGGCCGGTGGACAGGGTCAGCTGGCCGCGCCCGTCCATCGCGTCGCGCGCATTGACGCACAGGTTCAGGATCGCATTTTCCATCTGATGCTGATCGACGAAGATGCGCCACCCTTGCGCATTTTGCGTGAAGCTGACGCGGATCTGATCGCCGATGGTGCGGTCGATCAGGTCGGCCATGCCTGATAGCAACGCATCGGGATCGACGGCGCTGGGCAGCAGCGGTTCGGCGCGGGCGAAGGCGAGCAGGCGGCGGGTGAGCGCGGAGGCGCGGCTCGCGCCCTCCATCGCATTGTCGAGATGGCGACCGGCTTCTTCGGGCTTCACCCGCATCTTGCGCTTGGCCAGTTCCAGTCCACCGACGACGACCGCCAGCATATTGTTGAAGTCATGGGCGATGCCGCCGGTCAGCTGGCCCACTGCATCCATTTTCTGCATTTGCCGCAGATGCTCTTCGGCCGCTTCGCGCTCGGTCGATTCCTGCTTCAACCGTTCATAGGCTTCGGTCAGTTCGGCGGTGCGCGCGCGGACGGCGGTGTCGAGCCGGTCGGCGCGCTCGCTTTCCGCTTCGGCCAGCCGCCGGGCATTGCGCCGGTCGGTGAGTGCATTATTGGCGAACCAGGCGGCAAAGAGGACGCAGACGAGCAGGGCAAGGCCCAGCAGGCCGGACGTGCGGCCCATCGTCTGGGTGCGGTCGCCTGCCAGCGTCACCGCCAGGCTGCGTTCGCGCAGGCGGGCATTTTCGGCCTTGATGACGATGTCGAGCAGGGCGGTGATACGCTTGAGGTCACGCGAACTGCCGGCCTGATGAAAGCGGCCGAGCGCGCCGATCTTCTGCCCATAGGTCGTGCGTAGGGCGATTTCGTTCAGCGTCTTGGTGCGGTCGTCAAAGGCCCGTTGCAGCGCCTGCACATTGCCGCGCTGCCAGCCGCTGTGGCGCGTGGCATAGTTCAGCGCCTTGAGCTGGCTGGCTGCGCCGCGCCATTGGTCCTGAAACAGGCGGCCGGTGTCGGTGTCGAGGCTGATGACATAGCGGGCCAGCGTCACTTCGGCGCGGGCGGTGCGCGCTTCGAACGCGCGGGCGAGGGCGATGATGTCGAAGCTGCGCCGCTGCTCCACCAACGCCTGCTGATGATCGCGGGTGGCGTTGCTGGCGCTATAGATGAGCGCGCCGAGTGAGCCGATCAGCAGCAGGACGAGCAGCAGCGGCAGGGCGCGGCGGGCCATGCCGCGCGCGCCGCTGCGCTCTGTGTCCGTGAAGTCGCCCTGTGCCATCGATTTTCACACTAGCCCAACCGCACCGCCAGCGAAACAACCTAGCGCAATGGTCAGGCGATGGCCCCCGTCGCCTTGCCAGCGGCTTCGAACATCTTGATGATCTGTTCGACCTGTTCGTCGCTATGCTCGGCGCACAGCGAACAGCGCAGCAGGAAGGTGCCGGTCGGGGTCGCCGGAGGGCGCGCCATATTGACGTAGAGGCCGAGTTCCAGCAGCGACTGCCAGATGGCGACGGCCTGCGCCTGATCGGTCAGGATGACCGCGATGATCGCCGATTGCGGGGTCTTGGTACCCAGCGTGAAGCCTAGGTCAGTCAGCCCCTGATGCAGCCGCTTGCTGTTCTTCCACAGATGGGCGCGCTTGTCGCTCGCATGCATCAGCTTGCGGATGCTGGTCGCGGCGGTGGCGACGACGCTGGGCGGCAGCGAGGCGGTGAAGACATAGGGGCGGCAGACGAGGCGCATGATCTCGAACTTGGGATGGTTGGAGACGCAGAAGCCGCCGACCGTGCCGACCGATTTGGAGAAGGTGCCGACGACGAAATCGATATCGTCCTCGACGCCCTGTTCTTCATAGACGCCCCGGCCATTGGGACCGAAAAAGCCCATGCCATGGGCTTCATCGACCAGGATCATGCAATTGGGATGCTGGCGGATCGCGGCGACCATCTCTGGCAGCGGGGCGATGTCGCCGAGCATCGAATAGACGCCCTCCAGCACCACGAGCTTCAGCGCATCGGCGGGCAGGCGGGCGAGGCGCTTGGCCAGATCCTCGACGCTGTTGTGGCGGAAGCGGACGATTTCGGCGTCGCCCAGGAAGCAGCCATCATAGATGGAGGCATGGCTGTCAGCGTCGAGGATGACATAATCGCCCTTGCCCGCCAGCGTCGAAATGATGCCGAGATTGGCCTGATAGCCGGTCGAAAACACCATCGCCGACGATGTGCCGTAAAATTCCTTGAGCGCCTTCTCGACTTCCGCATGGCCCTGATAAGTGCCGTTGAGGACGCGGCTGCCGGTCGTGCCAGCGCCGAACTCGTCGAGCGCCTTCTTGCCGGCGGCGACGACGTCGGGATCGAACGTCATGCCCATATAATTATAGGTGCCGAGCAGGATGGTTTCCTTGCCTTTGATGATCGCGCGGGTGGGCGAGAGCACCTGGTCCATCACGATCGAGAAGGGATCGCGCACGCCGGTCGCGAGCAGCGCTTCGCGCTCCGCGATCAGGGGATCGAATTTGGAAAACAGGTCGCGCGTGGGGGTGAGCGTTGCGGCGTCGGTCATGATTAAAATCCGTCTTGGTCAAACCTCCGTTCGGTTCGAGCGTGTCGAGAACGAGGTGCCTTGTTCTCGACACGCTCGAACCGAACGGAGGGAGGGGAGGGCGCTTAGCCCTTCAGCTTCGCTACCGCGTCCACCAGCTGGCCGACCGTTTCGATCTCCGCCTGCATGTTCATGGTGATGAGGATGTCGAATTCATCCTCGATGGCGGCGACGAAATCCATCACGGTCAGGCTGTCCCATTCCAGGTCGCCTGCAAAACTGGTGGTTTCGGTGAGGTCCACGCCCTTTTTGTTGAAGGGAGCGATCTGCGCCGCGACGCTGTCGAAAATTTCGGTGCGATCCGTCATTCTGGTCATTCTTTCCGTGAAAGCACGGCTTTTGCCGCCCGTGACCGCTCTTTGGCAAGGGAATAAGGCGGCAATCGGGCAGCATCGCGCCCGGAAATTGCGCGAGGGGCGCGGCGCTTAGCGGAAATTGTCGGCGTAGGCCTGCAATTTCAGTGTCTTGGGTGGGGTGGGGATGACGGTGTAGGCGATCCCCTGCTTTTGGGCATAGGCAATGGCGGCTTCCTGCGACGGGAAGCTGAGCTTCAATTGCTGCTGCGTGTCGCCTGATCCTGCCCATCCGGTCAGGGGGTCAGGCGTCTTGGCTTGCGCGGGCGCATAGTCCAGCACCCATTTATGGGTCAGCGCCTTGCCCGACTGCATGGCATTTTTCTGGATCTGATAGATGCGCGCGTTCATCGCGAAGGACTCCGGTAAATCGTCCTGCTGCGTTGCACCACGGAGCGCGCGCAAGTCAAGACTTGCGGCGGGCATCTGCATTTTTGGTGCGCAATGTGGCGCTGGCGGCGGTGGGATCATCGGGCCAGGGGTGACGCGGGTAGCGGCCGCGCATTTCCTTGGCGACATCGCGCCAGTTGCCCGCCCAGAAGCCCGGCAGGTCGCGGGTGGTCTGGATCGGGCGGCCGGCGGGCGAGGTAAGCGAGAGGACCAAGGGAATGCGTTGATTGCCGACGGTGGGATGATCGGCGAGGCCATAGAGCGCCTGGACCCGCAATTCGACGCGCGGGCCGCCTTCGGCCGCATAGTCGATCGCGTGGGTGCTGCCTGCGGGGGAACGAAAATCGGGTGGGGCGAGGCGGTCGAGCTGTTGCTTGCCATCCCAGCCGATAAGGCCTTCCAGTATGGCGGACAGATGCGCGCGGTCGATATCGGGCAGGCGGCGCCTGCCCGACAGGAGTGGGGGGAGCCAGTCGTCGAGGCTGGCGAGCAGCGCTTCGTCGGATAGTTCTGCGATCCCGGCGAAATCGGCGCGCATCCGCAGCGACCGGGCGGCTTCCGACCAGGGGAGGAGGGCAAGGCCGCCTTGTCGCACGCCATCGATCAGCGCGGCGACGACGGCGTCGGGATCGGGGCTGTCGTCGGAGCCGGAGGAGAGGCGCACCGCGCCCAAGCGGCGTTCGCGCAACGCTTCGATCCCACCATTGGCGGCACGAAAGCGGACGGTACGGGTCGTCGCGATCCGGTCTGGGAAGAGGGCCAGCACCGCTTCTTCGCTGATCGGCGCGGCGGACAGGATGCGCGCGCCCGCCGCGCTGCCCTGCACTTCGCCCACGGCCAGCCATGGTTCGCGGGCGAGGGGCGAGAGCGGGTCGAGCCGGAAGCCGCGTCCGCCAACGCTGGTCCAGTCCGCGCCGTCGGCGGAGCGGCGTTTCGATACACGATCGGGGAAGGCGAGGGCGAGGCAGAGGCCGACATGGTGGTCGATAGAAGTAGCACCCACCCCAACCCCTCCCTTTGAAGGGAGGGGCTTAAGAAGGTTCGCCCATCTCTTTGCCAAGGCGCGTCCCGCGTCGGCGCGTTTGCCGGTTTCGCGGTGCCAGCGCTGGAGGCGCTGCGTCAAGTCGGTGTCTTGGCCGCCGATGCCGCGTTCGCCGAGCAGGACGGCGATTTCAGCGGCGGTCTGTCCGAGGCCCATTTCTCCCGCGCGCACCAGCATATGGGCGATGCGCGGGCTGAGCGGCAGTTTCGCCAGCGCCTTGCCATGGGCGGTGATGCGGCCGTCGGCATCGAGCGCTTCCAAGGTGGTCAGGCGGGTGCGCGCTTCGGACAAGGCGGCGGGCGGCGGGGGATCGAGCCAGCGCAGCGTCGCGGGATCGTTCACGCCCCAGAGCGCGCAGTCGAGCAATAGGCTGGAGAGGTCGCTTTCCAATATTTCCGGCGGGTCGAAGGGGGGCATCCCCGCGCTCGCAGCGGCTTCCCACAGGCGGTAGGCGACGCCGGGCCGCTGGCGCGCGGCGCGACCGGCGCGCTGGGTAGCCGATGCCTGGCTGGCGCGTTCGGTGACGAGGCGGGTGACGCCTGCCGCCCGATCATAGCGGGGGCGACGGGCGAGGCCGCTATCGACCACGATCCACACGCCGTCGATGGTCAGGCTGGTTTCGGCGATGGACGTGGCGAGAATGACCTTCCGCGTGCCGGAGCGGGAGGGGCGGATCGCGGCGCGCTGGGCTGCCGGATCGAGCGAGCCGTGCAGCAGATGGACGTCGAACGGGCCGCCTTCGATCCGCTCCGCCGTCCGTTCGATCTCGCGCACGCCGGGCAGGAAGGCGAGCAGGTCGCCGTCGCCTTCCTCGCTGATCGCGCGGCGGATGGCGGCGGCCATTTCATCCTCGATCCGCTTTTCGGCGTTGCGACCGATATGGCGCAGGTCCAGCGGCTGGATGCGGCCCTCGCTCTCGATCACTGGCGCGTCGCCCAGCAGGGCGGCGAAGCGCGCGCCGTCGAGCGTGGCGGACATGGGCAGGATGCGCAGATCGGGGCGCAAGGCTTCCTGGGCGTCAAGCGCGAGGGCGAGGCCGAAATCGCTGTCGAGGCTGCGTTCATGGACCTCGTCGAACAGCACCGCCGATATGCCCGCCAGTTCCGGGTCGTCCTGAATGCGCCGGACGAAGATGCCTTCGGTCAGCACAAGCAGGCGGGTGCGGGCCGATTGCTTGCTGTCCATCCGCGTCGCATAGCCGACCGTGCCGCCGGGCTGTTCGCCCAGCATTTCGGCGATCCGCTCGGCTGCGGCACGGGCGGCGAGGCGGCGGGGGGAGAGCAGCAGCACCTGTCCGCTGCACCAGGGCTGGTCGAGCAGGGCGGGGGCCACCGCCGTCGTCTTGCCCGCGCCAGGCGGGGCGACCAGCACGGCGTTGCTGCCGGTGCGGAGCGCAGCCAGCAGGTCGGGCAGGACATCGTGGATCGGCAGGGCGGTCATGGCCGTTCCATCGGGCCATTTGGCGCTGTGGGCAAGATCAAGTGAACAGGTAGATGTGGATCGGGTTTTTGGGGTCGATCAGCATCTTGGTGGTCAGCGCGAGCGACATGATGATCAGCAACGGCTTGATGAGCGTGGAGCCAAAGCGCATCGCGAGGTGCGAGCCGATCTGGCCGCCGATGATGCTGCCGATCGCCATGGTGAGGCCCGCGATCCACAGCACATGGCCGCCCGCGACCATGGTGAGCAGGCCCGCGACATTGCTGGCGAAATTGGCGGCTTTCGTCTGCGCGGTGGCGCGCAGGATCGACAGGCCGCCCAGCGCCAGGAAGATAGTGGTGTAGAAAGCGCCTGCGCCCGGCCCGAAGAAGCCGTCATAAAAGCCGATGACGCCGACAAGGCCACTGAGCGCCCAGATGCCGACGCGGGCGTGCCTGTCTGCGTCGCCGAGCTTTGGTGAGAAGGTGAAATAAGCCGCGATGATGATCAGCAGCGCGGGCATGAGTCCCGCCAGGATCGAGGGATCGACTCGTTGCAGCAGCCACGCGCCGCCGACCGAGCCGATAAAGGCGGCGATCACCGGGCCTTTATAGGTTTTGAGGTCCATATGCCCGCGCCGGGCATAGGCAAGGCACGCGCCGAAGGTGCCGAAACAGCTTTGCAGCTTGTTGGTCGCGACCGCCTGCACCGGGGGAATACCCGCCGCCATCAGCGCAGGCAGGGTGATAAGCCCACCGCCGCCTGCCATCGCATCGATACAGCCAGCCATCAGCGCGGCGGCCATGAGGAAAGCGATGGTTTCGGGGGTCAGGATCATGGGCTGTTTGGCCTGTCCGCCTCATCCCGTTCGGGCTGAGCCTGTCGAAGCCCTGTACTTTCTCAAGGAAGGCCCTTCGACAAGCTCAGGGCGAACGGGGTGTGTTGGGTTGGACGAAATACAGGCCCGAACCCTCAATAGGCGCGCAAGGTCGCGAACTCTACCGCTTCGGTCAGCGCGGCCTTGGCCTTGCCATTGTCGAACATGCCGAGCGCATCGATCGCGCGCTGGCCATAATGGCGCGCGCGGGCGAGGGTGTCGGCGATCGCGCCGGTGCGGCGGAGCAGGCCAGTGGCATGGGCGAGATCGTCGTCGCTGATCTTGTGGCCCGCAATTGCCGCTTTCCAGAAAGCGCGATCTTCGTCGCCGCCGCGCGCATAAGCGAGGATGACGGGGAGCGTCACCTTGCCATCGCGGAAATCGTCGCCCGCATCCTTGCCCATGGTCGCGCCATCCGACTCATAGTCGATCGCGTCGTCGATCAGCTGGAAGGCTATCCCTAAGTTGCGGCCATAGACGTCGAGCGCATGCTCCTCCTTGTCATCGCGGTCGGCGACCACGGCGGAGATGCGGCAGGCGGCAGCGAAGAGCGCGGCGGTCTTGGCGCCGATAATGTCGAGATAATGATCTTCGCTGGTGTCGATGTTGCGCTGGGCGGTCAATTGGTTGACTTCGCCCTCTGCGATCACGGCGGAGGCGTTGGCGAGGATTTTCAACACCTTGAGCGATTCCGCCTCGACCATCAGCTCAAAGGAGCGGGAGAAGAGGAAGTCGCCGACCAGTACGCTGGCGCTGTTGCCCCAGATGATGTTGGCGGTCTTGCGGCCCCGGCGCAGGCCAGAGCCATCGACGACATCGTCGTGTAGCAAGGTGGCGGTGTGGATGAATTCGACGGCGGCGGCCAGCTTGTAATGGCGCGACCCGGCGTAACCGACCAGGTCGGCGCAGGCGAGCGTCAGCATCGGCCGCAACCGCTTGCCGCCGCCTGCGATCAGATGCCCTGCCAGTTCCGGGATCAACGGAATGCGCGATTGCATCCGATCCAGAATCACGGCGTTGACCTGGTTCATGCCGTCGGCAACCAGATTCATGATGGGGGCCAGCGATGGCGCGCTCTTGGCGCGGCCGATCGGGTGGACGTTACCGGGGGCGGGTGCTGTCATGACAAGCGCCATGTGGCGGTGCAAAAAGCTAAAGGCAAGCGGGAATAGCTTGCCTGTAGGGCCATATGGCGCAAAAAGCCCGCGAGTGGAACCAAAGGAGCATCCCGTGACCGACATGCTGCAACGCTATCGCGAAAGCATCGACAATATCGACGCAGCGCTGGTGTTCATGCTGGCCGAACGGTTCAAGGTGACGCAGGCGGTGGGTGAATATAAGGCGACCCATGCATTGCCCCCCGCCGATCCGGGGCGGGAGGAGCGGCAGGTTGCCCGGCTGCGGCAACTGGCGCTCGATGCGAAGCTGGACCCCGATTTCACCGAGAAATTCCTGCGCTTCATTATCGACGAAGTGATCCGCCATCATGAGCAGTTGCGGGACGGCTGATCAGGCCGGTTCGGCGGGAACAGCCTTAGGTCGTTGAGAACGGCCGAGCAGGACGCCGCCGAGCGCGAGGGCGAAGCCGATCAACTGGATCGGGCCGAGCCGTTCGTTGAACAGCAGCCAGGCTTCGATCGCGGCGAGTGGGGGCACGAGCAGCAGCAGCATCGACATGGCGGTCGGTCCTTGATGCCGCACCAGCCACACAAGCAGGCTGAGGCCCGCGGCGGACAGGCCGAAGATTGACCAGCCAAGGCCGAGCCACAGGACCGGGTCATTGTCCCAACGCCATTCGCCCACGATCAGGGTCGCAGCGATGGCGACCAGCGCGCCGCCCGCATTCTGGACTGTGCCCGAAATCAGGATCGGGTCGCCCGCAATCGCGCCGCGCTGAATGAGCGTGCCGCCGGTCATGCCGATGACGGCGACGATGCCCGCGACCGCCGGGATCAGGCTGATTGACCCCGCGCCACTGCGCAGGATGATGGGCAGGAGGACGCAGGCGACGCCTATGATGGCGATGGCGAGGCCAGTCCAGGCGCGGGCGGGCAGCCGATCGCCCAACAGCGCCACGCTGGCGACGGCGACCATCAGCGGCTGGAGCGATCCGAGCAGCGACATGACGGCTGCGGGCATACCATGGCTGACCGCCCACCAACTGACCGTCAGGTAGACGCCATGCAACATCGCGCCAGCGCCGAGATGCAGGGCGAGCCGCCGCCCGCGCGGCAACGCCTGCCGAGCGTAGAGCGCTGCGCCGCCGAGCAGCAGGCTCGTGAGGGTGAGGCGGATCGCCAGCACCAGCTCCGGCGCGCCATGGGGCACGACGGCACGCGCGACGATGAAGCCGGTGGACCAGATGAGGACGAACAGGATCGAGGCAGCCAGCGCGAACATGACGCGCCTTTGGCGCAACCGCAGGATAATGTCGAGCGAGCGCAGGACGGAAATGGGCGCGCCCTAAGTCGTCCATTTTCCTCCAACGCGATAATGGCGACGGGGACTATCGGCCGGTCTGGGGCATCCAGATCAGGGGCGATGGCGGCGGGTTGCAGGCACGCGGCGCCTTGGGTGTGCAGGTGCGGGCGCGATCCCGGTTCGATTTTTGCGCATACCAGTGGAGTTGCCCCTGCGCGGGGCCGCTTACGCCATTCTGGCGGACGGTTGTCGAGAGGGTCGTGGCGTCGTCCAGGCCCTTGGGGATAGCGATGGCAGCTGCCTTGGCAGGTGTGCGGGCGGAAGCGAGCATCGGGGCGCGCCACGGTGCGGTATCGAGTGTCGCCGGATCGAGCGCTAGTTCCTGGCGATCCTTGGCTGATGGCACAGCCCGGACATGCATGGTTCCACCGCGGCCCTCTTCGTCGATGAATGTGGCCGACGGCAGGTTGGGGATGGAGCCGCCACCTTTAATTTCGCTTCGCGAACGGGCCGTCGCAATCGATTTCGACACCCAGCCGCGTCCGTCGTAGCGGGCGGCGAACACGGCATTGCGGCCCCCGTCGCCATATTTGGTGTAGAGGATGAGGGGCTGGCCCGATGGCGCAATCGCGATCTTCGCGTTGTTGACCAGGCCCTTGCCTTCGCCAGGCGCATCGACGCGCTGCATGGTTCCGGGTGCCAACGGCCCAGTCGCGCTTTTGCCCCCGCTGCCGACCCACCAGGACCGGAAATCGGCGGTAGAGGCGTAGGTCACCGCAAAGTTGGTGGCGACGTCCGACGTGCGGCGCCAAACCACCGCGACATGGAACCGGCCGGTCGAATCCTGGACGAAATCGCTGGGATAGGCGCTTACCGGGCCTTTTTCGTCCCGGTTGGCAAAGAGCGCGCCGAGATGCTGCCATTGGCCGTCCTGCCATCGGTTCAACCGCCATATGCCGTTGCCCGAACTTCCGTCGCGATAGAGAAAGAGCAGGTTGCCCCGATTATCCTGCATGAAACGCGGATAGGTAACCGCCTTTTCATTCCGGCCGGTCATGGGTAGAAGCCGCAGCTTGCCAAGGTCGTTGACCGGGCCACGCGCATAGACGAGCGCGCTGTCATGCATGTTGCCCGACACATGGATCTGGTCGTTGCGGTCGATGGCGACGACCAGCGCATTATGCGCGTCCCAGCCAGCGAAACGCGACTCCAGCCTTTGGCTGCACCGTTTGCCGGAGCGTGGATCATAGCTCGCGATCGTCAGATAACGTTCGGGATCATAATAAGCGACGACAAGGCGACCATCGCGGGTCGTGGCTGACCCAGCGCCTGTACTGACGCCCGCCCAGGTTTCACCCACGGTTACGCTGTTGGAGCCGGATTGCGGGCTGATCACGGCGCAGTTGGACGCCGACTGCGCGCCGGAGCCACAGGCGGCGATCGCAAAGGCGACAGCAACGGAAAGGGGGCGTAGCTGGCGCATCATGCTGTCATGTCCTTCGTGTCGTCATGGCGGTATCGTCAGGCAAACCCAGTCGATGGGCAAAGAGTTGCATCGCCGCCTTAGCGATGGCCCCTATTCCCGCCCCGCGCGGATCGCTGCGCCACCGGCGAAGGGGGTGAGGGCGACCAGCAGGAGCGAGGCGGCGGCGAGGAATTTGAGGGCTGCGCCGCTGCCGTCGCCGAGCGTGCCTGCGCCGAAGATCAGCAGCGGCACGGCGAGCGGCAGGGCGAGCAGGCCTGCCAGCGCGCCGCTCGATCGGAGGCCAGCGGTCAGCGTGGCGACGAGCAGGCCGAGCGCGGCAAGTGCAGGCGTGCCGACCAGCAGGCCGAGTTCCAGCATCCAGATTGTGCCAGCGTCGAGCTTCAGCAGCGCAGCGGCGGGCAGGGTCGCAATCAGCAGGGGTGGGCCGAAGCCCAGCCAATGGGCGATCAGGCGGGCTAGGACGACCATCTCCTCGCCGATGCCGCGCAGCGCGATCTGGTCCAATATCCCGGCGTCCCGGTCTGGTGCGATCAGGCGATCGACCGGCAACATGCTGGCGAGCAGCGCGGCGATCCACAGCATGCCGCCGCCCGTCCGCGCCAGCAGCGCGGCGTCCGGGCCGACCGCGAAGGGGTAGAGGCTGGCGACGAGCAGGAGGAAGGCGACGGGGAGCCACAGGCCACCCGATGCCCAGGCTTGCGCCAGATCGCGCCGCGCGAGCAGCCAGAGCAGCCTCATGGCGCATCTTCCATGGCGTCGGGCAGATAGTCGGCCAGTGAAAACGCCAGGGGCGTGGTCATCGGCAGCGGCTGGTGCGAGGCGGCGACGACGATGCCGCCGCTCGCCAGATGCGCGGCTACCGCTGCGCCGAGCAGGTCGGTCGAGGCGCTGTCCAGCCCGTTGCCCGGTTCGTCAAGCAGCCAGATGGGAGCATTGCTGGCGATCACCCGCGCCAGCATCGCGCGCTTGCGCTGACCGGTGGAGAGCATGCGGACCGGCACATCGGCCAAGCGCGTGAGCGCCATCGCGTCGAGCGCCGCCGACACAGCCTCCGGCTCGGCCCGGTCGAGTTGTGCCCAAAAGGCGAGCGCCGTGGCGAGGGGCAGGTCCATGTCCAGCGCGAGCCGCTCGTCGGTCAGCGCGATGCCGCCGCGCCGATCGACCGTGCCGGCAAATGCGGGGAGCAGCCCGGCGCACAGGCGCAGCAGGCTGGATTTGCCGACGCCATTGGGGCCGGTCAGCAGCGCACTTTCGCCCGGTCCCAGCGTCAGGCTGACGCCGCGAAACAGCATCCGCCCGCCGCGCAGGCAGGCGACATCGGTCAGCCGCAAGGCCGCGTCGCTCATGACCCGACCATATCCTCCAGCACATGCATGTCGAGGTCCGACAGGCCGAAATGATGGCCGATCTCGTGCACCACGACATGGGTGATCAGCGCGTCGAGCGGGACGCCGGTTTCGACCCATTCGTCGAGCAGCGGGCGACGGAACAGATGGACGGTCGGGGGGGTGTCGCCCGTCTGCGGCTCATGCCCCACGGGGCGGCCGGTATAGAGGCCGGTCAGGCCATAGGGATCGCCGATCTCCATCTCCTTCAGGATCGCCGGATCGGCAAATTCCTCGACGAACAGCACGACGTCGGACAAATGATCGCGGAAGGTTTCAGGCAGGCGCGCCAGCGCGCCAAGCGCCAGCGTCTCGATCTCCTGGATCGTGGGGGCAAAGCGGGGCGGTTGACCATGATGCGACATGGCTGCCACATAAGCCAAAGCATATTAAGAGGATAGGGACATGATTGCCACATTGACGCAAGAACAGCGCGCCGCAGCCCTGGCCGAACTGCCCGAATGGACGGTGGTGGCCGAGCCGGACGGCATCAGCCGCCGCTTCGTATTCCGCGATTTCGTCGCGGCGTTCGGTTTCATGACGCGGGTGGCGATACTGGCGGAGAAGGCCGATCATCATCCCGAATGGTCGAACGTCTATAACCGGGTGGACATTGTTCTGACCACGCATGACGCCGGTGGCCTGTCGCAGCGCGACATCGACCTGGCGCGGGCGATCGACGGGTTGTTAGTATAGCCCAGCCTGTTTCGGCATGCGCTTTTCGATCTGATCCTCATAGCTGCGCAGGGCGGCGGTGACGGACGGATCGGCGGCGTAGCGCTGGCGCAGCAGCGCCAGTTTCGTATCGGTGCCGCGACACAAAGCGGCGATATTTTCCGCGATATAGGCGCGGCGTTCGGCGTCATAGGGCTCTTCGCCCCGGAAATGGTCGCAACTGTCGCGCGACACCATGAACTCGGTGACTTCGCGCGGGAAGGGCGCGGCGCTGGCGGCGACGTCCGAAGGGGGCAGGTCGAGCGGGAAATAGGGCGCGGGCTGGGCGCGGACCGTGACGGTCGGGGAAACCCGCGCCCAGCCCGCGCCCTATTTCC
>Ga0209231_1000849_pt1 | contig 13982 bp, 12 predicted proteins | sample Deesub45470m_DNA_FD_188086 | JGI IMG/M metagenome (GOLD analysis project Ga0209231, IMG submission 188086) | Deep subsurface microbial communities from North Pacific Ocean - 450_OLKR46/470m Metagenome (SPAdes) (version 2) | ecosystem: Environmental > Terrestrial > Deep subsurface > Unclassified ... | reverse complement strand
CCTAGAAAAAGCTGTTGTCCACGAACCACACGAAAAACACGAACAGATTCAAATGCATACCGTTGTTGATGCGGTCACCCGGTGGGTGTTGCGCTGACTTTATGTAATTTATTGATTTCTTTCGTGACTTTCGTGCTTTTCGTGGATGAAAAAAGGTTTTTAGGTTGATTGCATAAGTTTACCAACCCGCCTAACGGGTGACACAACAAATCCTGACATGTATTTGAATTTGTTCGTGTTTGTTCGTGCTTTTCGTGGACAACTGCTTTTTCGAGGATTAACGGGAGGAATTATGGAAACCGCACCTGTATGGAGGCTGGACTGGGATGACAGCCTGAGCATGTACATCCCTGAAATCGATGCCGATCACCAGCGCTTTATCCTGCTGGTCAATGCGCTGAACGAGGCCATCGTCGCGCGCATGAGCATGGAAGAGATCAAGAAGCGCATGCGCGACCTTCAGGACGATGCGGTTGCGCATTTCGCCCATGAGGAGAACTTATTCAGGGAGTGGGGCTATCCGCAGGCGGACGAACACGCTTGCCTGCATGCGGAAATTATTCAGAACCTGCACCAAATCATGGATATTTTCAGCGACAGCCCCATGCCCTACGAGTGCATAGCAGCGGGACTGAAGGTCAAAGAGGTGTTGATCAACCACCTGCTGACTGAGGACACCAGGTACCGCGATTTCTATCTGGCATCCCAAAAGTGAATGCCCCCGCATTCAGTCCAGAGCAGCCGTGAGCCTCAGCGCGGCTATTCCGGCAGGGCAGGACGACCGAAGTAGTAACCCTGCGCATAATCCACCCCGATCTCGACCAGCATCTTCGCCGTTTCCGCGTCTTCGACAAATTCGGCAACGGTCTTGAGGCCGAAGCGGTGCGCCATGCTGTTGATTTGCTCGACGATGATGCGGTCGCGCTCGTCGGCAACCATGTTGCGCACGAAGCTGCCCTCTATTTTCACGTAGTCTATCGACAGGTATTTCAGATAAAGGAAGGATGAGAATCCGCTGCCAAAATCATCCAGAGCAACGGATATCTTGCTGGCGCGCAATTCTTCGAGTGCCGCCCTGACTTGAGTCAAATTGGGCAATGCCTCACGTTCGGTAATCTCCAGCACCAGCTTGTCGCAAGGCACGCCCGCATTGAGCGCCATTTCCGGTATGCCTCTAACCCACGCCAGATCGTTGAAGCTGCGCGGAAACAGATTGAAAAACAATTTTGCCTGTGGATGTTTTGCGCTGATCCTGGCGTAGTGCGCCAGGCCCTTGCGAAACACCTCACGATCGAGTTCCTTGGCCATGCCCAGTTCTTCGGCGACCTCTATGAATTCACCGGCAGGCACCATAAGCTCGCCATCGCGTATCCGCACCAGCACTTCGAAGGCGACCACCTCCTTGCTTTGCGCATCGACGATGGGTTGCAGAAAGGCCTCTATGCGACCTTCCCGCAACGCATTGCGCAGAAAGTCGCCCTGCTTGAAGACCGTCATCATGGTGCGATCTTCCAGCGACCCTGCCGTCAGCACCTGGTTTTTCCCCTGCATCTTGGCTTTGTACAGTACTACATCCATGGCCGTATAGATTTCTTCCGCTGTGCGCCCATCCTCGGGAAAGCTGACCAGGCTGAAACTGGCGGTGCAGCGTATCTTGCCGACTGGCAGCTCAAAAACCTTGTCCGCCAGAGCCGTATACAATTTATTCGCTACAAAAAATCCTTTTTCCGCTTCGGTCTCCGGCAGGATGAGGGCGAATTCATCGCCACCCAGTCGTGACAGCACATCGCCTTTGCGCAACCCCCGTGCCAGCATCGCCGTCAGCTCCTTCAACACCAGATCGCCCATGGGATGTCCGAAAGAGTCATTGATGTATTTGAAGTTATCCAGATCCGCCATGATCACCGAAAAACCACGCTGATTACGTGCGGCACGGATAATCTCATAGCTCAGAAATTCTTCGAACTTGCGCCTGTTGTAGAGCCCCGTCATCGGATCACGAACGGACAACTCTTCCAGTTTGGCGTTGTATTCGTGGACGGTTGTCAGCAGGCGATTGAAATAACTCGCCAGATTCTGCAATTCCAGCAGCCACATTTTGCTGGGCACCTGCCGCGTCAAATCCATATCATCAGTTACCTGACGCATCACGCTGACCAGATTGGCAATCGGCATCACCACCAGATAGCGCAATTTAAAATACAGCATCAAAAACACCAGTCCGATGATGAACAGCGTATAGCCAAGCACGCTGTTGAGCACGGTATTGAACGACACTTTGAGTTTACTGACCGGATAGGTGATGTCGACCATGCCGTGCAGCGCACCGACATGTGACTGCGTATGGCAAGCCAGGCATTCCTGTTTGGCCACCACCGGGTAGAGATAGCGAATCGCCTCCTTGTCCGGGAATAACAAGGCATCCTTGCCGCTTGCCATGGCGAGGCGCAACTCAGCATCCTGCTCGATCACGCGGCGCTCGCCCTTCATCGCACCGAACTGCTGCGCCACGATATCGCCGCGATACACCTTGATTTTCAGTTCGGGAAAGTTGGCATTCAGGCGCGCGATGGATTCGTTTATTTGCCGCTTGTCCCAGCCACGGCGCATATCCGAATACAGGCTTTGAAAGACCAGTTGCGAAATTTGTCGCGCGTCATCGCGCGCCAGATCATGCACCGCACGATCGCGCATTACGGTGGACAAGCCGAATATCAGCACAAACGCAAAAGTCACCGACAATACCGACAGGGTCAGGAGCAGGCGCCCCAGCGAAATTTGCTTGAATAGACCGGAAAAATAACTCACTTGCACCCCAGATTCATAGACCCATACAATAAAACCATCCACCACGCATACCGCGCCGAATCATACCATCACCGTGATTATCCATACCGGATAAACTGCCGGCCACATCAACCTGCTCGCCTGCCGTAGCCCAGCATCCCTACCATCATGCGCACCACGGCATAGCTCAGGCGGGAAACCACATGCACCCACGCGCCCTGCTGATTCCAGTGCGACAGCTCTATGCGCAGCGTATCATTCAACACCGCCGCCCACAGCTTGTCACGCAACTCGGTGGCAAAACCGGCGTCAAGAACGGCAAGGTTGGCCTCGCGTGCCAGCAACAGGCTGAAGGGGTCGATGTTGGAGGATCCCACCGTAGACCACATCCCATCGACCACGGCCACCTTGGCATGCAGATAGCCGGCCTGATATTCGTAAATCTCGACACCCGCCGCCAGCAATTGCTGATAAAGCGCGTGTGTCGCGTAGTGCAGCAAACGGTGTTCCACCCGGCCTTGCAGCAGCAGAACCACGCGCACCCCGCGCTGTGCGGCCTGCATCAGGGCGCGGCGAAAAATCCGTCCCGGCAAGAAATAGGCATTGGCTATCATCACTTCCCGCTGCGCGCCCGCAATCGCCTTCAGATAGGCACGTTCAATATCGCGACGATGACGCAGGTTGTCGCGCAACACCAGGCTGATATTGGACTGGACTGCGCTGCGCGCCGCATCCAGGATGAATCGCTCTATCCGCTTGCCGCGCAAATGCTGGCTGGCCCATGACACCGCGCTCCACATGCGGCGCATGGCCATATGAATTTCGCCCGCCATGCCGCCCTGCACGCGCACTGCAAAATCGAAGCGCGCAGCCCCGGCATCCCTGTTCCCCGTCGCATCATCGATGATATTGATGCCGCCGATGAAAGCCACCTCGCCATCCAGCACCACCAGCTTGCGGTGCAAACGGCGCAAACGATTGCGCCTCAGGGTGAACGGAGAAATTTTTCGCCTGAACCATTGCGCCTCGACCCCCGCATCCCGCCATTCCTCCGCCCAGCGTTGCGGAAATCCGGCCGAACCGAAACCGTCCATCAGCACGCGCACCACCACGCCGCGCCGCGCGGCTCTTTGCAGGGCTTGCGATACCCGGTAAGCGGTTGCATCGTCGGCAAAGATATAGGTTTCCAGATAAATGAAGCTCTGTGCTGCATCTATATCCGCACAGAGCTGCGGAAAATACACCGCGCCATTCTGCAGCAGCGTGAGGCGGTTGCCTTCCACCTGATGATGGCCGTCACTCATTTCGTCTCAGACTGGCCGACAACGCGGCATGATCAGACAGACGCTGCCAAGCGCCGCCCACATGCACTTCACTGTGCTGCACGGCAAAACCGCGCACGTAAATGCGATCCAGACGAAACAGGGGCAGCCTGGCAGGAAAACTGCGCGCCACCTTGCCGCCATGCAGATGAAACACATCATGCATACCCAATTCCCTGGCAAGGGGGTGGCTCATCTGATTACGCCAGTCGTTGAAGTCACCCGCGATAATCAGCGGAGCATCGGGCGGTATACTGTTCTGCACATATTCGATCAACGCCCCTGTCTGAACACGCCGCCCCCTGGCGAACAAGCCGAAATGCGCGCACAAACAATGCACCCGCTGCCCGTCAGCCGACTCGATCTCGCAATGCAACAGGCCGCGACTCTCGAAGCGATGTGCGGAAACATCCGTATTCAACGATTGCACAATAGGAAAACGGCTGAGTATCGCATTGCCATGATGCCCGGCCTCATACACCGAATTTTTTCCGTAGGCGGCATGGGGCCAGATTTCTTCGGCCAGAAAATCGTGATGCGCACCGGCAGGGTAATTGATAAAGCGTTGCCCGTGATGCGCATGCTCGCCCTGAACTTCCTGCAAAAACACGATGTCGGCGTTCAACTCGCGCAGACGCTCGCGCAGTTCATGCATCACCACCCGCCGGTTGAAGTGCGAGAACCCTTTGTGAATATTGTAAGTGGCGACGGTGAGCGTTTGCATGATCCTATAAACCGCAGTTATCTACGAAAGTCACAAAAAACACGAATAAATTCAAGTTGTCATCCATATTTAACCTAGAAAAAGCTGTTGTCCACGAACCACACGAAATGGGGTAAGCAGGCAATCCGCACAGCGAATGCTCGCAAAAACACGAACAGATTCAAATGCATAACGTTGTTGATGCGGTCACCCGGTGGGTGTTACGCTGACTTTATGTAACTTATTGATTTGTTTCGTGACTTTCGTACTTTTGCGAGTTGCTGCCTTTGGCAGCATCCCTGCGAAAACCATTGCGTGGATGAAAAAAAGTTTAAACTCCACCCCTTGGGTGAGTGTTTATAGCGCATAAAACTCGCTACATCGTTAACGCGCAAGCGTCGATTTCCGGCCACGGCCAAAACGCCGACTCTATGACCAGCTGCTCAATAATGCCTCAAATTCACCCACCGGCACCGGCTTGCTGAACAAATAACCCTGAAAGGCGTGGCAGCCGTGTTTATCCAGGAAGTCCCGCTGCATGGCGGTTTCTACCCCCTCGGCAATGACATTCAGCCCGAGCGCCTCAGTCATCGCGATGATAGTTTGCACGATAGCCGCATCATTGGGATCGCTGGTGATATCGCGCACAAAGGAACGGTCGATCTTGATCTGATCCAACGGCAGCCGTTTCAGATATTGCAGCGAAGAGTAACCGGTGCCAAAGTCATCCATCGAGAAGCTCACACCCAGCATCTTGATTTCGCGCATCCTGGCTATGGTATGGTCTACATTCCCCAGCACGGTGCTTTCCGTCAGCTCGAGCTTGAGCTGCGCGGGTTTTGCGCCACTCTCCATCAGTGCGCGCTGTACCTGTACAACGAAATCGTCCTGATGAAACTGCCGGGCGCTGACGTTCACCGCGATAGTCAAATTCCGGGTCAGCGCATTTTTCTGCCAGATTTTGAGTTGTGCGCAGGCGGTTTCCAGCACCCACAGTCCTATCGGCACGATCAGCCCGGTTTCTTCGGCCATCGGTATAAATTGATCGGGAAATACAAAACCGCGCTCGGGATGTTGCCAGCGCAATAACACTTCTGCGCCTGCCGCCCTGCCGTAGCTGTCCACCTGCACCTGATAATAGAGTCTGAATTGTTGTTTTTCGAGCGCGTGACGCAGATCCGTCTCCATGGCGATGCGTGCATCTAATGAAATTTGCATCCTGGGATCAAAGAAACGTATCGCATTACGGCCCGCTTCCTTGGCCTGATACATGGCGACATCGCCATGCATGAGCAAATCCTCCACGCTTTCCAGATGCCCCAGGAACAAACTGACACCGATACTCGATGTGCTGCGATGTTCACTCCCTTTGAAGGCATAGGGCTGATCCAGTTCGTGACGAATTTTTTCCGCAATCAATTCCGTCTGATTGGCTGCCACGTCTGGCTGACTGCTCAACCCTTCGAGCAACACGATGAACTCGTCGCCGCCCAGGCGCGCCACGCTGTCTCCCTCACGCACACAGGCTTGCAGGCGCTGCGCCACTTCAATCAGCAGCAAGTCGCCCGCCGCGTGGCCCTGCGTATCATTGATCGCCTTGAAGTGATCCAGATCCAGAAACAGCAAGGCGCCATGTCGACCATCGCGGTGGCTGGCCGACATCGCCTGAGACAATCGATCCATTAACAGACGGCGATTCGGCAACCCGGTCAGCGGGTCATAAAAAGCCAGCTGAAAAATTTCCCGTTCCGACTGCTTGCGCCGGCTAATATCGGTGAATACGGCCACATAGTTCGCCACCTGATGCTGCCCATCGTAGATGGCTGTGATGGTCATTTCCTTCGGGTATATTTCGCCATTCTTACGCCTGTCCCATATTTCACCCGACCATTTTCCGGTGCTGGACAGCGAGAACCACATGGCCTGATAAAAAGCCGCATCGTGCCGTGCGGATTGCAGGATGCGCGGATTTTTCCCGATCACCTCTGCCGCACAGTAACCGCTGATATCCTGAAACGCCTGATTGACGCGCAAAATATTCGCCTGCGCATCGGTGATTATGATCCCCTCCTGGGTTTCGAAGGTAACCGCAGCGATGTGCATGGCTTCTTCTGTCGCTTTACGCTCGCTGATGTCGCGCACAAAGGCACTGAACAGGTAATCGCCCTGCCGCCGTATGGCGGCAATGGCGAGTTCTATGGGAAACTCCGTGCCATCGGCGCGCATAGCGCTTATTTCGATGCGTTTACCGAGTATCGTGGCATTCCCCGTTTGCACGAAACGCCGCATACCCGATTGATGTGCCTGACGATGGCTCGGCGGCACGATGAGCTCGGACAAATCACGGCCGATTGCCCGCTCCGCCGCATACCCGAACATGCGCTCCGCCTCGCGATTCCAGCCTATCACCCTGCCATCCTGATCGGCGCTGATCACCGCCTCCATGGCCTCATCCAGAATCTGCCGGGTGCGCTCCTCGCTTTCACGAGATTCCTGGCTCATGGCCTCGGCCATCTGTCTCGCCCGTTCTTTCAGGCCTGCGTTGACAACTTGCAACTGTTTCAGGGCCTGGGTCTTTTGCCATACCATGCGCTGGTCAAACAAGGTTGCCAGCATGCCGCCCGCAAACAGAAAGAGCGCGCCCATGGACACCAGCAAGGCGAGCATGTCCGATTCAATGCCTGATGCGTCGGCCAGACAGATGCTGCCTGTGGGAAACTCTGCCGCAGCCATGCCGGTATAGTGCATGCCTGCAATAGCCAGTCCCATGATCACGCCACCCGCGCCGTATCGCAGCCAGTAATTCCAGCCTCTCTTTTCGCTGGTATAGACGATGAGCAGGGCACCGAGCGCGGCCAGCATCGCGATCAGCACTGAGAGTGCCACGATGGGCAATGAATAGTTGACGGGCGGCGACATCCTGAGTGCAGCCATGCCGGTGTAATGCATCGCGCTGATGCCCAGGCCCATCAGTACGCTGCCGCCGATGATCTGACTCAGCCTGATTTCAGGCCTGCAGAGCAGATAAAAACCCAGCAACGCCGCCGCAATCGCAGGCACGACCGAGAGCAAGGTGAGCTGAATATCGTACGAGAGGGCTATCGGCAAATGGAATGCCAGCATGCCGATAAAGTGCGTGGTCCAGATGGACACCCCCAGCGTCAGCCCGCCCACCCATAACCATATCTGCGCACACCGTCCCTCGCCTTCACGCATGCGCTGTGCATGGGTCAGCGCGGTAAAAGAGCCTGTCATGGCGATCAGTATTGACAGGACGACTAAGGGAATACTCCAGCTGATGGGCATGTCAACTTTCTTGTTCTGAATTGGCCGTAATCTGCTGATAGTCCGGCTTACACCTTATCCTCGAAACCTTGCGTACTTGCATGCAGGCCTGCACCGTCTAGCTGCGGCGAATCAGGCGTTGCCGATGCCGCTGGTCGGCAGCTTGATCTGTTTGGCAAATTCCAGCATGCGCTGTATCGGCAGCACGGCGCGCGGGATGATGGCAGGATCAACGAATATTTCATTCGTGCCATTTTCCAGCACCTCGGCCAGATTGATCAGGCCGTTCATCGCCATCCAGGGGCAATGGCTGCAACTGGTGCAGTTCGCGCCCGCACCCGCGGTCGGCGCTTCGAGGAACAGCTTGTCCGGGCACAGCGTGCGCATCTTGTGCAGGATGCCGTTGTCGGTGGCCACGATGAATACTTTAGCGGCAGATTGCTGTGCGGCTTTAATCAATTGCGTGGTGGAGCCGACCACGTCAGCCAGCTGGATGACCGCACGCGGCGACTCAGGGTGCACCAGCACGACGCAGCCCGGATGCTGTGCCTTCAGCGCGATGAGTTCCTGCGCCTTGTATTCGTCATGCACCACGCACGCGCCCTGCCACAGCAACATGTCCGCGCCGGTCTGCTCCTGCACATAGGCTCCCAGATGGCGGTCCGGCGCCCAGAGGATTTTTTTGCCCTGTTCCATGAGATGCCTGACCACAGGCAAGGCGATGGAGCTGGTCACCATCCAGTCTGCGCGCGCCTTCACTGCCGCGCTGGTGTTGGCATAGACCACTACAGTGCGATCGGGATGTTCGTCGCAAAATGCGGCAAACTCATCCGCAGGACAACCCAGGTCGAGCGAGCATTCCGCCTCCAGGTCCGGCATCAGCACGCGCTTCTCAGGGTTGAGTATCTTGGCCGTCTCGCCCATGAAGCGCACGCCCGCCACGACGATGGTCTTGGCCGGATGCCGGTGACCGAAATTGGCCATATCCAGCGAATCAGAGACGATGCCGCCGGTCTGCTCGGCCAGATCCTGCAAATCGGGATGCACATAGTAATGCGCCACCAGCACTGCATCCTGCTCCCGCAACAAGCGCTTGATGCGTGCAATCAACGCAGCCTTTTCCTGCGGATCCGGTTCGCGCGCCTTTCTGGCCCATGCGGAGGCGGTGGAACAACCGGGATGATCATAAGCCACAGCAATAATGGATTCAGCCATACCGTTCAATTTCACCTGTATTTATCAGCCATCAAGCTGACAATTTGCTCATTGGCGCTCATCAATCGCTGCGTTTGTATGCGCGCAAATGCACTGGCAAACTGAAAACGCACCGGCGGCGTAGCCAATTTCAGTTTGTCAGCCGGAAATTCCAGAAACTCGACGTAACTTTTCGCAATCACATCGGCCGTATGCCTCGCCTGCTCGCCCATAATATAGGCAAACTCACCAAAGCTTTCGCCTTGCTGTATCACACCGACCGGACTTTGATCCTTGAGTACCGCAGCCGCCCCGTTCAGCAGCACAAAGAATGAATCGACAGCCTCGCCCTCGCGCAGTATGAGCTGGTTCTTTTCCCGTTCGTGCCATAACACGATGTACGAGACTTCAGACAACTCTGCTGCAGTGAAATCATTGAAGAAAGCCAGTTCGCGCAAAGTCTCCAGCATCGTTCCCGAATTCGATGTCGCTACCGTCTCACAAAACGGTTTTTCAAATTCAACCCTGTCCCGGGGAGCAGGGTTTATTTCCGCAACGTCTGATCGCAGCACGTCCTGCTGAACGATATATCCGGCCGCCAGCAACTGACTGACTATCTCTGCCACGCTGGAACGCACGATGGGAGGCAGCATGGCCACGACTTCGTCAATCGTGGAATTCTTGCCGAACAAGGGCAAGACTAGCTGGGCATCACCTGAGAGACTGAGCATGCACAGGCGAATCTCACGCTCACCCTTATCAGTCAATCCAAAAACAAGCTGCTCAAACACCCTATCCTCCTTAAATATCAGCAGGTTACCCTGCGATTGGGCAATGACAATATCGCCGCACGGTTACTCGGCGAAAAAACCAGCTGCGCGGCATCCCGCCACGGCAACCACTGGTATTTCAGGTGTTCGCGTGCAGCTATCGTGACCGGAACGCGATCAGGCAATTGCAAGCCAAACACATGTTCGGTATTTTGAGTGATGCCGGCAGGATAACGGTGCCGCCAGTGCGGATAAATTTCATAGCTGTTTTGCTCCTGCCAGTCGGTGAGCATGTACAGACTGGCGTCCAGACCCGTCTCTTCTCGCACTTCGCGTATCGCCGTGGCGCGCAGGTCTTCGTCGCCTTCACGGCTGCCGGTGACGGATTGCCAATAGCCCGGATGATCGGCACGCTCAAGCAACAACACGTCAAGCGCCGCGCTATGAATCACCACCAGCACCGAAACAGGCTGTTTTTTACCCGACATGGTTACGCAAAAAAGACCCAGAAAGGTTTGTTACGCTGACGCCAGTACACCACCGTGTCGTCAAATATATCCTGAGCGATCTCCCTGTCATTGGCAGACAGCCCCAGCGTGGGGCTGACATTGCGCAACAGCAGCACATAACCGGGTGCAGCGTGCCATGACAGATCGCACAACACATCGACCAGCGCATCCCAGTTCGCGCCGAATTCATCGGGGTAGCCGGTGGCCTGCGCCAGCGCAACCAGCAGGTTCTTCTTGCCCTTGATCCCTTTCAAATCCGCCTCGAACAGCCCGAATCCGGCGGCCTGCGCCTTCAGTATTTCCACACTACAGTCCAGCTTGTGGCAGCCCGCCGCTGCCAGATCGTTCAGTTGTGGCACTGCCATGGCTACTCCCGTATGCGTTTGAAAGTTTGATAATGATCCGCGCTGTAATAATACTCACCCGGCGTGCCGCCGACGATACGCCTGGCTCCGCGACTGCGCACTCCCGGTGTTTTTACCGTGTATTCATGGTAATAGCCGCGCGGCTGTTTTGGCAAGATGCGCTCATAATTTCCGAATACCACGCCGTCGCGCGAGTAGGCAAACGGCCCGCCCTGCTTGATTGCACGCAGCGTGTCATGCGCCTCCGGCGGCAGCTCGGCGGCGGCCATCGTCGGCACACCGGCCTGCGCATGCACTGGCATCCCCAGCGCGGCCAGCATCAGCCATGCCAGCAACAAGCGCATCATGGCTATTCCTGAACGACTTCCACGGTAGCCTGGACCTGATGGCGCAGGCGGATGTGCAGGTCGCGCAACTGCCGCTCATCCACCGCGCTCGGCGCCTGAGTCAGCAGACATTGCGCGCGCTGTGTCTTGGGGAAGGCGATCACGTCGCGTATCGATTCCGAACCCGTCATCATGGTGACGATGCGATCCAGCCCGAATGCCAGTCCGCCGTGCGGCGGCGCACCGTATTGCAGCGCGTCGAGCAGGAAGCCGAACTTGAGCTGCGCTTCTTCCGCACCGATATTGAGCGCGCGGAACACCTGACTCTGCACTTCGGCCTGGTGTATACGCACCGATCCGCCACCCAGCTCCCAGCCGTTCAGTGCCAGATCGTATGCCTTAGCCAGACAGCGCCCCGGATCGGTTTCCAGGAACTGGATATGTTCGTCTTTTGGCGAGGTAAACGGATGGTGGCAGGCGGTCCAGCGATGGGCTTCCTCGTCGTACTCGAACATCGGAAAATCAACCACCCACAACGGCTCCCAGACATTGCCATTGACATGGCCTTTTTCATGGCCGATCTTGCTGCGCAATGCGCCCAGCGCATCGTTGACGACCTTGGCCTTGTCCGCGCCGAAGAAAATGATGTCGCCGTTTTGCGCGCCGGTGCGCGCCATGATGGTATTAAGCGCCGCTTCGTGCAGGTTCTTCACGATAGGCGATTGCAAACCGGTTTCATTGAGCTGCGTGATGTCGTTGACCTTGATGTAAGCCAGACCGCGAGCGCCATAGATGCCGACAAACTTGGTGTATTCATCGATTTCGCCGCGCGTGAACGCCGCCCCACCCGGTACGCGCAGGGCGGCAATGCGGCCGTTGTCCGAATTCGCCACCCCGGAAAACACCTTGAACGCAACGTCTTTCAGCGCATCGGTGACTTCGGTCAGTTCCAGCGTCACGCGCAGGTCAGGCTTGTCAGAACCGAAACGCGCCATCGCTTCCTCATGCGACATCCTCGGGAACGGGTTGGGCAGTTCCACGTCCATCGTTTCCTTGAATACCGTGCGTATCAGGTCTTCAGTCAGCGCAGTAATCTGCGTTTCATTCAGAAACGATGTCTCGATATCGACCTGGGTAAATTCCGGCTGGCGGTCGGCACGCAAATCTTCATCGCGGAAGCATTTGGTGACCTGATAATAACGATCGAAGCCTGCCACCATCAGCAACTGCTTGAACAACTGAGGCGATTGGGGCAAGGCGAAAAACTCGCCCGGATGCACTCGCGAGGGAACCAGATAATCGCGCGCACCTTCCGGTGTGGATTTGGTCAGCATCGGGGTTTCGATGTCGATGAAGCCGCGGCTGTCCAGGAAGCGGCGGAACGCCATCGCCACCTTGTAGCGCAACATCATGTTCTTCTGCATCTGCGGGCGACGCAGATCGATCACCCGATGGGTCAGACGCACGGTCTCGGAAAGATTCTCATCATCCAGCTGAAAAGGCGGGGTGAGCGCGGCGTTCAGCACTTCAATCTCGTGACAGAGGATTTCGATTTCGCCGCTGGTAATGTTGGTATTGGTCGTGCCTGCCGGGCGGCGGCGCACTTTGCCGGTGATGCGCAGCACGAACTCATTGCGCACCGATTCGGCGATTTTGAACATCTCCGCGCGATCAGGATCGCACACCACTTGCGCCAGCCCTTCGCGATCGCGCAGATCGATGAATATCACTCCGCCGTGATCGCGGCGGCGGTGTGCCCAACCGCAAATGCTCACGGTCTGGTCGAGTTGATCGGTATTAAGTGTGCCGCAATAATGTGTACGCATGGGTAATCTCTAGGAAAAATTGGCTATATCGGGGCGAGGGGCGGAGTCGGTGTCGGACACCACACCCATGGAAACAATGGTGCGCAAAGCCACATCCACCGTCATGTCCAGCTCTATGGTGTCAGACTTGCGCACGAAAAAATAAAAACCGTTAACCGGGCTGGGCGTGGTGGGAATAAACACCGCCACATACTCTTCATCGAACTGGCCGGCTACTTCATTCGGCACGTTGGTCTGGAAGGCGAGCGACCATGCATCAGGATGAGGATAGCGTACCAGCAACACTTTGCGGAACGAATTGCCACTGCCCGAGAGCAGGGTGTCGCTAACCTGTTTGACGCCCTTGTAGATGCTGCCGACGAAGGGAATGTGCAACATCCCCTTTTCTGAAGCGGCCCACAAGCGCTGACCAAAAATATTGCGGATCAGCAAGCCGGTCAACAGTACGATTGCAAAGGTCAGGATGATGCCCAGACCGGGAACATGAAAGGGCAGCAGATTATCCGGATGCCAGTATTCGGGCAGCAGCAGCAGCGTCTGATCCATCGTGGTGATGGTCAGATTCAGCACCCAGATGGTAATCCCGAGCGGAACCCATACCAGCAGTCCGGTGACAAGAAATTTTTTCATGGTTCAGGAATTAGCCACCGGACAGGAGGCCGCACTGCCGCAAGGCGCACACCCTGCCTTGGACTGATCCTTGAAGTCGGTTGCGTAATAACCGTTACCCTTCAACTGAAAACCGGGTGCCGTCAATTGTTTGGCGAAGGCCTCCTTGCCGCATTCCGGGCACACCTTGAGGGGCTCATCACTCATCTTCTGCATCACGTCTTTTTGCAAGCCGCAACTGGAACAACCATAAGCGTAAATAGGCATAATCTCTTCCTGCAAATTA
>Ga0209231_1000847_pt1 | contig 14020 bp, 17 predicted proteins | sample Deesub45470m_DNA_FD_188086 | JGI IMG/M metagenome (GOLD analysis project Ga0209231, IMG submission 188086) | Deep subsurface microbial communities from North Pacific Ocean - 450_OLKR46/470m Metagenome (SPAdes) (version 2) | ecosystem: Environmental > Terrestrial > Deep subsurface > Unclassified ... | reverse complement strand
GCGGCATGCTGTCCATGCCAGCAAAAACCTTTGGGTTAAACGGTATCAGCACAGAGCCACCAATAGTAATCAGGGTGACAGCAGAAGCCAACACGATGGTAAGCTTTAGTGAACAGAGCAGTTTCCAGGTTTTGCTATCGAGTATCGTTTTCAACATCATCGCAGCTCCTGCTTACTCGAGAGGGTGGTTACTGCTCATCAGCAATCCGATACCGAGGTAGGTGAACAAAACCACTCCGAAGCCGGCAATGGACAACAGGGCATAACCGGAACCTTGCCAGCGACGAATGAACTTGGCATGGCACATCCCCGCATAAAAAATCCATACCAGCGCAGACCAAACCCCTTTGATGTTCCAGGAGAAATAATATCCCCAGGCAACATAGGCCCAGATACTGCCAAAGATCATACATAGAGTGAAGATACTGAAGCCGAGAAAGACCGCTTCTTCATTGAGTTTGCGCAGTAGCTGCAGATCTGGCAACAGGCCAGTCTGTAAACGTTTTTGCACCAGATATAAGACGCCCATGGAGAAGGCCATGGCAAAAAACGCGTAGCCAATAAACGAGAGAGAGACGTGCAACGTGAATAATGGCGTATCCAAAGCCGGAATCAGAGGAGGGAGCACCGGGTCACGCGGCAATGTGCTGCCCAAGAGAAGCAGGTTGCAGAACATTACGAACAGTCCCGCGGCGTGAATCCGGTAGCGCAACTCAAAGTAGAGATAAGTTGCGGCCAGAGCCCAACTGAAAAAGAATTGTGTCGCGAAGAGGTTGGTGACTGGTAGATAACCGGCAGTTATCCAACGCAATGCCAGGTAGATGCTTTGTATTGCAAATCCAGCCAAGACCAGGACAAATGCACTGCGCCACACCCAGGGGCGTCTTAGCAATAGATGTGATAGATACATTAAAACCGCTAACAGGTAGGCACCGAAGGCACCGTACAGCATAGGTGTTTGAGGGATAGTCACCTAAGGCCCCTTTTTATGTTGAAGTAAAGTTGAGTTATGCTCATTTTTCATATGATCTATCATTTTTTTATCTTATCGACGTTTTCACCGGAAGGAAGCTATCTCCAAGGATTTAACCTAGGCCTCTCGGGCTTTCACAAAATCGAAAGAGTTTCTGCAGCTCTTCCCCAACTGGACCCAGGCATTGCGATTTGCGGCCCATTTTCCAGAACTTCCTTCAATACGCGAAGCTCTTTCTACGTATCAACAATACGAGTATGGGCGACGTGAGTGTCGGGATCGTCTTAGTAAAATAGTTTCTTTTTCAAAAGGTCACCTTTTTTTTTGTTTGGGGCTCAATGGTGTTGCGTTTGGTTCAGATTGGTAAGCAAGGCACCAAACGTAGGCTTATCACCATTTCCATTAACAACTGTTATGAAGTAACAATAAGACGATTACCGGTCCGTTTAACGGTTGTTCGGTGAAGCAGTACCCATCTGCTTAATAGTGCTTTCAATGTTCACAATCTCCTGCTTGGCCCTGGCCGCCAACTGAGGCTCCGGATTACTGTCCAGTATGATCCTGTATAGTTCCAACGCCTTAGGATAGTCCTTTTTGTTCTGGGTGTAGATTATAGCCATGCTCATCAGAGGATCCAGATGGCTTGGCTTAATCTCGTAAGCGCGCTGGAAACTTTCCAGTGACAAGTCGTACTTTCCCATCTGTTGATAGATGCTACCAAGATCGATAAGGACATGGATATCAGCAGGGGCAATCTTTTGTGCTTGCGAGAAAACTTCCCAAGCCTCGATAATTTTATTCGAGTTCAGGTAGAGATCACCTAGGGTAATCAACGTATTCAGGTCTTTTGGGTTCTTCTCCAAAGCTGCCTTGTACTGATTGATTTGTTGCTGTACATCGGCTTGGCCATGCTCTTTGTCCGCTCCTTTCTTCGGGCCTCCAGTGACCAGAAAAAAGACCGACAACAGAGAGAGAGAGATGAGCAGGCTCCAGAAAAAGCCTCTGGTAATGCTTTCGCGGCGTGTTTTAGTGATATCCATGGTTACTCCTCCTCTGCGTTGAGTCGCTTGTTTAAAAGCTCGATCCGCAGGGAGAGCTTCTTCTGTCGATGAGCCAGCGTGGCAAGATAGCCGCTCAGTCCGATCCAGATTGCCATATAGGCGATTACCAGGAATGTGTCTTTCATTGTTTTGTCCGTCTCTTTAGTGCTTAGGGTTAAGTAATGCGCTCGCCGCGGCTTCCTGAAGTTGTAGGGAGACACGGAATTTATAAAGGCCAATCCAAAAGGTCAGCATAGCGACCATACAGGCCAGCAGGGTTATCAACATCGAAGATTCCAATCCAACAGAGTCAGATCGAATCACTGTAGGGTGAATGCTCCGCCAGAGGCGCGCCGAAAGGAAAACAATCGGCACATCGACAAAACCAACGATCGCCATGACCGCAGAATAGGTTGCTCGCTTACCTTCTTCCTCGACTGCCGAACGCAGGATCAAGCAGGAAGCAAAAATAAACCAAAGAATAAGGGAGGTTGTCAGGCGCGGGTCCCAGGTCCAGTAGGTGTTCCAGATTGGTTTACCCCACAAAGATCCTGTAATCAGAACCAGAGTCGTTAAGACCACGCCGATTTCAACACTGGCAGCCAGCCTTGCGTCCCAGATTTGTCGCCGGGTGCGCAGGTACATGATCCCTGCGACAAAGGCGACAAAGAAAGAGAGAAACGCAGAGAAGGCCAATGGCAGATGGAAATAGAAGATCTTCTGGACACTGCCCATGGTTTTTTCCAGTGGCGCGTAAAAAAAGACCATACCGATTGCTGCGGGAATCAGCAGGGCAGAAACTCCTGCAAAAATGCTAGAACGATTCGTAGTTGTCACTTCAGTCCTCCCTGATAGCAAAGGGAAAGAGGAGATATCCTACCGCCGCAAAAATGACACAGAACGCGGCCATGGGTTCAAGTTGATCGAGTAATTCACTAAAAGGTTGTGCGGCCAATGCGGCTGAGGTTGCTTTAACGGCGAGCGCAATCAGTGGCAGCAATAAAGGGAAGAGCAGGATTGGCAAAAGCACCTCGTTGCGCCGTGTTCCGGCAGAGATCGCCGAAATCAATGTACCGGTTACTGAGAAACCTAGATTGACCAGAAGTAGGATCGGCACCAGATTCAAAGGATCACCGTTCAGTTGAGCACCGAACAACACATAAAAAACCGGGACCAACACCAATTCCGAAAGAGTCATCAAAGTAAAATTGACCAGCGCTTTGGCAACGTAGATTTCCCAAGGGGCCGCTGGACTGATCAATAACGCAGCCACACAACCATTTTCCTTTTCTCTGGCGAAGACTCGTCCCAAGCCGAGAACAGAAGAAAAAATCACTGCGACCCAAAGAATGCCTGCCCCCGTTTCTGCGTCGACTTGCTTACCAATACCTGTGGCAATATTCAGGATGACCAGGATCAAGGCACCGAAAAAAGCCATCGAAACCAGCGATTCTTTTTTGCGCAGTTCTACCCGTAAATCTTTGCAGAGCAGGAAGCGAACCTGTCGCAGACTACTCATGCCGCCCCCAGATGTTTGAAATAGATATCTTCAAAGGTGGTTGAGTCGATCTCATCCTTTTTTTGCAAATAAGTTAGTTTTCCCTGAGCAATGATGCCCAAACGTGTGGCAGATTCCATACCCCGTCGCAGATTATGGGTCACCATGACAATAGTTCTTTTTCGACTGTGCAGCTTTTGTAATTGATCGCGCAAGACACTGGCCGCATGCTCATCAAGACCGGTGTAAGGCTCGTCAAGTAATAACAAAGCAGGGTCATTGACCAGGGCCCGGGCGATACTTAAACGCTGCTGCATACCTCGGGAGAGATTCGCTGCGGGCACGTCATAGCGGTCCTCAAGATTGACTTCTTCTAGTAGTTCCATGGCACGACTTTGCGGGTCCTCTACGCCATAGAGGGCTGCGAAAAACTCCAGATTCTCCAGAACCGTCAAGTCCTGATAGACAAACGATTGATGCGAGACCATGCCAAGGTTAGCTCGATACGCCTCGGGATGCTCTTCAAGGTCATAATCAAGGACTTTCACTTTGCCGCTACTCGGCCGCAGCAGTGTCGCAAGAATCTTTAACAAGGTCGATTTTCCTGCTCCATTTGGCCCGAACAAGCAAAGAAATTCACCTCGATGCAGGTCAAGATCAATACCGCGTAACGCCTCACGACTGCCGTAGGATTTGCGCAGTTCACTGATTTTCAGGAAGACTGATGGGTCAGCCCCACTCATTTCAGGCGTCGTTTGACTCATCTTCCAATCGCTTTTCTGCCTCAATGGCTTCAGCAGCTTTGAGGCTGTAGAGTGTTTTTAACTCTTCATGATCATCTTCACTGATTTTCCCGGTCGCAAGTTCGAAATCGATGTCTTTAATTGCTTTGAGATTGTTTCTTTTCTCTTGCGATAAAAGTTGATGCCTTCGTTGGCGCACATCAAGTTCCACGATGAGAGGTTCCGCCACTTTAAAAGACGGCCACAAGGTGTAAATAAAGAGCGCAATGCTGATGATGACTAAAATCGCAATCTCCATCGTTAATCCTCCTCGTCCATTTCGGACAGTTCTTTCTCTATCCGCAAACGCATCTCGTCATCAAGCGATGCGACCGCTTCTGATGATGTTTGTTCGGCAGATTGTTTACGACCCGCTGATCCCCAGCGCCTAAGAACTAGAAAGGCCACGGGGAAACCGACTAAAAGGCCGATAAACGGGCCGGTATATGCGATAAGGTTAAATCCTTTTTTGGGAACTGTGGTCAGAATACTGTCTCCGAATTGGCCTACAAAGTAATCGAGTATTTCCGCTTTACTTTTCCCTTCTGCAAGCATTTTTTTGATGACATCACGCATCTGATTACCGCCACTGCAACGATCAATATTCAATGGCTCACCCGGGCAGGCATAACAGATCAAGCTTTCTGAGACTTCAGTCTCTGTTAACTCTGCGATTCCAGTTGCTGGAAGCAACAACGTTGTCAGTAGGACAAGGATTGCAGCTATAAACATAGAGTCTTTACGGCTCATGATTCTCTCCTCCTTGAGGGGATAATCGCCAGAATGCCACCAACAACCATCAGGCCGCTGCCGAACCATATCCAGATTAAGAGCGGATTGACCGCCACTTTGAGAGTTATCTCATTGCCTTGGCCAATTCCTGGCATGGTCACATAAAGGTCTTGCGCAAGAGTTGATCGTATAGCCACCTCTGTGGTTGGCTGTTTGGCGTTGACGTAATACCGACGCTCAGCTTCCATCTCATCAATTCTGTTCCCCTCCCGGAACACACCGAGGGTGGCAGCGTAGACAGTGCGGTTGTACTTTTCATATTGGCGAAAGTTTTCATACTCCAAGGTGAAGTCACCAATGGTCATGTTTTCGCCCTGTTTAAGAGTTGCCTGTTTCTCCAATTTGTAGGCAGAAGAAGCGGCGATACCGACAACCATCATGGCCAGACCGAAGTGAACAATATGCCCGCCGTAGCGACGGCGCATTTTCCAGAGGAGTTTGACTGCTGCACCAGGAGAGGATTCACCGGTCAGTTTTTTCCGTGATCGGATTGCAGTAATGTATTCCTGGATGATGGTGCCGCCGACAAAGGCTGCCAGGGTAAAGGCAAGCAGAGCGTAGGATTGACGTACACCGAATACAACCATGATGATTCCTGCCATCAATGCTACGATGGCAGGAAAAAGGAAATTGCGTCGCAGGTTACTGGTTGACGCTTTACGCCAGCCGATAAGCGGACCGATTCCTGTTAGTAAGAGCAACATCAAAAACAGCGGAGTGTTCACCTGGTTGAAAAAAGGCTGACCAACGGTGATCTTGTTACCAGTGACTGCTTCGGACAGAATAGGGAAAACGGTACCGAGCAATGTCGCAAAAGCCAGAGCAAGGAGAATAACGTTGTTAAACAGGAAAGTGCTTTCCCTTGAGAGATAAGATTCAACACTCCCAGGGGTTTTGAATTCGCTGTAACTCTCTGCCAGCAGATAGATGCCGCCGGTCGTTACGACAACCAGGAAAAAGAGGAAATATCCACCCAAACCGGTTGCGCCGAAGTCATGGACTGATTGCAGGATACCGCTACGGACTAAGTAGGTGCCAAAGATGCAAAGGATGAAGGTCAGTTGAACGAGAACCATGTTCCAGACCTTCATGATGCCACGTCGTTCCTGAATAATCGTTGTGTGGATGAAAGCTGTCGAAACCAGCCAGGGGATAAAAGAAGCATTTTCTACAGGGTCCCAGGCCCAGTAACCACCCCATCCGAGTTCAACATAGGCCCATTGCCCACCGAGAATGATGCCGATAGAGAGGAATATCCATGAGAGCACATTCCAGACACGCGTCTTACGAATCCAGCCAGCATCCGTACTGCCGGTGATCATGGCTGCTATTGCATATGCGAATGGGACCGTGAAGCCGATGTAGCCAAGGAACAGTGTCGGTGGATGGAAAATCATTCCGGGATTCTGCAACATCGGGTTGAGACCCTGACCATCCCTTGGCATAAAGTTGAGCGTGTCAAAGGGGTTGCTGATCGCACAGAGAAGGAACAGGAAAAAACTTAAAGTACCTGCCATTACCAGATAAACGTAAGGGGTGTTGCGGTCATCTGGCTCTTTTCGATTGTTGAAAATAACCAGGCCAATGAATAAGCTCAGAACCCATGCCCAGAATAATAATGACCCTTTTTGCCCAGCCCAGAATGCTGTCGCTTTATAGAAGATAGGCAAAGCACGATCCGAATAGGACGCGACATATTCAACTTGGAAGTTGTCAGTTAAAAAGAGGTAAGCAAGGGCGATTGAAGCCAAGGTTGTTGCAATCATCGCACTAAGCAGTCCACGTTTGCCAGCTTGTACCAGTCGAACGTTGTTACGACCCAACCCAGCTAAAAGTAAACCCATTGAAAGCAGCGTAAAGAACAGCGCTGCAATCTGTGAAAGAATCCCGAAAGTTATCACTTGCCAACCTCCTGCTTGTTGTCTTGCACTGTTTCTGATTCGTATTTGGATGGGCATTTTACAAGCAGAGTCTCTGCCTGAAACAGGTTCTTTGTCCTGTCATAAGTCCCTTCCAGCAAAGCCTCGATCTCCGGTTCAAAAGCATCCGGCTTGGCCCCGTTGTAAACGGCGTCAATAATCTCTTGCGGTTTGTTTTCGTCCTTGAGGGAGAAACGAAGCTCTAAATCGCGCTGGTTATAGCTGATGCTGCCGTCGACCACCAAGCCACCGACTCTCACCGCCTGCGTTGGGCCAACTTTCTGTCCCAACGCTGAGGTTTTCAGCTCACCGACGGTCATGTAATAGACGCTGGTCTCAGTAAGGCCTCGGTAGATCAGGAAGCCAACACTTGCCACCATGACCAACACAGCTATCAATACTTTTTTGTTTGATTTCTTCATCTGTCTCCGCTTTCCAAGTAGTGATTGAAGGTATCCCAGAGGAACCCAACAAGCGGAGAATAAGAGCACAAGCTATGCCAGAAGTCAGTTGGCGCTACGGATCACCTGTAACATGCTGAAATGATTTAATATAGCAGAGGGTGTAACAAAGGAATGATAGGACGTGACGGGGAAGTCTTACTGCGACAAAAACTGCCTCTGAGACAAATTGTCGCAGTTTGAGGTAGGTTAATCGTTCAGTTTTCTCTGTATCGTTTTACGGTTGATACCAAGAATTTCAGCCGCACGAACACGATTACCATCACAGCGATCGAGAATGTGTCTGATGTAATCTAACTCGATCTCTTCAAGGGTTTTATCGTCGGACAGACAGAAACGATTTTCTGGCCGTGCCCGACGTTGAATCTCCTCTGGAAGGTCATCAAACTGCACTGTATCACCTTCACAGAGATAGAGACATCGCTCAACCAGGCTTCGTAGTTCGCGAACATTCCCTGGCCAGGAGTAGTCAATCAGTGCCCGAAGAACTTCGGGAGAGAAGAAACCCTCTCGACCCTGAGCCGCATGTTGAGCGAGAAAGTGTTCAATCAACAAAGGAACGTCTTCTTTCCGTTGTCGTAGTGGCGGAACTTCAATCTGAAATGTGGCGAGGCGGTAGTAAATATCCTCCCGGAAGGTCCCTTCGCTGGTAGCTGCATGCAGGTCACAGTTGGTTGCGGAAACAATCCGAACATCAAAAGCGATATCGTTGGTGCTCCCTATTGGACGAATCCGTTTTTCCTGAATCGCTCTCAATAGTTTCGCTTGCAGCGAAGGGGGCATCTCACCAATCTCATCCAAAAAGAGGGTGCCGCCATCAGCAGCGACGAAGAGCCCTTGTTTATTCTCCTGGGCGCCAGTAAATGCCCCACGGGCATAACCGAAGAGCTCACTTTCCAAAAGTCCTTCAGGTATTGAAGCACAGTTGATCGGTATGAAAGGGCCATCCTTACGCAATGACTCACGATGGATCGCCTGGGCAACCAACTCTTTGCCAGTGCCTGTTTCACCCTCGATCAACACACTCCCGTCAGCAGGAGCGACTTTTTCTATCAGGTTAAATATCTGCTGCATGGCAGCACTCTTGCCTAGTAGTTGTTGAAAATGGTGAGGTCGAGCAACTCGAGCCTCTAGCTCCCTGACTCGTCGACGCATCTGTAGTTCACGTTCGGCACGTTTGACTGCAATCAGAATCTGTTCCATTTTGAAGGGCTTAATGATGTAGTCGTATGCTCCTTTATCTATGAAACTGATCGTGTCATTGATATCGCCAAAAGCAGTGATTAGAATTACAAACGGTGAGAAACCCACACCAGACTTGATTCTCTCCAGGAGACCAACGCCGTCCATTCCCGGCATTCTGATGTCAGTGATCACCAGATGAAACTCATCGCGAGCCAATAGATTAAGAGCTTCATCTGCTGTCCCCGCAGCCTCTGTGTGATACCCCTGTTCCGACAGGATGTCCTGGAGAAAGGCCTGCATCTCCTCATGGTCATCGACAACCAATATTTTCATGTTCGATCGTCTGTTCATCAGCTATCCATTTCTGGCTGCGGCGGTGTTTGCATTGACCGTTCAGCAGGATTCCGGGGCAGGTTGATGATAAAGCGGACACCACCTGTGGCTACAGCTTCGATTGAAATATCTCCACTATGCTCTTCAATGATATTGGCTACGATAAAGAGCCCTAGCCCGGTTCCCTCGCCAACTTGTTTCGTCGTGTAAAACGGGTCGAAGACACGCGAAAGTTGCTCTTCAGGAATTCCCGGACCGTTATCCTCGTAGATAACAGTCAAGAGGTGTGGGGCTTGAGCCTTGATACTGACGTGGATTTTTCCCGCTCCCTCGATGGCCTGAAAAGAGTTCAGGAACAGATTGACAAACAAGTGTTGTAAAGCATCAGCATCACCAATCATGCTGTCATCGCAAAGATCCAGGTCCAGTTTTATTTCGTTGCTATTGAGTTTAGAACGCATGAGACAGAGAGAGTAGGCCTCCCTGATAGGATGCTGTAGCGAGATTTTTGTGAAAAGTTGTTCTTCCTTGCGTGAAAAGGCCAGTAGGCGCTCAATTAAAGCTGCGATGCTTTCGCTCTGCTGCACAATTGTCAGTAGAGCTTTCCGCGAAGCGTCGTTCTTGTCTGTCTTTGAAAGCAGGTGCTCGGCGCGTCCACTGATGACATTAAGCGGAGTGCCAATCTCATGGGCAAGGCCGGAGCTGAGTTGCCCTATGGACGCCAACTTTTCGGCGTGTCGTAAGCCTTTTTCGAGTTGAAGTTTCTCTTGATAGAAACGCTCCCGGTTGGTGCTTTGCTCTTCGAGCTGCTCTGCCATTCTGTTGAGTTCATCAATTAACCTGTCGAGGTCGGCAACACCACTGGCCTTAATACGGGAAGAAAAATCACCAGCACCCAGTTGGCGGGCGGCTTCAATCAACTTAATAATTGGTTGAGTGATATTCCATCGAGCAATAAGGCTGATGAGAGACCCGAGGCCAACCACGAGCACGAAGGTAAATAGCATGAAACGTCTCGTTGTTCCTGCCAATGTACGGTTGACTTGTTGTAACGGTAAGACCACTTCCAGCGCCCCTTGCTTTGAAATGTCTGGACCTTTTACCGGGATAATAATCGAGAAAAACTTATCGACACCACGCTCCATGAACTCCTCACGGCCATTTTCGCCCAAAGAGTGCAAGTCAATCTCCTTCTGTGGCAAAGGCAGCAGGTTACAGTAAGCACAAGCTGCTCCTTTTGGAGCGCCTTCCCGGTCATAAAAACGTAACATGGGGGGCGGAGTCCATTGACGAGGGGCAATATCGGCTAAGAGTTTATCTAAATCTACCTCAGGATCTCCGGGATGATAAAAACGCAACACTGCCGCTAGAGAGCGAGCCATTAAGCGGGCCTCTGACCGTATCCCAGAAAGCAGGTGGTCCCTCTCATCTTGAATCGACACATAACCGAACACCGCCGAGGCGATTGCAATCAAGGTGAAGAGATAAAGAAATATTCGTGTTGCGATGCGCATTTCAACAGCTTAATCGTTTTTGTGTGAAAAGTCAGCCCAATGTGGCATCAAGAATCAACGTGGCAGGAAATGCTATCAACAATTACGCTTGCAACTATTTAGTGGAGTTCTGGATGAGGGCAGGCCTTAGAGGTGCCAATAGATTGGTGAACAGGATTAGATGGATAGTAGGAATATGACCATGGGCCATCCGTACGACTGCGGGTGGTTTTTTGTCTTGCTTCCTACTGCGACCTGGAACCAGATCATGTGTATTGAACAGACAATCAAATAGTTGAATAAATACCCTTTAAGTAATCTACTTGGCAACTCAAGATTTAAATGTTAAATTCACACTCAACAGCTAAAGATTATAAAACTCCAATGGCAGCAAAGCCGATGTGAGTCGGTGACGCAAAGCCACGGATCCCAAGAGGATAGCCGGGTGGTTGCCGAAAAGTAGTAACACAGTATCTTTTTTACTCGCTTAGGTTTTTAGAAGATAAGTTTTTTGTTTTGTCCAAAGGGAAAAGCGAGAAATTCTTCGAAAATATAGCTTTTAACGTTGTCGCCAAGTTTTTAGAATGTTTGAACTCAAGGGGGAGGAAATGCAATCAAAGCATTCTGAACAGCATCAAACAGCCAACCATTCAAACACGGCCATAACTCTTGGTGCCTTTACCCTGTTCGTAGCTACAGTAGTTATCATTTTCGTAGCAGAAGCTATTATTATGATGCTTTTTTACTTTCTGAAGCTCCCTCCGGATTTTTCCACCGGCATAGTCGATGCCACCCTGCTATCCCTCTTCGTTGCCCCAGCTTTGTATTTTACGTTATTAAAACCAATGCGAGATTCGTTCCTCAGGCATGATCAATCGGAAGAATCTCAAAGGCGCCTAGAAAAGGTTGATCGCATGAAAAGTGATTTCATCTCGGTTGCTGTTCACGAGTTGCGCACACCCATAACGACGATAATGGGGTACTCAGAGATGTTCCAGAACGACCTAAACCCCACTCAAAGAGATGTTGCCCTGAAAGTTATCTTCAAAAAATCTGAAATTCTTGAAAGGCTAGTAGAAGATTTGGAGTTTGTTAACCAGATTGAAGAAGAACAGAACCTCCTGGTTATTCAAAATCAAAAAGACTTGCAACATACTGTCAATCACGTGTGTGCTATTTACAGGCAAAAGTACCCTGAGATGCCGATTCACCTCAACTCTCCGGAAGGCCCTTTACCTTTTAATTACGATGAAGTTCGTATCAGTCAAGTCATCGATAACCTGCTCAGTAATGCAGTAAAATACTCTAAAGGATTTCAAGATAGCATAGAAGTCTCAGTTACCGATGCTAAAGACCAAATCACTATTTGTGTAAAAGATAAAGGTGTCGGAATGACACAAGATGAGGTTGAAAACATTTACAATATGTTCTTTCGTGCGGAAACCAAGAAAAACGTCGTGGGTGGTCTGGGGTTAGGGATGGCAATCGTTAAGAATATAATCCGAGGTCACAATGGGACGATTGAAGTAGAGAGTCAGAGAAATGTCGGTACCGTTGTCACTGTTTCGCTGCCTAAACGAATTGAGCTAGCAGATTGTCGGACTTTTAGTCCGTAAAATGTTAAAATCATCGGGCATTAAAAATCCCCTGATGAGGCAAACAACTAAGAGCCATACGTTCCGCCAAGTTGACCGAGAAACACTCTTCTTGCTACCGCCGTCCTTGGATGACTGGTTGCCAGAAGGTCATTTGGCCCGCTTTATTATCGAGATTGTCGCACAGCTTGACCTCTCTTTGATCAAGGGTGTTTATACTGGCCGCGATCCCAAAGCCCATCATCCAGAGATACTGCTGGCTCTACTGTTTTGCGGCTATACTACCGGTGTCTTCTCAAGTCGTAAGTAGGAGAGAGCGACTTATGCCTCCGTAGCTTTTTGCTACATTGCCGCCAATGATCACCCCGACCACGATACAATCGCGACCTTCCGTAAACGCTTTCTTTCGGAGTTAACACCGCTCTTCATTCAAATTCTTCTCATCGCCCACCAGATGAACGTTTTGAAACTTGGCAAAGTCAGCCTTGATGGGACCAAGATCAAAGCTAACGCTTCCAAACGCCGTGCTTTGAGCTGGAAGCATGCTTGCAAGCACGAGAAACAACTCAAGGAAAAACACGAAAGCCCTCAATCTTCGGATCGGGGGGGGGGCTTTCTTACATTGCAGGGTTTGTGGGACTCGGTCGCTTTTGCCCATTTTGATTCATTTATTAGAAATAGAGCAACTTATGGGACGCATTGGTATTTGACGGTTTGAAGTTATTCCGCTAAATTGCGAGTGTCTTATTTATGTCGGTATATGGGAATCTGTAGCCGGAGGGGGCTGTTGGATTGATCGATGCCACTCTGGAAGCAGGGTGGTTTTTTATTAGAGTGGATCTGAAATGGTGATGATTACATCGAATGGAAATTAACCGTGTCCACTTTTCGTGGGTAGGACCACAAGACAAATGAATAATCACGAAGAAACAATCATTCGCACCTTCTTTAGGCCAGAAAAAAGAGAGAGGTATTTAACTCTTTTCGGCAATAAAAAGAGAAGGGAAGCTGTCCTTGATGACTTGAATCATTTTACAGATTTTGATTCAAAGTACGTAACAGATCTCAAATCAAATACCGATATTCTTGCGCTACTGCGTCAGAAAGGGGCTCCTGAAACTTGTTATGTAATTTCAGATTGCCAAGAGATCGATGGCCAAGAAATTCCTTTGGCCGAAGCGCTTAAAAAAATGGAAGCAATTGGCTGGGGGACTATCGTTGGCTGTGTCCCAGGGCGGCTTGCATATTATTACGGTGAACATGGCGAATCACGAATACTGCTAGAAAATAAATCTTGCTAACCAGCGCAGAAGGCGGGGGAAGGAGGACCTTCCCCCGACATAGTTGACGCCTCGACCTAGCAAGGGTGTCTCCATAAGTCACGGATTGTGAGAGTGAAACGGCTTCTTATTGATAGAGGTGTTTAGGCCGTTTTGAAACCCCGTGTCTATTTTTCGTGGGTAGGACCACTATGGAAACTTCAAATTATATACTCGTAATTGCAGCCAGTATCGCGACCTTTATTGGGTTTTTGCTACCCTTCATTATTGCCGCCATAATCGGGCGCAAAGTCCCAAGGCGAAAGCTTTTCGTATTTGTATGCGGTGTCTTTTCATATGGGTTGGGCGGTCTTGTAGTAATTGTTCTTGGCCCCGTAGAAGTCCTTGCTACATTCCTGGCTCCTCAACTTTTACACGTCAATGAACACAGCACTATTGGTGCATTCTTGCAAGGTGCGGGCGAGATCATTGAAGTCATTGCGCTAGTCTTAGGTATCGTATTTATTTTCTTGGTGCCACTCTATGCCCGTAAGGGATTATGGCACAGGGTATGTGAGGCACTAGCTAACGAATAAGGATAGATTGCGCGAGGAACGAGCCGCGATCTTATCCATGGTTGGACAAGCCCGGCCACATATATAAGCAAATATCTTTTTTTGAATTTCAGGG
>Ga0209231_1000846_pt1 | contig 14047 bp, 10 predicted proteins | sample Deesub45470m_DNA_FD_188086 | JGI IMG/M metagenome (GOLD analysis project Ga0209231, IMG submission 188086) | Deep subsurface microbial communities from North Pacific Ocean - 450_OLKR46/470m Metagenome (SPAdes) (version 2) | ecosystem: Environmental > Terrestrial > Deep subsurface > Unclassified ... | reverse complement strand
TGGAGTATGCGATTGTGTCGCGCCGTGATCGCGGCATGAATCGTCTGGATGCGCTGCTGGATGCGTGCCGGAAGCGCGCGCGTCCCATCGTGATGACTACGCTGGCGATGGGGGCGGGCATGATGCCGGTGGCGCTGGGTATCGGTGTCGATTCCAGCTTCCGTGCGCCGATGGCGATCGTGGTGATAGGCGGGCTGATTACCTCGACCCTGCTCAGTCTGCTGGTGATACCGGTGGTGTTCACCTATGTGGATGATGCGGTGCTGTGGATGGGCAGGCGGTTCAGGCGCAAGGCTCAGAATATCCTCGTGGGCAGATAAAACCTGCCCACCCTACGTGTCTGGGGTTCGCTTTGCTCACCGCCAGCCTACTGCGACCTTGCCCAGCGCACGATGCCGCCGACATCCATCGCGCCTGCTTGCCGCGCGACTTCTTTGCCGCCCCTGAACAGCGCGAGGGTGGGTATGCTGCGGATGTTGTAGCGTCCGGCCAGTTCCTGCGCCTGTTCGGTGTCGAGCTTGGCCAGACGTATTGCCGGTTCCAGTTGTGCTGCCGCCTGAATAAAGGCGGGAGTCATCATCTTGCACGGCCCGCACCAGGGCGCCCAAAAATCCACCAGCACCGGAATATCGCAACGGCTGATGTGCAGGTTGAAATTACCCGCATTCAGCTCCACCGGATGTGCGTCGAACAGTTGCTTCTTGCATTTGCCGCAGACAGGATGCGCACTCAGCTTTTCGGATGGAACGCGGTTTATCCCGTCGCAATGCGGGCAGACGATATGCAGTGATTCAGTCATGGCAGTCTCCAGGTTAATCAACAGCCCGTTTGCTGGCAGCTCGTGTTGAACGCTGTGTTGGGGGCAGGTCGTAGCTTTCCACGTAAGCATCCACCAGACGCCGTATCATACGCTGATACTGCGTATGATGTTTTGCCGCCTCGGACTTGAAGAACTCAACGCTCTTCTTGCTCAAAGCAAGTGTGACCTTTACGCCCTCTTCACGGAATGCCAATGCTTCAGGAGGTGGAAGGAAGTCGCTGACAACCTTGATGTCGCCCAACGGCTCATCTGTGTATTTTATTTTCGCGTTCATATATTGCCTTGCCTTTCCGCCAGTAACCGGCGCCAAAGATACGTATGACACCGCCACGAAAAGTAAACCGGACGGTGAGGATGCCACCCTCGACCAGGCCGAAACAGAAATGACGTTTCTCGTCATCGCTGTGCGCGAGGTCTTCGGCGATTACGCGGTGCGGATCGGCGAATGCATATTGCGCCAGAGAGAAAGCCACGCTGTGCTTCTCCTTGTTTTCGGCATCCTTGTTGTCGTCCCACTCAAACCGCGTCTTGTTCATGTTCGCACACTAGCACAGTAGGAATTTGTGAGCCATATAAAAATATGGGTATTTATATGGAAATGCAAACCGCAATGATTCATTAGGCTGTCATTGATAAGGCAACTGGCCTTACGTTTTTACGCAGCTAGACAAACCGCATCGATAAATCCAGCGCCTCCAGGTCTTTGGTGAGTGCGCCTATCGAGATGCGATCCACGCCGGTTTCGGCGACTTCGCGCAGGCCGGAGAGCGTGATGCCGCCGGAGGCTTCCAGTGCGGCGCGTCCATTGGTGTGTTGTACGGCCGAGCAGAGCGCTTCAATGTCAAAATTGTCGAGCAGAATCAATTTTGCTCCCGCCTGCAATGCCTCATCCAGTTGCATCCAGTTTTCCACCTCGATCTGCACGGAAACCCCGGCGGGCGCCAGTTCGAATGCCGCATCCAGCACGGCCTTGATGCTGCCCGCCGCTGCGATATGGTTTTCCTTGATCAGTATGCCGTCATACAGTCCGGCACGCTGATTGTGTCCGCCGCCGGTGCGCACCGCGTATTTCTGCGCATGGCGCAGGCCGGGCAAGGTCTTGCGCGTATCCATTATTTTCACCGGCAAACCAGCCACCGCATCGACATAGCGACGCGTGGCGGTGGCGGTGCCGGACAGGGTCTGCAGCAAGTTCAGCGCCGCGCGTTCGCCGGTGAGCAAGGCACGTGCACGGCCTGAAAGTTCGCATAGGGTTTGTCCGGGACGAATGCGGTCGCCATCACATGCATGCCAGGTGATCACGCAGTCGGGGTCTAGCGCCTGAAAGCAGGCATCGAACCATTGCGTGCCGCACAATACGCCACTCTGGCGGGTGATGACCTGAGCGCGGGCGCTGGCTGCTTCCGGTAATAACCGGGCAGTCAGGTCGCCGCTGGCGATGTCTTCGGCCAGCGCGTCTTTAACATTCTTCTGTATGTCCAGGGCAGTCACGGTTATTTAGAATATTTTGCTGATAAGGAGGCGTAGTATAAGGGAAGCGAGAGGTACTTACTAAATCGCGTAGCGCCACGTTGGCCCCCTCTCACGTAAACGGGAGAGGGTTGGGGTGAGGGCGGGTATGGTCTGCAATGGTAGCAATACCCGCGGCTGACTTGAAATTCTTCAATTTCTCCCCATCTGGGTTCCATTCGAAAATTAACGAGGAGTGCGATCATGCGTTTCGACAAATTCACCACCAAATTGCAACAAGCCCTGTCTGATGCCCAGAGCTTGGCCGTCGGCACCGACAACCAGTTCATCGAGCCGCAGCACCTGCTGCTTGCCATGCTCAACGATGCCGATAGCGGGGCAGGTTCACTGCTGGCGCGTGCGGGCGGCAACGTCAATGCGCTCAAGACCGCGCTGAATGACGCTGTGACCCGTCTGCCCAAGGTGGAAGGGCACGGCGGCGAGGTGCAGGTTGGGCGCGATCTGTCCAATCTGTTCAATTTGACCGATAAGGAGGCGCAGAAGCGCGGCGACCAGTTCATCGCTTCGGAGATGTTTTTGCTGGCTGTCACCAATGACAAGGGTGAATGCGGTCGGCTGTACAAGCAGCACGGCATCACCCGCGCCGCGCTGGAGACCGCCATCAACGCCGTGCGCGGCGGCGAATCGGTCGGCTCGCAGGAAGCGGAAGGTCAGCGCGAGTCGTTGAAGAAATTCACTATCGATCTGACCGAACGTGCCCGTATGGGCAAACTCGACCCTGTTATCGGGCGCGATGATGAAATCCGCCGTGCAATACAGGTCTTGCAGCGCCGCACCAAGAATAATCCGGTGTTGATCGGCGAGCCGGGTGTGGGCAAGACCGCCATTGTCGAAGGGTTGGCGCAGCGCATCGTCAACGGTGAAGTGCCGGAATCACTGAAGAACAAGAAGGTGTTGAGTCTGGATATGGCCGCGCTGCTGGCGGGTGCGAAGTATCGCGGCGAATTTGAGGAGCGTCTGAAAAACGTGCTCAAAGAACTGGCACAGGATGAGGGGCAGACCATCGTCTTCATCGATGAGCTGCACACCATGGTCGGCGCTGGCAAGGCCGAAGGCGCGATGGATGCGGGCAATATGCTGAAGCCGGCGCTGGCGCGCGGCGAATTGCATTGCGTGGGTGCGACCACGCTGGATGAATATCGCAAGTACATTGAGAAGGACGCCGCGCTGGAGCGCCGTTTTCAGAAGGTGCTGGTGGACGAGCCATCGGTGGAATCCACCATTGCCATTTTGCGCGGTTTGCAGGAGCGTTATGAGCTGCACCACGGCGTGGACATCACTGACCCCGCCATCATCGCGGCGGCGGAATTATCCAACCGTTACATCACCGATCGCTTCCTGCCGGATAAGGCCATAGACCTGATAGACGAGGCTGCTGCGCGCGTCCGTATGGAAATTGATTCCAAGCCGGAAGTGATGGATAAGCTGGAGCGCCGCCTGATTCAGCTCAAGATCGAGCGCGAAGCGGTGAAGAAGGAGAAAGACGAAGCCTCCAAAAAACGGCATGCACTGATAGAGGCAGAAATCTCAAAATTGGCGCGTGAGTATGCCGATCTGGAAGAAATATGGAAGTCGGAGAAGGGCGCGGCAGAAGGCACGGCCAATCTCAAGGAAGAGATGGAGCATGTGCGCGCCGAGATCGTCAGGCTGCAACGCGAAGGTCGTCTGGAGCAAGTGGCCGAGCTGCAATACGGCAAGCTGCCGCAACTGGAAGCCAAGCTGAAGGAAGCCGCGCAGCGCGAGGCCGAAGGCGGCGCGACCAAAAATAAGCTGCTGCGCACACAGGTGGGCGCGGAAGAAATTGCCGAAGTGGTGAGCCGCGCCACCGGCATTCCCGTGAGCAAGATGATGACGGGCGAGCGCGACAAGTTGCTGAAGATGGAAGACAAACTGCACGAGCGCGTGGTGGGGCAGGACGAAGCGGTGCGACTGGTATCGGATGCGATCCGCCGTTCGCGTTCCGGCTTGTCCGATCCGAATCGCCCCTATGGTTCATTCCTGTTCCTGGGACCCACCGGCGTGGGCAAGACCGAATTGTGCAAGGCGCTGGCCGGTTTCATGTTCGATTCGGAAGATCATCTGATCCGCATCGACATGAGCGAATACATGGAGAAGCATTCGGTCGCACGCCTGATCGGCGCACCTCCGGGTTATGTCGGCTATGAAGAGGGCGGCGGTCTGACCGAAGCGGTGCGCCGCAAGCCGTACAGCGTCATCCTGCTGGACGAGGTGGAGAAGGCGCACCCCGACGTGTTCAACGTGCTGCTGCAGGCGCTGGACGACGGACGCATGACCGACGGGCAGGGGCGTACGGTGGACTTCAAGAACACCGTGATTGTGATGACCTCCAACCTCGGCAGTCAGATGATCCAGCAGATGTCGGGCGACGATTATCAGGTGATCAAGCTGGCGGTGATGGGTGAGGTAAAAACCTATTTCCGCCCCGAGTTCATCAACCGCATCGACGAGGTGGTGGTATTTCATGCGCTGGATGAGAAGAACATCAAGTCTATCGCGCGTATCCAGTTGCAGTATCTGGAGAAACGCCTGGCCGCGATGGAAATGAAACTGACCATCAGCGAGGCTGCATTGGACGAGATCGCGACCGCCGGTTTTGATCCGATCTATGGTGCCAGACCGCTGAAGCGCGCGATCCAGTCGCAACTGGAAAACCCGCTCGCCAAGGCGATACTGGAAGGGAAGTTTATGGCTAAGGACACGATCCGGGTAGATTGCCAGTTCGGTGTGATGAGATTCGACAAGGCGTAGCCGTGTGTGATTGCCAACTCAAACGGTGTTGGATTGCGCGCCCGCAAGACCGCAAGGGTCTTCGCCTAAAAATATAGTCGCGCTATGCGCTCGTTATTTTGAGCGAAGGGGCGTCCCCGCACCACTAAGATGCTGCGCATCAAGTGGTTGCGTGATGGGTGGTGTGATGAAGTTCGATAAGGCGTGAGCAGCAGCCATTGATTGTTTGAACGATAAAAAACCCGGCATACCGGGTTTTTTATCGTGTGAAGTCAGAGACTTTCGTCGTAGAAACGGTAGGTGTTGCGCGTGATCTTGGCCTGATACATCGCCGTGTCCGCATTCTTGAGCAGGGTCTCGCTGTCTCTGCCGTGTTTCGGATAGAGCGCGATGCCGATGCTGCAGCCGACGTTGCAGCGCGTTCCGTTCAGTTCAAACGGCTGCAACAGCGCGTTGAGTATGTTTTTTGCAACATGTTCAGCGTTCTCAGGGCTGTTGGATTCGGTGAGTATGATGGTGAATTCGTCGCCGCCCATGCGGGCCACCGTGTCGGATTTTCGCACGCAGCCGAGCAGGCGGTTTGCTGTTTCCCTGAGCAGCAGATCGCCTATGTCGTGGCCGTAAATGTCGTTGATTTCCTTGAAGTGATCGAGATCCATGAACATCACCGCCAGTTGCTGCTGGTGGCGCTGCGTCATGGCCAGTCCCTGTTCCAGCCTGTCGTGGAACAGTAAACGGTTGGGTAAGCCGGTCAGCGGGTCGTTATGTGCCATTTTCTGTAGCTTTTCCTCGCTTATCTTGCGCTCTATGACTACGGCGAGGGTGTCGGCTACGGTTTTCAGTGCTTGTTTCTCATTTTCATCAGCGACATGGCCCGCGTCGACATAGATATTGAGGACGCCCAGCAACTGACCTTCCGAGATGATGGGGATGCAGTAATGCCCGTGCGGGGGCATGCCTTCGTAGCTGATTTCATGCTGCTCATTAATATGATTGAAGAAGACGATTTCGCGTGTCGCTGCGGCCTTGCCGCACAGGCAGCGGCCGAAAGGCAAGAATGCGCAGGCGTGCAACAGCGCATCCGGTAGATTGCGCTGCGCCATCATTTCCAGTTTTTGTTCACCTTTAAGGGCTAGGAAAATAGAGCCCTTGTCCTGTAAAGAAAAAGCAGGAATGGAGAGCACCGCTTTGAGCGCCTTGAGCAGCACCTCATTCAGGGTCAGCGGGGGTAGCGCGATGTTCAGTATCGAATCCAGCACGCGCTGTACATGCAGCGCCTGTTCGATTTCTCGTTGCGCTTTCTTGCGCTCGCTGATGTCGCGTACCGTGGCCTCCAGTGCTGTGCCACCCTCCAGTTCCATTGCGGTGAGCAAAACTTCAGCAGGAAATTCGTGGCCGTCCAGACGGCGATGTATCCATTCAAATTGGTGGCTTCCGCTCTGGAATGTCTGGGCGATGTGCCGGTTGGCAAGCGTCATTGAATCTTGGCCGTCTGGCTGGCGCGCAGGGGACAGCTCGGAAGGATGCTTGCCGATGAAATCTTCTCGCGTGGGACAATTGAACATCGTCAGCGTGGCCTGATTGCAGTCAAAGAAGCCTTTGTCTGTCAGCAGCATGATGGCATCGGATGATGATTCGAAAAGAGTTCTGAATTTGGTTACCATCTGTTGCAGCGAAATTTCCGAGCGGATGAGCTCACGTTCGATGCGTCGCAGAATCCGCGAAAAGAATGCGAGTATTCCCAGTCCTATGAGCGCAAAGATTGTCGCGTACAGGATAAAGTCTGATCTGCTTTGCCCGTTCAGATGCGTCATGTCGTGCAGCATGACCAGTGTGGCGGACTGGTGACCATCGGCATCGTTGACGGGAATGGTGGCTGCCCAGTAACTGTGGTTTTGAAAATCGATGTCCTGGCGTATCTGAATGTCGGGATTCGCCTGAGTGACACTGATCTGGTTTAACAGGTAAACGGGCGCATCCGGCAGGCTCTGCGACACCAGCACCGTGGAAGAGAGTGCGTTCCAGTCGTGTGTCCGGCCCAGCATCTTCATGCCGGCTTCCCAGTTACTCTGTACCAGATGCTGCTTGTCCACGAGCAGGAAGAGCTCGGCATTAAACATGGCATGCATATCCTGAATGAGGTTGTCGATCTCCTGCCCCAGTTCGATATAGCCGATCAGTTCCCCGTTGTTGAGCACGGGCAGCACGGAACGCAGGGTAAAAGTGCCCAGTGGCCCCAATTCGATGCCGGAAAAGACGGCGGCGCTCTTCTCGGCACCCAGTGCGGTGTGGCGATTGATGAGGTCACCAAATCGTTCCGGCTGGTGGGTGCGCAGCAGATTGATGCGTCGCGCATCGTGGAAGTAGAAGTGTGTGACGTTGTGCTGCTGATGCAGACGCTCATAAATCGGAGCGCTCAGTGCCAGCAGGGTTTTTCTGTCGCCAGCCTGCAGTGCGGCGAGTAGGTGTTTGTCCTGGGCGATAAAGCGCAGACTGGCTTCCATGACTTCAGCTTTGCTGTCCAATATAGAACTGAGATGCAGCTTCAGCGCTTCAGCTTGCTGTACGACTGCATGCTGTTTCTGTCGCACTTCCAGATTGACGACGAGGTAACTGGCGGTGCCGAATAACACCACGCCTGCCATGATGAGTGGCAGGATGATGCGTGCTTTTATGGAATAGGAGCTCATCGGTTTACATTCTTTATGCTTCCATCTGATGACTGTATGGCTAGTGACGAGCAGTCACCCTGTTCAGCTTATTTGACGGGCGGAACTTCTTTCTTGGGTTTTTTGACTTCTTTGTTTTTGCGTTGCTGACCTTTAGCCATGATATTTCTCCTGGAGTGATTGAATGTGCAACAGATACGGATAATCGTAGCGCGATTATAGACGTCTAACGGGTGTGACGCTTGTCCGATTTCTTTGCGTGTCCCCGTTTCGATGACACGGTTGATCGGGAACTTGAAAAATACGCCGCACTCATCGCATGGCTACGGGGAAGCTATTTTTCGTTATGGCTGGGGAAGAAGCATGGCGGCTGAAAACAGAAGAGACCGCAAGCGGCCTCTTCTGAAATCAACAGTACGATTGAATGCTCGGGACTATTGCCCCAAACCGGACAGTCGCTCTGCCGCACGCACGGTATTGGCCACCAGCATGGTAATGGTCATCGGGCCGACACCGCCGGGAACCGGGGTGAGGTAGCCTGCGACTTCGCTGACACTGGCGAAGTCCACATCGCCGACCAGCTTGCCTTCGGCATTGCGGTTGATGCCCACATCGATCACTACCGCACCCGGCTTGACCATGTCACCGGTGATGAAGTTCGGGCGACCCACCGCCGCGACCAGTATGTCGGCATCGCGGGTGTGCTTTGCCAGATCCACGGTCTTTGAAGTGCAGATTGTCACGGTGGCGTTCTTGTGCAGCAGCAGTAAGGCCATCGGCTTGCCGACGATGTTGCTGCGCCCTACCACCACGGCGTGTTTGCCCTCAATGGCGATGCCGGTTTTTTCCAGCATCACCATCACGCCGAAAGGCGTACACGAAGGGAAGGGTGTCTCGCCGGTGACCAGTGCGCCGACATTTTTCTGGTGAAAGCCGTCCACATCCTTGTCAGGATTGATTGCCTCGATGACGGTGTGCGAGTCCAGATGCTTGGGCAGCGGCAGTTGCACCAGAATGCCGTGTATCGCAGGATCGTTATTCAGGGCGTTGACCTCTGCAAGTAATGCCGCTTCGGTCGTATCAGCCGGCAGTTCTACGTGTATTGAATACAGCCCCAGTTCCGCGCAGGCTTTCACCTTGTTGGCGACATATACTTTGGATGCCGGATCATTGCCTACGATGATCACCGCCATGCCCGGGGTGACACCGCGCGCGATCAAGGCATCCGCGCGTACTTTCCATTCGGCGCGTACCGCTTGCGCGATGGCTTTGCCGTCTATGATTTGCGCCGTCATTATTTGCCCGCGATTTCTTTTTGGTAGGCTGCCAGGCCGTTGGTGATTTCAGCATGCGCCGCTTCGACCCCTTCCCAGCCCCTGATTTTGACCCATTTGCCCGGTTCCAGCGCCTTGTACAGTTCGAAAAAGTGCTTGATCTGTTCCAGAGTGATTTTCGGTAAATCCTCGTGGCTCTGAATTTCGTGATACAGCGGGGTGAGTTTGTCGGTGGGCACGGCGATGATTTTTGCATCATCGCCACCTTCGTCACTCATCATCAATACGCCTACCGGACGGCATGGGATGATCGCGCCATGGATAATGGGGAAGGGGGTGACGACCAGCACATCCACCGGATCGCCATCGTCGGCAATGGTTTCGGGAATGAAGCCGTAATTGCAGGGGTAACGCATCAACGAGCCGATGAAACGGTCCACCACCAGCACGCCGGATGCCTTGTCCACCTCATATTTAACCGGGTCGGCATGTTTGGGGATTTCAATGATGACATTGCATTCGTGGGGTAGTTTGTTTCCGGGACGGACGTTCAACAAGCTCATGAGATTTCCTTTAATAAAATTTAATTTTGAAAACTACTTAATTATAAGCGATGCAGTGCACTGCCGCCGAGTCGTGTTGGGGTAAAATGAAAGCACTTAACTCAAGGAGATGATGAAATGACAAGGCAACTAATCGGAAAAATGGTCATCGGTCAATCGGGCGGTCCAACCGCTGTCATCAATCAGTCGCTGGTCGGCGCGGTGCTTGCGGCGCGCAAGCAGGCCAATATCACCGGCATCCTGGGCGCACATCACGGCATCGCCGGGATCATGAAAGAAGATTTCATCGATCTGACGACGCAAAGCATCGAACAACTCGAATTAGTCGCAGCCACGCCGGCCGCCGCACTGGGTTCGGTGCGTCTCAAACCCGGACGTGCGGAATGTGAAAAAGTATTTGAGGTATTCAAAAAGCACGACGTGCGTTATTTCTTTTATATCGGCGGCAATGATTCGGCCGAGACCGCGCACATCATCGCCGAGATGGCGAAAGAAGCGAATTATGATTTTTGCACCGTGCACATCCCCAAAACCATCGATAACGACCTAAAAGTCACCGATCACTGTCCGGGTTTTGCTTCTGCCGCGCGCTTTGTGGCGCTGGCCTTCATGGGGGATGATCGCGACAATAATGCCTTGTCCGGCATTAAAGTGAACGTGGTGATGGGGCGTAGTGCCGGATTCCTGACCGCAGCCTCTGCACTGGCGCGTCAGGCGGAGGGCGATGGCCCGCATCTGATCTATTTGCCGGAACGTGTGTTCAATGTTGCGTCTTTTCAGCAGGACGTGCGCGATGTCGTGGCGAAATTGGGTCGGTGCGTGATCGCGGTGTCCGAAGGTATCACTGACAAGGAGGGCAATCCGATTTCCACCAGCGGCGAACGCGACTCGCACGGTAACATCCAGTTGTCCGGCAGCGGCGCATTGGGCGATACGCTGGCCGCGCTGGTAAAAGAGGCTTTCCCGGGGCAAAAAGTGCGTGTGCGGGCCGATACCTTCGGTTATTTGCAACGCTCCTTCCCCACCATCGTGTCCCAGGTGGATGCGCAAGAGGCGCGCGAAGTGGGCGACTATGCGGTGAACCATGCTGCCAGCACAGGGCAGCCCGGCTCGGTGTCGATTCGCCGACTCTCCAGTGTGCCTTACGCCAGCGAATGCTTCATCACGCCGCTGTCCTCCGTGGCGCGCGAAGCGACCGAGATGAAGGACGAATACATTAACGCGGCGGGCAATGATGTGACTCAGGCGTGGATAGATTATGTGGCGCCGTTAGTCGGCGAACTGCCTAAAATCGGCCGCCTGTAATTAACTGCAATACCCGAAAGAACCGGCTGCGTGCCGGTTTTTTCGGGTCAAAGATGGGCGAAGATGAAATGAAAGTGTCTGTACTATTTGTGTGCATGGGAAACATTTGCCGCTCTCCGACGGCTGAGGTGGTGTTTCGCCATTATGTCGAGCGTGCGGGATTGGTGGAATCCATTCTGATCGATTCGGCGGGGACGCATGATTATCACATCGGTGAGCCGCCGGATAAGCGTACCCAGTATGCGGCGCAGCAGCGTGGTTATGACATGAGTGCGCTGCTAGGACGGCAGGTGCAAAGCGCGGATTTCAAACGTTTTGATTATGTGCTGGCGATGGATAAGGCTAATCTGGCGATACTGCAATATCTGACGCCGCGCGGATGTAAAACACAGGCGCAACTGTTCCTGGACTATGCGCGTCATCACAATGAATCGGAAGTTCCCGACCCCTATTACGGCGGCGCGCAGGGTTTCGAACATGTGCTGGATATGGTGGAGGATGCGGCACAGGAATTGTTGCAACACATCCGTCAGCGTGAGTTGCATAGCTGTTTCTGAAATGCAGACGATAAAAAAGCCTCACAAAAGTGAGGCTTTTTTATCGCAGCTTAAGCCTAGGCTTTGGGGTTTTGCGTTTCGATTTGTACCAGAGGCTCGTTCTCTTTATACACTTCGAGTTGGCGGGTACGGCGGCGAACGACCGGCTGCGCCTTGGCGACAATCGTGTCTGCAACGAGCCTGGATGGGGCTGTTTCGACCTGCTGCAAAGTTTCGCCACTAGCCACAGGCTCCGGAGCTGGAGCTGGAGCTGGAGCTGGAGCTGGAGCTGGAGCTGGAGCTGGAGCTGGAGCTGGAGCTGGAGCTGGAGCTGGAGCTGGAGCTGGAGCTGGAGCTGGCGCGATTGTCTCGACCGGAGTGGCAACTGCTGGCGCTACCGCTGCTGTTTCAACAACGCTTTCTGCCGCTGTAACAGACAGATTGGTGGGCATCGCCACATATTCTGTCGGTTTGAGCGTGCGGATTGCGGGTTGTTCAACCGCCTCAGCCACGTCATGCGTTTCCATCGTTGCACTGATTTCTGCCGTATTCTCGGTGCTGGCATCCGCGCCGGGTACGACATCACGCTTTTCGCGTTCACGACGACCGCCGCGACGGCCGCGACGACGTGCGTTGCTCTTTTCGGTTTTTTCCGCTTCGGTTTCGGCTGCGCCGACTACGGCGACTGCCGGGCTTTCGATGAGCGGTTTCTCTTCAGCAAGACGTGACTCAGCAGGCTTCTTGGGCGGACGCGGCTTTTGCGGTCTGGCAGCTGTTTCTGCGGAGGGCATTTTTTCAGCCGGTTTGTCAGGCGCTGCGCTGCGTTCCGGTTTGTCGTTCCGGTCGCGACGCTTGCGGTTGCCACCTTCGTTACGCTCGGGCCGTTCGCTGCGTTCACGGCGCGGATTGGTGCGTGGCTTGCTGGCAACGGCTGTTTCTTTGGGTTCATCGCCCAGCAGGGATTTAAACCAGCCGCTGATTTGACCCAGCAGGCCGGTTGTTGCAACCGGCTGTTCGACTTTCATCGGAGCCGGGGCTGTTGGTGTGATGCCCTTGACGGCAGCAACCGAACGCACGCCTTTTTGAGGCTCCTGTGCCTGTTTGCTTTCATCCGGCTTTTCCACCAGATTATAGCTGGCCTGTGCTATTTCACCGCTCAAGTCGTCATGACGCAGACGGTTGATGGTGTAGTTGGGCGTTTCCATGTGCGGATTTGGGATCAGGATGATAGGCACTTTCAGGCGCGATTCAACGCGATGTATGTCGGCGCGCTTTTCGTTGAGCAAAAAGGTGGCTACATCGACAGGAACTTGCGCATGTATCGCCGCGCTGCTGTCCTTCATGGCCTCTTCCTGAATGATGCGCAGGATGTGCAGTGCGGAAGATTCGGTGCCGCGTATATGACCGATGCCGCTGCAGCGCGGGCAGGTGATGTAGTTGCTTTCGCCCAGCGAAGGTTGCAGGCGCTGGCGGGAAAGCTCCAGCAGGCCGAAGCGCGAGATTTTGGCGGTCTGCACGCGTGCGCGGTCAAAGCGCAGCGAGTCGCGCAGACGGTTCTCGACATCGCGCTGGTTCTTGCTGTTTTCCATGTCGATGAAGTCGATCACGATCAGCCCGCCCAGGTCGCGCAGGCGCATCTGGCGGGCGATTTCTTCTGCCGCTTCCAGATTGGTATTGAAGGCGGTGGCCTCGATGTCCGATCCTTTGGTGGCGCGCGCCGAGTTGATGTCGATCGCGGTCAGCGCTTCGGTATGGTCGATGACGATGGCGCCGCCGGAAGGCAGACGCACTTCGCGCGCATGGGCGGATTCGATCTGGTGCTCGATCTGGAAGCGCGAAAATAGCGGCACGTCGTCCACGTACAGCTTGATGCGGTTGACGTTATCAGGCATCACGGTGCTCATGAAGGCATGTGCCTGCTGGTAAACCTCTTCAGTGTCGATCAGGATTTCGCCGATCTCCGGATTGAAGTAATCGCGAATCGCGCGTACCACCAGAGAGCTTTCCAGATAGATCAGGGAGGGCGCTTTTTCGCTGCTTGCCGCATCCGCAATGGCTGTCCACAGCTGATTCAGGTAGTTCAAATCCCACTGCAGCTCTTCTTCATTGCGACCGATACCGGCGGTGCGCGCGATGATGCTCATGCCTTCCGGCACATCCAGGTGCGACAAGACTTCGCGCAACTCGGTGCGTTCATCCCCCTCGATGCGACGTGATACACCGCCGCCGTTCGGATTATTCGGCATCAGCACGATGTAACGGCCGGCCAGACTGATGAAAGTAGTCAGTGCCGCGCCCTTGTTGCCGCGCTCGTCCTTCTCGACTTGCACCAGCAGTTCCTGGCCTTCGCGCAGAGCTTCCTTGATCGACGGTCGGTTGCCGCAACCGGGTTGATAATACTGCGAGGATACCTCTTTGAACGGCAGGAAGCCGTGGCGGTTGCCGCCGTATTCGACGAAACAGGCTTCGAGGCTGGGCTCGATGCGTGTGATGACAGCCTGGTAAATGTTGCTTTTACGTTGTTCTTTTCCGGCGGTTTCAATGTCCAGGTCAATTAATTTTTGACCGTCAACAATGGCGACACGGAGTTCTTCCGGTTGTG
>Ga0209231_1000845_pt1 | contig 14081 bp, 9 predicted proteins | sample Deesub45470m_DNA_FD_188086 | JGI IMG/M metagenome (GOLD analysis project Ga0209231, IMG submission 188086) | Deep subsurface microbial communities from North Pacific Ocean - 450_OLKR46/470m Metagenome (SPAdes) (version 2) | ecosystem: Environmental > Terrestrial > Deep subsurface > Unclassified ... | reverse complement strand
CGGCGGCGCTGCGCGAGGCGGCGGATCGGGGACATCGTCGAGGCCGAGCGACGACGGCGCCAGCGGGCGCGGCGGACGCGCCTCGACCGGCGCGGCGCGGCGCAGCCAGTCCGGCTCGGCCAGCACCGGCGCACTCCGGCGCAGGCGCGCGGCGGCGGCCGGGGCGGCCGCGGTCACCGTGCCGTGATAATGATAGGCGTGGGTCCACAGCCCGTCCTCGACCGGTGCGCAGCCGAGCCCCGTCATCGCCTGCTCGATCGCCTGGTACCAGCTCGCCGCCGGGGGCACGCCCTTGGCGCGGACGCCCAGGGTGCCGCCGATCACCAGATGCTCCTGCGCGCGGGTCAGCGCGACATAGAGCAGCCGCCAATGCTCCTGCCGCTCGCGCCGCTTGAGGACGTCGCTGTCGGCGCGCAGCGCATCGACCATCTCGGCCTTGCGCGGGCGCAGCACCGGCACCGGCAGCGCATCCTCTTCGATCGCCCAGTCGAGCCGCCGTTCGGGGCTGAGATCGGGATCGGCGGTGGCGTCGGCGAGGATGACGAGCGGGGCTTCCAGCCCCTTCGACCCGTGCACCGTCATCACCCGCACCGCATCGAGCGGGGCCGATGGATCGCGGGTGATCTCGACATCGCCGCGATCGAACCAGTCGAGGAAACGCTGCAGGGTCGCGGTCGCGGTCCCCTCGAACTGGAGCGCGGCACCGAGCAGTTCCTCGATCGGATCGCGCGCCTCGTCGCCCAGCCGCCGCAGCAGCTTGCGCCGTCCGTCGAGCGGCCCGGTCAGCAGATGTTCGAGGAAACGATAGGGCGTCGTGAAATCGGCGCGGCCGAGGATCTCGTCGAGCGCCGCGATCGTCGCGGCATCGCCCCTGGCGCGCACCGCGTCGATCAGCGCGCCGCGGCGGCCGAAGCCGACCCGGTACAGCTCGTCCTGGCTCCAGCCGAACAGCGGCGAGACGAGCAGCGCAGCGAGGCTCAGATCATCCTCGCGCTGGACCGCGAAGCGGACCGCGGCGAGCAGGTCCTTGACGACGAGCGGCGCCGTCAGCCGCAGCCGGTCGACACCCGCCACCGCGACCTTCTCGGCATGAAGCCGCGCGACGATCAGCGAAGCGAGGTCGGCGCGGCGGCGAACGAGGATCAGGATATCCTCGGGCCGGATCGGGCGCTTCTTGCTCGCCAGCCACAGCCCCTCGTCGATCCACGCCCTTACCTGCTTGGCGAGGCGCGAGGCATAGGCGCGGGTGGCGTCGTCGATGAAGCCTTCTTCGCCGTCGTCATCGACCGCCTCGTCGATCGACAGCGGCTTCCACAAGGTCACCCGGCCCGGCATGTCGCGGTGGGCGGCGTGGCGCTCGGCAGGGTTGAACAGCCCCATCTCCTCATGGCCGAGGTCGGCGATCAGCCGGTCGACCACTTCGAGCACCGCCGGCGCCGAGCGGAAGCTGCGGTCGAGCGACAGGTCGAGGAACTCGCGTTCCACATGCAGAGCCTTGAGCGCGAAGGTCAGCCGGGCGCGCTCGAACTCGACCGGGTCGGTGCCCTGGAAGCCGAAGATCGCCTGCTTGAAATCGCCGACTGTGAAGATCGTGCGCGGCGCGCCGCTGCGCGCGCCGGCCCCGACGAAGAACTCCTCCGCCAGCCGACCGACGATCGACCATTGCCGGGCATTGGTGTCCTGCGCCTCGTCGACCAGGATGTGATCGGTCTGCTGGTCGAGCTTGTAGCGAACCCAGTCGCCCATGCCCGGCGTGTCGAGCAGATGGACGGTGGCGCGGATCAGGTCGTCGAAGTCGACCAGCCCGGCGGCGCGCTTCGCCTCGGCATAGGCGCGGGCATAGGCCTGTCCGGCGCGCAGGCCCGCGCCGATCGCGGCGGCCAGCACTGCGCGATGTCGCCAGCCGAGCAGCCGGTGCAGGCTATCCGCCATCCGCACCGCGTGATCGGGATAGGCGGGATCGGCCTTCAGCAGCCCCGCGCCATATTTGCGCGGTTCGAACGTCCGGGTCAGGACGACGAACAGGACGTCCTCCAGCATCGCCGCGCGAGCGCGCGGACCGGCGGCGATGAACGCCGCGACGATATCGGCATCGCGCAGCCCGGTCGCCGTGCCCCAGTCGGCATTGGCGCGGGCGACAGCCTGGAAGCTGTCGGGATGAAGGTCGGCGCAGCCCTTCTCGATCGCCTCCTCGACGTCTCCGAGCGGCACGTCGAACGCGTGGCGCAGCCGGGGCTCGATCGCACCGCTATTGCCGAGCGCCTCCAGCGCTTCGGGCGCGCGGGCGCAGTCGAGCAGATAGCCCTCCGCCCCACCCTCGCCGAGGCGCAGGCTGAGCGTCTGCAGGTCGCGGATCAGGCCATGGTCGCCGCCGCGCGCCGCGCCGTCGATCAGTTCGGCCAGGGTGCGGCGAGCGAGGGCGGCTTCCTCGCGACCCTCGATCGGGCGGAAGCCGGGGGTCAGTCCCGCCTCGGCCGGGAAGCCCGCCAGCAGCGTCTGGCAGAAGGCGTGGATCGTCTGGATGCGCAGGCCCCCGCCCGGCGCCTCGAGCACCCGCGCGAACAACTGCCGCGCCCGCTTCAGCGCCTCGGGCCCGGCATCCTCGCCCAGCCGGGTGAGATCCTGGGTGAGCTTCAGATCGTCCTTCTGCCCCGCCCAATGGGCGAGGCGGCGGTGGATGCGCTCGGCCATCTCGGCCGCGCCCGCCTTGGTGAAGGTGAGGCAGAGGATGGTGTCGGGCGCCGCGCCGCCCAGGAGCAACCGCAGCACCCGCGCGGTCAGGACGTGGGTCTTGCCCGTACCGGCCGACGCCGACAGCCAGACCAGCTGGCGCGGGTCGGAGGCGGCGCGCTGCTGCGGCTGCAACGGATCGAGCGGTTTGAGGCGGCCGCTCATCGGTCACCCTCCCCGCGACCATACCATTCGTCGAGCCGCATCAGCTGGTCATAATCGGCATAGGGCGAATATTCGGGGGCCAGCTTGGCGGTGAAGGCATCGTCCCCGGTCAGCCATCGATCGACCGCGCCGGTCAGGATCGCGGCAGCATGGGCGATGAAATCCTCCGGGGCGATCTGGCTCTTGCCGCCGACCGGCGAGCGCACCTGCCCGAAGGCGTCGCGCTCCTTCGCCAGCGACCAATATTCGAAGGCGAGCGGATCGCCCTCCACCCCGTCGAACCCGCCGCGCGCGGCGATCAGCCCGAGCAGGCCGAGCTGCATCGCATAGCCCGCCCCGACCTGCGCCGCGCTGGGCGGTTTGCCGGTCTTGTAATCGACGATCGCGAGCGTGCCGTCGGCGAGGCGATCGATCCGATCGACCTTGCCCTTGAGCGTGATCCCGCCGACATCGGCGCGGCCATCCTGTTCGGCGACGATCGGCCGGCGGCCCTGCGCACGGTCCTCGCGCATCCGTTCGGCGACCCAGCGCAGCCCTTCCATCAGCCGGGGCTCCCACAGCGCCTGCATCACCGGGTGCGCGGCCATGGCGCGCAGCATGGCCTCGGCCCGCGGCAACAGCCGGTCCGGGTCGCAACCGTCCTGCTTCATCCAGGCTTCGAACACGGCATGGACGGCGGTGCCGCGCCACGCCGGGGTCGGATCGGCGTCGACCGCATCGAGCGGCCGCAGCTGGAGCATGGCATCGGCATAGAAGGCGAAGGGATCGGCCTGCAGCCGGTCGAGCTTGGTGACGGCGATGACCCTCGGACGATCGGCCACGGGCGGCTTCGGCGCGGGACGGCTGGTGAAAACGCGGTCGGTGGGCCGGTCGATCGCCGCCGCCCAGTTGGGCAGGCGATGCTCGCGGGTGATGCCGCCGGTCATCGCCTCCAGCCGCAGCCAGAAGCGCGAGGCGATGGTCGGCGCGCGGGCATCGCGGCGGGCGCGGGTGATGATCAGTTCGGGCGCGCCGAGCGCCATCGCGAAATCATGCGCCGACAGGCCGATCCGCGCTTCCAGCCCGCCCAGCCCCAGTTCGGCGCGGATGCGCGGCGCGAGCCAGGGGTCGGGGCTCGGCAAGGCCGGCCAGACGCCCTCGTTGAGCCCGCCCAGCACCATCAGGTCGGCATGCTGGAGCCGCGCCTCGAGGAGGCCCCAGATCGACAGGCGCGGATGGCCGCCCTGCGGCGGACGAACCGCGACCGCATCCATCAGCAGGCGCAGCGTGGGGGCAAGCCCGGCCGCTTCGAAGGCGACCGGCCCGACTGGCGCCCAGGCCTCGAGTTCGGCGATCAGGTCCGCGGCGGCGCGGCCGTCGGGGCCCGACCAGCCGGCATCGCCGGCGAGCGTGGTCACGCCTTCGCGGACGGCAGCGAGAAGGTCGGCAAGCTTCCCGGACGAAAGCGCATCCCCTTCAGGAGAGAGGTTCAGGGTCCGGGAGAAAGCCGTCTCCAGCGGCTCCAGCAGCGGCCGCACCTCGTCCCACCAGGCGATCGCCGGCGCCCGCGCGCGCTTCGCATGCCCGTCGCCGTCGCGCAGATAGCGGGTGACACCGTCGAGCCCGGCCGGCGGACGCGGGCCGCGCAGCGCGATGTCGAGCTTGCGGACGCCGTCGAGCCAGGCGCCGCGCGCGTCGCCGCGGCGGACCAGCGGATGCTTGAGCAGGGCCAGCAGCGGCACCGGCGCGAAGCCCTCGGCCGCCGCCTCGGCGACCGCCAGCAGCAAGGTGCCGGCCGGAGTGAGCGACAGCGGCGTGCCGGCCGAATCGTCGGCAACGATCCCCCAACGCGCGAGATGGGCGGTGACCCGGCGCGCGAGCACCCGATCGGGGGTCACCAGCGCGGCGGTGCGGCCCGGCGTCTCGATCGCCTCGCGCAGCGCAAGCGCAATGCTCTGCGCCTCCTCGGCCGGATTGGAGAGTTCGATCGCGCGAACCCCGGTCAGCCGGCGTTCGGCGGGCGGCAGCCGGTGCCATTTGTCGGTGAACGCTGCCGGGGCCATGGCGTTGGCGATCGCCTTCGCCCGGATCGCCCGCGCATCGCGCCCGCCGCCCCAGCGCCAGGTCTCGATCTCGGCCCGGCCGACGCCCATGCGATCGAGCAGCCGCTTCAGCGCGAACTGGGGATGGCTCTCCACTGGGCGCGGCGGGCGCCCGATACCATTGGTCCCTTCGTCATCGGGTTCCTGCGGGCCGAGTGCGATCCACTCCTCTTCGGGCGAGATCGTGTCGAGGCCGGGCAACACCACCATACCCTGCGGCAGACGCGCGACGATCCCGAGCAGCCGGGCGACGGCAGGCGTGGTGCTGCTGATACCGGCCGCGATGACCGCACCCGGCGGCGGGCGCAGCCGCCAGCCGCGCGCGACCCGGTCGAGCAGCCGGTTGCGCCGCTCGGCCATGTCGATCCGGCCGCGCGCCGCCAGTTCGTCCGGCCAGCGGGTCAAGATGGTGTCGAGCATCGCCAGCGAGCGCTGCCAATGGTCGGACAATTCGGGCAGCGAGACGAGATCCTTCAGCCGCGCGGGCGGCACCTGTTCGATCAGCAACTGGTCGAGCGTGCGCGCGAGTTCGCCGGCCAGCCGGATCGCCTCCCCGCCGTCGATCGGGTCGCCCGCCGCCAGGCGCGCCTCGCTGGTCAGCCGGGCGAGGATCATCTGCCGCTCGAGCGGATCGATCGCGGGCGGGATCGGCTCCTCTTCGGCCTCGCCAATCGGGTCGAGCAGACCGCCCAGCCGTTCGTCTAGTTCGGAATCGCCGATCGCGACGAGGCGCGGAAGCAGCAGCCCGCCCTCGGCCCGCCGCACGAACGCATCGCTGATCGCACGCGCGGCACGGTTGTTCGGCACGAGCAGCGTCGTCCGCGCCAGCCCAAGCGGATCGGGCCCATGTTGCGCGATCATCCCCGCCGCCAGGGCATCGGCGAACGCACGGTGGGCGGGAATGGTGAAGACGGCGGGGCGTGTCATTGGTCGGATCACTCTAGCCGAGCGGGCGGCCGGCGAAACCCCTGTTGCTGATCGTCAGTCGCGCCCCAGCATCGCCTCGGTCTTCGCGATCGCGGGCGGGGTGCCGACGTCGAACCACAGCCCCTGATGGACGACGCCGAAGGCGCGGCCGGCGGCGATGGCGCGTTCCCAGAGCGTCATGAAGCCGAATGGCCCCTCGGGCAGGTCGGTGAACAGCCGCTTCGAGACGATCTGGATGCCCGTATAGACGAAGGGCGCGACCTTCGACGGGCGGCGGCGGGCGATGTGGCCGTTGCCGTCCATGTGGAAATCGCCCAGCCCGCTATGGCAATTGGCGCGGGCGAGCGGGACCAGCAACAGCAGCGCATCCATCTGACCGTCGTCCCAGCGGTCGGCGAGCAGGCTGATCGCGTCGACCGGGCCGTCGACCCAGAGATTGTCGCTGTTGGCGATCAGGAAATGATCCTCGGGGATCAGCGGCAGCGCCTTGGCGACCCCGCCCCCGGTTTCCAGCAGCACCCCGCGCTCGTCCGAGACATGGATGTCGAGATCGGCCGCCTTGCGCTTGAGATGCGCCTCCAGCGAATCCGCCAGATAATGGACGTTGACGACCACCCGGCCGATGCCGGCGGCGCGCAGCCGGTCGAGGACATGATCGAGCAAGGGCTGGCCCGCCACCTCGACCAGCGGCTTGGGCCGGGTCGCGGTCAACGGGCGCATCCGCTTGCCGAGGCCGGCGGCGAGCACCATCGCGGTGCCGATCGGCGCGGACCTGGGGTTGGGGCGCAGCGACAGCGGCTTGTCGAAGGTCATGCGCTATGACCCGCCCAGTGATCGCCGCGCTTGTCGGCCGGGACGTGCGCGTCGAACCACGCCTTGACCGGCGCGAGCGCGGCATGGGCCAGGTCGCGTTCCAGATAGCCCCAGACGCGTGGCTGAAAGGCGAGGTAGCGGGGCTTGCCGTCACGCTTCCACAAGCGGGTGAAGATGCCGAGAATCTTGGCGTTGCGCTGCGCGCCGAGCAGCGCATAGGCGGCAGCATCGAACGGACGGCGCTCGGCATAACGCGCAATCATCGCCGCTTCGATCGCGGGCGGCACGTCGCGCCGTGCGTCCTGCAGCAGCGAGACGAGGTCATAGGCGGGGTGACCGGCCAGCGCGTCCTGGAAATCGAGCAGGCCGAGGCTGCCGTCGCCGAGCAGCATGATATTCTCGGCATGATAGTCGCGCAGCACGCTGACCGACCGGTCCGCGCGGATCGGCGCCAGCGCCTCGTCCCAGGCGGCGGCATAGCTGGCGGCATCGGCATCGAGGCCGACCGCGGGCAGGTACCATTCCGGGAACAGCGCCGCCTCGCGCTGGTAGACCGCCATGTCATAGGGCGGCAGCGGTCCGGCCGCATGACCATGAAGATCGGCGAGCAGGTCGATCGCCTGTGCATAGATCGGCGTCTCGGCGGCGGGATCGGCCTCGATCACCTCCTTCATCCGGGCGTCGCCGAAATCCTCGAGCAGAATCAGCCCGCCGTCGAGGTCCTTCGCCAACACGCGCGGCGCGCGAAAGCCGATCGCGTCGAGATGCTCGGCGACCGCCAGGAAGGGGCGACTGTCCTCATGCTCCGGGGGCGCGTCCATCAGCACCGCGCTTTCGGCGCCGCGATGGACGCGGAAATAGCGGCGAAAACTCGCGTCGCCCGCCAGCGGCAGAATCGCGGCGCCGGCCCATCCGGCGCGGTCGAGAAAGGCGGGAGCGTGGGAGGGGGGAATCATCGGGTCATCCTCGGGGCGGCCATCGACCCTCCCATGCCGCCGGCGCGGTCCAAGTCAAGCGGCGGGCGTCGGGACCATCGGCTTCGATGGTCAGCTGCAACGCGTCGGGCCATAGCAGCCGCCCCATCCGTTCGGGCCATTCGATCAGCAGCACGCTGTCGGCGCGCGCTTCGTCGAGACCCAGTTCCTCCAACTCGTCGGGATCGTCGATCCGGTACAGGTCGACATGCCAGAGCGACAGGCGAAGCTCGGGCGGGGCATAGGGGATGACGATCGGGAAGCTGGGCGACGGCACCTCGCCTTCGAATCCGAGCGCATGGAGAAGGCCCCGCGCCAAAGTCGTCTTCCCCGCGCCAAGATCGCCGTTCAGCGCGACGACATCGCCCGGCCGGAGAACGCTGGCGAGTGCCGCGCCGATGGCGGCGGTCGCCTCGGCGCCGTCGAGATACAGAAAGTCCGTCATGCTGAACTCGTTTCAGCATCCACCCAACCCCTCGGACAAACCAAGCGATGATGGGGCGGTGACAGGAGCCTCAACGTCCGAACCAAGCCGCGCGATGGATGCTGAAACAAGTTCAGCATGACGATATCTTCCACAGCGGATGGAGAAGCCTGCGCGCCAGGGTGACTTTCCCCACGCCGAGATCACCGTTCAGCGCGATGACATCGCCGGGGCGGAGAATCGTGAAGAGTACCACACCGATGGCGGCGGTCGCCTCGGCGCCGTCGAGATACAGAACGTCCGTCATGCTGAACTCGTTTCAGCATCCACCCGACCCCTCGGACGAACCAAGCGATGATGGGGCGGTGACAGGAGCCTCAACGTCCGAACCAAGCCGCGCGATGGATGCTGAAACAAGTTCAGCATGACGGTCCCCTCTTCGGTTTGGAGGCCATCTCAAACCTGGACATGGTCGCCGGTCCGCCGGGGCAGGTGTATGGTCACAGTGGTGCCGCGTCCGGGCTCGCTCTCCAGCGCGATCGAGCCGCCATGCGCCTCGACGAGCTGGCGCGTCAGCGGTAGACCGATGCCGATCAGCTGCTTGCCTTCGTCGTTGCTCGCATCGATGCGCGGATAGGTATCGAACACGCCGGCGCGCTGGGCGGCGTCCATCCCCGGCCCTGTGTCGGACACGATCCAGACGATCACGTCCTCGTCGCCGCGGACGCGGATCATCACCTTGCCATGCTGCGGCGTGTAGGTGATCGCGTTGTTGAGCAGATGATCGGCGATCTGGCGCAGGCGGCGCGGGTCGCCGCGCATCGTCCCGAGCGACGGTTCGATGTCGACGATCAGGCTCAGCGGCTTTGCATCGGCCGCCTTGCGCGCGGCGGTCACCGCGTCGCCGAGCAGCAGGCTCATATCGACATGCTCCTCGGACAGCGGCAGATTGCCGGCGGCGCCCTGGGTCAGGTCGAGCACGTCCTCGACCAGCGAGCCGAGCCGGCCGACCGAGGAGAGGATCGCCTTCACATATTCGCCGGCGACCGGCGGCAGTTCGCCTGCATAGCCCCCGTCAAGCAACTCGGCGAACCCGGCGATCGAGGTCAGCGGCACGCGCAGTTCGTAGCTCATATTGGCGACGAAGGCGGTCTTGAGCTTGTCGGCTTCCTCGAGCGCGTCGGCACGGCCGCGCAGCGCTTCCTCGATCCCGCGCGACGCGGTGATGTCGAGCAGGGTGAACAGCGCATTGCCGTCGGGCAGCGGCACCACGGCAAAGTCGAAATAGCGGCCGTCGGCCAGCGCCATGCGCCCGGTGCGCGCCTGCCGGTCGACGGTGGCGATCCGGACGAGATCGCGCAGCAGCTGCGCACGCGACGGATCGGCCAGCTTGGTCGCGACCAGTTCGACCATCGCATCGACGCGCAGATTCTGGGCCAGGTCGGCGTCGGACAGGCCCCAGATGTCACGGAAGCTCTGATTCCAGATGTGCAGCCGGCCGTCGGAGGCGAACACGCCGATGGCCTCGAACAGATTCTCGAAGGTCGCGGTGCGGACCCGGAGCAGCGTGTCGCGCGCGCTCGACAGCTGGACCTGTTCGGTGCGGTCCTCGAAGTACAGGAGCAGGCCAGCATTGGGCAGCGGCTGGGCGACCACGCGGAGATGCTGGCCGCCGGGAAGCGTCCAGCTCTCCTCGACCGAATCGACCGCGTTGAACCAGGCGCGGCGGTCGGCCTTCCAGCCGGGGAAGTCGCGTGCCTCGGGCAACCGCTGGGTGTCGCGCATCCGGTCGAGCACCCGGTCGAACTCGGGATGATCGCTCATCCATTCGGGCAGCAGCGAGAAGAACTGCAGGAAGGGCTGGTTGAAGAAGGTCAGGCTGCGGTCGGGGGCGAATTGCGCAACTCCCGCCGAAAGCCGATCGAACAGTTCGCGCTGCGCCTCCTGGAAACGGCCCAGTTCGCCCCGGGTCTGTTCGAGGTCCTGGATGTCGAAGCCGTAGCCGGCGACGCCGTGCTCGCCCATCGGCACGTCGACGATCCGCATCGTCCGCCGCTGCCCGCTCAGGGTGACGGGCACGACATGGGTCTGGATACGGCCGCTATCGCGCGCGGCGATCGCGGTCGCGCGCGATAGCGGCCGTATCCAGACCGCGCGCGGCCCTCGGCGGCATCGATCAGCTCGACCCCGCGGGTCACGACGTCCTCGGCGCTTTCGCCCTCGACCGCGTTGACATAGGCCGAATTGACCAGCGCCAGCTTCAGGTCGGGGCCGCGATGCCACATCGGGAAGGGCGCGGCCTCGATCAGCGCGAGGCAGCTGTCGAGCGCATCGCTGACCGCATGGCTGTCCGCGGTCAGCCGGGCGATGGTGCGTTCGGCCTCGCTGTTGTCAAACAGCCAGACGATCACCCCATCCCCGATCGCGGGCGGCGCGGGGCGGCCGCGCGCCAGCAGCACCCGATCGGTCCCGGAAAGATGCAGCACCCGTTCGAAGGCGCGGCCGGCCTGGTTGGCGGCGGCGATGTCGGCGGCAAGCCCCTCGGCATCGACGACCGAGATGCCGCCGCCATTCTGGCCCGCCATCTCGTCGATCGAGCCCGGCGGTGCGGGCAGACCCAGCCAATGGGCGAGGCGCGGGTCGGCCCCGATCCGGCCGTCGAGGCCGACCCGGAACGGAACGGCGGGGGCGCTGGCGAGCAAGGCGCCCTGCCGCTCGATATCGCGGGCGCGGACCTTGCCGATCGCATCGCGCCGCAGACCCATGACGATCGACGCAACCGCGGCCGCGACCCACAGCGCGACGATGATCGCGAGCATCAGCGCGGCGACCGGATCGAGGTGGATCATTTGCGACATGGCCACGCTTCTAGTGCGGGTTCATTCGGCACGCGAGCGGGGAAATGCAGGAGAGGAGGACATCGCCCCGGCGGAGGCCAAGGCGACGAAAGCCGACAAGGAGGCGGACGAAACGCCCGCCTCCCTCATCGATCAGTAGCGGTAGTGATCGGGCTTGAACGGACCTTCGGTCGAGACACCGATGTAACCGGCCTGCTTGGCGGTCAGCTTGGTGAGCTTGACGCCCAGCTTCTCGAGGTGGAGCGCGGCCACCTTTTCGTCGAGATGCTTCGGCAGGACATAGACCTCGTTCTTGTAGGTCTCACCGCGGGTCCAGAGCTCGATCTGCGCGAGCGTCTGGTTGGTGAAGCTTGCCGACATCACGAAGGACGGATGGCCGGTCGCGCAGCCCAGATTCACCAGGCGGCCCTTGGCGAGGATGATGATCTGCTTGCCGTCGGGGAACTTGACCAGGTCGGTGCCGGGCTTGACCTCGGTCCAGTCATAGTTGCTCAGCGCGGCGATCTGGATCTCGCTGTCGAAGTGGCCGATGTTGCAGACGATCGACATCGGCTTCATCGCGGCCATATGCTCGGCGGTGATGACGTCGGCGTTGCCGGTCGCGGTGCAGAAGATGTCGGCGCGGGTGACCGCCTCTTCCATCGTCACGACTTCGAAGCCTTCCATCGCGGCCTGCAGGGCGCAGATCGGATCGACTTCGGTCACCATCACGCGGGCGCCGCCATTGCGGAGCGACTGGGCCGAGCCCTTGCCGACATCGCCGAAGCCGGCGACGCAGGCGACCTTGCCGGCGAGCATGACGTCGGTGGCGCGACGGATCGCGTCGACCAGCGATTCCTTGCAACCATAGAGGTTGTCGAACTTCGACTTGGTGACGCTGTCGTTGACGTTGATCGCCGGGAAGGGAAGCTCGCCCTTCTTGGCGATCTCGTACAGGCGATGGACGCCGGTGGTGGTCTCTTCCGAGACGCCCTTCAGGTTCCGGACGGTCTCGGTCAGATAGCCCGGACGCTTGGCGATGAACGCCTTGAGCGCGCGCTGGAACTCGACTTCCTCGTCATTCTCGGGCTCGCCCAGGGTCGCGCCGGCTTCGAGCTTGGCGCCCCACAGCGCGAACATGGTGGCATCGCCGCCATCGTCGAGGATGATGTTGGCGGTCTCGTCGCCCCAATCGAAGATCGACCCGACATAATCCCAATAATCGGCCAGGCTCTCGCCCTTGATCGCGAACACGGGCACGCCCGTCGCGGCGATCGCAGCGGCGGCATGGTCCTGGGTCGAGAAGATGTTGCACGTCGCCCAACGGACGTCGGCGCCGAGCGCGGTCAGCGTCTCGATCAGCACTGCGGTTTGGATCGTCATGTGCAGCGAACCGGTGATGCGCGCACCCTTCAGCGGCTGCGACGCTCCGAACTCCTGACGCAGCGCCATCAGGCCCGGCATCTCGGTTTCGGCGATGTTGATCTCGGCGCGGCCGAAATCGGCAAGGCTCAGATCGGCTACAACATAATCGTTGAATTCAGTCGCTGCGGCGGTGGCCACCGGGCTTCTCCTTTGGGGATAGGGCAGCCGGCGCAGCCGGCGGCAATGCCCGGCGCAATAGCCCGACGGGCCGCCTAATGCAAATATAAAGATATCTTTATATGTCGCCTTCCCTTGGGGGAGGACAGCCCTGCGAGGTCGCAAGCTTCGCTAGGCCTGGCCGCTGGTCGCCGACAGCAGGCGCGGATCGATCCCGGCGGAATGCATCGCCGCTTCCCACCGCCGGGCGGGTTCATGATCGAACATCAGTTCGCTTCCGCCGCGAGTCGCAAGCCAGCCATGGCGCCGCATCTCGTCGTCGAGCTGGCCGCCGCCCCATCCCGAATAGCCGAGCGCAACCAGCCAGCGCGCGGGGCCCGTGCCCGCCGCGATCGCGCGCAGCACGTCGAGCGTCGAGGTCAGACACCAGCGGTCCTCGACGATCAGGCTGTCCTCGCCGGTCCAGTCGGTGCTGTGCAGGACGAAGCCGCGCTGCTGCTCGACCGGGCCGCCGATCAGGACGCCGCAATCGGGCGCGACTCCGGGGTCGATCTCGAGCTGTTCGAGCAGTCCGTGGAGGGTGAGGCCGGGCAGGATGCGGTCGACGCCAACGCCCAGCGCGCCGTCGGCGTCATGCGCGCACATCGCGATGACCGCCTTTTCGAAGCGCGGGTCCCCGATGCCGGGCATGGCGAGCAGGAACTGCCCGCGGAGAGAGGCTGGCGCATCCATCGCCGATATCTATAGTCGTCCACCATGACGACGCAAACAGGGGAACCGGTCGAAAGTGGCGCGGGCGGACCACCGCCCGCCACGACCCTGCCCGCCGCCATCACCATCGTCATCCCGGCCTACGGCGTCGGCGCGATGCTGGGCGATGCGCTCGATTCGGTGATCGCGCAGGATCGCGGCGACTGGGAAGCGATCGTGGTCGACGACGGCGACCGGCGGGTGGCGCCATATGCCGCGCCCTATTTGTCGGATCCGCGCATCCGCTTGATGCAGACCGACAATGGCGGCCTGCCAACCGCCCGCAACCGCGCCATCGCCGCCTCGACGACGCCCTATGTCGCGCTGCTCGACGGCGACGACATGTTGGAGCCCGATTATGTGTCGGCGATGATCGCGGCGATCGAAGCGCGGCCGACCATCGGCTTCGCCACCGGCGATGCGACCTTCTTCGGTTCCGATCGGGTCGGCGAACGTTTCTCCGCCTATTGCCCGCAACTGGGGCCGCCGACCCTCGAGAAGCTGATCCTGCGCGAGTTCAACGTCTTCGGGCTGACGGCGATGCGCCGCGCTGCGATCGAAGGCATCGGCGGCTTCGACACGAGCCTCAGATCCTCGGAAGATCTCGATGCGTGGATCCGCCTGCTGTCGGCGGGATGGGAACTGGCGTATGTGCCGCGTCCGCTCGCCCGCTATCGCCGGCACGCGGCTCAGATGTCGGGCAACACATCGGTGATGCTGACGACCGCGATGGCGGTGATGTCGAAGGCCCGCTCCGCGCTAGAGGGCCGCCCCGAGCAGGCCGCCGCCGCCGAAGCCTGTCGTCGCATCGCCCATCAAATGGCAGTCGATGCTGCCT
>Ga0209231_1000843_pt1 | contig 14099 bp, 13 predicted proteins | sample Deesub45470m_DNA_FD_188086 | JGI IMG/M metagenome (GOLD analysis project Ga0209231, IMG submission 188086) | Deep subsurface microbial communities from North Pacific Ocean - 450_OLKR46/470m Metagenome (SPAdes) (version 2) | ecosystem: Environmental > Terrestrial > Deep subsurface > Unclassified ... | reverse complement strand
ACGAATGACAAAAATCAAGTATTCTGGGCAAAACGGATTCGGCAGCATGCCTGGCAGTTCCCGCAAGGCGGCATACAGCATGGAGAAAATCCAGAGCAGGCCATGTATCGCGAGTTGTACGAAGAAGTCGGCTTGAGCCCCGAGCATGTGCAGATACTGGGACGCACCCGTGACTGGATGCGTTATGAAGTTCCGCAAAGTTGGAGTAAGCGGGAATCGCGTGGCGGTTATCGCGGGCAGAAGCAGATTTGGTTTTTGTTGCGTTTGGTAGGACGTGATTGTGATGTCTGTTTGCGTGCATGCGCGCATCCGGAATTTGACGCATGGCGCTGGAATGATTACTGGCTGGATATCCAGGCGGTGATCGAATTCAAGCGAGAGATTTACACCAGGGCGCTTAATGAGCTGGTGCGCTATTTACCCGAACCCGGGGTCAGGGCCGCCTGTTCGCACCCTCAGGCGCATCCGCAACATGTGCATAGATGATTATTGTGAATTTACAGGAGTGCAAAGATGATTAAAGAGTATACCGGGCTGGATTCATCCCCATTGAAATCAGGCGCGTCCATCGTGCGTCCCACGCAGGTTTTTGCTGAACGCGTCAAACTGAGCGATCCGGCTACCAGCGTGATGACCGATTTGAGCAAGGTCTCGGTGGTGAGTGTGCGTGCCCAGACATCTATGGATAGAGCCAATGCCAAGATGATACGTTACGGCGTGCGTATGCTGCTGGTGCTGGACGAAAATGAACAGGTGTCGGGGCTGTTGACCGCATCCGATGTGCTGGGCGAAAAGCCGATGCGCTTCCTGCAAAGCGTGGGCGGAATTCATGCCGATATCACGGTGCGCGATATCATGACCACGCAGCGTGAACTGGAAGTGATGAAGATCGAGGATGTGCGAAATGCCAAGGTAGGCGAAATCGTCGCCACCCTGAAAAAATCACACAGGCAGCATGCGCTGGTAGTTTCCGAAGCTGCGGATGGAAAGCAAACCGTGTGCGGCCTGTTCTCGGTCACGCAAATTGCCCGTCAGCTGGGTGCGCAGGTGCAGCGTTTCGAATTGGCGCATACCTTCGCCGAAATCGATGCTGTTATCCCACACGCCTGATCGCATTGAAATATCCTGAGGTGAAGTTAATGAGTTCATTATCGCAACGTATTGCGCTGCTGGTTCTGTTGTTTGCTGTTGCCGGATGTTCCTCAGTCAGGGATGCCAAGGATACGGTCGGAGGCTGGATCAATGGGGGTGACGGTACACTGGTTACGACTGGTGAAAAGAAAGCAGCGGCCAGTCGTAGCGGTCCGGTACTCAAGTACGCCGCGACCTTGCGGGTGAATAACTATGTGGATCAGCGCAAGGTAAGCAGCCCGCGTTATCTCGGTCAGTTGACCAATCAGGTAAGGGGCGTGAGCGGCAGTGAATTGATTCTGGATCAGGATGTCGCCGCTCTGGTGACCAGCGCGATGAAAAAGCGTTTCGATGCCGAAGGCTATCAGGTAATGGAAGGCGCCAGCGCGGCTAACGCGCTGTTTGAAATGACGGGCGTGGTGAAGGAATTAACCTTGAACGTCAAGAATCGCGACGAAATCTTTATCGCGATTGAAACTACCCTGAAAGATGTGGCGACCGGGAAAGTAGTCTGGTCTGGTCTGGTGACCGAGAAACATGACAGGTTTGCGGGGGTCTCTGGTAACAATAAGGACGATATCATCGCCTATCTCAACCATGAATTGCGCATTGCCAGCACCAAAACGGTCGAGGCTATCAGTGCTTCGCTGATGGCGGCTCACCCCGAATTGTTCAATTTGACGCCGGGCACCAAGGCGATTCCAGGGGTGACGGTTTATGTCGCGCCATCCCTGCCCAAGCCCGCTCCCGCAGCGCCGGCGAAGACGGACTATGGCGTGCAACCGGGCAATGATGTTCCTGTGCCCAGTTACCGGCCACATGCCAGCGACACGGCAGGACTGCTGCTGGTGAATACCAATCCGGCACGCGCCAGGGTGTATCTGGATGGCGTGTATTACGGGCTGTCTCCGCTGCGTCTGGAAATGGAACCGGGCATCCATGCCATCAGCGTGAAATTGTCCGGCTACAATATGGTGACCGAAAAGGTTTCCGTACGCCGGGGCGATAACACCGAGATAGAACTGAATCTGGAACGGTAAGAACCGTAAGTGGTAAGTTAAAAACCCGCCTCGGCGGGTTTTTTATTCGCTGAAAATGTTTAGCCACTCACCACTCACCACTCACCACTTTCCATTTTTAGTGTTTGCCGGTGCTGCCGAATCCGCCGGCGCCGCGTTCGCTCAGCGGGAATTCCTCGACGATGTTGAATTTGGCCTGCATCACCGGCACGATGACCAGTTGCGCCATGCGTTCCATCGGCATAAGCGTGAAGGGAATCTGACTGCGATTCCACAGCGATACGAAAATCTGCCCCTGATAGTCCGAATCTATCAGCCCGACCAGATTGCCCAGCACAATGCCGTGTTTATGTCCCAGGCCGGAGCGCGGCAATATCATTGCGGCATAGCCCGGGTTGGCAAGGTGAACCGCAATGCCGCTGGGGATCAGTTCGCACTGTTTGGGTTGAATGACCATGTTCTGTTCGATGCAGGCGCGCAGATCTATGCCTGCCGAGCCGCTGGTCGCGTAGGCGGGCATGTTTTCATGCAAACGGTGATCCAGTATTTTGACATCTACAACGGGTTGTTTCATTTTTGTGCTCCTTGATGGCGTTGCGCAATATGTTGCATTAAGTGTCTGGCGAGCGTGAGTTTGTCGGCACGAGGCAGGGGGTGCATGCCGTCGTCGTCGAATAAAATCAGCTCATTGTCGTCGCTGCCGATGGCCTGCTGGGCGAGGTTGCCCACCAGCAGGGGCAGTTTTTTGGCCTGGCGTTTTTGCTCTGCATATTCGGCCAGATTCTCGCTCTCAGCGGCGAAACCCACACAGTAAGGCGGATTCGGCAGACTGGCGACCTGCGCCAAGATATCGGGGTTGGGGATGAGTTCCAGGGTGAGGTTGCTGCCGCTCTTCTTGATTTTGTGTTCGCTGGGGTGGGCAATGCGGTAATCGGCCACCGCTGCCACGGCGATGAAAATGTCGCTGCGGGCAACGTTGAGCATGACCGCGTCATACATTTGCGCGGCGCTTTGCACATCAATTCTTTGTGCGCCGGCAGGCGTAGCCAGTGCGGTAGGCCCCGATACCAGCGTCACTTCTGCACCCATTTCCAGCGCGGCCCGCGCGATGGCATAGCCCATCTTGCCTGAGCTGCGGTTGGTGATGCCGCGCACCGCGTCTATTGCCTCATAGGTGGGCCCTGCGGTGATCAGGATTTTTGCGCCGGGTAAGAGCCTGGGCTGGAAGGCCGCCTCTATGTGTTCGGCGAGATGTTCAGGTTCCAGCATACGTCCTGCGCCTTCTTCGCCGCAGGCCTGCATGCCGCTGTCCGGGCCCAGCACCTGTACCCCGTCGGCAATCAGCTGCGCGATGTTGCGCCGGGTCGCAGGGTTCTGCCACATTTCCCGGTTCATCGCCGGTGCAATCAGCAAGGGGCAGTTGCGCGCCAGACACAGGGTGGAAAGCAAATCATCGGCCAGGCCGTGCGCCAGTTTGGCAATGAAATCCGCGCTCGCGGGTGCGATCACGATGGCATCGGCTTCACGGCTCATGTTGATGTGCGCCATGCTGTTGGGCACGCGCGCATCCCACTGATCCGTATAAACCGGTTTTCCGGACAGTCCCTGCAGGGTGGTCGGAGTGATGAAGTGACAGGCCGCTTCGGTCATGGCCACCTGCACCGAAATCCCCTGTCTGGTTAACAGACGCAGCAGCTCTGCCGCCTTATAGGCTGCGATGCCACCTGTGATGCCGAGTACGATGTGCGATTTGTTCATGCGGCGTATCTTACAAGAAAAAGTACCGGTATAACTATCGGCAGGCGTGAGGCTGTAATATGGCGCCTGAATTTATCAGCGCTGCAGGCAACGCTGATAACGCGTCTGCACCCGTGTGGCGAACCATTTGGTAGTGAGTTTGCGCTGAAACTTGGGGCTTTTCAGGTTGATTTGCGGCATGAACACGCGTGGCTGTATGCCGCTTCGATCCGCCAACGCAAATAAACGGGTATAAAGCGCTGTACGGCTGAATGACGATAATTTTTCCAGGCGCAAATCGCGCTGTATCTCGGTTTCGCTCATTTGCAGTGCTTTGCTGATAGCTAGCAGGGCGCGTTGCGTAGCGCTGGATTCCGGCGCGATGCTACCGTTCTTGTAGCGCAGCAAATCACCGTCTGGCGCAAGCGGTGTCCCGCTCACCTGCGACAGGGCCCGCTGAAAGGCGGCGTTGCGGCTGCTGTAACGGCCTGCATTGAAATCGGCGAAGCGATAGATCATTTCGTCGTAAGGAGCCGGATAATCGAGCAGAATGGCACTGCCGAAATAAATGCCGCCGCGACGGCTGAAAACTTCGTTGCGCAGGTTGCCGTTGATGGGGTAGGGATAAGGCCGCGCGCGCGCATGGCTCTCGGCAAATTCTACGCTGACCTGCATGGGGCCGCCGGTGCGTACCGGATTGTAGTTGGAAAACAGTTTTTTGCCCGCAGGTATCGAGGCGACAATTTCTTCGGTCAGGTCGCTGAGTTCCTTCTCGGTTTTGAGTGCGTTCAGGCGTTGCTGGTAGCTGCGCCCGTCGCGCGAGGTGGTGGATAATATCCAGTCAACCACGCTTTGAGGAATGCTGTATTTTACGCGCCGCTGTTCGATTTCGCGCCGGACGATGGCGGGCAGTCCCGGTATGGGCGGATTGGCCTGAAAGCTCGACTCCTGTTCGATGATGGCGACGGTGGCGCAATAATTTTCGATGCTGGGCGGTATCTGCAAGGCCTTGAAGGCGGATTGCAAATCATCCGCCCAGCCTTCCTTGTCCTTGAGTTTGGCGGGCAAGAGTTTTAGTACCAGACTGCGGCTCTGTGCGTCGGTCGGTGCGGCGGGGGCAGGCGTTGCCGCGCGCGGGATGGCTGGAGTGACGGCGGGGGTCGATACTGCGGGAGGCTTCGAAATGGCGGGTTTCGCTTTAGCGGGTTCGGTAGCGGGCGGTAGCGCCTTTTCGGAAAGGCTGGCGCAGCCGCCAGTCAGCGAAATCAATGCCAGCAGAGCGTAACGGTTGAAATTGAGCACGTTGATGCAGTTGAGTTAACAGGGTTGAACAGAATAGGGGAGTAGGACGTATTCTGCAAGGCTGGCATTCCCGTGACATAATAATCCGCGCAGGCACTCGTATGTTTATATGAGAGTTGTCGGAATCTGTGGAGGTGATCGTGAGCATAGTCGATTGGCCCGAAGGAGAACGTCCGCGCGAAAAGCTGTTGATGCGGGGCGCGTCCGCCTTGTCAGATGCGGAATTGCTGGCGATCTTTTTGCGCACCGGCGTGACCGGCAAGAGTGCGGTGGATCTGGCACGTGATTTGCTCGGAAAATACGGCAGCCTCACCCGGCTGTTTGCGGCTGAAGTGGCGGATTTCTGTGAGGTCAAGGGCATGGGCCCCGCCAAATTTGTACAACTGCAAGCGGTGTTGGAGATGTCGCGACGCGCCTTGCAGGAGGAGTTGCAACGCGGCGAATCGCTCAACTCGCCGCGCGTGGTGCGAGATTATTTGCAACTGTTACTGGCCGGGCGGCAGCAGGAGGTTTTTCTGGTGTTGTTTCTGGACACACAGCATCGCGTGATCGCTTTTGAAGAGCTGTTTCAGGGCACACTCAATCAGACCAGTGTCTATCCGCGTGTAGTGGTCAAGCGGGCGCTGACACATAACGCCGCCGCTGTCATCCTCGCGCACAACCACCCTTCCGGTGTCGCAGAACCCAGTCAGGCTGACCAGCTGCTGACCAATGCGCTGAAACAGGCGCTGGCGCTCGTTGACGTGCGCGTGCTGGATCACTTCGTAGTGGCCGCCGGACAGACGCTGTCGTTTGCGGAAAGAGGGTTGCTTTAAATCCGTTTCGCCAGTTCCGCAGCTTTGCCGATATAGCTGTCGGGTGAGAGTTGCAGCAGGCGTTGTTTTTCAGCTTCCGGGATGGCCAGCGTGCTGATGAAGGCGGCCAGCGATTCGCGGTTGATGCCGCTCTGGCCGCGCGTCAGTTCTTTCAGTTTGTCGTAGGCATTCTCGATGTTGTAGCGGCGCATCACGGTCTGTATCGGTTCGGCCATCACTTCCCAGCTCGCATCCAGATCGGCGGCGACGCGCGGCGCGTTGACTTCCAGCTTGTTCAGCCCCTTGAGGCAGGATTCGTAGGCCAGCAGCGTGTAGCCCAGCGCGACGCCCATGTTGCGCAATACGGTCGAGTCGGTCAGGTCGCGTTGCCAGCGGGACACAGGCAGCTTTTCCGACAGGTGGCGCAACAGCGCGTTGGCCAGACCGAGGTTGCCTTCGGAATTTTCGAAGTCGATAGGATTGACCTTGTGCGGCATGGTGGATGAGCCGACCTCTCCCTTGACCACTTTTTGTTTGAAGAAGCCCATTGAGATATAACCCCAGATGTCGCGGTTCAGATCGATCAGGATGGTGTTGACGCGCGCAAACGCGTCGAACAGCTCGGCCATGTAATCGTGCGGTTCGATCTGAATGGTGTAAGGGTTGAAGGTGAGGCCTTGTGCGGTGACGAAGCGCTCTGCGAAGGCTTCCCAGTCCACGTCGGGATAGGCGGAAAGATGTGCGTTGTAATTGCCCACCGCACCATTGATCTTGCCTAGGATTTCGACCGATTCAATGCGTTGTGTCGCACGTCGCAAACGGTACACCACATTGGCCATCTCCTTGCCCAGCGTGCTGGGAGTGGCAGTTTGTCCGTGGGTACGGCACAGCATCGGAATGTCGGCCAGCTGGTGCGCCAGATCCGTCAGGCGGCTGATGATCAGCTTCAGTGCCGGCAGCATCGCCGCATCGCGGCCGTTTTTGAGCATCAGCGCGTGAGACAGATTGTTAATGTCCTCCGAGGTGCAGGCGAAATGAATGAATTCCAGCGAATTTGCGGTCTGTGGGTTGGCACAGAGTTGATCGCGCAACCAGTATTCGATCGCCTTGACGTCGTGATTGGTGGTCTTTTCGATGTTCTTGATCGCCTGTGCATCGGCTTCGCAAAAGTTTGCGTTCAGCGCGTCCAGTTGCGCGATGGTCTCATCCGAGTAGGGGCCGACTTCGGGGATGTCCGCTTGCGCCGCCAGGGCTTTGAGCCATTCGATTTCGATGTGAACGCGGAAACGTATCAGGCCGAATTCGCTGAAATAACCGCGCAGGGAGTCAACCTTGCCGTGATAGCGTCCGTCCAGCGGGGAGAGTGCGGTGAGTTGTGTCATGTCAGTGCGCCAAATCGTAAAATGCGTATTTTACGCGAATCGGCATGGTTCTTGTTCGGCAAGCCTAAAAATCGGGTAGGTTATTCTCACGCCTCGATGATCGCGCCACCCAGGCAGATTTCGCCGTCATAGAGCACCACAGACTGTCCCGGCGTGACCGCCCATTGCGGTTGTTCAAAGGAAACCGAACACTGGTCGCCGGATAACGCGGTGATCCGGCAGGGTGCATCGGCCTGACGGTAGCGGGTCTTGGCCGCATAGGGGTGATTGATCTCGGGTGCGCGGCCGCTGATCCAGTGTGCATCGAGGGCCGTGAGGCTTGAACTTAACAGCGCCGGATGGTCGTGGCCCTGCACCACGATCAATCGATTGTTCTCCATGTCCTTGGCGGCGACAAACCACGGTTCGCCGCTGGAATCCCTGTCGCCGCCAATACCTAACCCTTGTCGCTGGCCAAGCGTATAGAAGGATAGCCCGATATGTTTGCCGACCAGCTTGCCTTCCGGGGTGCGCATCTCGCCGGGTGTTGTCGGCAGATAGCCGCTCAAGAATTCGCGGAAAGGACGCTCGCCGATGAAGCAGATGCCGGTGCTGTCTTTTTTGGCAAAGTTGCACAGACCATGCTGTTCGGCGATTTTTCTGATCTCGGACTTGAGCAGCTTGCCCAGCGGGAACATCGCCCTGGATAACTGCGCCTGATTCAACCTGTGCAGAAAATAGCTCTGATCCTTGCTCTGGTCTGTCGCTTTGAGCAGCTGGAACAACCCGTCCACCTCGCGCACTTGCGCGTAATGCCCGGTGGCGATGCAGTCCGCGCCGAGGCGCATGGCGTGGTCGAGAAAGGCCTTGAACTTGATCTCGGCGTTGCACAGGATGTCGGGGTTGGGGGTGCGTCCGGCCTGGTATTCGCTCAGGAATGAGCTGAACACGCGGTCCTTGTATTCTTTGGCGAAATTCACCGCCTCGATGGGAATGTCTATGGTGTCTGCGACCGATACGGCATCGAGCAGGTCCTGACGCGATGAGCAGTATTCGCTGTTGTCGTCATCTTCCCAGTTCTTCATGAACAGGCCGATCACGTCATAGCCCTGTTGTTTGAGCAACAGCGCGGTGACAGATGAGTCCACGCCACCGGACATGCCCACGACGACGCGGGGTTTAGAGATGGTTTTCACGTTTGTCCTTTCTCCCGCTTGTTGCGGGGGAAAGTTAGAAAGGGGGAATTTTTAGTCATAGTGCACCAGCATATCGAGCGGATAGCGTTTGCCCGCGAGGTAGTCTTCTATGCAGCGCAATACCAGCGGGCTGCGGTGCAGCGCCTGATTGGCGCGTATTTCGTCTGTCGTCAGCCATACTGCACGCAGGATGCCTTCGTCCAGCGGACGCTCCGGATGGTGGGTCAGCAGTTTGCCGCCAAAGGCAAAGCGCAGATAGGTGGTGTCGGATTCGGGGGCATGCCAGCGGTAGATGCCGAGCAGATACTGGGGCTCGAAATCGTAGGCGGATTCTTCCAGCACTTCGCGTGTCGCGGCGGCGGCCAGTGTTTCCTTGGGTTCCCAGTGTCCGGCAGGCTGGTTGAAACGCACGCCTTGGGAGGTCTCTTCTTCAACCAGTAAAAACTTGCCGTCGCGCTCGATGACAGCGGCAACGGTAGCGTTGGGTTTCCAGATCATTTCTATGACGATGCATGCAAAGGGGGGAATGGTAGCACTTTCAGGCGAAAAACACTTTAAGCGGCCTGAATTCCTGGTGTCGGGGGAATCGGTCACTCAGGTGCGAACCCGGCCCTTCGATTCCCTCGACGAAGCGCGCAGGCGCTTCGTTTACCCCGGACGAAAAAAAGACTGCCTGAGCAGTCTTTTTAATGTGGTGCCGGGGGGGGGAATCGAACCCCCACGCCCTTTCAGGCACCGGATTTTGAGTCCGGCACGTCTACCAGTTCCATCACCCCGGCGAAGTGGGGCGCATTATCCCTGAAACAGTTACCCATATCAACTACAATTGCGCCTTTGCAAAAATGGCTGTCTGTTGATGCGTACCGATGAATTTGATTTTGCCTTGCCCGATGCTCTGATTGCGCAGCATCCGCCGGAAAAGCGCGGCGCAAGCCGTTTGTTGTGTGTGCAAGGAGACGTGCTGGAAGACAGCCAGTTCGCAACATTTTTGCAAAAGGTTAAGCTGGGCGATGTGTTGGTGCTGAATGATACGCGCGTGATCCGTGCACGGCTGTTCGGCGAGAAGCAAAGCGGTGGAAAAATCGAAGTGCTGGTGGAGCGGGTGCTGAACGAACATGAAGTGCTGGCGCAGGTGCGCGCCAGCAAATCGCCCAGGGCAGGCAGTCGTCTGACGCTCGCGGGTGAGGTGGATGTGGAAGTGCTGGGGCGCGCGGGTGAGTTTTTTCACCTGCGTTTCCTCGCTGAGACGCCGGTGCTGGAATTGCTGGAGCGTTATGGCCGTTTGCCGCTCCCTCCTTACATTACGCACGCGGCTGAAGACGAGGATGAAGAACGTTATCAGACTGTTTTTGCGCGTGAATCGGGTGCGGTAGCAGCCCCTACGGCCGGGCTGCATTTTGATGATGAGATGCTGCAAGCCTTGCGCGATAAGGGGGTGACGATTGTTTACGTGACCTTGCACGTCGGTGCGGGCACGTTCCAGCCGGTGCGTGTCGAGCATGTGCACGAACATGCCATGCACAGCGAGTGCTATGAGATCCCACAGGCGGCGGTGGATGCGATTGCGCGGGCGCGCGCTGCGGGCGGGCGGGTGGTTGCGGTGGGAACTACCAGCCTGCGCGCGCTGGAAAGCGCGGCCGCAGGGGGTGAGCTGCAGGCCGGCACGGGCGAGACGCGGATATTCATCACGCCGGGCTATCGTTTCCGCGTGGTGGATGTGCTGCTGACCAATTTTCATCTGCCAAAATCCACGTTGCTAATGCTGGTAAGCGCGTTTGGCGGCATGAAAGAGATTCGGGAAGCTTACCGTCATGCGGTGGAAAAAGAATATCGCTTCTTCAGCTACGGTGACGCGATGCTGATAGCAAGAAAGACTTAAAGGCGAGTCCACGAAAGACACGAAAGACACAAAAAAACCTCGGCGCGGTAATTTTTCGTGATTTTCGTGTATTTCGTGGACAGTTGTTTTACCAGTTCAGGGATAGGCAAATGGAATTTACTTTATACAAGACTTCGGGCAAGGCGCGGCGCGGGCAGTTGACGCTGGCGCACGGCACGGTACAGACGCCGGCGTTCATGCCGGTCGGCACCTATGGCACGGTGAAGGCGATGAGTCCGAGGGAGTTGCGCGAGATCGATGCGCATATCGTGCTGGGCAACACCTTTCATCTGTGGCTGCGCCCCGGTCTGGATGTCATCGCGGCGCATGGCGGACTGCACGGCTTCATGGGCTGGGACGGGCCGATACTCACCGATTCGGGCGGCTTTCAGGTGTTCAGTCTGGGTGCGTTGCGCAAGATCACCGAGGAGGGGGTGAAATTTCAATCTCCGGTGAATGGCGACAAGCTGTTTTTGACGCCGGAAGAGTCGATGCGCATCCAGCGTGTGCTCAATTCCGACATCGTGATGATCTTCGACGAATGCACGCCGTATCCGGCGACCGAGCGCGAGGCGGCGGACTCGATGCGTCTGTCGCTGCGCTGGGCGGCGCGCTCCAAAACGGCGCATGAAGGCAATTCCAATGCACTGTTTGGTATCGTGCAGGGCGGCATGTATGAAGGCTTGCGCGATGAATCGCTGGCCGAGCTGGTGAAAATCGGCTTTGACGGCTATGCGATCGGCGGCTTGTCGGTGGGCGAGCCGAAAGCAGACATGCGGCGCATACTCGAACATACCGCACCGCGCCTGCCGCAGGATAAGCCGCGCTATCTGATGGGCGTGGGCACGCCGGAAGATCTGGTCGCATCGGTGGCGCAAGGCATAGACATGTTCGATTGCGTGATGCCGACCCGCAACGCGCGCAACGGCATGTTGTTCACGCAGCATGGCGACATCAAGATCAAGAATGCGCAGTATCGTCTGGATACGCGTCCTCTTGATGAGGAATGTTCCTGTTATACCTGCCAAAACTTCAGCCGCGCCTATCTGCACCACCTGTATCGTCTGAAGGAAATTTTGAGCGCAAGGCTCAATACGATACACAATCTGCACTATTACCAGCAGTTGATGTCCGAGATACGCGCGGCGATAGAGGCCGATGCGTTTGAACAGTTTGTCGCGGATTTTGCGCAACGCCGGGCAGCGCTTGTGAGTGCACAGACATGAAGCCGTAACGGGCTTCGTGATAGAATGCGCGCCTTTTGATCGATTACTGGAGTGAAAACTATGTTTATTAGTAATGCTTTTGCTGAAGCGGCTGCCCCGGCAGCGGGTGGCGGGATTATGGATTTTCTGCCGCTGGTTGCGCTGATCGCCGTGTTTTATTTCATGATCCTGCGTCCGCAATCCAAGCGTGCCAAAGAACACAAAGTCATGCTGGAAGCGCTGCAGCGCGGTGATGAAGTGGTGACGCTGGGTGGTGAACTGGGACGCGTCAGCAAGGTTTATGAGCAATACGTCGGTGTGGAACTGGCCGAGAATCTTGAAGTGACTGTACAAAAAGCCGCGATTCAAAGCGTGCTGCCCAAGGGAACCATTAAATCCATCAAGTAAGCGCATCCCCTGGGGGTGCAGCGCGCATTAGAGGTCGTTATGAACCGTTATCCACTCTGGAAAAATCTGCTGATTCTGGCTGCATTGCTGGCCGGCCTGATTTATACCTTGCCGAATTTCTATGGTGAATCGCCTGCCGTGCAGATTTTGCCGTTGCGTTCCAGCCTGAAGGCGGATGCCGCCCTGCTGGGGCGTGTGGAAGATGCGCTCAGGACAGCCAGCCTCAACGTGGAAATGGTCGCGCTGGATGGCAACAGCATCAAGGCGCGGTTTGCCGACACGGATGTGCAACTCAAGGCCAAGGACGTGCTTAAGGCACAGCTGGGCGACGACTATGTGGTGGCGCTCAATTTGTTGCCGCGTTCGCCGCAGTGGTTGACCAGTCTGCATGCGTTGCCCATGTACCTCGGTCTGGATTTGCGCGGCGGCGTGCATTTCCTGTTGCAGGTGGATATGAAAGCGGCGCTGGATAAGGCGCTGGAAGCGGCAACGGGCGATATCCGCAGCGCTTTGCGTGAGGAGAATATCGCCTATGCAGGCGTGGTTCGCGACGGCAACAAACTGCTGGTGAAATTTCGCGATGCCGAATCGCGCAGCAAGGCCGGGGAACAGCTTAAAGAGCGTTTTTCCGACTATGAGTTGACTGATAAGGAACAGGACGGCGAGCTGTTGCTGCAAGCCACGCTCAAACCGATAGCCGAACACCGCATCCAGGAGTCGGCGGTGCAGCAGAATCTGCTGACGCTGCGCAATCGCGTCAATGAACTGGGTGTGGCCGAGCCGGTGATACAGCAGCAGGGTGCGGATCGCGTGGTGGTGCAGTTGCCCGGCGTGCAGGATACGGCGCGTGCCAAGGATATTCTGGGACGCACCGCGACGCTGGAAGTGCGCATGGTGGATGACGAGCATCAGATAGCCGAAGGCGGGGTCGCGCCATTCGGTACCGAGATGTTCAAGGACAGGGAAGGCAATACCCTGCTGGTGAAGAAGCAGGTGATGCTGACCGGCGAACGCATCAACGATGCGCAGCCAGGTTTTGATAATCGCAACAATGAACCTGCCGTCCACATCAATCTGGACGGGGTGGGCGCGCGCAAATTCAAGGAAGCCACGCGCGAAAATGTAGGCAAACGCATGGCGATCATCCTGTTTGAAAAAGGCAGGGGTGAAATCGTCACTGCGCCCGTGATCCGCGAGGAAATCGGCGGCGGCAGGGTGCAGATCAGCGGCAAGATGTCCACCGAAGAGGCGCAGGATACCTCGCTGCTGTTGCGTGCCGGCGCATTGGCGGCACCGATGGAAATTATCGAGGAGCGTACCGTAGGCCCCAGTCTGGGCGCGGACAATATTTCGCGCGGCTTCAATTCCACCAAGATCGGTTTCATTATGATTGCGGTTTTCATGGCGGCCTATTACATGATATTCGGTACGATATCCGTGCTGGCGCTGGCGGCGAATCTGCTATTGCTGGTGGCGTTGTTGTCTATGCTGCAAGCGACGCTGACCCTGCCGGGCATGGCGGGTATCGCGCTGACACTGGGTATGGCGATTGATTCCAATGTGCTGATTAACGAGCGTATCCGTGAAGAGTTGCGCAATGGCATGTCGCCGCATGCGGCCATCAACGCAGGCTATGAAAACGCATTTGCTACCATTGTGGATTCGAATATCACCAACCTTATCGCCGGTATTGCACTGTTTCTGTTTGGCTCCGGGCCGATCAAGGGATTCGCGGTGGTGTTGTGTCTGGGTATTCTGACTTCGATGTTCAGCTCAGTCATGGTGTCACGTGCTATCGCGAATCTGGTTTATGGACGTCGCGCCAAACTGAACAAGATATCCATAGGCTAATACCCGCCCTGCAGCCCTCACCGGTGATGCGGGAGGGCGGGGAAATAACGAGGAAGAAACAACATGGAATTTTTCAAGATTAAGCGTGATATCCCGTTCATGAGTTATGGGCGTTACACCACGGCTATTTCGCTGGTGACCTTCCTGTTGGCCGTGTTTTTTCTGGCCTATAAGGGCTTGAATTTCGGGGTGGATTTTACCGGCGGCACCGTGATG
>Ga0209231_1000841_pt1 | contig 14148 bp, 9 predicted proteins | sample Deesub45470m_DNA_FD_188086 | JGI IMG/M metagenome (GOLD analysis project Ga0209231, IMG submission 188086) | Deep subsurface microbial communities from North Pacific Ocean - 450_OLKR46/470m Metagenome (SPAdes) (version 2) | ecosystem: Environmental > Terrestrial > Deep subsurface > Unclassified ... | reverse complement strand
CTTACATACTATCTTAAGATTACCAACAGGGATATTTTATGCACAGGGAGTTAAGTCTAATGTCCTGTTCTTTGAGAAAAGAAAACAATCTGAAAAGATAGGGACAAAAGAAATTTGGTTTTACGATTACCGTACAAATGTCCATCATACTCCTAAAAATAACCCGATAACATTTAAGCACCTGACAGATTTTATCGAAAATTATAAAGTAGGTTCTGAGAACAAACGACAAGAATCTTGGTCTACTGATAGCCCTAATGGTCGTTGGCGTAAATATTCTTATGAAGAGATTATTGAAAAAGATAAAACAAGCATGGATATATTCTGGCTTAAAGACGATAATCTAATTGATTTAGATAATCTTCCCGATCCAGAAGTGCTGATTGATGATATTATTGAGAATATAGAAAGTGCATTAGCTAATTTTAGAACTATTAAGGATTCGTTGAATTAAAAATATGATTTAATTTCTCCAGTGAAGAAAACTTTGCAACTATTGCATTTTAAAAAATTTACTGGCAAAGTCTTATTATGGTTATGGAAATAAATGAAAAAATATAATTCAAAAAGCAGAATAATTCATCCATTCAAATTGTTTGCGGAGAATAATCCCAAATTTCTAATCATTGGTTCATTTCCAACCATTGATAATAGAATATCTTTTGATTTCTTTTACCCTAACACGGCCAACAAATATTGATTAAGCCTTGAATGGCTGACAACATATAGTATTTTATGAAACTCCATTTCCACAATGACGAATACGTTACCCCTTCTGGTTCAATAAGCCAGTTGCTGTCACATCCCCATTATGGTGATAGGAAAAGCATCGAACTTTCTATTTTCAACGACCATAGATATGCTTTTTTCTTTTGGAATAAATGGACACAAAAGCTAATGAATGAAAACACTATTAATTATCCACCAAGTTTAGTAACATTAGATTGGCATCAGGATTTGGTTTATCCTACAGAAGGAGAAAAAGAATGGTTGAAAGAATTGGACTTGAGTAATAATAAGGATGTGGCTTTATATTCTTGGGCTAATTTATGCCATCTTAATGATACTCATATAATGTCAGCAGCCTATTTAAATATTATTGGAGATATTTATGTGCATTGTCGTCAGGGAAAATATGATAGCGATTGGGAAGATACAGCATTTACAGATAGATATGGTAACAATCACACAATAAAGAAGTTTAAAGCATACAAAGATTTAGAAAAAGAGCTTTTAGCAAGTGAAGAAAACAATGTTTACTTTGATATTGATTTAGATTTTTTCACTTTGAATAATCCATTACAAATTGGAGGCGGAAGCAAGAATTACACTTACTTAACCGAAAAGACTATCAAAGAAATGCTCAATCCTGATAATCCATTAATGCAATGGGTTTTTCAAAGATTACAAGGAATAACAATTGCAACTGAACCTGAGCATACAGGAGGTTTATTAAAATCAAACAGATTACTAAATGTAATCAATAATTTTTGGTTTAAACCCTCACTATTCACTTCACGTCCCGGGCAATGGAACAAAGAAACACAGTGGAGGCATTTGAGATGTTAATAGCCAATAGGTAACTTACTTCTCCCTCCTCCAACTATCATTTTTATTCCTATTCCTCAAATTCTCATAAATCTTCCCTCTAAGCCATAATCCGGCAACCCAAATCACAACAACTCCTATTATCTCATACCATTCCATACCTCAAATATAAAATGGCAATTCCGGTAATAAGGTATTCTAAATTCTAATACTCCCGATTTGACAAGTATTAATTCGGGATTGACAAGTGGTCTTGAAAAGCAAAAAAAAGATGCCTTAGCATCTTTTTTACCATCAAAATAAATCTTTTATATCTACTTTCAGGGCTTTGGCTATTTTTAGAAGATTTTTTATAGTTGGATTTGTTTGCCCTTTTTCAATTCTACGAATTTGATTTTCTGATAGATCAACTTCCAAAGCTAGTTTGTCTTGAGAAAAATCTGTAGTTTCTTCTCTAATTTTCCTTATCGTCAAACCAAGTTTAACTATCACTTTATTTTGTTCTTCATTTTCCACAGTATAAATCTCCATCATTATCACAAAATAAAAGCACACATATATGTTTGGTAAAATATTTTTACTATATTTGTTTTAATTATATAAATTTGCGATTCTTCATATAGAGAATATTTGAAGCATTCGCTTTGAATCTCGTTTTCAAAAACTGGTAATTTTTAAACGCACGAGATGATAAGTATGATGCTCACGTCTATTGGCGTGGGCTCACTTATTCGTGCGACGGTAATACCAGTACCTTGAAAACGTTTAAGCTGAGTTCCACGCCTTTTTTTATTATTGGCATACTCTCCGCTTACATTCTTAGCAAAGCTTCTTTATTTTTAACAGTCTCGCTTTATTCGTTAGTCAATTTAACTGTTAAAATAAGCTATGGGCACATAAATACAATCTCAAAAAACCGAATCCCGCGGCACATTTGTTCCGCCGGAATAACCGAGCCGCATCCTTGTAAAAAACGAGTCGTTTTCTCATTGGAAATGATGCAACTGCCAAATTGAAATAGGCATTTCAATAGGTGCACGCAATCGGCTGTACGCAAAATTCTGAATCCAGAAAATTGCGATTGAACCTATAAAAAGACGCCCTATTCCTGTCTTCAAACTAAATAGAGCGCCATGGCAAACCAAAACTCACGTTTAATTTAACCAATACTTAATAATAATGAAAAAAATTAAAATAATCAAGGCCTTTAGCATATTTGTGTACGCCCTAATTTTTGGGTCCTGCTTTTGCAGCACTGCTGCGCTGGCCAACAACACGTCAATAGTTACAAAAATTCAACAACAAACCCTGCAAGTCAGCGGTACAATTACCGATGCAAATGGCGCATTGCCCGGTGTTTCCATCATCGTAAAAGGAAAATCCTCCGGCACCGTTTCCGGCCTTAACGGAAAATATACCATTGAAGTAGCCTCAAATGACATTTTGGTATTCTCTTTTTTAGGGTATAAATCAGCCATAATCCCTGTTGAAGGCCGTTCACAAATCGATGTGCAATTACAGGAAGACATGACAGCATTGCAGGAAGTACAAATCAATGCAGGTTATTATTCCGTAAAAGACAGCGAACGCACCGGAAGCATTTCTAAAATCACTTCTGCAGTGATTGAAAAACAACCGGTCTCCAATGCTTTGGCCACCATGCAGGGTCGTATGGCAGGGGTATATATTACACAAAGCACAGGAGTTCCAGGCGGGAGTTTTGAGGTGCAAATTAGGGGTCAAAACAGTATTGCAAGTGGTAACGCTCCACTCTATATTGTTAATGGCGTTCCCCTTAATAAAAACGTTTCTTCAAGCATCGGAAATCTTATAGTTAGAGGGGGTAACCCGCTAAACGGGGTCGACTTAAGCGATATTGAGAGCATTGAAGTATTGAAGGATGCCGACGCAACAGCAATATATGGGTCACGAGGAGCCAATGGCGTCGTACTGATAACTACCAAAAAGGGGTTCGTTGGTAGTACCCGTTATGATGTAGATGTCCAATCCGGTATCAGTAACGTAGCCAATAAAATGGATTTACTCAACAGCGAGCAGTATATCATGATGCGTGAAGAAGCCTTTGCCAACGACGGTGTTGTACCTACTGCCTCGAATGCACGTGATTTATTGCTTTGGGATACCAACCGATATACGGACTGGCAGGAAAAGCTCATCGGAGGCTCTGCGTACCTTACAAATGTTCAGGCTTCGGTCTCTGGTGGTAGTGAACTTACCTCGTTTCGTTTGGGGGGTGGGCTTCGCAAGGAAACCACCGTTTATCCCGGGGATTTTAAATACCAAAAGGCATCTGGGCATATACAACTTAACCATGTCTCTAAAGACAAGCGATTTAGGATGACCTTTTCAGGGAATTATGTGTCAGAGGTAAATAAACTTTTCAGTCAGGATTTAACATCCCTTATCTTGCTGCCACCGGTAGCTCCAGAAGTTTATAATATTGATGGAAGTTTGAATTGGGGTCCCGCAGGGGGAAGCTTCAATAATCCGTATAGCGTTATAGAAAAGGACTATAAGGTAAGAACTAATAATTTGGTAAGTAATACAAATGTGAGCTATGAACCAATTAAAGGGCTCATAGCAAAAGTGGGAGTGGGGTATACCACAACCCAGGTTGAGGAAATACAGACGACTCCTACCAATGCTATTAATCCAAGTTTACTTGCATTTTTAAATGCAGCATCTTATTTTAATCATAATAGTTTGAGATCTTGGTTATTAGAGCCGCAATTGGAATATAAACAAGATTTTGGCGCTGGCTCGTTAAACATATTGTTTGGAAGTACTTTTCAGCAACAGATTACAGAAGGACAGACTACGTATGCGACTAACTTTTCGAGTGATCTGTTATTGGAAGATGTGGGAGCAGCGGGAATAACGCGTTCTAACTCATTGTTTATCGACTATAGATACCAAGCAATATTTGGCAGGATTAACTATAACTATAAATCAAAGTATCTTGTAAATATTACTGGACGAAGGGATGGTTCTTCCCGATTTGGACCAGATAAACGTTTTGCTGGTTTTGGGGCAATTGGGATGGCTTGGATCTTTTCAAATGAAAATTTTATAGCACAAAGTATTCCTTTTTTGAGTTTTGGAAAACTTCGGGGAAGCTATGGTACTACAGGAAATGATCAGATTGGGGATTATCGATATCTGGATTCGTATTCCGCTACCTTGTATCCGTATCAAAGTATTTTAGGCTTGCACCCTACAAGACTTTTTAATCCATTATATGGCTGGGAGACCAATAAAAAATTAGAAGCTGCTTTGGAGTTGGGCCTTTTTAAGGATCGATTGCGTTTGTCAACCACATGGTATGCTAACAGATCCTCAAACCAATTGGTAGGCTATCCATTGCCTGGAACTACTGGGTTTTCGTCCATCCAAAGTAACTTATCCGCCAAAATTGAAAATACGGGTTTTGAGTTTGAATTACACACAGTTAATGTGAGTACGGATAGTTTTCGCTGGATGACTGACGCCAATCTGACTTTCTCCAAAAATGAGTTAATGGAGTACCCTAACCTAGAAAACTCATCATATGCTCAGCAATATGAGGTTGGAAAATCCTTAAGTCTGATACGTTCTTTCCACGCATTGGGCGTAAACCCTCAAACTGGAGTTTTTGAATTTGAAGACGTGAATGGAGATGAGGTGATAAGCTATCCGAACGATCTACAGTCTTTGGTTGAACTGGATCCTGAATTTTACGGAGGAATTGGAAATGCCCTTACCTATAAAGGACTTAAACTGGATGTGTTTGTTCAATTTGTTAAACAGAAAGGGTATAATCCACTTTATTTATTGGGTTCAGCTCCAGGCAGGATGGGCAATCAACCTATTCAAGTGTTAGACCGATGGCAACACCCGGGGGATGTGGCTTCCGTACAACAATTTACGCAAAGGACAACTTCAGATGCCTACAAGGCTTTTAACAATAGCTTGTTTTATGGGGATAACCGATTTACCGATGCTTCTTTTATACGGTTAAAAACAGTGTCACTTACGTATCAGATACCTAAAGAAATTTTAGGGAATCTTTCTTCTGAAGTGTATTTGCAAGGACAAAACCTATTGACCATTACTGGGTATGATGGACTGGATCCGGAAACCAATTCTTCATTGCGATTACCGCCACTTCGAATGATAACTGCAGGAATACGTTTAACTTTTTAAAATAATTGAATTATGAATAATATAATTATAAAATATTTGGAGATAATAAATTTAAGAACGTATCTCTTTTATTTATTTGGTTTGATGCTTATTGTTTCCTGCGAGGATTTTGTGGAGATAGAAGCACCTAAAACAGAACTTGTAGGTTCGGCTGTATTTACCGACGAACAAACAGCTGAAGCTGCACTAATAGGGATTTATAGTCAGATGACTGAGGGTTTTGGTGGGTTTGCCAACTACAAAACAACCTTATTGACAGGATTATATGCTGATGAATTGGATAATTTTAGTACAAGTGCAACTCAGGTTGAATTTTATGAAAATGCATTGAATTCGAATAACGTCGACATAGCAAATCTTTGGAATGAGCCATACAACTATATATATCAGGCAAATGCCATTATTGAGGGATTAAGCACCGCCGAAGGAATTTCGGCCAATAGTAAAGATCAGTTAATCGGCGAATCACTTTTTATTCGAGCTTTTTGCCATTTTTACTTGGTTAACTTTTTTGGAGATGTACCTTACATAACCAGTACCGATTATCTGGAAAATTCAAAAGCTTCAAGGTTACCGATTGCTGAGGTGTATAATCTTTTAATTGATGATCTGCAAGACGCTGCTTCTCATCTTACAGAATCCTATGTGTCCGATGGTCGAGTACGCCCCAATAGGTATGTGGTGGAGGCATTGTTGGCTAGAGCATATTTATATAATGGGGATTGGATCAATGCTGAAAATGCGGCTAATACCCTGATTGAGGCTTCTCAGTACCAATTGGAAGCTGATGTAAATCAAGTGTTCTTAACCGGTTCAAGCGAGGCAATTTGGCAACTATATCCTGTGATATCAGGGCTTAATACGGTAGAAGGATTTTCTTTTATCTTAAATGGTGCCCCGTATAATGTAGCACTAAGAAATCTGATTGTTGAAGCGTTTGAAGAGAATGATCAAAGACTGAGTTCATGGATTGGCAGTGTAACCTCTGGATCAGATATCTTTTATTATCCGAATAAGTACAAGATTTATTTTAGTAACAACCTTAGCGAATACTACATGGTACTTCGAGTTGCGGAGCAATACCTGATTAGGGCCGAAGCCAGAATCCATTTAAATAATTTGGACGGAGCTCTTGAAGATTTAAATATGATCCGTAATCGTGCGGATTTGGATAATTTCACAAGTACATCTAACGAATTGGTTTTGGAGGCTGTTTATAAAGAACGGCAGCGAGAACTGTTTGCAGAATGGGGTCACCGATGGTTTGACCTTAAGCGCACTGGAAAAGCAGACGAAGTGTTGTCACTTGTAAAGTCAGGATGGCAAAGCACTGATAAACGCTTTCCCATTCCTCAAACCGAATTGCAAATCAATCCAAACATAACTCAAAACCCCGGTTATTAACTGGCATTTGTTTGGATTAAACACTAATTAAAAATTTTTACAAATAATATAAACTAAGAATAATGAAAAGATTTTTTTATATGTTCCTGCTACTTTTAGCCTGCAACACCAGTAACGCTCAAAATAAACCATCCAATAAAGCACAAGATGATGTTAATTTGCAAACTGGCAAAACAAACACCTTTCCGGAGATAGGAAAACCGATGCTGTATTTTAAATTAAATGATGTTCAAAATTTTGATAAACAAGAAGTTTCATTAGCGGATTTTCGGGGAAAATGGCTCATATTGGATTTTTGGACACGCTATTGTTCGGTTTGCATAAAAAGCTTTCCAAAAGTGGATGAGCTAAGTAAGCAATTTCAGGACGATGTCGTGTTTATGCTTGTAGGAAGAAATGATGGTAAATATTATCAGGGATCCATTGAGATTTATGAAAAGGTACAAAAGAAATTCCAATTGGACTTGCCTTTTGTGTTTGCGCCCGATTTGTTTGAGCGTTTTGGGGTGAGTTCCGTGCCCCATATTATCTGGATAGATCCTAACGGAATTGTAAGAGCCATTACCACAAGTCAAGATTTAAGTGCCGAAAATTTAACAACATTTCTTTCTGGTGGAACCCCTTATTTTTTTCATAAACTCAACAATGAGGAAGAACAAAAGAAAATGGAGGCTTATGATTATAGAAAGCCACTACTAATAAATAACAATGGAGGCAAAGCTACCGAATTTCTTTACAGATCGATCTTAACAGGAAGAAATAGTGAAGTGTATGGATCAACTTATCCTGAGTTTTTTCCTCCCATAATGGGGGATTGGAATAGTTTTAGTGCTGTAAATATCAAACTAAAAAGCTTATATAAAGCGGCTTATGGGGATACCATACGACTCAGTCTATTTAATCTAGTTAGGATTGATGAGGCTAATAATCATGGTAAGTGGTGGCATACACCCATATTAGAGGTTAAAGATTCCAGTGATTTTGAAGTCAATCGTGAAACAGGAAAAGGAATTTATTGCTATGAACTTATTGTACCTGAGAATAAAAAATCTAAAACACTATATCGCCAGAAATTAGTACAAAGTGATTTAAAAAATTATTTTGGATATGAGGTGAGCGTGGAGACTAGAATAATGCCTTACTGGAAAGTAATGGCGACTAAGGAAGCTTTACAAAAATTAAAAACCAAGGGCGAGAAGCCAATATATGGTGGTGGTGATGCAACTAAATTAGTATTGACGAACCAGCCCATGATAAGGCTTATCAGCATCATGGCAGGATTATATCAAACCGAGCCACCCTTTATAGATGAAACTGGAATAAATGGGAATATTGATATTACCATGCAAGGGGTACTCACCAATTTCAATGATTTTAGGAAAGTTCTTGAAGAAAATGGATTAAAATTGATGAAAGGAAAAAAGGAAATGAAGGTGATTGTAATTCGCGATCCTGTGAAAAACTAAATAAAGTAAAAGCTAGGAATGAATTTCATCCCTAGCTTTCTTTTAAACCTTATTGTTGAGGAATATACCAAGGGCTCAAACAATTTGAATCCTGATTATAGGTAAATCCACCTATGGTACACACAGGATCATTACTATCTGTGCTTGTACAAAGTGCTGGTTTATTGGTTGGCACACAACCATCTGATCTAAATGAATTTGTTAACCCATCTAGATTGGAAGCAAACGCTCCCCCTATAGCTACTGCAAAAGCAGCTACCATTACAATTCCTTGAATTCTTTTCATAATTTCTAAAATTTAAAATTAAACATTTGACCTACTTTTTTCCAGGTGTTCGGTCTTACATTCCTGATTCTACATGTAAAATATATTTTTGTACTACACTTTTTCTTATTGTTGTTGTCATATTAGTTCTTAATTATTTCATGCCTAATTAATTGATCTGGATATAAAACCAAAAGTTGATTATTTTTGACCCTATAATCTATAAGAGCTTGTTTTTGAATATGTGGGATATAAAAGCTATAGGTATAGATTCCTGTCTTTAGATCATAGACATCGATAACGCTTCCACTTTTAAAGTGGGATTGGGACTCATTTTTGGCTCTGGCTTTTGATTGGTTATAGAGCCATCGACCCTCTGAAATACTCCTTCGATTTACAATTGGTGGGGGAGTGGCTAAAGAGCGTTGGTTGTTTTTTTTAACTGCGCTGAGTTTAATTTTTGCGGTTGTAGTGGTATCTATGGTTCTGTATTTGTCTGTAATCCTAAGATCATTGTTCAATATTACATACTCATTTCGATAATAATAACTATATATAAGTTTTTGAAGATCAGGATTGTAATGCATATAGCCATCGGTACAGAAAATACCATCAACTTGTTTTTCCAAAGCCAATGGATTTAAACGAATTGTTAGCGTGTTTGTGTTTAAGATTCCTAAAAGTCGACCTTTCTGGGGTAATAATTTAGTAATTGCTAGATGACTAGAGTCAATAATTTCTGCTGAATTGAAATAATTATTTTTTAAATCAACAGCTTCGAGTTTCCAGTTACCAGTATTGCCTTTTAGAAGGATGGGTTTGGTTCCATCTGTTAAAAATACACCAAAATCGTTTATGGCAATCTCTGTTCTGGTAAGATTAAGTTGGTATTTCTTAGGTATCTTTAAAATAATAGTATCTGTTTTAGAAAGGTTAAAGTTGAGTTGTAAGAGTTTAAGAGGATTTCCTTTTTTATGTAGGTAAATGTAGTTTTTGGTAATTCCTGCAAATTGAAATTGATCCTTTGCTAAAGATATTTTGGCTTTGACTTCAGAAATAGGGTGAGGAGGGAATAGCCGGATAAAACTTCCTGATAGGTGATTTTTATAATTTGTATAGAAAAATAAACTCAATACAAAACCACTGCTTAGTAAAAGTACAATGCTAATTTGAATCAAGGTTTGCTTTTTAGGATTGTTATTGTAAAAGCCTGTTTTGTTAGTGCCAGGGTTGCTATTGGAAGTTTTTTTTAGGTCCTGGCCGATTAGAATAATGCCGATAATACCTAGTGCCACGAAAACTAGGTTAAAAATCAAATGTTCGGTCCACCCCATGCGTTCTAAGATTCCTCCACATGAGCAGGGAACAAAATCACTAAGCTTAAGTATGGTTATAATATACATACTAAATGCGGTCATAAGCCCTAAGCTGGCGTATAATGCAATAGTTCTTAATTTATTAATAGTCAGTGTTATGGCTATTAATAATTCAATTGCTGGAATTCCATAGGCAATGATTCCTGTAAAATTGGTTAGGATTGGTGATTGCCCCAATTGAATCCTAAAATTTTCATAGTCTAAAAATTTACTCGTGGCGGCATAAGTGAACAGCACAACATATAAATAACAAATAATGCTGACAATATTATTTCTGGTTTGGATGCTAAATTTCATATCGTTTAGTGTTAGAATTACAATCCGATATAAAATTCCAAAAAATTTAATGAGTAAGTGTTGTCTAATCAGTAGCTTAACTTATTAAAAAGGTATTATTTTAAAATTGTCAAAATGTATAGCATACAATTTGACTTTCCCATCGGACTTTGTTGGAATTTTTTCAATGGAAAAAGTTAAGATATGACGCTATAAATTTCTCTTAATGTCATTGGGAGAATAGCCAAATAGTTTTTTAAAGGCTTTCGAAAAATTTGGATAGGTAGTGAAACCGAACATTAAAGCAATTTCTTTTAACTGTATCGTTGTCTGTTGAATTAATAGATGGGCTTTTTTCAACCGTTTGATATTATAAAATTGATAAATGCTCGTTTTAAACAAATATTTAAATCCATATTTTAATTTATATTCGTTCGTCCCAAACATTCGTGAAAGTTCTTTTAACGTTGGTAGAGGCTTGTCCAAATTGTCTAAAATATAATCATAAACTTTCTGCATCAATTGTACATCAGACATACGATAAATCCCTTCTCGTTTTGCATTATCAATGTCAGAAGCCAAAATAGTTGGCAAAATGGTCTCTTCAATAACATTGGTAACCGAACTAATTAAAATATCATTGCTCGGCAAAAGCTTCAAAATGATACAAAATGAAGGAATAAGTAATTTATTATGGGTAATATAGGTCAGCTTCAATGTTGAGCGATGGCTCAAATTCCGTGACAATTCTTCCTTTAATAAATTCCATGAAGACTGTGATTCTTCAGAAAGTATTATTGAAAAATTTTGATGATATAAGTCTTCCGGAGCAAATCCCAATAGAACTGACACTTCTGAATTAAAACTTTTAATAGTAAAAGTTGTGTCCAAAATAAAAGAGGTTTGCACAAGGTATTTAATGGTGTGATGTGGATTTACATAACCTTTATGTGAAATGAAACCATTCATTTCTTCAGCCAGCATATTCACCATTACAGTTAATATTTCAAGGTTATCATCTTCTCCCGAACGCTGAATTCGATACATAAAATTGCCGTTTCCCATCTGAAGCAACATTTGGTAAATATTCTGAAAACGCAATTTATTTAACTCTGAATCCATAAGATTGTAAATTTTTGTTCAGCTAATAATCTTAAGCAGACTATATATACATTGAAAGGAAAGCCAATGCAGTTGCTTTATCATCAAATAATTGAGTTGGTACTGTTGGTTTGCTTATTTTAACATAGAAAGAAGTTATTGCCATTGATACTTTTTGATGAACCAGAAAACCAACTGCTTTAGTTAGGACAGATCCGGATTGCGCTAAATAATCTGGCGGCTTTATCAAAGTCAATAACGCCCCGAATATCACAAAAAATAGGATAAGCAACTTCATTTTGAAATTTGATTCGGTCTGCAACTATACGCTGTGCAGCCGCTAAATCAATAACCAAATCAGGCTTATATTCAAAAAAAAGTATTTGGTCCCTAATCCAAAATTTGGCATACTCATTCTCAAATAGTTCAGTATTCATTTCATATAATTTTAAGTAAAGTAAAACAAAATAAAATAATTGAATCAACTAAATCAAATCAATTTAAAGGATTCTGGAATAAACAAACATAATTATTATCAAATCAGTAGTTTAAGTTGTCAAAAAAGGATTTTTATTCAAAGAGTTAAAATCTTATTGATTTTTTTATTGAATTTTAAACGTTGTATTTCTATTTAAGTTGGGAATATAGGGTAAAACAAATTCATATAATTACATATAAACGATGGCAAAAATCAAGGCAAACAATTTTTTAGACACTGTAGATGAAGTGTTTACAGACGCAAAAAACGCAGGTGTTTTACATCTCTATGCTGAAGGAGATGCGTTTTTAGGAAGAACTATTCAAATAAAAAACAAAAATTTATTCCATTTTGGAACTACCAGTTATCTGGGATTGGAACAAGATTTCAGATTAAAGGGAGCTGCAATAGATGCTATTAATAAATATGGCACTCAATTTCCTCTTTCCAAAACATATATTTCTCATCCATTATATAAGACACTCGAAGAACAAATTGAAAAAATGTATAACCACCCTATCATTATTACAAAAAACAGCACTTTAGGACATATTGGAGTGATTCCAAGTGTTGTGGATGATCAAGATGCCATTATTTTAGACCATCAGGTACATTGGAGTGTACAGAGTGCTGCCAAGACCCTTAAATCAAGAAGTGTCACTATTGAAATGATTCGTCATAATAGCCTTCAAATGTTGGAAGATAAAATTAAATCATTGTCTTCAAAACATAAAAGAATATGGTATATGGTGGATGGCATTTATTCCATGTATGGTGATTATGCCCCTATTAAGGAGTTATTGGAATTATGCAATAAATATCCTCAACTATTTTTGTATTGTGATGATGTACATGGCATGAGTTGGACCGGAAAAAATGGTACAGGTTATGTCCTTAGTCAACTAAATGAACTACCTGATAATATATTAATTTTCGGAACACTTAGTAAGACATTTGGAGCAAGTGGTGCCTTTCTCACCTGTGCTGATTCTAAAATGCATCAAAAAATTAAAACCTTTGGAGGGCCGCTTACTTTCTCTGCGCAATTAGAGCCGGCTTCTGTTGGTGCAGCCATTGCATCTTCCAAAATTCATCTATCACCTGAAATCTATACACTTCAATCAGAATTAAAGGAACGCATTGATCTGTTTAACAATCTGCTGAGTCAAACAGATTTACCTTTAGTTAATATAAATGATTCTCCTGTTTTTTATATTGGTACAGGAATGCCAAAAACCGGATATGATTTTGTCAACCGAATCATGAATGAAGGATTCTTTGTCAACTTGGGCATTTTCCCTGCTGTACCTGTCAAAAACACAGGAGTGCGAATTACTATTTCCAGGCACAATCAAAAAGAAGAAATAAAAAGATTGGTGGAAGCTATGACCCATCATTTTCCAAAAGCCTTAGCCAATACCAACACAACTAAAAAAAGAGTTTATAATGCATTTAACATTTCAACACCAGAGTCGACTGTTGCTGAAAATTTGAATAATCTGACAGTTGAAATAGAACATACAATCAAAAACATACCAAAAGATGAATGGAATCAATTGTTAGGAAAACAAGGTGCATTTGATTGGGATGGATTACTATTTTTAGAAAGTCTTTTTCAAACCAATAAATTAAAGGAACATAATTGGCAATTTTATTATTTTATAATTCGTGATCCTAAAAATCAACCTATTCTCGCAACGTTTTTTACTTATAATCTTTGGAAAGAAGATATGCTGGCTTCAGAAGCTGTTTCATTTAAATTGGAACAACAAAGAAAGAATACTCCTTACCTTTTTACTTCATATGTTCTTAGTATGGGGTCACTTTTTACTGAAGGACAACATTATTATCTAAACAAGAATCATCCTAACTGGACAATGGCTATTAATTTGATGTTTCAGAAAATAGAAGATTTGGATTTAAAACTAAACCCATCAATGCTAGTTCTAAGGGACTTTGGAATTGATTCTCAACTAAACCATATTTTTCATCAACAGGGTTTTATCAAAACCAACATGCCGGAATCATGCA
>Ga0209231_1000840_pt1 | contig 14149 bp, 13 predicted proteins | sample Deesub45470m_DNA_FD_188086 | JGI IMG/M metagenome (GOLD analysis project Ga0209231, IMG submission 188086) | Deep subsurface microbial communities from North Pacific Ocean - 450_OLKR46/470m Metagenome (SPAdes) (version 2) | ecosystem: Environmental > Terrestrial > Deep subsurface > Unclassified ... | reverse complement strand
GGTTCACAATATTTTGTGTCTTGGACCATAAACCCATAATATAAAATAACAATTTTAAAAAAGAAACGTCCTAAATATTTAGGACGTTTCTTTTTTAAAAAATGATGTATTTTTTTTTAAAAGTAAAATCAAAAAACTATCTTTGCACCTTGAAAATTGAGGCTAGCTTCAAAAGGTTAAATATCTAAAAAATAAATAGTTAAAAGGGATGGCAAAAATTACAGGTAAAGTTGCACAAATTATAGGACCAGTTATTGATGTTGAATTTGAATCTGGAACAAAGCTTCCTAGAATTTATGATTCATTAGAGATTACGAAATCTGATGGTACATTGTTAATATTAGAAGTACAATCTCATATTGGTGAAGATACTGTAAGAACTGTATCCATGGATTCAACTGATGGTTTAAGTAGAGGAACGGAAGTTGTTGCTACAGGCAATGCAATTCAAATGCCAGTAGGAAAAGATATTTATGGACGTTTATTTAACGTTATTGGAGACGCAATTGATGGTTTAGGAAATTTACCAAAAGAAGGAGAAAATGGATTGCCAATTCACCGTCAAGCGCCAAAATTTGAAGATTTATCAACTTCAACAGAAGTTTTATTTACAGGAATTAAAGTAATTGATTTAATTGAGCCATACGCAAAAGGTGGTAAAATCGGGTTATTTGGTGGTGCTGGTGTAGGAAAAACTGTATTGTTAATGGAGTTAATTAATAACATTGCAAAAGGTCACGGTGGTTTATCTGTATTTGCAGGTGTAGGTGAAAGAACTCGTGAAGGAAATGACCTTTTAAGAGAAATGTTAGAATCTGGAATTATTAAGTATGGTGAAGATTTTATGCATTCTATGGAAGAAGGAGGATGGGATTTATCAAAAGTTGATAAACCAGGAATGAGAGAATCGAAAGCAACTTTCGTGTTTGGACAAATGAATGAACCTCCAGGAGCTCGTGCTCGTGTAGCTTTATCAGGATTAACCATTGCTGAATATTTTAGAGATGGTGCTGGTGAAGGACAAGGGAAAGATGTATTATTTTTCGTAGATAATATTTTCCGTTTTACACAAGCAGGTTCAGAGGTGTCGGCTTTATTAGGTCGTATGCCGTCAGCGGTAGGTTATCAACCAACATTAGCAACAGAAATGGGTGCAATGCAAGAGCGTATTACTTCAACAAAAAATGGTTCAATTACATCTGTCCAAGCAGTTTATGTGCCTGCAGATGATTTAACAGATCCAGCTCCCGCAACAACATTTGCGCATTTAGATGCTACAACCGTATTATCTCGTAAAATTTCTGAGTTAGGTATATATCCAGCGGTAGATCCTTTAGATTCTACTTCAAGAATTTTAACAGCTGATATTTTAGGGAAAGAACATTATGATTGTGCACAACATGTAAAAGAGTTGTTACAACGATATAAAGAATTACAAGATATTATTGCCATTTTAGGAATGGAAGAATTATCTGAAGAAGATAAATTAGTTGTACACAGAGCTCGTAGAGTTCAACGTTTCTTATCTCAACCTTTCCATGTGGCAGAACAATTTACAGGAATCCCAGGAGTTTTAGTTGACATTAAAGACACTATTAAAGGATTTAATATGATTATGGACGGTGAGTTAGATAAATATCCAGAAGCAGCATTTAACTTACGAGGATCAATTCAAGATGCAATTGATGCAGGAGAAAAAATGTTAGCGGAAGCGTAAAACTTGTATATGTCATTCCTGCGAAGGCAGGAATCTCAATGTTAATATTGAATAATTGATTCCTACCTTCGCAGGAATGACAATTGAATAAAATTATGATTTTAGAAATAGTAACACCAGAAGCAACTTTATTACATACCGAAGTAGATTTAGTTTCTGTTCCGGGTATAAATGGTGAATTTCAAATGCTTAACAATCACGCACCTATTGTTTCTTTACTAAATGGCGGGTATGTTAAGTTTAAGGGCACTAATGTGAATATTGAGGAAGAATTTCAAGATAATTTTTCAAATAACAAAGGTGAATTTAAATTATTAATAAAAAGTGGTACAGTTGAAATGAAAGGGAATAAGGTTATTGTCCTTGCCGATTAGTTTTTAACTTTATGATATTTCAAAAAAACCTCGTTTTAAACGGGGTTTTTTTATGGACAATTGTTGAACATAAATAAAATCAAAGTAAGCTTTTATATATTAATAATTTTCCCGAAATTTATTTTCTTTAACTAACCTAACCATTATGAAATATAATCTATTAGCTTTATTTATTATGGCAGGTATTACGTATAGTAATGCTCAAACACTCACTATAGAAAATAACAAAAAGCCAACTCCAAATTATCGATTAGCCTCAAAATATTCATCAGAAAATTTAGAAAAATTAGTACATTCAATTGATGTAAATCCTCACTGGCTTAAGATTGGCAATCGCTTTTGGTACCAATACAAAACAACGAATGGCTCTAATTACTACCTAGTAGATGCCGATAAGAGAACAAAAACCAAATTATTTGATAACGAAAAATTTGCCAAATGGTTAACAGAAATCACCAAAGACCCTTATGATGCACAACATTTACCTACGTTTGATTTTAAATTTGTGAACAATGAAACTGCTATTCGCTTTAGAATTACTTCAACAGAAGAAGTAGATGTTATAGATGAAGAGAAAGATACTATTAAAAAAGATTCTTTAGAAGTTAAAAAGGCGAAGAAGAAGCAGCCAAAAAAAGAAGGGAAAGTCTATCATTTGGAATATAGACTTGGAGGTAATAGGTTAACTATTATAGACAATAAAAAGAAGGAAAAAGAATCAAATCGTTGGGCAAATATTGCGCCAGATAGTACGATAGTTTTGTTTTCAAAAAATTTCAATTTGTTTTGGATGGACAAGGAAAATTTTTTAAAAGCTGTTAAAGATGAAAAAGATTCAACAATTGTTGAACATCAATGGACAAAAGATGGCATCGAAAATTATGGATATGGATCTGGTTCAAGAGGCGAAAACAATGAAACAAAAGAAGAAAAGAAAGACGACAGAAAAGGTGTTTGGGGAACTTGGTCACATGATGCAAAGAATTTTGTTCTTCAAAAATCAGATGATAGAATGCTTAAAGATTTATGGGTCATAAATTCTATCTCTAAAAAAAGACCAACATTGGAAACCTATAAATACCATATGCCTGGAGAACAGGAATTTGGAAAAGAGGAATTGCTTGTTTTTAATATTCCTTCAAAAGAAATTATAAAAGTAAAATTAGACACTACAAAACAACAAAGTATTTCGGTGTATAGTGCACCTAGAAAACAATCTAACAGAGATGACGAATTTCAACCTTCTTTGTTGTTATCCAAAAAAGGGAAAGTTTATTTCAATACCATTAGTAGAGATCGAAAAAAATTAGATATCTGTGTTGCTGATATTATTACAGGAGAAGTAACAAAACTTATTGAAGAAAGATTTAATACATACATTGAAGCTAGACCATTGGTTTTATTTAATAATGAACAAGAAATGTTGCATTGGGCTGAACGTGATGGTTGGGCACATTTTTATTTATATGATGCTAAAGGAAATTTAAAACAACAAGTTACTCAAGGTTCTTATCATGTTGATGATTTTGAAAATATTGACGAAAAAGAAAGAGTACTTTATTTCACAGCCAATGGAATTGATAAAGAAATAGACCCATACTACGCTCAACTTTATAGAATTAATTTAAATGGTACAGGGCTTAAACCATTAAATGCTGGAGATTTCAATACCAATACCAGCATGGCAGATTCTAACAAGTTTTTTGTGAATAATTATTCAAGGGTTAATACTGCTCCAAAATCAGATTTAAGAACAAATTCGGGTGCAGTAATTATGAATTTAGAAGAAACTGATTTATCTCAATTGTTCGCAACTGGATACAAATTTCCGGAAACATTTAAAATGAAAGCGGACGATGGTATTACGGATATTTATGGAGTTATGTATAAGCCTTACGACTTTGATTCCACAAAAGTATACCCTTTAATAGAATATGTATATCCTGGGCCACAAACCGAAGCAGTAAATAAATCTTTTTCAGTAAGTATGAATAGAACTGACCGAATCGCACAAGTTGGGTTTATTGTTGTTACGCTTGGAAATAGAGGTGGTCATCCAGATCGTTCAAAATGGTATCATAATTATGGTTATGGAAATTTAAGAGATTATGGATTGGCGGATAAAAAACATGTTGCCGAACAATTGGCAGATAAATATTCTTTTATAGATATTGATAAAGTTGGAATTTTTGGACATTCTGGTGGTGGATTTATGTCAACAGCCGCTATGTTGGTTTATCCCGATTTTTATAAAGTAGCTGTTTCTTCATCTGGAAATCACGACAATACTATTTACAATAGTTGGTGGAGCGAAACACATCATGGAGTGAAAGAAGAAATAGATGAGGATGGAAAGGTCTCTTACAAATATGACATAGATAAAAATCAATCTTTAGCTGGAAATTTAAAGGGAAAGTTATTATTAACAACGGGAGATATTGATAATAATGTACACCCGGGATTAACAATTAGAATGGCTGAAGCTTTAATTAAAGCCAATAAACGGTTTGATTTTATGATGATGCCCGGCCAAAGACATGGGTATGGAGATATGACTGAATATTTCTTTTGGCTAACAGCAGATTATTTTAGTAAACATTTATTAGGAGTTGAAGCAACAAATGTAGATATGTTGGAAATGAACAGAGATAAACCGAAAGGAAAATAATAAAGAAGGCTGCCTCAAAAGTAAACTTTTCGTCAACCTGAACTTGTTTCAGGTTCTCATAATGATTGATAATCACAATATTGAGATTCTGAAACAAGTTAAGAATGACGGGTTTAAATTTTTTGAGGCAGCCTTATTTTTTTTATTTTTTACGAGAATAGTTTTACAATATCATTTCCATTAGCTAAAAGTAACAATGCAATTAATAAGATAAAGCCTGTAATTTGGGCATATTCTAAAAACTTATCGTTAGGTTTTTGTCCAGTTAACATTTCATATAAAGTAAACATGACATGACCACCATCCAATGCAGGAATTGGCAATAAATTCATAAAACCAAGCATAATAGATAAAAAGGCGGTAATTTCCCAAAATGCTATCCAGCTCCAAGTTGGAGGGAATATATTGCCAATAGCAATAAAACCACCAATACTTGTGGCTCCTTTTTTGGTGAAAACATATTTAAACTGAGTAATATAATCTTTTAATGTCCAGATTGCTAATGAATTTCCTTTAGAAATACTTTCTAAAAATGAATACTGCTTATGTTGAATATTTATAGCATTTGATTTATTAGGAGCAACACCAATTGTTTTATCTTCTCTTGTAGAAAGTGTTACGTTTTGAATATTTCCATTTCTTTCAAAAGTAATAGTCATAGTTTCATCAGAATTCACTACTAACTGCGTAAACTCGTGCCAATATGAAACAGGAGTGTTATCAACAGAAATTATCTTGTCGTTCTTTAATAGCCCAGCTTTTTCAGCAGGAGAATCAACAGTCACTGTATCAATAACAGGAGGGATTCTTACTTCAAAAGGCTGCATAATACCTTTTTCCCACATAACTTCTCCAATATTTTCAGGAAGGTTTATAGTTTCTGTAGTTCCGTTTTCGTGTATAACTTCAAGAGAATTAATTCCTCTTAGAAACAAATGTTTATTAACGTCGGTTACATCCAAAGGTTCACTTCCATTAAATTTTGTGATTTTATCTCCATCTTTAAACCCATATTCTTTAAAGGTTTCATTTACTGCAAAACCTTGTTTAACATCATTTGGTTTTACAAATTCAACACCCCAAACAAAGGTAATCATGATATAAATTAAAATTCCTAAAATAAAATTTACAATAACACCGCCTAACATAATAATTAATCGTTGCCATGCTGGTTTAGATCTAAATTCCCAAGGTTGAGCTGGAAGTTTCATTTGTTCGGTATCCATACTTTCATCAATCATTCCAGAAATTTTCACATAACCTCCTAAAGGAATCCATCCAATACCATAAACTGTTTCTCCAACTTTTTTCTTAACTAATGAAAATTTATAATCAAAAAACAGGTAAAATTTTTCAACACGGGTTTTAAATATTTTTGCAGGAATAAAGTGTCCTAATTCGTGCAGAACTATTAAAAACGATAAACTTAAAATAAACTGTGTGGCTTTAATCAGTATTTCCATATGTATTTTTCAAAAATAAAATCGCACAAATGTACGGTTTTAAATACAGTTGTTAAAACGCAAAAAAAAGTTATTGTGAGTTTTAACAAAGTTTTAAATAAGTTAACTTACCATACAAGCTAATTGTGTTATTTTTGTATATAATTTAACAGAAAATGGATTTAAAATTTTTCAAAAAGTCTATTCCTACTCTAGCAATAATGGCATTTTTTTCAGTTGTTATGATTTATGCAATTTATACACTTTTAACTCCTGAAAAAAAGCTTCCTATTTTTAATCCGGCTGATGTGAATCCGAAATTAGTTGATGAAAGTGTTGTTCATGTTCGAAGAGATCATAAAGTGGCTAACTTCAAATTAATGAATCAGAATGGTGATACAATTACTCAGGAAGATTATAAAGATAAAATTTATGTCGCTGATTTTTTCTTTACAAGATGTATGACTATTTGCCCAATAATGACAAATAATATGGGGAAATTACAAGAGGTTTTTAAAAATGATGCCGATATTAAATTCTTATCGCTTTCCGTAACTCCGGAAATGGATAGTATTCCAATTTTAAGAGCGTATGCAGACGCAAAAGGAGTTATAGATTCGAAATGGAATATAACTACAGGTGATAAACAGCATATTTACGAGTTAGCACGCAAAAGCTATTTTGTAGTTTTAGATGAAGGAGATGGCGGATTACAAGATTTTATTCATACAGAAAATTTTGTATTGGTAGATAAAAAGAAGCAAATACGCGGTTTTTATGATGGAACCAATAATGAAGATATTCAACGATTAATTTTAGATATCAAGTTATTACAAAAGGAATCTAAGTTTAAGTGATAATTATCATTGTTTAGAATGATTCTAATTTAGTATATTTGTCCACTATTAAGAATTATTATAAATAATGAGTGCTACTATTGCAAATTTACGGGTTGGAGAAAGTGGGATTATTGAAGAATTTTCATTAGACCTTATCCCTTTGTGCTTGTTAGAAATGGGTTGCTTGCCAGGGAAAGAAGTAAAATTACTTCAAATTGCCCCTTTTAATGACCCTTTATATATCAAAGTAAATGGTAGCCATTTAGCAATTAGAAAAGAATTAGCACTTCAAATAAAAATTACAAAGTTGTAATAATGAAGAACAATTCAGTTGTACATGTTGCATTGGTTGGAAATCCTAATACTGGAAAAACATCTTTATTCAATCTACTTACAGGTTTAAATCAAAAAGTTGGAAATTATCCAGGAATTACGGTTGACAAAAAACAAGGGAAATGTAAAATTTCTGATGAGCTAACCGCTGAAATTATTGATTTACCAGGAACTTATAGTATTAATCCCACAACTTTAGATGAAACAATTGTACTTGATACCTTACTTAATAAAAACAACGTTTCCTTCCCAGATTTAGTAATTGTTGTTGCTGAAATAGAAAATTTAAAACGAAATTTATTATTATTTTCTCAAATTAAAGATTTACAAATACCAACTATTTTGGCCATAAATATGGCTGATCAAATGGAGAGAAAAGGAATTTCGCTTGATATTCATAAATTAAAAGAGGAATTAAAAACAGAGATTATTCTTATAAGTGCCAGAAAAAATAGTGGAATTGATACCTTAAAAAAGGAAATTGAAAACTACAAAAACTGGAATACAGAACCATTAGCAACGATTTCTGATAAAATTGATTCCACTTTTTTTAGTGAAATAAAAGCTGTATTTCCAGAGTTTTCATTGTATAAATCATGGCTTTTAATTACCCAACAAAACAATTGCAGTTTTTTATCTGAAGAACTGCATTCTAAAATAAATTTATTTAAAAAGGATAGTGAAAAAATAAAAAAATACCAGCATAAAGAAACTATTTTTAGATATCAAATCATCAATGAAATTTTAAAGAAAACCTATAAAGTTGATAGAGCTGAAGCTACTGATTTACGTTCAAAATTGGATCGTGTTTTAACGCATAGAATATTCGGATATCTTATATTTACCAGTATTTTATTACTCATTTTTACCTCCATTTTTGAATGGGCAAATTTACCAATGGATTTAATTGATGGTTTTTTTGCGAATTTAAGTGAGTTAGCAAAAAATAACCTTCCAAGCGGAACATTTACAAATTTAATTGCTGAAGGTGTAATTCCAGGAATTGGCGGAGTTATTATTTTTATACCTCAAATTGCTATATTGTTTTTATTTATTTCTATTTTAGAAGAAACAGGTTATATGAGTAGAGTTGTTTTTTTAATGGACAAAATAATGAGGAGGTTTGGGATGAGTGGGAAGAGTGTAATTCCTTTAATTTCGGGTACGGCTTGTGCAATTCCTGCAATTATGGCTTCAAGAAACATTGGTAGTTGGAAAGAGCGCTTAATTACTATTTTAGTGATTCCTTTTACAACTTGTTCAGCACGGTTACCGGTTTACGCAATACTTATTTCTTTAATAATTCCAAATAAACGTATTTTAGGTATTTTTAATTTGCAAGGATTAACCTTAATGGGTTTATATTTATTAGGTTTTACGGCTGCAATTTCATCAGCCATTTTATTACATAATGTATTAAAAATTGAAAATAAAAGTTTGTTTGTAATTGAAATGCCAAATTATAAATTGCCCTCTTTAAAAAATGTATTTTATGAAGTTATTGAAAAAACAAAGGCTTTTATTTTTGGCGCTGGTAAAATAATTTTAGCATTATCAATTGTATTGTGGTTTTTGGCCTCAAATGGTTCTTCAACATTTAAAAATGCGAAACAATTTGTGACGTCTCAAGAAGAAAATAATGGGTTGTCTGATGCAAATCTTCAAAAAAAAATAGCATCTTATAAATTAGAACATTCCTACATAGGGAATATGGGGAAAATTATTGAACCTGTTATAAAACCTATGGGATATGATTGGAAAATAGGCATTGCTTTAATTAGTTCTTTTGCGGCTCGAGAAGTTTTTGTTGGTGCTTTAGCAACAATTTATAGTGTAGAAAGTGAAGGTGAAGATGTTGGCACGATTAAGGAACGAATGGCTGCTGAAGTTAATCCGAAAACAGGCCTAAAACGATTTAATTTTGCAACAGGAATTTCATTGTTGTTATTTTATGCATTCGCCATGCAATGTATAGGAACTTTGGCAATTGTAAAACGTGAAACTAAAAGTTGGAAATGGCCTATTTTACAGTTAACAGGAATGAGTGCTCTGGCTTACGTGGTTGCAGTAATAGCCTTTAATATTTTAAGTTAATGCAAGATATCTTAGTATATATAGCCCTCGGTTTAGCAATTGGATTTTTAGTTAAGAAATATTTCTTCAAATCTAAAAAGAAAGGCAACTGTGATTCAGATTGCGGTTGTTAGTATTTTTGAATTACGAATTACGAATTACGAATTACGAATTACGAATTTTGTGATTTCTTTTTATTAACTCTTTAACTTTCAAACTTTCAAACTTACAACTTAGAGCTTACAACTTAGAACTTTCAACTAAGCCCAACATCTAAAGTCATCATAATAATAAAACCACCAATAAAACCAAGAGTAGCAATATCTGTATATTTATCACGTTGAGTTTCAGGAATCACTTCTTCTACAACTACAAATATCATTGCACCAGCAGCAAAAGCCAATGCGTAAGGTAAAATAGGTTGAAAAGTCATAACCGCCCAAGCACCAATAACAGCCGCAATTGGTTCAACAATAGCAGATGATTGCCCATACATAAAACTTTTACGTTTGCTTAACCCTTGTCTTCTCAACGGCATAGAAACAGCAAACCCTTCCGGAAAATTTTGAAGTCCTATTCCTATTGCTAATGCAACAGCACCTCCAATTGTTGCTCCATCAAAACCAGCAGCAACTCCTCCAAAAAGAACACCAACAGCTAAACCTTCAGGGATATTATGTAAAGTTATTGCTAACACCAATAAGGTTGTTTTATGCCAAGGAGTTTTTACACCTTCTTTTTCGGATTCCTTAAAATTTACATGAAGGTGAGGTAAAATTTTATCGAGGCCAAAAAGGAACAAAGCACCTAATCCAAACCCTACAACTGCAGGAATTACCTTAACAAAACCTTCCCCTGGACTCATTTCTATTCCTGGCGCTAATAAACTCCAAAAACTTGCAGCTACCATTACTCCGCCTGTAAAGCCAAGCATTCCATCAAAAAAAGCACGATTCATCCCTTTAAATAAAAACACAAGAGATGCGCCTAAAGCTGTTAAAAACCATGTAAATAACGTAGCGTAAAAAGCTGCCAATATTGGGTTTATACTTTCAAAGTAAGTAATAATTTGTTCCATAGTTTATAAATTTTTTACAAATAAATTGTTTGATATTTGATTTGATATTGAAATTAAAGAATTGTTGTTTTCAATAAGTATTGATTGGTCAAATTCTTCTTTTGAGATTATTTTCAAAGTACTTCCTAATTTGATATTCACATTATCTAAAAATTTTAAAAATGTTGAAGATGAATCTTTAACACCAATTACAATGCAAGAATTATTTATGTCAACAGAAGAAAGCATTACTTGTTTGTGATGTGCAATATTTCCATTTTCATCTGGAATTGGATCTCCATGCGGGTCGTGTTTTGGGAAATCTAAAAAAGCCTCTAATCTACTTATCAATGTGTCGGATTTTACATGCTCTAGTTGTTCGGCTAAATCATGTACTTCATCCCAATTGTAATGGAGTTTATTCACTAAAAAAACCTCCCATAATCTATGTTTCCGTACAACTTCAACAGCAATTTTTTTACCATTGAAAGTTAATGAAACGCCCTTGTATTTTTCATAATTAATCAGCTCTTTTTCTGCTAATTTTTGAATCATATCCGTTACAGAAGAAGGTTTAGTTTCTAGATTTTTAGCAATTAGGGTAGTATTTACACTTTTACTGTTTGACAACCCTAAATTGTATATTGTTTTTAAATAATTTTCTTCTGTTTGTGATAGCATCAAATTTATATTTAGACAAATATAATTAAATATTTAGACTAATCTAAAAAAATATTTAAAAGTCATTTTAATAAATTAAAATGTTATTTTTGATATTAAATTAATTAAGTATGAATATTGTAATTTATGGTACTGGCGGTGTTGGTGGTTATTTTGGAGCAAGGTTAGCACAAGTTGGAAATACAGTTACTTTTATTGCCCGTGGAAAACATCTAGAAACTATTCAACAAAAAGGGCTTCAACTTAAAAGTATAAAGGGAAACTATTTAGTGTATCCAGCAAATGCAACTTCTAACATTTCTGAAGTAAAAAACATTGATCTTATTTTAATTTGCGTAAAAACCTGGCAATTAGCTGAGGTTACCAAAATTATTACATCTATTTTAAGTGAAAAAACCATGGTCATTTCATTGTTAAATGGTGTTGAAAATCAAAATGTTTTATGTTCAGTTATTGAAAAAAAACGAGTTCTTGGGGGTTTGTGCAAGATAGTTAGCAAAGTGGAAAGTTATGGTGTTATTAATCATATTTCATATGAACCAACAATTGTATTTGGAGAGTTAAACAATTTAAAATCGGAAAGAGCTTTATTGCTTGAAAAAACATTTAAAAATGCCGGAATAACTACAAAACTTGCAGATAATATCCAACAAGAAATATGGACCAAATTTCTATTTATAACTACCATTAGTGCTATTGGCGCTTTAACGCGTGCAACTATTGGGGAAATGATTGCTTCAAAAGAAATTAAAAAAATAATGCAACAAACTGCTGAAGAAATTTTTGCAATTGCGAAAGCAAAAGGAATAAATTTGCCTATTGATATTATTGAAAAGCAATTTGAAATTATAGAGAGTCAACCTTCAGACACTACATCCTCATTGCAAAGAGATATGATGCTAGGGAAACCTTCAGAATTAGAATCTCAAAATGGAACAATTGTAAAAATGGGAATTCAATTAGGTATTCCAACTCCAGCAAATACGTTTATTTATTATTGCTTGTTACCTCAAGAAAAAAAAGCAAGAGGAATCTAATAGAATTACGAATTTAAACTTTTTTAACTGACATAAATTTTGCCTCTTTTGGGGTTAGGGGGCTTTTTTTACTAATCATATAAACTCCTATTATTACCATAAAGCAGCTTAAAATTTTAATTAAATTAATGTCTTGTGCATATTCTTCATGTCCCAATACAAAGGCATAAATACTTACCATTATAAAACTTAAAACGGGCTGTAAATAAATAAAACTTCCATTTACAGATGCAGAAACGTAATTAAGAGCATAAACATTAAATAAGTAGGTTAAAAATGTTGTCCCAATAATAACAAAAGCAATAGCAATGTATGTGTTTGTTGTAAAAGCATCAAAATTAGTATTCAATAAATCGTTTATGCCAAATGGAAATACAAAAATAAATCCAAATAAAAACACCCAGCTAATAACAGTTATTGCTTTGTATTTTAGCATTAATGGTTTTACTAAAATTAAATACAATCCATAAGAACAGGCATTTAAAAAAACAAATAAGTTACCTAAAAATGAGCTGGTTCCTCCAGAATTTTTACCAAACCAAACTAATAAAAAAGCACCTATAGCACCAATAATAATTCCTATGTATTTGTTAGTTGTAATTTTCTCTTTCAAAAGAAAAACACTTAATACAAGAACAATTACCGGAGTGGTTGTCATAATAATGGATGCATCAATTGGAGAAGTTAAACTCAACCCGTGAAAAAATAACAACATGTTAGTAGAAATTCCAAGTAATCCACATACTATTAATAATTTGAAATCTTTTGTATCAACTTTTTCTTTAACAAACTGTTTTATAAACCAAAACATAAAACTTGCCCCAATAATTCGCAATAGAACCAATGCTGAAGGACCCATTTTATCAGGCATTATTCCTTTAGCAATTAAGAAATTTGCACCATAAATAATATTAGCTCCAAGTAATGCTAAATGTGCTTTTTGTGTATTTGTTATCAAAATTATTTCTTTTATTGACGCGGGGAAAGTACAAATTTTTGTTCAAACCAAATTTAAATTATAGCTCTGCTACTATTTTATCCAATTCCATTTTAGCGTGCTCATATCCAATTGTGTAGGCATTTTTTATGGCATTGGAATCTAACACTCCTATCTTATTAATTTTTGGGGGAGAAAAAACATAGCAACATTGATTAAATTTTTTAATATTATTAGAATCCAATCCAATGTGAAATACACGATAAAGGAGTTTGAATGAATTATTAATTTCAGAAGGTTCTATTTTATCTATTGGATTTACAAAACTCCCAATTATTTTTGAACAATGCATACTTAGTGGCTCAATAGGAAAATTATTTAAAATTCCACCATCAGAATAGAGTGATCCGTTAATTTCTATTGGAGAAAAAATGGGTGGTAAAGCAGAAGATGCAATAAGTGGTTTTATTAAATCGCCTGATTCAAAATAGGTGAGTTTCCCGTGAATTAAATCTGTTGCTGTTACGGTTAGAGGGTATTTTAAACTTTCAAAAGAATCGGATGGAAAATATTTTTTAAAATAGATTGTGTATTTATCACTATCCATGATTCCAGGTTTATTTCTGGCGTATAATGAAAATTTTAATAATGGAGTTTCATCAAAGAAAGCGAGCATTTCTTCTGGTGAATAACCTGCTGCATATAAAGCTGAAACCAAGGCTCCAGCACTAGTTCCTGAAACTCTTGTTGGAATAATGTTGTTTTCTAATAGTACTTTTATCAACCCAATATGTGCAATAGCTCTAACACCACCACCAGAAAGCACCAATCCAATTTCTTTAGCCATTTTTTAGTATTAGAATTTCATCAAATTTACAAATATAAATGGTAAAATCCTGCCTTAAAATTAGACTTTATAGTTTTACAGATAAAACGTAACTTTGCGCTTTTAAAATGGAATAGAAGTGGAGTACAACTTTAGAAAAATAGA
>Ga0209231_1000839_pt1 | contig 14154 bp, 7 predicted proteins | sample Deesub45470m_DNA_FD_188086 | JGI IMG/M metagenome (GOLD analysis project Ga0209231, IMG submission 188086) | Deep subsurface microbial communities from North Pacific Ocean - 450_OLKR46/470m Metagenome (SPAdes) (version 2) | ecosystem: Environmental > Terrestrial > Deep subsurface > Unclassified ... | reverse complement strand
CCTCAAAAGGCACATCGCGTTCGAATATTTTTCGATACACGAGTGGCACATTGATCTTGTCGGCGTACACCTCGGCGATGGTGCCGCTGACCTGAAATTCCTTTCCAGAATCCTCATCCCGAATAACGTCGGGATGTATCAAGCCGCGCACGATGGCGTAACGGGCACGATCGGGATAAGCGGCGCGCAGTTTCTGCACATCCAGTCCGGCGTCAATCACGAACAGACGGCTGCTCTCGTGCTGCTCTTGCCCCAGCCATTCTTCTGCGCTCTTCACCTTGCGCATGAATTCCTCCTTGCCCGGATTCTCCTTCAGCAATTTGCGCGACTGTTCGGCATATACCGTTGCCTGCCGCACAGCCTGCTGATAGGCGACATGATTCATCTCCAGCACTAGCAGCACCTCTCTGGATTGTTCATTACTGGAACGGGCATTCTCTGCCGAACGGGCGATGGCGTCCACATCAAAACCCAGCTCCGCCATCTTAGCCTTGTCCAGCCAGGGCGGATTCCCCCATATGCCAACATACCCTTTGCGCTCGTCGCCATCCTGCTGTGCTATACGCCAGCCCAGTTGCAGAGTGATGCCGCTGTTATCCTTGCTCTGTGTCCAGCGATCAGACTTCAATTCCCGCTGTGTGAGAGACAACCGGCTTTCCGGCTCGGCGCTGCGGTTGTATGCCGCCCCACCCAGCACCACGGCGTTGGTCAGCAGAATCAGTGCGCCACCCAACACAAGAGTACGAGACCATTTCATCATGATGACTCTCCCGGAAAACGCTTGAATTTCGTCGCCCGCAGCCTTTTCAGCACGACCAGGATCAACACCGAGACCAGCCCCAGCACCATGAAGAACAAGTACTTTGGCATCGTCTCCCACCACCAGTCGAACAGCTTAGTGTACAGAAAAATAACGAAGAACGTCACGCCGGTATTCACCACTTCGCTCCATTGTTTGCGCACGCCCAGCCAGATCGCCAGCGCCGATCCGGCAAAACCTGCCACCTGATAAAAGCCTTCGATGACATCCGTATCCCAGTCCAGATAACTCGCAGCCCCCCAGTTGCTCATCACCAGCATCGGCAGGAATACCGTCAGCAAGCCGAAGATGCGATACATGGGCGGAAAGTCGGCGTTGGCCCGGTGGGGAACGTAAGCCGGCATCAGCAGCAACAGGACGGCGGCGGGAAAGAAATTCTCGGGACGTTCGCCGAAACTCAGCCAGTAGCCCCCGCCCCATGTTCCCACGCGCGCCGCGACATAGGCATCCACGCACAGGATGCCCGCCACCAGAAGCAGACGCAGGTCGCAGGCATAGGCCAGCAGGAAGGCCAGTGCCGCCCAGGGCAGCAAGGCCTTATCCGAAGGCGTGATGTTGAAAATCTGCCCCAGCATGGTGACATTGAGCACGAAACAGACGAACGTCACCAGCGCGGCCAGTTTGGCGAAATAACCTGACGCATCGCGGCGTTGCACCAGCAAGGTGAGCCCAAGCATCAGCAGCGGCACGGCAAGCAGTATCATCCCCTGCACCGTCGTCGTGAAGTTTCCCCAGAATTGATAAAATAAAAAAAACATGCTGGCGGACAAGGCCAGCGCGCCGAACAGCGAGGCAATGCGCATGCCCAGCGAGAGTTGACTAGCCTGTTCGTTACGGTCTATATCGAAACGATGCGCATACTCGTCCAGCAACTTGCGCTGATGCTCGAACACGCGCTGGCGCTGTGCTGCGTCGAGCGTCAGCGCCCCTTCCTGTTCAAGCGTTTCCAGTTCATGCCGGAAAGCCTGTATCTGCCCTGCCCGCTGCTGTGCCTGTTGTGTAGAGAGATTCACTGATGGCTCCTTTGCGAAAAGACAACCTGATGCCAACAAGACTCAAACGAAGGCGTGTTCTGCGGCGGGGAAGCTGCCATTCTTTACCTCGGCAACGTAATTTTTCACCGCTGCCGCGATACTGTCCGCGCCCTGCATGTAATTCTTCACGAAGCGCGCTTTCTTGCCCGGATAGATGTCCAGCATGTCGTACAGCACCAGCACCTGACCCGAGCAGGGCGCGCCCGCGCCTATGCCTATGGTCGGAATTGAAAGCGCTGCGGTGATTTCCGCTGCCAGCTGTGCAGGCACGAGTTCCAGCACGATCATTGCGGCACCGGCCCGTTCGAGTGCGATGGCATCCTCCAGCAGTTGCTGCGCAACGGCCGATTCCTTGCCCTGCACGCGATAGCCGCCCAGCTGATGCACCGACTGCGGGGTCAGGCCGAGGTGCGCGCAGACCGGAATGCCGCGCGAGGTCAGAAAGCTCACTGTCTCCAGCATCACCGCACCGCCTTCCAGCTTGACCATTTGCGCCCCGGCTGCCATCAGCCGGGCTGCATGGGCAAAAGTCTGTTGCGGACTGATCTGCGATGTGCCGAATGGCATGTCGCAGATGATGAATGCCTGCGCAGCCCCGCGCGCCACGCAGGCGGTGTGATAAATCATGTCATCCAGCGTAACCGGCAAGGTGGTTTCCCTCCCCTGCAGCACCATGCCCAGCGAATCACCCACCAGCAGCACGTCCACACCCTGCGCTTCGAGCAGCGCGGCAAAACTCGCGTCATAACAGGTCAGCATGGCGATCTTCTCGCCACGGCCTGACATCGCTTTAATTGCCGTTAATGTTGTTCGCATCATTCGCCTTTAACCCGTCAGTCTGCACAATAATCATTCAGCCATTCTTTCCAGAACCTGATCCAGACAGCCCTGCATGGCAAGTTGCGCCAGCCCTATTGCCGGAATAGCACAATCCGGGGCGATCTCCAGCAGCGGTTGCAGTACGAACGCCCGCAGGTGCATCTGCGGATGCGGAATGGTCAGACCCTGTTCATGCAACTGCAAGTCGTCATACAGCAGCACATCCAGATCCAGCGTGCGCGGCGCATTGTGAAAGGTGCGTTCGCGACCGTGGCGGCGCTCGATATGCAACAAGGCGGACAGCAAGGCCTGCGGCGTCAGGGTCGTGGCAATTTTTGCCACTGCGTTGACGAAATCGGGCTGATCCAGATAACCCACAGGGGCGCTGCAATACAGTGCGGAGCGGGCCAGCAGGCGCGTGCCGGGCAAGGCGTCGATATCCCTCAGGGCGAGCCGCAGCTGCTCACCGGGCTCACCCAGATTGCTGCCCAGACCTATAAAACACAGGTGTTGCGTCACTCGTCCGCCTGCCCATAGGCGTCTGAACATGGCGACTCGTCCGCCGCGTGAGCGTCCGGCTTCTTGCGCGGTTTGCGGCGACGACGCTTCTTCTCGCCCGCTCCTTCCGGTTGCAGCATTTCCTGACGGCGCGCCTCGGAAGCATCCTGAAACTCATCCCACCACAACCCGAGTTCGTTATCCACTTCATTGCTGGCACAGCGCAACAGCAGAAAGTCGAAGGCTGCACGGAAACGCGGCTGCTCCAGCAATCGGTAGGGGCGCTGGCCGGCACGCTGCTCGAAGCGCTGCTGCAATAACCAGATTTCCTTCATCACTGCATCGTGGCGGTGCGGAATGGCCAGTTTTTTCTTCTGACGGGCCAACACGCCATCCATCGCCGTGTGCATCGCGCCAACGGGGCGTTCGCCCTGTTTAACCAGTGCATTCCAGTCGGACAGCACTTCGTGCCACAGCAGCGCGGCAAACAGGAAGGCGGGTGAAACCGATTTCTCCTGGGAGATGCGTTCGTCGGTATTCTTCAGCGCCAGCATGACGAACTTCTCGCCCATGGGCTGATCCATGATCACATCCAGCAGCGGCAGCAAACCGTGATGCAGATTCATTTTGCGCAACTGTTGTATGCACTCCACTGAATGCCCGGATAGCAGCATCTTCAGCACTTCGTCGAGCATGCGCGCCTCAGGCACGTTATCGAGCAACGATTTCATCTGCGCAATCGGTGCCGCAGTCGCCGCGTCCAGAGTCATGCCCAGCTTGGCAGACAGCCGCACTGCCCGCAGCATGCGCACCGGGTCTTCGCGATAGCGCACCAGAGGGTCGCCTATTATGCGCAACACACCACTTCTGGTGTCTTCATAACCACGGTGATAGTCGTAAATCTCCTGAGTAGTCGGATCATAGAACAGCGCGTTGGCAGTGAAATCTCGCCGCGCCGCATCCTGTTCCTGATCGCCGAATTCGTTGTCACGCAACAATCGTCCGTGCTCATCGGTCTGCGCATCTTCCGCCTCCATCATGCAGCGAAAGGTAGCGACTTCGACCAGTTCTTCGCCGAACATCACGTGCACCAGACGGAAGCGCCGCCCGATGATGCGTGAACGCCTGAACACACGTTTAACTTCCTCGGGTGTGGCATCGGTCGCCACATCGAAATCCTTGGGCGTCTTGTCCAGCAACAGGTCGCGCACCGCGCCGCCCACCACATAAGCCTGAAAGCCCGCCGCCTGCAAGCCATCGGTCACGCGTTTCGCGCCGTAGCTGATTTGTTCACGCATCACGCCGTGCATGGCAAACGGGATCACCTGTGCATTGCCCACTGTTTTGGCCTTGGCCGAGCGGCGAAATACGCGTTTGAGAAATTTTTTGATCATCGATTATTCATTAGGCACATGTGCGCGGAGGCGCAGATTATACACGGCGGGGCGGATTGGGAATCGCCGAACGTAGCACACCGGGCAAGGCGCACTCTCTTGCGATCAGCTGCTAAGCAGACATCTGATAAATCCGCCGCTTAACGCTCAGTGAAACCACCAGAAGTCCGGTCATTCGGCTGTTGATGCACCCTGATAAAAAAGGCTATGTAGCAATTAACTGCTGAAACTCAGTCAGAGGAAAATTCAAACCCATACTCACGCGGAGACGCGGAGACGCGGAGAACGCGGAGACGCGGAGAACGCGGAGAAAACCGAATCAAAAACATGAATAACTGCTAGAAACAAAAACGATACATACGGATTAATGACTTGTTTTTATCAAGTTTGGTTTTGCTCTTCTCCGCGACCTCCGCGTTTCCGCGTGAAATTGCTTTTTCATGGAGTAGTCATTATCATCGGCCAACTACGACATTGCCATAAAAAAGGCGCACATCGTGCGCCTTTCCCCTTAGCCTGCTTACCCTACCCCTTCAGACACGTCTTCATGTAGGCCTTACGTTCATCGCCTTTCAGCTCCCTGGCCTTGGCCTCCACGTTGCAAGACTTCATCCTGTCCTGCTGCGGCGCTGCGGTTTCCGGCTTGGCTGCAGCCTCACCCTTGAGCACATAGTCCTTCTTCAGACATTTGCTCATGAACGCCTTGCGTTCGTCACCCTTGAGCGCGCCCGCTTTCGCTTCCTTATTACAGCCCTTCATTTTGTCCTGTTGCGCACCCGCAAAAACAGGAGCAGAGACAGACAGCGTAAATCCCAAACAAGCCAATGCAATCAATTTTTTCATGAATATCTCCTTGATTAGTCGGTTGTATCCCCTCGGACCGGGATGCTTCAGCGACAGACTGAAGCGCATCCATTATAGTCATTACGCCAAATTACACTACAGGGTTTTCCGGCCATTTTCGCCCCCGTCAGGGCGCTTCCGCACATCATGCCGCGGAACACCTGCCTGTCGCGTTCCTACGGCTAAAATAAAGCGTCACCCGAACACACCGGGACACCTGCAAATCAACAGGCTATCCATTGATGAATAGTTGATAATTTTACTCAATCCAGTGATGGCTGCGTCACTTTCATTGGACTGAATCCTGGCATCATTCAGTCGTTGACGAGGCTGCCAGATAGGCAGATACTCAGCTGCGTATAGGCTTAATACTATCAAGGTGACAGTCATGAAATTCATACGTTCTGCAAGTTCGTTGCTCTCTGGATTAATACTGCTTGCCGGCAGCGTGTATGCGCAGCAAGCCGGCGCCGCACCGGAAACGCCCGCCCGACAGTTAACTGCCTCCCCTGACCCGACCGCGCCGGATGTGCGCGATCAAGCACTGCGCGATGCCGATGCGCACATCAGGAATGGCAATCCCGCCGCCGCCTACGCGCTGCTTAAGCCGCTCGAATTTGAGCGTTCCGGTGAAGTGCGTTTCGACTATCTGTTTGGTATCGCTGCACTGGACAGCGGACACGCCGACAAGGCGACACTCGCGTTTGAACGCGTGTTGACCATGGATCCTAATTTTGCCGGTGCGCGCCTGGACATGGCGCGCGCCTATTACCAGCTCGGCGACCTGCTGCGCGCCAAAACCGAATTTGAGACCGTGCTGGGTCAGAACCCCCCCGAACTGGCCAAAGCCACTATACAAAAATATCTGGATGCCATAGCCAGCCTTGAGCAGGCCAAAAAAACCCGCATCAGCGCCTATGTGGAGGGCGTGGCGGGACACGACAGCAATATCGCCAACAGCAGCACACAGACCTTCACTTTCGCAGCCAATTCACCCTGGGGCGGTTTATTTCCGGGCAATCAGCTGCCGCCGGCTGCCAGGCTTGCGGGTGCTTATGAAGGAGTCAATGCAGGGGGGGAAGTCAGCCACAGCCTGAACGCCAACTGGGGAGTGTATGCCGGTGCTGATTTGCGCCAGCACGGCAATATGACCCAGACGGCCTACGACACCATCAGCACGGATGGCCGCGTCGGGATGAGTTATGCACATGAACAGAATGTGTACAAACTGTCCTTTAGCCTGGGACAACAATATACAGCCAATTCCATGCGCCGCGATTCTCTGGGTGTGGGTGGCGAATGGCAGCACGCATTCAGCCCCGCCAACCAGATGAGCGCTTTCGTCCAGTATGCTCAGAATCGTGCAGCCGGTTTTCCGCCCACCTCGCCAACCACCGATGCGCGCATCGAGGGAAACACCGATCAGGTCGTCGTGGGTGCGGGTGGTGTACACATCATGGCAGGCGGCAAGCATGCGCTGTTCGGCAGCATTTATGCGGGCAAGGAACGGGATGTCGCACCGGTCATCTCCCCCGGCCTGCCCGACGGCGGGCGCACGGACGGCAGCAAGCGTTTTGAAGGCCTGCGCATGGGCGGGCAAGCCGCCATCACCGAACAACTGGACGTTATCGCCAGCGCAGGTTTGCAGTCTGCGAATTACGGCAAGCTGAATAACCTGATCATGAGCCATCGCAGCGAAAGACTATACGACCTGACCGTGTCGGCGAACTGGCATCCGGACAAGCTCTGGACAATAAAACCGCAAGTTGCGTTCTCCAGAAAGCATTCCAACCTTTCCCTGTACAGCTTCGATCGCGCCGACGTTTCGCTGACCATACGCCGTGATTTCAAATAATTTTTTGTGTGGAGTGTCATCATGAAAACGAACGGAGCAGGTTTCGCCAAAAACATTAACGCATTATTTTCCTGTCTGAGTTTGACGGTCGTCTGCTTCATGACTGCCTCTCCGGCGGCTTACGCGGCCGTGGCCGGACATGTGCAATTCGTCAGCGGAGATGTGCAAATCGTCAACGCGGCAGGCCATGCCCATCAGGCGCAAAAAGGCGGCGCGATCAATGAAGGCGATACGCTGACCTCGGCGCAAAAATCCTCTGCACAGATCAAAATGCAGGACGGCGGTCTCATCGCGATTCGCCCGGATTCACAGATGAAATTTGACCAGTTCGTCTTCACCGGCAAGGAAGACGGCAGCGAAAAAAGCTTTTTCTCAGTGTTCAAGGGCGGTTTCCGCGCCATAACCGGCGCCATCGGCCAGGTGAACAAACAGAATTACCGCATCACCACCCCGACAGCCAGTATCGGCATCCGCGGTTCCGACCACGAGACTCTGGTCATCATTCCCGGCGGCCCGCTGGCGCAGCTTGCACCCACAGGCTCTTACAGCAAGGTGAATGTAGGCGGCACATCAATGACCACCAATGAAGGCACGCTCAACGTGGGGCCCAACCAAATGGGTTACGCAGGCAGTCTGGACCAGCCGCCGCAACTGCAACCGCTCAACACCAACATCTTTACCGTCCCGCCCGCCCCATTGCCTGCACCTAATGCCGGCGGGACCGGAAACGGCACCGCACAGGAACCCGGCCCGGCCGCAGAAACACCGCCCGTCCGTGAAACGGCGACAGTCGATACCGGCACACCTACCCTTGCGCCTGTATCCCCCGCGCTGACACCGACGACTCCTGCACCAGCCACGCAACCCACGCAGACCACGACTGGCGGCACGACGGTAAACATCATTTCCGGCACAGCCACAACCAGCACCGGACAGGTCATCCCGGTCACTCAAAGTCTGGCTGCAACCCAGGCACAGGCTGCGGCGACTGCGGCGGCCAATGCGGCAGCCGGCGCGCAAACGTCGGCCAACAGCGCACAGACGACCAACACTCAGCTGACGACACTGCTGCCGGTTGATACCGCTCCTGCCTCCACGGCCATCGCGACGGCCGACCCGCTGGTCGCCAATGCCGCAACAAACTACTCGGCCATTTCCGCGATAACACCAGTGGCCACTGCAACAGCCGCCACGGCGGTAGCCAACGCCACAACCAATGTCGGCACGGCAACGACCGCAGTGACGACTGCCAATGCCCTGACGCCCGTGGCAACCACACCGGCTGCCACGGCTATTGGTACTGCCAGCTCCCTTATCGGCACGGCCACCCCCGTCGTTACTACAGCGAGCGCGCTGCCCCCGGCAGATGCAACCCTGGCTGCTGCCAATGCAGCGACAGCAGCGACAACGGCTGGCAGCGCCGATACACAGACTACCACCGCGGCCGGCCAGTTAGCGGCAAACGCCGCTTTTGCCGATGCGACTGCCGCGCCCGCGCTGGCTGCAGCCCAGGCCGCCAACACCACATTGCAGAGCGCCAATACCGCTGTGCAGGGGGCGGTGACGCCAGTCAACACGAACAACGCGAACCTGACCGCAGCACAGACGGCCGCCCAGAATGCGCTGACTGCGGCCAACAATAACCTGACTGCGGCCAATACCAGCCTGAGCACGGCAACCAGCCAGAATACCGCCCTGAGTGCGGCGCAGACGGCCGCCCAGAACGCGCTGGCCACGGCTCAGGCCAATCTGACTTCGGCCAATACCAGCCTGAGCACTGCGACCAGCCAGAACGCAGCCCTGACTGCGGCGCAGACGGCCGCCCAGAGCGCGCTGGCCACGGCTCAGGCCAATCTGGCTGCGGCCAACACCAGTCTGAACACCGCAACCGCACAGAACAATACGATTGCAGCCGCACAGACTGCCGCCCCTGCACAACTGACCGCCGCACAGACCGCAGCTGCCGCCGCTCAGACCGCAGCGGCCGCCGCCCAGACTGCCGCGACTCAGGCCGCTACCTTACAGGCGGCCGGCGATCTGGCCGGTGCGCAGGCACAACTGCTCATCGCCCAGCAACAGCTTGCGATCGCGCAGACGCAACAGGCTGCCGCCACCAGTGCGCAAACCGCGCTGACAACATCGTTGACCAGCGCGCAAACAGCCCAAATTACCGGGCAAACCAGCGTGGGCATTGCAGTATCGTCAGCCAATACGGCACAAACACAGGCCATCACGGCCAGCACGCAATCCGCACTCGTACAACCCGCCGCAACGGCTGCCGACACTGCGATTGCCGCTGTCCTGCCTGCGGCCAATACCGCGATTACCGATGCGGGAACGGCCAGCACTCAGGCAGCCACTGCGCAAACAGCCCTGAGCGCAGCCAGCACGGCAGCAACGGACGCCACGACGGCGGCCAGCACCGCCGCGAACGATGCGACTGCAGCGCAAACACAGGCAGCGGCGGCACAAACGGCAAGTACGAATGCGAATGCGGCATTGGCAACCTCCAGCACCAGTCTGGCGACGATCAACACCCAGGCCGCTATCATTGCATCGAATGCGCCGATAGCCGCTTACAACAACCCGGCCGTTGTCGGCAATTTTATTGCCGCGGCGATGTTCCCAGTGGCAACGGCCGGCGGCTTCAATGAAGCCTTTGCGCCCACCAACCCGCTGCAACCCAATACCTCCTATGTACTGGATGGTGGCGGCAACCTGGTCGAGGCCCGCAATCTGCCGTTTCAGCTGCAGAGCAACCCGAATGGCGCCGTACTGACTCCATCCATAACAGCGTCCAGCGGTGCGGACATCAAATGGAGTGGCGGCACGGCGGCAGACACATTCAAATTGGCCGACAACAGCATCTACGCCGGGCGCTGGATGGGCGCCACGGTGACCGTGACGGATAACGCTGTGCCGACCAATATATATACCTATACCCCCGCCGCCAGCCTGTGGGCAGTCATCCTGCCACCGCCAGCCGGCTATGTACCCTCGCTGGTGGGCACGACCACCTACAATTTGGCGGGCAACACCACGCCGGTTGATGCAAACGGCAACCTGGGTATATTGAACAGCGCGAGCCTGACGGCGAATTTCACCAGTCAACTGGTGGATGCGGCAGTCAACCTGACTATGAATACCGGAACGATGGCAGGCACTTATAACGTGTCAGCCATCAACATGCCGATAGACACCAACGGCGGCTTCAGTGCCCCCAATCCCGGCGCGCTGACAACAAATTGCACCAACTGCGCCGCAGGAACGACGGGCTACAGTGCCGACATGGGCGGCAGTTTTGCAGGCACGGGTGCGGCCAGCGCTGGCCTGTCCTATAACATCTGGCCAACGACTGCCCTGTCCACTGACGCGGCAATCAATTCTATCCTGGGGCTGGTCGCGTTCACCGGCACGACGCCTGCTACGGGCACTCACCCACCCGCAGGCAGCAATTATGGTATCGACTTCATGAACCCGGTTACGATAGCCGGCGGCTATAACACCGGGTTGCAAAATAACGTTCTGCCCATGGCCAATACCAGCATATTGCTGGATGGTGCCGGGAATCTGGTTAAACTGTTCGGCACGACCTATCAGGAGCCGGGCGGTTCGCCCTATGCGACACCTCAACCGCCGATAGTTTCGCTCGCGAACGCAAATATCGCCTGGAGCGGCGGAACCGCTGCCGACTATCACCAGTCGACCAGCGGGGCTGTCACTTTCGGTCGCTGGCAGGGCGGCATTGTTACCGTGACCGACCTGTCTGTCACCACGCCACTCGCGCCGTTCACAACCAGCTTGGCTGGCGGAGTCTATGGCCCGACCAGCAGCCTGTGGGCCTACGCCACAGGGCCGGCAAACGGCTTTGTACAATCGTTGACAGGTACGACAAGCTATACCAAAACCGCCCACACCACCCCGTTCGATTCGCAAGGCGGTTTGGGTGTGCTGAACAGCGCGAGCCTGACCGCAAATTTCACCAGTCAGCTGGTAAGCGCGGCATTGAACCTGACGATGAATACGGGTCTGCTCGCGGGTGATACCTTCGACATAACAGGCAATATGCAGATCAACGCCAACTCGAACTCGTTCAAGTCAGCCTCCCAGCCACTCCTGACCTGCACCGGACCGTGCGTTCTGACTACCGGCGAGTCATTCCTGGCGGAAATGAGCGGCGCCTTTGTCGGCGCAACGGCGGTCGACGCCGTCCTGGGTTACGCCGTCTGGCTTGAAACACCCACCTCGCCTGCGGACATCGTTTACGGATATGTGGCGTTCAATACCGGCGTCGCGCCGACCATTAATCCGACCGGGCCGCTTGCGGCTTATGTCGCGACCAATACGGCGGTGGCTTATACCGGGGCTTACGGCGGAAGTTTCAACTTTATCGCCGCACCCGGCGATGTGATTCCGCTGAGCAATCCGACCACGTTCACCCAGAATTTTGGCGGCGGCTTCAGGAGGGATATCCTGAATGGCGCAACCACGACCACGCTGCCCACCACGACCACGAATGGCATTACCTTCGGCGTGTGGGAAAACGTCACGAGTGTCAGTTCATCCGATCAGATGTCTATCATGCCGAACCAGAACGCGTCGATGAGGACGCTGCCTTCCTACATGTATGGTGCTGAAGGTTATCTCGATTCATCGGTGGTAGCAGGAACGAATACCGGCCCGCTGACTGGGGTAGTTGGCTATACCTCGGTCGCTGCCACATCCTACGATGCAGGCAGTTGGGCTGCCGGCAGTTTGACACGGACGACGCTGAGTGCAAACTTCACCAGCCAGACGCTGAACATGGGTCTTTCCGGCACGATGGGTGCAGACAGCTGGACTCTGGATAGCACGAATGTGCCGATCACGTTCACGAACAGCACTACCGGCACGGGCGCACGCTTCAATGACAACGCACCGGTCATTACGGTGAATGCGACTGCCTGTGGGACAAACTGCGGCGGCCATATCAACGGTGCATTCCTGGGACAAAACTACGCCGGCGCACTGGTACAGTACAGCCTGTGGGATAACAACAACCTGAATCTGGGTGGTCTGATCGGATTCGAAAACACCGCCCCCGTCACGCCCGGCGCAACCCCTTCGCCCGGCACCTGGGTGGTGGCGAATTCATGGACGGTAGCCAGCCCGAGCGCCATCACCACCGACCCGACGACAGGCGGGTTGACCGGCTGGAGCGGCAGCGGCTGGAATTCAGCCATAACGGTTGCGGCTGGTTCGGTGGCGTACACAGGAACCGGCAGCGGTGTCATCAATTGGGGCTTGTGGGGCAACGGATCCATCAATACCAACAACTTCAGCTATGTGCCCGGTACCGCGCAATTGCACTGGATCACCGCGCCTGAACCCACGCCTGTCTATCTGGCCCAGGTGCTGACGACGAGCAATGCCCGATACGACTATGTGGACGGCGATGTCACCAGCCTGAGCGGCGGCGTGCACGGCACGATCAACGGCACAACTTCGTTGACAGCCAATTTCACCACGCAAACCGTGGCGGCCAATCTGGATCTGACGGTGAACGGCCACAACTGGCTGGCCAGCACCAGCAATGCACCGCTTCAGTATTCGAATGGCAATACCCTGAATGCCTTTTCTGCCGACAGCTACCGCTCGCCTGCACAGCCCGGTTATCTGATCGTGACGGTGGACGGTGCAGGCGCCAACGGCAATCTGGCCGGACAGCTGGTGGGTGCGGCACTGGACGGGGCTATCCTGAAATTCAATCTGGATGGTCAGGTCACAACGCCTACCATGGGTTATGAATGGGTACAGGGCGTAGCCGCCCTGGGTGCAGCCGTCGCCAACGACCCGGCAACCCCCTATCGCATGATACTGAGCTCCATCAGCGAACCGACGGCGCTGGCACCCACCGTGATGCTGGACGGCGCGTACAACAACGCGGCGCGTGTCTTGACTGATGTTAACGGTCTGACGCGATTCGACTCCGGTCTCGGTGGCGGCAGCTCCACGATACAGCATGTAAGCGGCACTTACGCCGATCAGGGCAGCGCCGTGTTCGGTGGTGAGACCATAAGCTGGGGGCGCTGGGCTGCGGGCACGGTGGTGAATGTGCAAGACCGTAACAGCGGTGCATGGCAGAACAACATTCTCCTGGACGGTGGCGCGCATGCGGTAGTGGGCCCGATCTCGACCGGACCGGTCTCCCTGCCGACTAGCGGGGCCTACACCTACAACCTGATTGGCAACACATCGCCTACCGATCAGGCCGGCGTGGCCGGGACGCTGAATTCCGCCACGCTCAGCGCAGACTTTACCGCGCAAACCGTGAATGTAGGCGTGAATGTGACGGCCGGCGGCGCAACGCTGGATGCAATCGCGACGGGTGTGGCGATTCAGAACCGCGCCAACTTCTTCACCGATAGCAGGATGACCGGCGCAGGGGCATTGGCGGTGACCTGCACGGGTAGCTGCGGCACTACCAACCACGGCGGGATTGGCGGCGGTTTCGGCGGCCCGGGCGGTGTGGGTGCGGCGATCACCTACGGGTTTGAAAAAGGCGGGATCAATGCCGGCACAGTCAACGGCGTAGCGGTGTTCCAGCAGGGAGCAGCGATCACGGCTCAGTAACAAGCGGTCTTTACGACACGGCCCGCCATGGCGGACCGTGTCGTTTCCGGGTACCGTGTATCAGCTGTCCACGATTTCAGGGTTAAACCTTAAAACGGCTTTGCATCCACGCAATGGTTTTCGCAGGGATGCTGCCTTTGGCAGCAACTCGCAAAGACACGAAATTCACGAAAGAAAACAATTGATTGCATAAGTTTACCAACCCACCTAACGGGTGACACAACAAATCCTGACATGTATTTGAATTTGTTCGTGTTTGTTCGTGCTTTTCGTGGACAA
>Ga0209231_1000838_pt1 | contig 14158 bp, 10 predicted proteins | sample Deesub45470m_DNA_FD_188086 | JGI IMG/M metagenome (GOLD analysis project Ga0209231, IMG submission 188086) | Deep subsurface microbial communities from North Pacific Ocean - 450_OLKR46/470m Metagenome (SPAdes) (version 2) | ecosystem: Environmental > Terrestrial > Deep subsurface > Unclassified ... | reverse complement strand
AATTTTTTCAAGGTAAAAAATGCATTCCTCATTTTTGCCGGCGCCAAAATACATACAGGCAATTTTATAGTAAAAAACCATGATGTGATGGGCATCAATATTGCTTTCATATTTGGGAATTTCCTTCAATAAAGTTGCCACAAAACCCAAACCTTCCGTAAATTTTCCTTCTAAAAAATAATAATTCAATTTATTTTGGTTGAAGTATAAAAACGCCAAGGTTTTGGTGTTTTCATTCAGCGTAATATTTTCGTTTTTGATGTCGGATGTCAAATGTTTCAGCACACTGTTGTATTTGGTCTTGTGCTTGATCAAATAAAGGGATTCCAACAAATAATTGACGCCTTTTAAATAGAATACCGGATTCTGGATTTTCATTTCAGGGTTTTCCTCAAACAAATCGACCCATTTTTGGGAATACCGATAGCTCAGCACAAAATCCTGCAAAATAAAGCTGTGCCACAAATAAGCCTGATACAAAAACAGTTTTTCCCTGAATCCCAATTCAGAAAATTTATATTTTGGCAACTTCTTTTCAAAATAGGCCGTCACTCTTTTCAACCCTTCATCGTCTTTTACATAACCCTCTTTCAAAAACAAGCTGTACAATTGCAGGGAAAGGTTTGACAATTTGCTGATGCGAACGTTTTTTAAACTCAATTCTTTTGCCTGAATTGCCAATTCATCGGCCCTGTTGCTCATACTTCGGGTAATATATTGCGATTCAATCACTTTTTCAAACTCCACAATTTCATAGGCCAGATTATTTTCGCCGGTGTTTAACGACAGCTCTTTTGCCTTATCCAAAATTTTTAAACTTTGCTTGTACAAGCCTTTGTTGTACAAAATTGATGCGAAATCGAATTGCTCCCGAATATGCGCCCGCACATTTTGGTGTACCGGATTAAAACGTAAACTCACCAAAATTTGTTTGTATAAATGCGCTTTTGAGTTTGAAATTTGTTGCTTTTTAATGTTGGTTTTGCTTAAAATCAATTCATCATCATACTCCGCAACTTTATCCAATAAATTAAACAAAGCCATAAAATTGGCCTCTGCATTTCCGCCCAATCTACCTGCATACAGTTTAAATTGCCGCTTTTCCGATTTGGAAAGGGACTTCACCAACATAAAAAGTGCATCTTTTTGATCAATAGCCATTGTAACCGAATTATTTTTATTGTATTGAACAGCAAGTGTTTAACTATTCAATTTTAGGGTTGAATATAGTAAACCATCCTCTTTACAAAAGTATATAAAAAATCCATACCCCTATTTTTGAGCTTCTATAATGTGATAAAAATATTTAAAATGAGTATAAACAACGTTCAAATTTTTGACACAACCTTAAGAGATGGGGAGCAAGTGCCTGGCTGTAAGTTAAATACTGAACAAAAACTGATTATTGCAAACCGACTTGACATTTTAGGCGTGGATGTGATTGAGGCCGGTTTTCCGGTTTCAAGTCCGGGCGATTACAATTCGGTCTTGGAAATTTCAAAAATAATTAAAAACGCCACTGTTTGCGCACTTACCCGTGCAAACCAAAAAGATATTGAAGTTGCCGCAGCGGCCCTTAAATACGCCAAACGTCCGAGAATTCATACCGGAATCGGCACTTCAGATTCCCATATTTTACACAAATTCAATTCTACCCAGGATAAAATAATTGAACGCGCCATTCAAGCGGTTTCTTACGCCAAAAAATATGTTGAAGATGTGGAGTTTTATGCAGAAGATGCAGGACGGACCAGCAATGAATTTTTGGCCAAAGTTTGCGAACAGGTGATAAAAGCCGGTGCCACCGTTTTGAATATTCCGGATACCACAGGCTATTGTTTGCCCGATGAGTATGGCGCCAAAATTAAATTTTTGAAGGAAAACGTGAAGGGCATCCATAACGTCACCATTTCCTGCCATTGCCATAACGATTTAGGGTTAGCAACAGCCAACGCCATTGCAGGCGTACAAAACGGTGCGCGCCAAATTGAATGCACCATCAACGGGATTGGAGAACGCGCAGGAAATACCGCCTTGGAAGAAGTCGTCATGATTTTAAAACAGCATCCGTATTTAAATTTAGACACCAATATCAACACAAAATTATTGTACGAAACCAGCCAATTGGTGCAACAAAGTATGGGAATGATTGTACAGCCAAACAAGGCCATTATTGGCGAAAATGCTTTTGCCCACAGTTCGGGAATTCATCAGGATGGTGTGATCAAAAACCGGGAAACATACGAAATTATCAATCCTGCCGATGTTGGCGTAAACGTATCTTCCATTATTTTAACTGCCAGAAGCGGCAGGGCTGCCTTGGCTTACCGGTCAAAAAATGTGGGTTATGACCTTACCAAAGTTGAATTGGACGATATTTATCCGCAGTTTTTGCAATTTGCTGACCATCATAAAGAAGTGAATGACAACGACCTTCACCATTTGATGGAATTGAACCACATTCATAAAACAAGTATCGCCATATAATTTTTTGCTAAAAAGGTAAAAAAAGGCGCTCCAGCAACTGTCAGTAACAAAATAATTATTATTTTAACAGGCTAATTTGTAAGGTCATGGCGTTAAATTCTGCAATGACCTATAAAATAAAATATAGACCATGAAATTAAAAATAGCCGTGCTTTCGGGTGATGGAGTTGGTCCGGAAGTCACCCAACAAGCCATCAAAGTTTTAAATGCGATTGCAGAAAAATACGACCACACTTTCGCATTTGAAAAAGCGGTGGTTGGTGCCAAAGCCATTGATGAAACAGGGGATCCGTTGCCGGAAGAAACCCTGAAAATCTGTGCAAATTCCGATGCCATTTTATTTGGCACCATTGGCGACCCAAAATACGACAGCAACCCAAATGCAAAAATTCGTCCGGAACAAGGCTTGATCAAACTTCGAAAAAGTTTGGGATTGTTCGCCAATATTCACCCTTTAATTACCTACAATTCCTTAATTCACCGATCAAATTTAAAGAAAGACGTGATTAAGGGAACCGACTTTGTGATTTACAGGGAAGTCACCAGCGGCATTTATTTTGGGGAGAAAAAATTAAGTGAGGACGGAAATTCTGCTTCCGACAATTGTACCTATACTTCCGAAGAAATTGACAGAATCGCCCATTTAGCATTTAAGGCGGCGCACATCCGAAGAAAAAAACTGACCTTGGTTGATAAAGCCAATGTGCTGGAAACATCGCGTCTTTGGCGCAAAAGAGTGCTGGAGATTTCAAAAATTTACCCCGACGTAAAAGTGGAATTTTTGTTCGTTGACCGCGCCGCAACGCAGCTTATTTTAAATCCGAAACAATTCGACGTTATTTTAACCGAAAATATGTTTGGCGATATTTTAACCGATGAAGCCAGCGTTATTTCGGGTTCGGTTGGCTTATTGGCTTCTGCATCCGTTGGAAAACACAACGCTTTGTTTGAGCCTGTTCACGGCTATTATCCGCAGGAAAAAGGCAAAAATATTGCCAATCCGCTGGCCACAATTTTAGCCGCAGCTATGTTACTGGATTATTTTAATTTATATGATGAAGCAGAAAATATTCGGGTAGCCGTTGAAAAATCTATTGAACTTAATATTTCCACACCCGATTTAAACGCCACAAACCATTTTTCGACCACCAGTGTCGGCAATTTTATCAGCGATTTTATTTTGGATGATGAAAATACGTTTTACAACAAACACAATATAGATTTGGGGCAGTCGACTATTATCTAGCCCCCTAACCCCCGAAGGGGGAACAGTTATCTAAAAATCAATGATTAAATAATTAAATTGACTAATCGTAAATCAAAAATCGAATATCGTAAGTCTTATAAATTTTTTGTAGTCATTTCTTTAATTCCACCTTCGGGGGCTAGGGGGCGTTTATTTGTTTAATTTTGCGCTATGGAAAAACATGAAAGTTTTATTGATGCACTAAACTACCGCCGATCGGTCAGGGTTTATGACGATGCGAAGGAGCTTGACGATGAGATTGTGAAAAAATGCATTCAGCAAGCCACTTTGGCGCCCAACAGCAGCAATATGCAGTTGTGGGAGTTTCATCATGTGACTTCAACAGATTTGGTAAAAAAATTGTCGGCCGCCTGTTTGGGACAACCTGCCGCAACCACCGCAAAACAACTAGTTGTGGTGGTGGTTCGAAAAGATTTATGGAAACTCCGCGCCAAAAGCAACCTCAACAATATTCAGCAACTGTTTGCAAACAACCCGAAGGAAAAACAAAGTTCCCGGGAAAAATTTGCCCGCAATTATTACGGTAAATTGATGCCTTTTGTGTACGGCGAATTCTTAGGCATGTTTGGCTATCTAAAATTTCTCATCTCCTGGGTAACCGGAATTTTCAGGCCAACCTATCGCCAATTACGCAATTCAGATATGCGCATTGTGGCCCATAAAAGTGCGGCGCTTGCGGCACAAACCTTTATGTTAAGCATGGCGGCTGAAGGTTACGACACCTGCCCGATGGAAGGAAGTGACACACTTCGGATTAAAAAAATATTGAACTTGCCTTTAAGCAGCGAAATAAATATGGTGATTTCCTGCGGCATCAGAAAACCTGAAGGCGTTTATGGAGAACGCTTCCGTATTCCGTTTGAAGAAGTTTACAAACATTGGTAAGTATGTTTAAAATTAACCGTCAAACCAACCTATGACAACAGAAGAAATTATCAATCAAATTATCTCAAACAAAAACAGGCCCCATTTAAATTTCAGTCTGAAACACAAGACCGAAAAATTCACTGACAACCTGTTTTATACCTTGTTTGATGCAAAAGCCTGCGTTTCAAAAAATATTGAACAGCTTGAAATCGATTTCAAAGAAGTCTATAAACTGGCTTGTCTGGTTCAGGATGGTTCCTGCAAAGAAATTTGGAATAGTTTCTTATCCAAATTGCCCGAAATTTTAGAAAATTTAAATTTAGATGCGCTGGAACTGTATGAAAATGATCCTGCTTCAAACAACCTTGAAGAGATTTATTTGGCCTATCCAGGCTTTTATGCGATTGCCATTTACCGGTTTAGCCACGAATTGTTTTTGTTAAAAACGCCTTTAATTCCAAGGTTGATGAGCGAATATGCGCACAGCAAAACGGGCACCGACATTCATCCCGGCGCAACCATTGGCAAAAGCTTTTTTATAGACCATGCCACAGGAACCGTTATTGGAGAAACTTGCGTGATTAAAAACCACGTGAAAATTTATCAGGGCGTTACCTTGGGCGCTTTGCAGGTGGATAAAAATTTGAAAGACACAAAACGCCATCCAACCGTTGAGGATAATGTCACTATTTATGCCAACGCCACCATTTTGGGAGGAAACACCGTTATTGGCGAAAACAGCACCATTGGCGGTAACGTGTGGATTACGGAATCCGTTCCGAAAAATTCCATAGTTTACCACACCCACGAAACAAAACTAAAACCAAAAAGAAGATGATGAAAGCTCAATGTCTGTTAGATTTTATAGGAAATACACCACTTATCAAAGCGAATAATATTCTGGTTAAGGAAGGTGTTTCCTTGTATCTTAAACTGGAAGGAAACAATCCGGGCGGAAGTGTCAAAGACCGGCCGGCCTTTAATATGATTCGTGCTGCTTTTGAACGAAACGACATCAAAAAAGGGGATTATTTAATTGAAGCCACCAGCGGAAACACCGGAATTGCCCTGGCAATGATTGCCCAACAATTTGAACTGCAAATAGAACTGGTGATGCCCGAAAACTCGACCAAAGAACGCGTGCAAACGATGGAAGCCTATGGCGCAAAAGTGACATTAACACCTGCCGTTGATGGCATTGAAGGCTCCAGAATTTATGCCGAAAAACAGGTTGCCGAAAAAGGCTATTATATGCTGGATCAGTTTGCGAATGCCGACAATTGGAAAGCCCATTATAAAACCACAGGTCCGGAAATTTGGCGCGACACCGAAGGGGAAATCACCCATTTTGTCTCGGCCATGGGAACAACGGGCACCATTATAGGCACTTCCACCTTTTTAAAAGAAAAGAATGCCGCCATTCAAATTGTGGGCGCGCAACCCGATGACGATTCTAAAATTCCTGGCATCAGAAAATGGTCTCCGGCATTTCTTCCAAAAATATTCGATGCCAAAAAAGTGGATCAGGTGATAGAAGTCACTGAGGCCGAAGCGCGTAATATGACCAAAAGACTGGCAAAAGAAGAAGGCGTGTTTGCGGGAATGAGCAGCGGCGGATCGGTAACGGCGGCGCTAAAATTGGCAGAAACCCTTGAAACCGGCGTTATTGTGGCCATTATTTGCGACCGCGGCGACCGTTATTTGTCCTCAGATTTATTTGAATAGGTTTTTTAACTTATTTCGTGGTACCTAAATCAGTACATTCTAACTTAATTTTTTCTTTGTGAATCTTTGTACTTCTTTGTGAATCTTTGTGTTATCATTATTTCACTGAGTTACGCAAAGGTGACAGAGAGATACACAGAGGTTTATTATATATTCTGTTTACCTGGTTTTATATATTTATAATTTAGAAACAGTCTACCTGAGTTATTCCTTGTTTAAATTGCTTGTAAAAGCCTTTTATTGTATTTTTGCACCTCAGAAAATTTTAATTTCTACACATGAAAAAAATTCAAATGGTTGACTTACAAAGTCAGTACGCAAATATTCAAGATCAAATAGATTCAAAAATAGCGGAAGTATTAAAATCCGCAGCTTATATCAACGGACCAGAGGTTCATTCCTTTCAAAAAGGACTGGAAAATTACCTGGGCGTAAAACATGTGATCCCTTGTGCCAACGGCACCGACGCGCTTCAAATCGCTATGATGGGATTGGGATTAAAACCCGGTGATGAAGTGATTACTGCCGATTTCACCTTTGCCGCAACCGTTGAGGTCATCGCTTTGCTGCAATTAACACCGGTGTTGGTTGATGTTGATCCGGTAGATTTCAACATTTCCGTTGAAGCCATTAAAAGAGCCATCACCCCAAAAACAAAAGCCATTGTGCCGGTCCACTTGTTTGGAAAAGTGGCCAATATGGAAGCCATTATGGAAATTGCCAAGGAACACAATTTGTTTGTTATTGAAGACAATGCCCAGGCCATTGGCGCGACTTACACTTTTAAAGACGGCAGCAAAAAGAAAGCGGGAACCATAGGCCATGTGGCTTCAACCTCGTTTTTCCCTTCAAAAAATTTAGGCTGTTACGGAGACGGCGGGGCAATTTTCACCAATGATGATGACTTGGCCCATAAAATCAGGGGTATCGTAAATCACGGCATGTATGTACGTTACCACCACGATGTGGTTGGCGTGAATTCACGTTTAGACAGCATCCAGGCAGCCATTTTAAATGTGAAACTACCTCATTTGGACGCTTACAACAAAGCGCGTCAGGAAGCCGCCAGAAAATACAATCTGGCTTTTGCCACTGAGAAAAACATTATCACGCCAATAATTTGCGAAAATTGTGATTGCCACGTATTTCATCAATATACCTTAAGGGTGTTGCATACAGACAGAGATGCTTTGGTGAATCATTTAAATGAAAACGGCATTCCTTGCGGCGTTTATTATCCCATTCCGCTTCATTCACAAAAAGCCTATGCCGATACAAGATATGATGAAGCCGATTTCCCTGTAACCAACCAGTTGGTAAAAGAAGTGATTTCATTGCCGATGCACACCGAACTGGATGATGACCAAATTGAATTCATCACTTCCAAAGTAATTGAATTCATAAACAAATAAAAAATATGAAAGTACTCGTTACCGGAGGATTGGGTTTTATTGGTTCGCATACCGTTGTTGCATTGCAGCAAGAAGGTTTTGAAGTGGTCATTATCGATAATTTATCGAATTCAACCATTGACGTGCTTGATAAAATAACGTCGATCACCAACGTGAAACCGGAATATCACAACATTGATTTACGGGATAAATCAGCGGTTAAGTCCTTTTTCTCCAACAATGCCATTGACGGCGTCATTCATTTTGCGGCATCAAAAGCAGTAGGCGAAAGCGTGCAAATGCCTTTGGAATATTATGAGAATAACATCAGTTCTCTGGTTTATGTGCTGCAGGAAATGACGGCCAACAACATCCATAATTTTATTTTCAGTTCTTCGTGCACGGTGTACGGACAGGCGGATGAACTGCCAATCACCGAAAATGCACCCATAAAACCGGCGGAATCTCCTTACGGAAACACCAAACAAATTGGGGAGGAAATCATAAAAGACACCACCAAGATATCCGATTTAAAAGCCATTGCCCTGCGTTATTTCAACCCGATTGGCGCCCACGAATCGGCTAAAATTGGCGAATTGCCTATTGGCGTTCCCCAAAATTTAATTCCGTTTGTCACCCAAACCGCTGCAGGAATCAGAGCAGAATTATCCGTTTACGGCAATGATTATCCGACACCCGACGGCACCGCCGTCAGAGATTATATTCACGTAGTGGATTTGGCAAAAGCGCATATTGTTGCTTTAAAAAGACTTCTGGAAAATAAAAACAAAGCTGCCTTTGAGGTATTTAATTTGGGCACTGGAAGAGGAAATTCGGTTTTGGAAGTGATTCAAACTTTTGAAAAAGTTACAGGCAAAAAACTGAACTATAAATTTGTGGACAGACGGGAAGGCGACATCACAGCCGCCTATGCTGATACCACTATCGCCAACAAAGAACTGGGATGGAAAGCCGAGCTCTCATTGGATGAGGCCCTGCTTTCTGCGTGGAAATGGCAGCTAACATTAAAAAGTTAAAAGTTTTGGTATTATATTATAAATCTCATTTTGAACAAGTTCAAAATGAGATTTATTTTTTTGATACTTCAAGCTTTAAAGTCCAACGTGCCGGCTGGCTCGTTCGCTAAAAACAGCTACCAGCTGTTTTCTTAACGCTCCGTCCCCCTTTCGGGGGTTAGGGGGCCCTGTAACACTTTTCCCGGACCCACTTCAATAAATTCTGTGGCGCCATCGGCAATCATTTGTTGGATGGTTTGTGTCCAGCGAACAGGAGCTGTTAATTGCAAGATTAAATTTTCTTTAATTTCCACGGAATCTTTTACTGCTTCGGCAACCACATTTTGGTAAACCGGACAAGTGGGTTTGTGAAATATGGTACTGTTGATGGCTTCTGCCAATTCTTCACGCGCAGGCTCCATTAAAGGAGAATGAAATGCGCCGCCAACAGGAAGTTTTATGGCACGTTTTGCCCCTTTTTCAATCATTGCCGCACAGGCTTTATCGATTGCTTCAATTTCACCCGAAATCACCAATTGACCAGGGCAGTTGTAATTTGCGGCAACCACAATACCATCAATACTCTCGCACACTTCTTCAACAATGGCATCTTCCAATCCCAACACGGCTGCCATCGTGGAAACTTGAATTTCACAAGCTTTTTGCATCGCCAAAGCTCTTTTTGATACCAATTTAAGTCCGTCCTCAAAAGACAAAACCCCATTGGTCACCAAGGCCGAAAATTCACCCAAAGAATGACCGGCCACCATTTTAGGCTTAAAATTATTCCCCAAGGTTTTTGCCAAAATTACAGAGTGCAAAAATATGGCGGGTTGCGTCACTTTTGTTTGTTGCAATTCTTCAGCAGTTCCTTCAAACATAATGTCGGTAATGCGAAATCCCAAAATTACATTGGCCTGTTCAAAAAGGTCTTTTGCCATTGGAGAGGTGTTGTATAAATCCAATCCCATTCCTGTATATTGGGCACCTTGGCCCGGAAAAATATATGCCTTCATTTTATGTAGTGATTAATTTGAATAGCAAAAATAAGCATAATTTCCTGTTTTCGGGTGAACTATCTGCCAACTATTCTTGCCATCTCCACAAAAATCAGCAGCAATTGAAAAATAAATTTTATAAAAAACAGTAAGACTGAAAAAACGGGAACATTTTATTTAATATACTTTTTATAAGGACGCTAATTTTAATTTTAAACTACTCCATTTCAAAAACTTATTTTATATTCGTGAACATTTTTAACTAAAATATTTTTATCCATCCACATTAAACATTAATACTATGAATAACTTAAAATTCGCATTCCTTTTTTCTTTTGCAATTTTGTTTTTTGCAGGTTCTTCATTTGCGCAAAATAAACCGCCGCGCAAAAAGGAAAATAAAAAAGAAGCCGCAGCAGCAAAATTAGACTCCGCTAAAGTAAAAAAAACAGCCAAAGTCTCTCTCAAAGACAAAATTAAAGGCAGTAAAAAAATTGAAGGATTGTTTACCGTATATCAGGACACTGTAACAGGAAGTATGCAACTTTACATCAAAAAAAACCAGATGAATAAGGAATTTATTTATCAAAGTTATTCGATGAATGGTCCAACAGGCTTGAATTTAAATCAGAGTATGCATCGCAATACCAATGTTTTCGATATAAAGAAAGCCAACGACAAAATTGAATTTGGATTGGTAAACACCGCTTTTTATTACGACAAGTACAATGCCATCAGTAAAACTGCCGGAACGGATATCTCAGAAGCCATTTTTCTGTCTGAGAAAATAGTGGCACAAGACAGTACCGGTTTTTTAATTGCCGCAGACGGACTTTTCTTAAGCGAAAAATTAGATCCGGTGAAGCCAACCCCACGTCCGGGCGCAACTCCCGGAGCAGCATTCGTTCTCGGAAATTTCAATGCAGCAAAATCAAAATATTTCAGTGTTCGATCTTTTCCAAATAACACAGACGTTACGGTAGACCTTGCCTATGACAATCCTGCACCATTGAATGGCGGCGGCGCTGACATCACCGATGCACGTTATGTTCGGGTTCGCATTCAGCATACCTTTTTGCAAATGCCCGAAAATAATTTCCGAGCAAGAAGAGATGATCCGCGCATTGGCTATTTTGGCGAACAAATCAATGACCAAACAAGCATCAAACCATCACCTTATAAAGACATTATACATCGATGGTATTTAACTAAAAAAGACCCATCGGCGGCGCTAAGTGAACCTGTGGAGCCGATTACTTTTTGGGTAGAAAACACCACGCCTGTTGAATATCGTGAAGTAATTTTGGATGCCGGAAACCGTTGGAACCAAGCTTTTGAAAAGGCAGGTTTCATAAATGCCGTGGTGATGAAAATGCAACCAGACACTGTTGATTGGGATGCTGGCGATGTGCGTTATAATGTTATCCGTTGGGTTGCCTCTTCTACTCCGAGATACGGCGCTATTGGCCCAAGTTTTGCGAATCCTCGAACTGGGCAAATTTTAGGATCTGATATTACGGTAGAATGGGCTTCAGGAAGCAGGTCACCAATATTTGACGACTTATTTTCAGCAAATAGCTTCGAAAAGGAATCAAATATCGATAATTATTTCCACCAAAGTGGCCATCTTTGCTCGTTGGCAAGCGAATTAAAAGGCCAGTTTTTGATGGGCGCAACCTTAGCCGATGCAAGTGACGATGACCCAAAAACCATTTTAAAAATTCACAAAGAGTTTTTGTATTATTTATTGCTGCATGAAATGGGACATACACTTGGCTTAAATCACAATATGAAATCGAGCCAAATGTTGAAGCCTTCTGAACTCCACAACACGGCAATTACGGAAAATATTGGGTTGATTGGATCCGTGATGGATTATCCGGCAATCAATCTTTCATCAGACCGATCAAAACAAGGGAATTATTACACCACAAAACCAGGACCTTACGATCTTTGGGCTATAGAATATGGCTACAGAGAATTTGACGAGAGCCTTGAAGAAGCCGAATTGAACAAAATTCTTAGCCGCAGCACAGAGCCAAACCTTGCTTTTGGGAATGATGCGGATGATATGCGTTCTCCAGGAAAAGCAATTGACCCACGAGTGATGATCAATGATTTAAGCAGTGATGCCATTACCCACGCTGAAGAAAGGTTTATGTTGGTGAATAATGTGATGGGCAAGCTTAAATCAAAATACAGCAAAAATGGGGAGAATTATGCAGAATTGCGTTCCAGATTTGGTATGTTAAATGGCCAAAGAAGAGATATGATGGCTGTGGTAAGCCGTTATGTTGGCGGTGTATATGTTGACAGAAGCTATGTTGGACAAAACAATGTTGAAAAACCATTTACGCCAGTTTCCAAAGCAGAACAAAAAAGAGCCATTTCCATCTTAAATAAATATGCGTTTGCGCCAAATGCTTTTGATGCCGACATTGCATTATATCCTTATTTGCAAATGCAAAGACGCGGATTCGGATTCTTCTCATCAACAGAAGATCCAAAATTGAGCACTATTTATTTAGCCCTGCAAACCGAACCGCTTTCGCATATGCTGCACCCAACTACTTTGCAAAGAATTTCCAATTCAGGCCTTTATGGCAATACATATTCTGTAGCAGAAGTAATGGGTGACTTGGCAAATGGAATTTTCAAAACCGATTTATTGGGGAAAGTAAACATTCACCGACAATTCCTGCAAACTTATTTTGTAAAACAAACTGCTGAAATTGCGGACTTCAACAATCCAAAAAACGCTTATGATGACATTTCTAAAGCAGCGGCACTGTTAACCTTGAAAAAAATTAAAACGATGCTTGCTGGTGCGACTTCATCCGATGAAACGACAAGGGCGCATCGTGCCGGTCTCATTTTCATCATTGACAATGCGCTTGTCCTAAAATAATTTTTTTTTACAATTAAAAAAATCCCATTCAAACTTTTAAAGTCGGAATGGGATTTTTTGTTTATAGCTGAAATAAAATAGGCTTATGGGCGGAATTTAAAATAAATAACTTAAAACTTTTATTTGTTTTCATTGTTGTCCGATTAAATTTTTAACAAACAGGTCGCCCCGATGGGGCTTTAAACCTAACTTATTACAATATTCTAAAACATTTTGCTCCTCAAAAGCTGTTTTTAGTTGCCAATAATCAACTTTTAATATTTGAACTTCCCTGATTGGTGTTGATTGGTTTCTATTACCTGTTTCAACTTTAGTCTTAGGACTCAAACTTGACCCTTTAACATTTAACCTTTTTTCCGTTACAATACTAATTCCCCCTTCGGATCGGTCAGCGAGGCAGATCTAAAATCGTAAATCAATTTGCCCTTCGACTGCGCTCAGTGTAAAGCCCTACCCGCCAGCTAGCGGGGAACGCCCTTAAAATAGAAAAACCATTTCAAACGAATTTGAAATGGTTTCTGCGCACTAATATACAAAGATTATAGGTTCATCGCAATCTATCCACAGATTTCACGAGTTCATCATCCTTTTTAATCGCCTTGTTGGCCAAAACCACAAAAACAATTGTAAAAATAGGAATGAGCAACCCAATACCCTTCTCAGAAACTTGCATTTCTCCAGATAAGTTTTGTGTAAAATACACGAGTATGCCTACTAAAATAAAATTAATCAAAATTGCTAAACGCCCTAAAACAAATTGCAGCTGTCTTTTTTTAAACTGAAAAATTGTGATAAACGTTAGAATGGCCGATGCTATGAACAAAACAAAAACACTTGCCAAGACCAAATTGGTTGAACTTATTGAATCGAATGCGTAAAATTTAGTACCCTGCTCCGTGATCCATAAATTGAAAGAGAAAATTAACCCTCCCGAAAGCACCGTGGCAATTAATAAATATAGCGTTTGTATTCTTTGAATCATATTTAAACCAATTGCAGCAAAAATACATTTTATTTTTAAAGATTAAAAGTTTACTATCTAAAATAAATTATTATATTTGCAATGTCCTACTGCATAATTATATACAGGACCTGCAACTAAAAATCATCACCGCCCAGATTAACTCAAAATGAAATTCTTAAATTAATAAGATCATCATATTTATTCACTAACAATTATTACATATTTACATAATGTTTGAAATTTCCGAACTAAAGGATAAATCTCTTTCAGAATTACAAGAGATTGCTAAAACCGTTGGAGCAAAGAAGTTTAGTCAATTAAAAAAACTGGATTTGGTTTATTTAATTCTAGATATTCAAGCCGCTGCTCCTCCAGCTCCTTCCAAAAATGAATCTTTATCTGATGACGACAAGCCAAGGCGCAAACGCATCGTATTAAAAGCAAATCAACCCAAAACAAACAAAAACGTTCCGCATTCACAACCACAAAAAGAAAAAGCACCCGAGCTTTTTACCGCTGTTGAAAATGCTGAAGT
>Ga0209231_1000837_pt1 | contig 14165 bp, 16 predicted proteins | sample Deesub45470m_DNA_FD_188086 | JGI IMG/M metagenome (GOLD analysis project Ga0209231, IMG submission 188086) | Deep subsurface microbial communities from North Pacific Ocean - 450_OLKR46/470m Metagenome (SPAdes) (version 2) | ecosystem: Environmental > Terrestrial > Deep subsurface > Unclassified ... | reverse complement strand
CCCCTTGACTGTTCCCCACCGCGAAATAGACTCCCTGTAATAACACCCACCCGGCGACTAACCTCGCCCTCATAGCGGCCCCGGGCTGGCCCCTGTTTTTACCCGGAGATCAGGCTCCGGCAAAACCAAAAAGGAAAGGAGGTGACAGGGGATGAAGAAACCTTTGAAAGCGGAAGTTTTGCAGCAGGAGGCGGCGTTCTGGAAGGCCCTCAAGCAAGCGGCCCGGGATAATCCCGCCCAGACATGCCACAAGTGAAAGAGCTGAAAAAGCGAAAGCTGAAAGCTGCCCGTGCGGTGGCTAAAACAATGAGGGCAGGTGCGACGCAGCACACCTTTCGGTGCGTCGTTCCTGCCCCCATTTTATTTCCGGAGGAACCATGAGTGTTGCCGGAGATTTCGAATTCTTTCTGCAATGGCACCTCACCGATCGCTGCAATCTGCGCTGCAGCCACTGTTATCAGAGCGGTTCCAGCGGCCCCGAGCTGAACCTGGAAGAGATTCGTTCCGTGGCCGCCGAAGCCGTCGCCATGCTGCAGGACTGGGAGAGGCTCTACGGGGTGAGCATCGCCCGCAGCTGCAACCTGACCGGCGGCGAACCGCTTCTGCGCCGCGACCTCCTTGCCGTCCTCGAGGAGCTCGGCGCCGCCGGTTTTTCTCTCTATCTGTTGACCAACGGCACCCTGATCGATTCCCGGCAGGCGCAGGAATGGGCAGCGCGGGACGTCAAGGGGGTGCAGGTGAGTATCGAGGGGCCGGAAGAGGTGCATGACGGCATCCGCGGCGCGGGGAGTTACCGGGCCGCCTTGAAGGGAACCAAACACCTGCTGGAAGCGGGATTGCCGGTGACCTTCAATCTGACCCTCTCGCGCCTCAACGCACCCCACCTCGAGGGTCTCCTCGCCACCGCCGCCGAGCTCGGGGTTCCGAAGGTCGGTTTTTCCCGTCTGGTGCCTGCCGGGGCGGGAACGGCGCTGCGGGAGGAGATGCTCGCTCCACATGAAGTGGAGGAGCTGTACCGGCGGATCTTTTCCCTGAAGCCTGCCGGGGTCAAGCTCGTCAGCGGCGACCCGATCGCCTGGCAGATGGGGGCGGACCCCGGTGACGGCTCCGGATGCACCCCGCTTGGGGGGTGCGCCGCCGGGGTCTCTGGGCTCACCCTGCTGCCCGACGGGACCATCCTCCCCTGCCGCCGCCTCGACATCCCCCTGGGCAACGTGCGCAAGGACGCCCTGCGGGAGATCTGGGCGACCTCGGAGGTGCTGCAGCGACTGCGTCAGCGCGACCTCTACTCCGGCAAGTGCGGGAGATGCGAGCGCTGGAGCGGCTGCCGGGGGTGCCGGGCCATCGCCTTCGCCTGCGGCGACTACCTCGGGGAAGACCCCCAGTGTTTTATCGACTGACGGCAATGTACGGGTCAAGGGACATAGGTAACAAAAAAGGGCGGCCGCAAGGCCGCCCTTCGATCGTGAAAATAAGAAATCCTACCCCTTCCCGAGAGTCTCCGCTCCCTTCCTCCAGTTCATCGGACAAAGCTCCCCGGTCTGCAGCCCCTCAAGGACCCGCAACGTCTCGTCGACACTGCGGCCGACGCTCAGGTCGTGCACCAGCTCGTAACGCAGGACGCCGCCGGGGTCGATGATGTAGAGACCGCGCAGTGCAATCCCCTGCTTCTCGATGAGGATGCCGTAATTGCGGGCGACCTCCTTGGTGATGTCGGAGAGCAGGGGGTAGCGCAGCGACCCGAGCTCCTGGCTGATCCAGGCGAGATGGGAGAATTTGGAGTCGACGCTGGCGCCGAGGATCTCGGCGTTGAGCCGCGTGAACTCCTCATGACGATCGTTGAAACCGACGATTTCCGTGGGGCAGACGAAGGTAAAATCGAGGGGATAGAAAAAGAGCACTACCCATTTTCCCTGGTAGTCAGAGAGTCTGAATTCTTTGAAATCCTTCCCGATCACCCCTTCGAGGGTGAAGTCGGGGGCCGGCTGGCCGACCTGCAGCATTCCCATGGTAAAGACCTCCTTGGCGCGGGTTAGTGGTCGATTGTAGAATACCGCCGCCGGGAGTCAAGGAATCTGGAGGCAAAAAATCACTTTTTCTTGCTGCGGGGATGAGCCTTGTCGTAGACCGACATCAGGTGGTCGACGCTGACCTGGGTGTATTTCTGGGTGGTGGAGAGGGAGGCATGGCCGAGAAGTTCCTGGATGGAGCGCAGATCGGCGCCGCCGTCGAGGAGATGGGTGGCGAAAGAGTGGCGCAGGGCGTGGGGGGTGGCGTCCTTGAGAATGCCGGCCTGCAACAGGCGGACCTTGAGGTTGCGCTCGACGCTGCGGGGGGTGAGGCGGCCGCCGCGATGGTTGAGAAAGAGGGGATCGCCGAGGGCCAGGGGGCCACGCTCCTCGAGATAGCGGCCGAGAGCCTCCCGGGCCTTGGCGCCGATGGGGACGATCCGCTCCTTGCTCCCCTTGCCGAGGACCCGCATCAACCCCTGTTCGAAATCGACGCTGCCGACGTTGAGGCCGGTGAGTTCACCGACGCGCACTCCGCTGGAATAGAGGGTCTCGACGATGGCCCGGTCGCGCAGGGCCAGCAGGTCGCCGCGGTCCGAGGGGGGCTCCATGAGATTGTAGGCCTCATCGACGGAGAGCGTCTTGGGGAGATATTTTTCCTGTCGCGGGGTGGCGACGAGTTCGCCGGGATTGACGGAAAGGACCCCTTCGCGCACCAGGAAGCGGAAGAAGGTGCGCAGGGCGGCGAGCTTGCGGGCGATGGTGCTCTTGCGGCAACTTCGGTGGAGCTGGGCCAGATAACGGCGCAGCAGCAGCTTGTCGACGCGGCGAATATCGCTTTCCCCCGAGACCTCGGCGAGGAAAACGCTGAAACCCTCGAGGTCCTGGCGATAGGCCCGCCGGGTGTGGGGCGAGAGGTTGCGCTCCACAGAGAGATGTTTTTCAAACCGCTTGATGAGCTCCTGCATTGGCTGCCCCCCTGAACCTGAATCGGAACTTGAACTTTAGCATGGATGGCCGTCAAAGAGCTCGCTTTCCTTGCAGCCGGCGGGTCCGCCAACCTCCCCATTAGCCGTTGACGCTCCGCATCCGCCGTGACATAATGTCGCCCTTGGAGGTCATATGTCTATTGTTTTCGGTATCTTAGTTCTGTTATGCGGGGCCGCCGCCGCGGTGGTGCTCCTCAGCTATGCCTTTGCCTGGTGCGAGTACGCCAACGGCCGACCGGCCGCCATGGAAGGCCGCTTCGCCCTCAAGCATCTTGGGCTGGCGGTCTGGCTCCTCCTCCTGGAAACGGCCTTCCTTCTGTTGAACCTGTTGCTGCACCCCCTCGGCTGGTATTCGCCCCGGGAGCGACCGCGGCAGCAGGAGAGCGGCACCCCGGTTCTGCTGCTGCACGGCCTGTTTCTCAATCGTGCCTGCTGGACCTGGCTCCGGCTGCGCCTGAGGCTTAAAGGGGTCCGCAACGTCTACGCCCTCAACCTCCCCCCCTGGAAAGACGTCGAGTCCCTCACCGAACGGGTGTCGAAAAAGGTGGACGAACTGCGCCACACCACCGGCATCGAGCAGGTGCACCTGGTCGGCCACTCCATGGGGGGGATGATCGCCCGCAACTACCTGCAGATCCGCGGCGGAGCCCACAAGGTCGGGCACTGCATCCTCCTCGGCGCCCCCAATCACGGCTCTCGCCTGGCGCCCTTCGCCATCTCCCCCATGGGCAGGCTCCTCCTCCCCGGCTCGAAATTTCTCAGCCTCCTGGCCGCCGCGCCGATTCCGGACGAAGCCTGCATAACCAACATCTACACCCGCCACGAGAACATGGTGCTCCCCGCCGAAAACGCCCATCTTCCGGCAGCGAAAAACATCGAACTGGCGGGGATGGGGCACCACGGTCTCCTCTACCACCCCCGGTCTGTCCGCGCCGTCCTCGATGCCCTGCAGCGGGAAGAACCGTGACGACCATCGAAGTCGCTAGTCAGGTGCATATCCGGGTGGGGCAGGGATGAGCAACCGCGTCTCGCTGCTGGCCGCCGCCGATTACAACCCGGCTCTCATCGAAGAGCGACTCGTCGCTCTCCTTGCCCCCCTGGGAGGGATGGCGGCCTTCGTTCGTCCCGGCCAGAGGGTGCTGATCAAGCCGAACATGCTCTCCGGACAGGCGCCGGAGAAGGCGGTGACCACCCATCCGCAGCTGGTGCGGGGGGTGATCCGTCTCGCCCAGCTGGCCGGGGGAATCGTCTCCGTCGGCGATTCGCCGGGGGTCGGCACCCCCCTGCAGGTCGCCCGGCGCTGCGGGATTTTGGCCGTTATCGAGGAGACCGGAGCGCACTTCGCCCCCTTTTCCGAGTCGGTGCGGGTGCGACCCGGGGAGGGAATCTTTCAGGAGCTGGAAATCGCCCGGGACATCATCGAGGCCGAGGTGGTGATCAACCTCCCCAAACTCAAAACCCATCAGATGATGGGCATGACCTGTGCCGTCAAGAACCTGTTCGGCGCCGTTGTCGGGATGCGCAAACCGCGCCTGCACCTGCAGGCCGGAACCGACAAGGGGTTTTTCGCCCTGATGCTCCTCGAACTCGCCGAGCACATCGCCCCGGCCCTGTCCATCGTCGACGCCATCACCGCCATGGAAGGGAACGGCCCCGGGAGCGGCGACCCGGTCCACATCGGCGCCCTGCTGGCCGGCGCCAATCCCCTGGCCGTGGACACCGTCGCCACCGCCCTGGTCGGCCTGCGCCCCGAGTCCGTCTGGACCCAGAAAACGGCCCTCGGCAGCGGCCGAAAATACTCCTCCCTGGAGGAGATCGAGATGGTCGGCGCCGAGCTTGCCGACCTGCGGCCGCACCGCTTTCGTCCGGCCCAAAGCACCGACGTCAACTTCGGCCTCCCCCCCTTCCTCAAGGAACCGCTGCGCCAATCCCTGACGGCCCTCCCCAGGCCGGTGATGAATACTTGTGAACGCTGCGGCCTGTGCGTCGAGCATTGTCCGCCGCAGGCGATGGCCATTGCCGACGACGACCTGGTGATCGACTACCGGCGCTGCATCGGCTGCTTCTGCTGCCAGGAGCTCTGCCCCCGGGGGGCTCTGGTCACCCGCCAGGGACTCCTGCTGCGCCTGAGCCGCTTTCTCCGCGGCAATTAACCCCTCTTTCAGCCGGTCACGACCTGCGCCCCCGCCATCGCCATCTTCTCCAGAGCCTCCCTCCCCCCGACGGCCGTCACCGGCCGACAGCCGTCGCGCAGCAGCCGGACTTCGAAACCGAGGCGGCAGGCGTCGAGGACCGTCGCCAGGACGCAGACATCGAGAGCCAGCCCGCCGATCCACAGCCGTTCTATCCCCTCTTGCCGCAGACGCACCTCGAGGCCGGTCTGGTCGAAAGCCGAGTTCTGGTCCTGATCGAAGCGCACACCCTTGGTGACCGGGACCGCCGTTGCCGGGAGTTGCAGCTGCGGATGAAAACGGGCGCCGTCACTGTCCTGGAGGCAATGGGGAGGCCAGTCTCCCCCGAACCCGGCAAAACTCGGATGTCCGGACGGATGCCAGTCCCGCGAGGCAAAGATCGCCGCCCCCCCGGAGAGGGCCCTGCCGATCCAGCCGTTGAGGATTGCGACCACCTCGTCCCCCTCTTCGATGGGGAGCGCTCCTCCGGGGCAAAAATCGTTCTGCACATCGATAAGCAGCAGGGCATCTCCGGCCTTCGGGCCGCTCGTTGTCGTCGTCATGAAAAATCCTCCAATGGTTTATTCGACCAGGGCGCCGAGGATCTCCTCGATATGGTCAATGGGGAGGGAATAGTGCCCTTCGTCGGGGAAAAACAGGGGCCGGCATCTGGGGATGGATCCGGCGAGAAAACGCCCCATGGCCGGAGGGATGGTGCTGTCGAGACCGCCGTGCCAGAGGATGACCTCCAGGGGGATTTCCTGGAGGAGAAACCCCCAGGGGCGGCTGTAGAGGGCGAGTTCCCGCGCACCGCCCCGCGACCCGTCGGCGACCGCCGCCTGCGCAGAGGCGATGAGGACCCTCTGCACCTCGCTGCGGGCCAGGACCTGCCGATCGACCTCCGGAAGCGATTCGGCCATCTGTTGGAGGAAGCGCCGGGGGTCACGATGGATCAATCGGCAAAAGCCGGCGTAAAAAATCCGCCCCAGGAGGGGGGAGCCGCCGGCCAGACGCAGCCCGAGACGGCCCAGGGGGAGCATCCTGAGGGTCGCTTCGGGGGCGTTTAAGGGGCTGATGCCGGCGACGATCCCGACCCGGGTGAGGCGAAAGGGGATCCGGGCCGCACAGGCGGCGGCATAGGGGCTGCCGCCCGAAACACCGAGCACGGCAAAGGTCGTCAGATCGAGGGCTTCGGCCAACTCGAGAACGTCGTCGGGCCAGTCGGCAAAGGTGCGGTTTTTCCGGAAGCTGGAGAGGCCGATCCCCGGTCGGTCGATGGAGATCACGCGAATGCCCTGTCTCTGAGCGGCCGCGTCGGCGATGGAAGCCTCGAGCCGCGAACCGGGAAAACCGTGGCAGTAGATCAGCGGCCGGCCGCAGGGATCGCCGTATTCGGCATAACCGAGGGTCCTTCCGTCCCGGAGCTGCATGCTGCGGCTGTCGGCAACAGCCATGATCACCGTCCTTCAGGGCTTCTGCCCTCTTCGTCTCTGTACCATCTTCCGTTCATTATACCGGGTAATTCAGCAGCCGCTAAAGGGGAGGTCCGGGCTTAGCGGCAAGTCGCCGACAAAAAAAGGAGCCGCAGGGGCTCCTTTTCTCGTTGCGGCATTCATGAAAGAGGAGTGATCACTCCTCGTAGACGAGGACGCGGATCAAACCGATGGTCGAACCGTCCTCGGCCGTCGTGCTGTCGCTGACCGAGATGACCTTTTTGATACTGTGGTCGCGGAGAAAGGCGTTGACCCGGGCGTCGAGCTCATCGAGTTCCCTTTGGGTCTTGAACGGTTCCAGCGGTTCACCGAAGGTTTTCACCTTGATCATCGCATCCTCCTTTGATCGGTAAAGGGCGGTCTCAGACCTGGACCACCGATTTGACGGCGGGAATTTTTTCCATGAGGGTCTTCTCGATCCCCATCTTGAGGGTCATGGTCGACATGGGGCAGGAGCCGCAGGCTCCGGTGAGCCGGACGCTGACCACGCCGTCTTCCGAGACATCGACCAGTTCAACGTCGCCGCCATCGGCCTGCAGAGCGGGACGAACGAGATTCAACACTTCCTGGACCTGTTGTTTCATGGGATAACCTCCTTCTGTCGTGTTTAGTATAGCCCCCTCCAAAGGGGGCGCAAGGGGCGGATTTACATGCCGAGGGGAGGGAGGGGAAGATCCCGGAGGGCGCGGGCACAGAGGAGGGCGGGACGCCCGACCCCCTTCCCCTGCACAAGCACCTTGAAGGTTTCCCCCATGCCGCCGTCGGGCATGATCAGGTTTTTCAGGGTCAGCCGCAGGGCCTGGGCCCTCTTCGGGTCGCTTTCCCGCGACTGCAGTTCGATTAAGGCCTCGACAAAGCCGAGCCCCATGAGAAAACGGTACTGCTCGCCGAAATAGAGGGGGACGAGCTCCGCCGCCTCCCCTCCCCGTTCGAGGGCGGTGAAGTCGACGTGGGCGGTGATATCCTGGGCACCGGGATTGCGGTAGGGATCGTCACTGGAGCAGTGACGGTGATAGCACATCAGGGTGCCGTTGCGTCGGAAGGGAGCGTAGAGTTCGGCGGCGGGATAACCGTAGTCGACGGTGAGGACGAATCCCCGGCCGAGAAGGCGACCGACCTCGGCGACCCAGCGGGGGGCTTCGAGATTGACCTCGGCGCGGTTGGCCTCCACCGGCGCCACCCCCAGCCAGCGGAAGTGCTCGGCCAGGGCGCCGGTGGCCGGCGGCCGCAGCTCTTCGGTGAGTTCCCCGCCACTGTCCGTCACGTAGACTTCCAGCAGCTCGCCGTCGCGCTTCTCCACCAGGTGCACCGGAAAGGCATCGATGAGCTCGTTGGAGAGGAAGCACCCTTCCATCCCCTGCAGATCCTCGAGACGGCACCAGTCGACCCGCGCCAGGTGTCTGTCGAGACGCTGCCGCTGCCGCGACCGGTTGTCGGGGCTGATCTCCACCAGGCGGTAGCGCACCCGGCCGTAGAACTCAGGGTCCTCCTCGGCGAGGGCGTCGAGAATGTCGAGGCAGAGGTGCCCTTCGCCGGCCCCCTGCTCGGCGATGGTGAAGTCCCCTTTTCCGAGGATCTCTCCCATCTGCCGCAGTTGCCGGGCAAGCAGACGGCCGAAGAGGGAGTGGACGCTGGAGGAGGTGAAGAAGTCCCCCTCCTTGCCGATGCGGGTGCGCGGCGCCATGTAATAGCCGTACTCGGGATGATACAGACACAGCGCCATGTAGTCGGCGAAGGAAATCCCCCCTTCGTCGGCGATCCGGCGGCGGATCTCCGCCTCAAGCTGCGGCTTGCTGTCGATAGCTTCGTTGCCCCTCATGGCCTGCCCTTCGGAAACAGATGAATAAACATCCAGTCTTTCGCTTCGGCCCGCTTAGTCCGACAATCTCCTGGAGCGGCAGGAAAACCGCCCGAGATGCCGAACTTTCACCCAGTAAGATCGTGGATGCAACATAGATTAAATGGAGAGGCGGATTCTAACCCACGGGGAAGGGAATTGGCAAGACCTGATGTGCCCTGCCGGAGCCCGGAAAGGACATCAGGGGATGATGCCGAGGAGTTTGTGGATCTGCAGCAGGTCACCGGTTTCGCCGACCAGAAGGGTCGGAATCCCCAGGGTCGAAGGGACTTTCAGATCGACCTGCTGACGGTCACCGATAAAGAGAAAGGTCTCCGGAGGGCCGCCGATATCCTCGAGGACCCGGCTCAGGCTCTCGGGATCCGGCTTGGGGATCCCTGTGAATTCGATGGTATAGAGGCGCTTGAAGACTCCGTCGACGCCGAGAAGGGCCAGGATCTTCTGCGTCAACGGGAGGCTGTTGTTGGTGTAGACATAGAGATCGCAGAGGTCGCGCAGGGAGTCGAGAAGGGCAGAGAGAATCGGGTCGGAGTCGAGGTACCGTTCCGGATGCACCCGATCGCGCAGGGCCCGGTGAAAGGCGGGGACTTCGATCCCGAGTTCCATACAGGTGCGGGTCAGGGTCGGCTCCTCTTCCAGGAGCTCGGTGAGGCGCCGCCGGGCGCAGGCGATGAGGTCCCGCCCCTCCTTCCGGCTGACCCCGCGGCTCTGACCCACGAGAATTTCGGCGGCCTCGGCAATTTCGTCGGCAATGGCCTGACAGGTGTAGAGGGTGCCATCGAGATCGAAGACGATGGAGCGGACCTGATCGAGGTTGGTCAGCATGGCTTATTCTCGTTGGCCGATAAAGATGAATGAACAAATAAAAAAAATTCACCACAAAGGCACTGAGAACTCAGAGAAAGACACTTGATCAGATTCATAACTTCCCTTTTTATTTTCCTCCGGCCGGCAACGAACCGTCGATTGCTGCCGCCCGAGCATCGAAGCGTTCCCATTTTATCACGCCGTCATAGGCTGTCAAAATGCCCCCTCCCCTTTCGATTGCAATATTGGCTCGGAGCCTGTCGCGGGGACGTTCCGGACGACTCCGGACAGCGACAAGAGGGTTGCCCGGCGCCTCCTTTTCTGCGATAGTTGGAGCCTCATCCCCCGCAAAGGAGCCCCTTTTGGACTGGAAACGTTTCTTCGACAACCTCGGCATGAACGGCACCCGCTGGCAGTGGCGCATCATGAACTGGGAGCGCCGCCTCAAGGGGGGGCCGGGAGCCCCTCCCCTCTTCGGCCATGGCGGTCCGTCGCTCACCGGCATCCTGATCTTCGCCAATCTCGCCCTCTTCACGATGATGGTCATTCACGGCACAATCCTCGGTCTCGGGCTGCAGGCGATCCTCAACCCGCCGACCCAGCTCCTGGTCTACTGGGGGGGGCAGTACTGGCCCCTGGTTCTCGGGCAGGGGGAGTGGTGGCGCTGCCTGACCTACGCCTTCACCCACGGCGGTCTCATCCATCTCGGCTTCAACATGATGGTCCTCTACCAGGTCGGTCCCCTTCTCGAGGCCGAGCTCGGCAAGCCCCGCTTTCTCTTTCTCTACACCCTCACCGCCCTCACCGCCACGGGCCTCGGCTATCTCTGGCACCCGGCGGTTCCGGTGGTCGGCGCCTCCGGCTCCCTCTTCGGTCTGATCGGCTTCTCCGTCGTCTATTATCACCGGATGGGCCGCGCCGGGGAGCAGATCCGCAACTTCATGTTTCAGTGGGCGCTCTTCGCCTTTATCTTCGGGCTGCTGGTCGGCGCCGATAACGCCGGCCACCTTGGCGGCGCTCTCGGAGGTGCTATCCTTGGAGGGGCGCTCCCCATCGGCGTCCGCTCCCGCCGGATCATGGACCCCCTCTTCAAGGGGCTGGCGGCGCTGAGCCTGACGGCCATTGTCGGCAGTCTCCTCATGCTTGCGGCCTCCCTGCTGGGAACCTGATCGGCTAAAATAAGGAGAGTCCATGGCCAAGGACAAAACACCCGTTACGGCGGCGATACGTCAACTGCGCCAGGCGGGGGTCAGCTTCACCGACCACCTCTACGCCTATGAGGAAAAAGGGGGAACCGCCGTCTCGGCCCGGGAACTCGGAGTCGATGAGCACCAGGTGATCAAGACCCTGATCATGGAGGATGAAAACAAAAGACCGCTGATCGTCCTCATGCACGGCGACCGCCAGGTCTCGACCAGGGAACTGGCCCGGGCCCTCGGCGTCAAGACCATCGCTCCCTGCGCACCCGAGGCGGCCAACCGCCATTCCGGTTACATGGTCGGGGGAACCTCCCCCTTCGGCACCAAAAAAGCGATGCCGGTCTACCTCGAAGAGACAATCCTGGCTTTGCCGCGCATCTACCTCAACGGCGGCAAGCGCGGCTTCCTGGTCGGGCTCGACCCGGCCGATGTGGTGCGGATCATCAAGCCGACGCCGGTGCACGTGGCGATCTAAAAGCAGGACCTTTAGCCACACACGGAGTCACCAAGAAAATCAAAAACAAAAAAGATCCTGATTAGCCCTGATTCTCAGCTATGACATATTCTGTCACGCAGGGCGCATAGAATTTGGACATGGAACCCATGAAAAACAAGGAGGTTGGCATCCATGTCCATCAATCGTATCCAGTTTCAACCGGGGCTGAGCTTGGCTGAATTTCTCAAAGACTACGGTACGGAGGCCCAATGCGAGGCGATCCTTGAGCACTCTCGTTGGCCCCAAGGGTTTCTCTGCCCGGCATGCGGCACAAGCCGCGCTGTCCAGTTCCGCCGAGGACGGTCGAAGATCTTCCAGTGCTGTGGCTGCCGCAAACAGGTCTCGCTGATTTCTGAAACGATTTTCCATGGGAGTAATCTGCTGCTGACCCAGTGGTTTCTGGCCATCTACTTTATTACGCAAGGCAAGTCCGGCCTGTCGATGTTGGAGCTGAGACGAATCCTGGGTCTGAGCTACAAAGCGGCCTGGCGACTCAAGCACAAACTCATGCAGGCGATGTTCGAGCGCGAAGAAACGACGGTTCTGGCCCAGCGGGTCGAGATCGACGATGCCTACTTGGGCGGGGAACGCTCCGGCGGCAAGGTCGGTCGCGGCTCGGAGAACAAAGTGCCCTTCATTGCGGCAGTGGAGACCAGCCATGAGGGCCATCCTCTGCGAGCGGTTTTTAGCAGGGTGACGACCTTCAGCAGCCATGACGTTGACCAATGGGCCAAGAGTCACTTGGCACCGACGGCGCTGGTAGTTTCGGACGGCCTGAATTGCTTCCGCGCGGTCACCAAGACTGGATGCAGCCACCAGCGAGAGGTGGTCGGGGATCAGCGCAGAAGTACCGACATGGGCTGCTTTCACTGGATCAACACCATCCTGGGAAATCTTAAGACGGCCATGGCCGGAACGTATCATGCGTTTGACTTCGACAAATATGCGCATCGCTATCTGGCCGAGTTTCAGTATCGGTTCAACCGGCGGTTCGATCTGCGCAGCATGCTGCCAAGACTGGTGTTCGCCTGTGTCTCAATCGGCAAGCGGCCCGAGGCCTGGCTTCGCCAAGCTGAGAATTGGACCTAATCAGGAAAAAGATTTACTTGGTGTCTTGGTGCCTTGGTGGCAAATCTTGCTCTGTGTACCGGAACCAAAATCAAGTCACTCAAGGGACACAGCGGAAACCAGGACAAGCTCTCAATATTTCTCATTTCGGTTTTCTCTGTGACCTCAGTGCTCTCTGTGGTGAAAAAGGTCATTTCGCGATTTCATAATCGAGGAATCATGAAAAAGGCAGAAGATATCGAAACGGCAGCGCGGATCATCCGCAGCGCCCGGGCCCTGATCATCACCGCCGGGGCGGGGATGGGAGTCGATTCGGGTCTCCCCGATTTTCGCGGCGACCACGGTTTCTGGAACGCCTACCCCATGTACCGGCACCTCGGCATCAGCTTCGTCGCCGCCGCCAACCCCGCCCATTTCGAGAGGGATCCCGCCTTCGGCTGGGGATTCTACGGCCACCGCACCAACCTCTACCGCCAGACGGTTCCCCACCACGGCTTCGAGCTGCTGCGCCGCTGGGCGGAGCGTTTCGACCTCGACACCTTCGTCGTCACCTCCAACGTCGACGGCCAGTTCCAGAAGGCCGGATTCGCCGAAGAGACCATTCTCGAGGTTCACGGCTCCATTCATCACCTGCAGTGCATCAGGCCCTGTTCCCTGGAGATCTGGCCCAGCGACGCCGAGATTCCCGTCGATCCGGAAACCATGCGCGCCGGCATCATCCCCCGCTGCCTCCGCTGCGGCGGCACGGCCCGTCCCAACATCCTGATGTTCGGCGATTCCTCCTGGATCGGCGGCCGCAGTCACGGCCAGCAGATGCGCTTCGACCTCTTTTGCGAACAGCACCGCGGCGCCCCCCTGGCGGTGGTCGAACTCGGAGCCGGGACGGCCATCCCCACCATCCGTTATCTCAGCGAAGAGCTCGGGCGCCGCCGGGAGGCCGGAGTGATCCGCATCAATCCCCGAGAGGCACACATCGGCCCCCAGCACATCTCCCTTCCCTGCGGCGCGTTGGAGGGGCTGTGTGCCATCGAACAGGCCCTCGGCGGGTGACCGACTAATGTCGACTTCTGTCTCCCCGGAGAAACCATGAAACGCAGCCAGTATTCTGCCCTCCTCACCGACCTCTATGAACTGACCATGCTGGCCGGCTATTTCGAAGAGGGGATGCACCTCAAGCCGGCGGTCTTCGACCTCTTTTTCCGCACCAATCCGTTTACCGGCAGCTATGCGGTTTTTGCCGGTCTCGAATCGGCACTGCACTATCTCGAGGGACTGCGCTTCACGGAGGAAGATCTCGACTACCTGCAGAGCCTGGGGATATTCAAACCGGCCTTTCTTCACTATCTGCGGGATTTCCGATTTACCGGCCGGGTCACCGCGCCGGCCGAGGGGACGGTCGTCTTTGCCAACGAGCCTCTCCTCACCGTCGAGGGGACGCTGGCCGAGGCCCAGTTCGTCGAGACGGCCCTCCTCAACATCATCAATTTCCAGACCCTGGCGGCGACCAAGGCGGCCCGCATTCAGATCGCCGCCGGTGACGGGGAAGTCCTCGAGTTCGGCCTGCGCCGCGCCCAGGGCCCCGACGGCGGGCTGTCGGCGGCGCGGGCGGCGTTTATCGGCGGGGTGCGCAGTACCAGCAACGTCTGGGCCGGAGAGCGCTTCGGTATCCCCGTCAAGGGGACCCACGCCCACAGCTGGATCATGGCCTTTGCCGATGAGCTGAGCGCCTTTCGCGCCTATGCCGACTCCTTTCCCGACGCCTGCATCCTGCTGGTGGACACCTACGACACCCTCAAAAGCGGCCTCCCCAACGCCCTCACCGTCGCCCGGGAATTGCGGGAGAGGGGGCACGAGCTCTTCGGGATACGCCTCGATTCGGGAGATCTCGCCTATCTGAGCAAGGAGGCGCGACGCCTCTTCGACGAGGCCGGCTTCCCCGGGGTGAAGATCGTCGCCTCCAACGAACTCGACGAATACGTGATCCACTCGATCCGCGACGAGGGGGGAAAGATCGACATCTACGGGGTGGGGACAAGGCTGGCGACCTGCGACGGCGAAGGAGGGGGGGCCCTGGG